>Ga0306924_10001142_pt1 | contig 23863 bp, 23 predicted proteins | sample sta12Can44000111_FD_203756 | JGI IMG/M metagenome (GOLD analysis project Ga0306924, IMG submission 203756) | Lab enrichment of tropical soil microbial communities from Luquillo Experimental Forest, Puerto Rico - statanox.12C.anox.44.000.111 (v2)... | ecosystem: Environmental > Terrestrial >...
AATAACTGCACAGGTTAGGTCAGATACGGCACCACATGACATGAGGGAAGCGGGGGTTCCATTAGGGAGGGACCCCCGCTTCCGAAGTCTTTAAACATTTGCGAAAACCGATGATGCCGCACACCTGTGAAGTCCGACCCCGTAAAGACAAACGTAGTGCCGATTTGATTTCGGACGCGCTGCCATTCGGTCGGTTGCGGTACACGGGCCCGAACGCGGTCAATAACGCGATTGATTACGCAAGGTTTTGCAGTCGATCGAAAGAGTGCGTCATCCGAATATTCGATCACGCGGGAAATCTGGTAAGCGAAGATCGACACAAAGGCGATTTCACCGAGCCCGGCTAATTAGAAGAGCCACAGAACTGGTGCAAATCGGTATTTGGCACGACACCCTGCCATGGCTTATTTCTTTCTCGTTAGGCCTATGCGCCTCCTCGCTATATTTGCTGTCGGACTTGCGTTGTCGGCATGCGTGAGCCGCGAGGCCGTGTATCAGCGTAGTTTGGCCGCCCCGCATCCGGACGTGCCGCAGTCCGACTTCGAGCAGATCGCGGAGGTTCTGTCCTATCGCACGCATCAGTCGATCACCAATGTTAAGGCGCTTCCGAACGATATGGTCATGGTTCACGCGGCATTTCCGGGCGAACAAGGCCCCGGTTCGGGCGACGATTTTGCGTTAGTGAAGCGCGATGGGAGATGGCACATGCTCAACGCTACAAATGCCGTGGTCGAATGAACCTGATGACGCCTAACCAATCGCTGCAATCAACCGCTGGCCGCTCACATGACGCTGTCATCCGGGTTTAAGATGCCGCTTGCAACGTGATTGTTGCAACTTCAGTCTGTTTACCACGAATCCCGTCCGTGGCCTATCAATGTCTCGTTAGGCGTCATTGAGGATGGACTTGGAAACGCCGGCATTGACATCCGCGCCCGAATTTCCGAAACGAAGCCATGAGTGCACAATTTCCGAAGTGTTTAGCGCTGTTGGCAATGGTTCTTACGACGAATCTGTTCGCGGCGGGATCATCTGAAGACGAAGCGGCGATTCGGGCGCTGGAAGCGCGTCTGCCTGAAGCTTGGAATCGGCATGACGCGAAAGCCTTTGCGAGTGTTTTCACTGAGGACGGCGATTGCGTGAACATTGTCGGTTGGTGGTGGAAAGGACGGGCGGAGATCGAAAAGAAACTGACTGACGCGTTCGTTTATGTTTTCAAAGAGAGCGCGCTCACCAACACAAGTGTCGACGTTAGTCTTCTCACGTCGGACGCCGCGGTCGCGCATGTTCGCTGGACTATGACCGGCGCAAAGACGCCGACTGGAATCCCGGTGCCTCAACAAGGGATTGAAACGCACGCGCTAACAAAACAGAACGGCCAGTGGTTGATCGCTGCATTTCAAAACACGCTCGCCGTTCCGGAGATGCCATTTCCTAAAGGGCCGGTTGCGCCCCTGTCGGCGAAACCGACGCCACCGTGAGTCTTGCAGTATTATCATCGGCTTTGATTCAGATGATCACGCCGTGCTCAAATCAGGCCTGACGTCGCCATGACAGACCTAACCAATCGATGAAGCCAGCGGCCCCATCGCAAAACAACATCAGCGTGATTGCCACGACACCCTGCCGTGGCTTATCTCTTTCTCGTTATGAGCAAAGCGGAACCGAAAGTTAATCGAGCGTTTGTTTTTACATTGCTGTGCACGAGCGTTGCCGCCCTTCCATTGCTGGCACAAGAAGCCACACCAGATCCCATGAACTTTGAAAAAACCAAGGCCCAAGCCGAAGCTGGGGACGCCGTTGGGCAAAGAGAGTTGGGGAAACATTATTTGTACGGTGCCGGGGTAGCTGGAGACTTTTCCGAAGCTTGCAAATGGTTCCGAAAGGCAGCTGAGCAAAACGATGCTGAGGCTCAGTATGATCTAGGCTCCGTCTATGACGAAGGCGGCGAGGGTGTGCCGAGGGATCTGGTCGAGGCTTGCAAATGGTACCGCAAGGCAGCCGAGCAGAACTATGCCAAAGCTCAATGTTGTCTGGGAAACGCCTATAATTTTGGCACTGGTGTGCCGCAGGATAATGTGCAGGCTTACAAATGGTTGGCGTTGGCAGCGGCACAAGGCGATCAGAATGGAAAGAACGCTCTAAAGCTGCTCGAAGAAGTACTCGGGTTGACGCCCGCCCAAAAGGCGGAAGGCGAAAAGCTTGTTCGCGGGTTTAAACCGAGTCCGCCTTCCGTTGCGCCGAAAGGTTCTCCGACAGCGACATCCGCGGCTTCGCCTCCAATGATTTAGGCACGCATCTGATCCCGAGCCTGTTTGCCAGCGACCTGCCGTGGCTTATCTCTTTCCCGTTAGGCCCGATGACAAAGCTCCTTGGACACGTCTGTCGTGGAAAGGGCGATTTCGCGGAGTGGATTGCGAAACTGCGCCATCACGCCGCGCGAGGTTACCGGGCTTGCCTTTGCAGCAAGCCAACTTCGTAAAGCGACACCCGCTCCAATTTTACGGTTTTCCGCTAAAGAATTTTTTGAACGACTGGAAAAGCCGGTTCGGAAAGTCAGAGGTTTTTTTGCCGAAAGGATTCAGCTTTTGCGCGAATTGCATCTGATCGCCGCCATGAATCTCACACGCCGCCGTCGGAACCTTGTCGGCGGGAATATCGATCTCGTAGGCGGTCCCGGCCGCTTCGCAACCGGTGGTCGCGAGGTGATTCGAAAGCGAACAGACCAAAGCGTGCTGGATCGGCATCGTCGGTTGCAAATCCTGCGGCGGATAAATAGTCGCCGATTTGTTCATCACCTGCACCCAAACCGGCAGCGCGAGCGCAGCGCCGTAACCACGCGGAATAATTGTGACCGGTTGATCGAATCCCACCCAAACTCCGCAGGTCATCGTCGATGTGTAACCCACAAACCATGCGTCTTTGTAATCGTTGGTCGTGCCGGTCTTGCCGGCGGCCGGCAATCTGAAGCCTAACGAACGTGCAGCCGCAGCCGTTCCGCGGGTGAGAACTTCTTCCATCAATTGTGAAGTCATCCACGCTGCACTTGAATCGAGTGCCGGCGCCGCGATGTGAGACGCACGATATATCGGCTGATGCTCCGCGTCGTCGATTCGCTCGATGATGTACGCCTGTTTGCGGACGCCCGCGTTCGGAAAAACCGTATACGCGGCGGTGAGATCTTTCAGATTCGTTTCGAACGACCCGATGTAAATCGCAGGACCGTGCGGAACGTTCTCGCTCAGGTTCAACGCGGTCGCGCATTTTTGCACAGCGTCGAGTCCGGCAAATTGTCCGACGCGAACACTCATTGTGTTGCGCGAATGAATCAGACCGTAAGAACATGGTTGAATTCCGCCGTAAGTACCGTCGGAATTTGCCGGCGACCACGTTCCGGCTCCCTCGATTTCGCCTGGCTGAATGGGAGAGTCGCTGATCGAGGCGCCCGGAAGCAAACCTTCGGAAAACGCGATCGTATAGACAAACGGCTTGAACGCGGAACCGACTTGTCGATTCGCGGGAGGCAACGCGCGATTGAACTTGCTTTGGGAATAATCGCGGCCACCAACGAGCGCGCGAATGCCGCCGCTACTGTTATCGATCGCTACGACCGCGCCTTCCAAATACGGCATCGACGAGTCTTCGCCGTTCTCCGGCGGATGATAGTTCGCTTTTAGCGGATGATTAAAATTCGCCTGGTGCTCGATTTTTGTCAGTTGCGTCTCAAGCGCTTGCTGCGCTGCGTCCTGAACCTTCGGATCGAGCGTCGTGTAAACAAACATTCCGCCGTTGTCGATCTGGTCCTGTGTCAGAATCAGATTCAAATCGCGCTGCACAGCATCCATGGCATAATTCTCCTGAATCTGCAGCATCCGTTTCGGATGCGCGTTCACTTTCGCGAGCTTAGCCTGGGCCGCTTCTGGGGCCGGAATTTTTTTCAGCTCGACCATGCGATCCAAGACTGCGTTCCGCTCAATCGCCGCGCCCTCGGGATTTTTCAGCGGCGAAAACCGATTCGGACTCCGAATCAAGCCGGCTAGGAGCGCCGCTTCAGGGAGATTCAATTTCGACGCGTCCTTTCCGAAGTAAGCCTGCGACGCTGTTTCGACACCGTAACAACCAGCCCCAAAATAAATCCGGTTTACGTAAAGCTCGAGGATCTGCTTTTTCGTGAACTCATGCTCGACCCGGAATGCAACCATCGCTTCGAGAAGTTTGCGGCTGAGCGTCCGGCCACCGAGCGGAAGACTGTTCCGTGCGAGTTGTTGCGTAATGCTGCTAGCGCCTTCCTTGGCTGAGCCACTTAAAATGTCGCGCACCAGCGCGCGTAAAATGCCGCGCCAATCAACTCCTGGATGTTGATAGAACCGCGTGTCTTCACGCGCGAGCAACGCGTCGATGAACAGCGGCGAAACCTCATCAAGCGAAATCCGCAATCGATTCGAACCCGCGAGTCGACTGTAAATTTTTCCGTCAACATCGAACACAGTGTTGCGCTCAGGCATCGCGCCGACTTTTTTCATGTCGAAGCTCGCAGCCCAAGCACCGTAAAAGAGAAGCAACATCAGAGCGCCGCCGGCGATCAGCAGCAGAAGCGAGATCTTCCAACCGTAACGGAAAAGCTTACTGCGTTTCTTCCCGCGCGACTTGAACCGGGCCAAAAACTTCATGAAAGAGAACTTAGAATTTAATCAAACATCGACATCTGCCAAAATCGGTGCGTTCAAAAGCAACTTCGCGGGTCAACGTGAGCCGAGCGAAGGATCTCTCACAAGCTTCGAGCATCACACAACTTATTTTGCGTGATCCAGGCTTCGACTGTGAGACTCCTCGCTTGTGCTCGGAATGACAATCACTCCAGTAGACCGCCGTAGCGTTTGGTCGCGAGATCCAAGCAGCGAACCAGAATTTCGGATGAAGTCTGAAGTGTGAGTGCTTCAGCAACTAACTTCTGACATTCGAGAACGGCGAGGCTGCGCACGGCCATCTTCACCCGCGGCACGGATGTTGCGCCAACGCTCAATTCGTCCATACCGAGCCCAATCAAAAGCGGAATGAGCGCGACGTCGCGCGCCATCTCGCCGCAAACCCCGACCCAAATCTTGTTCGCGTGCCCCGCGTCCGCGATCATTTTCAATAACCGCAAAACTGCTGGATGCGTCGGCTCGTAGAGATGTGCGATGCGTTCGTTCACGCGATCGACAGCAATCGTGTATTGAATCAGATCGTTCGTGCCGATGCTAAAAAAATCGACCTCGCGTGCAAGTGAATCGGAGGAGATCGCGGCACTCGGAATTTCTATCATCGCGCCGACTTCCACCTTTCCGACTTTATTTTCGCCCACTTCTTGCCGGCAGTCTTCGAGGATTTTGTTGGCATGCCGCAATTCTTCCAAACCCGAAATCATCGGGAACATGATCTTCACGTTGCCAATTGCGCTCGCTCGCCAAATCGCACGCAATTGCGTCTTGAAGATGTCGACATTCTCAAGACAAAACCGAATCGCGCGCCAACCGAGAAACGGATTCAATTCATCGCCAACATTGACAGTGCCGACTGCGAGCTTGTCGCCGCCGAGATCGAACGTGCGAATGATGAGTGGGTTGGGATGGACCCGCTCGGCAACTTTTCGATACGTCTCGTACTGTTCTTCTTCGCTCGGAAGAGTGTCGCGATTTACGAAAAGGAATTCCGTGCGATAAAGTCCGATTCCTTCAGCGCCATTTTCGCCGACCGATTCAACGTCGGTCGGCATTTCGATGTTGGCGGAAAGAACAATGTGGCGGCCGTCGCTCGTAGTGGAGGAAGTTTGGCGAAGGCCCTTCAGTTCCTTCGCGACCAGTCCTTTGCGCAGTTCGATCTCGCCGTAGTAAGAAAGTGTTTCCGGCGTCGGATCGATAATCAACACGCCGGTGTAACCATCGAGCAACACGTGCCGGCCGCTTTCGAGTTTCTCGGTCGCATCATGCAAACCAACAACCGCGGGAATATTTAACGAGCGCGCGATGATCGCGGTGTGCGCGGTGCGGCTGCCCAAATCAGTGGCAATGCCGAGAACGAGCTGTCGGTCCATGCTCGCGGTGTCTGAAGGCGTTAAATTGTGAGCCACCAAAATGTGCGGCTGTGCCGCGCCGAGAAGCGGCTTTGGCGCTTTGCCCTGCAGATTGCGAATGATGCGACGCGTCACGTCCTGCATGTCGACGGCGCGTTCGCGCAAATATGGATCGTCGATTTTGCTCAGCGTTTCGGCATAGCTGCTGGCGACTTCCTGGAAAACCCACTCCACGTTGCAACGTTCGGCCTCGAGACGCCGCAATACCTCGTCGATTAACGTTCGGTCTTCGACCACAAGAAGGTGCGCGTCGAAAATGGCGGCGTCCTTAGCGCCGATCGCTTCCGCGATTTTTTGCTGCATCTCGAGGATCTGCACCCGCGTTTGCACAAGCGCGGCTTCGAAGCGCGCGATCTCATTTGCGATCTGCGCCGGCTCGATCGAGTAACGAACGACGTCATCGAGATCGTCGCGCACCACATGAATGACGCCGTGTGCGAGTCCGGGCGAAACGCCTGCTCCTCGGAACTGGATTTCCTTGTTATCGCCGCTCATCCGCGTGCGATTCTATCGAGCAATCAATCTTCGTGGAAGTGCGCATTGATTAATTCCTCGAGTTCGGCCATTGCCTTGGCGGCGTCTGGTCCATCGCAGCGAATGTGAAGCTTCGAGCCCTGGCCGGCCGCGAGCATCATCAATCCCATGATGCTTTTTCCATTCACTTCTTCGCCTTCCTTAGCCACCCAGATTTCAGCCCGATAACGGCTGGCGATTCGAACGAACATCGCGGCGGGACGGGCATGTAAGCCGAGGCGATTCGTAATCGGCACGTCCTTTTCAATCTTTTCACTGGGCGAGGCCGTACCTGTCCGACGGCTAAGCAGGCCCATTTGTCGACCTTGGTTCCATCAAATTGAGCAACTTCGTGTTGAAATCGACCGCGCTGTTTTGACCGAGGCCTTTCAGCTTTTGATCCATCGCTGCCACTTCGATCAAACGCGCGATGTCGCGGCCCGGGCGGACCGGAATCGTCACGTGCGGCACCTTCAATCCGAGAATTTCATAACTCTGCCGTTCGATCCCGACCCGATCGATTTCGTCGACGCTCTCCCATTCCTGCAATGTCACGACCAAATCGAGCCGTTTCTCGATTCGAATGCTCCCGATCCCGAAAACCGAAGCGACGTTGATGATGCCGATCCCGCGCACTTCCATATGATTGCGAGTCAAGTCCGGTGCCGTCGCTATCAATTCGCGCCCTTCTAGCGAAGTGACCCGCGTGACATCGTCCGCGACCAGACTATAGCCGCGCTCTATGAGACCCAACGCCGTCTCGCTTTTACCGATGCCGCTTGCGCCGCGAATCAAGACGCCGATGCCCAGAATGTCGACCATGCTGCCGAATTCTGTGACCGTCGGTGAAAAATCCATCTCCAACGCAATCGTCGCCGCGTTGATGAATTTCATTGTGATCATCGGCGTACGGAAAACCGCGATCCTCGCCTCCTCGGTCACAGCAAGCAGATCCGGCGCAAGATGAAAACCGCGCGACATGACAAGGCACGGGATTTTGCACTCGCACAATTCGCAAATTCGACGAACGCGCGTTTTTTGTGAGAGGCTTTTAAAATATGAATGTTCAGCCGCGCCCAGGACCTGGACACGTTTCTCGGCGAAGTAAGTGTAGAAGCCCGAAAGCGCAAGCCCGGGACGATTGATGGTCGGCTCGCGGATTTTGCGGTGAAACCCGACGCGCGGGCCCTCCAATTTCATTTGCAGTTTCTCGGCGTGCGAATTGTAGAAACTCTCCACCGTTACTACCGGCACAATCTCCGGCTGATTGCGCGTCGATCGATTCCTTGTTGCCGGTGGCTCGCTCATCAACGGCCTAACTTCTAACGCGGATGCGGGGCGATTTCCAATGCCGCCTTTGTCATGTCGAGCGACCTTCGTCATTCCGACCGACGCGGCGGAATGGAGCGAGTGGGATAAGCGACATGAACGGCAAAGCCGCGCTGGAGCGGGGAGCGAGTCCGGAGACGAACGAGTTCAATCCACTCAGAAATATTTGGAGATGTGTCGACTTCACTCGACATGACGGAAAGTTTCGGTCGAAATGATGGGAATCAATGACCTTCCAAACCAAAAATCTGATTCTTGCTCCGCATTTGCCACGACACTTGCGCGCGCTCGTTCGTAGCGTCGGGGACTTCGAAAACATCGCCGGCTTGCGGGTTGCTGATGGAATCCGGAATCAACTTCTCAGCGCTTCCCCCAATTTCATGGCGGGTCTTCAAGTCGCGAAACAATCTGATCCGTGGCAGTTCGGTTTCGCCGTCATTCACAAGATCGACAACGTCCTCATCGGCATGGGTGGTTTCCCTGGCCCGCCTGATTCGGAAGGCGTCGCCGAAATCGCTTATGGCATTGCGCCAAGTTATCAGGGAAAAGGCTACGCCACAGAAGTTGCAAACGCGCTGATCGATTACGCATCCCGAGAAAAATCTGTTCGCCTTCTGCGCGCCCACACGCTTGCGGAAACGAACGCTTCAACGCGCGTGCTCGAGAAGTGCGGCTTTAAGAAAGTGCGCGAAACGATTGCTCCGGAAAATAATTTGCCGGTTTGGAGGTGGGAACGGTCGATCTCTACATCTTAAACCGCTCACCCAGATAAAGCTGCCGGCTGATCGGGTCATTGATCAGAAAATCTTTTGTACCTTCGCTTTCGACGCGGCCTTCATAAATCAAATAGGCGCGATCCACGATCGACAACGTTTCGCGCACGTTGTGGTCGGTGATCAAAATCGCGAGTCCAAGTTGGCGCAGATTCACAATGATCTGCTGCACGTCGTAAACCGCGATTGGATCGACACCGCTGAACGGCTCATCGAGCATCAGCAACTTCGGCTTCGTGACCAGCGAGCGTGCAATTGTCAGCCGGCGCTTCTCGCCGCCGCTCAAGGTCAGTGCCTGATTCTTTGCGATTCGTTCGATGCCGAATTGATGAAGCAACTGCTGGCAGCGATTTTTCCGCTCCGCTTTGCTCAACGGCAGCGTTTCCAAAATCGCCATAATGTTTTGCTCGACTGTCATCTTGCGAAAAATGGATTCTTCCTGTGGCAAATAACCCATCCCGAGCCGAGCACGCTTGTACATCGGATAATCGGTGACGTCAGTTCCCGAGAAAAGGACTCGGCCACTGTTTGGCCTAACGAGGCCGACGATCATGTAGAAGCTCGTGGTCTTGCCGGCGCCGTTTGGCCCTAGCAAACCAACCACTTCACCAGCCCGCGCGTTGATATCCACGCCATCGACGACCGCGCGACCACCGTAAATTTTCACGAGTTGTTCGGTCGCAACAACGTTGTCGATCTTCGCCTGAACTGGCGGAACAACTTGCGGCCTAGAACGCGATGTCGTTTGGCCAATCATGGCGTGACAGATGTTTTTGGCGAAGCCGAGGGTTTCGCTTCATCCTTTTTCTCGCCCTCGTCTGCCTTCGGTTCCTGGCGGATCTCGGTTCGGCTCGGACCGTGCGTAGTCAATTGTCCATTTTGATTCACGACCATCACGGTATCCGGACTAGTGGCGATGTGGGTGTTCACGCCCTCCTGCACGCGCGGTGTTCCCCGCAATTCAACGTTACCACTCGACGCGACGTAAGTCGCCTGATCAGAACGGCCGACCGCGCGCGTCGGCGGCCCCCCGTTCGGATCTGGACGGTCCCGCACCACTGCGACGTTTCCTTCCGCGATCGCCTTTTCCAATCCCTGATTCTCGCCCTTCGTGATGTAAACCGTCAATTTCTCGGACTGCAAAGTAAAACGCGGATCGACCACCTTCACATGCCCGCTGAAGATGCCGACATTTTTGTTTGAATCAAAAAAAGCATCGTCTGCGTAAATTTCGGTCGTTACCGGACCGTTCGTTGACGCGCCTTTGATTCCGCTCACCAGCGGGTTTGCGCTCTCCGACGGCGACTGTTGCTTCTGCTTTTTTCCCTCCTTCTTTGGCGAAGCAGCAGGCGACGGGGCCTGGGAAGCTTGCGTTTGTCCGCGCAATTGCGCAACCCAGGCGCAACAAATGATGAAAAAAACTGCGACCGATCGGCTCACTCGTTTGGATTTTTTAACAGTTGCGATTGACTCGTGATGACCATCTTCACGTTGCCAATCAATTTTCCAGTACGCGTGTCAGTATCGAATTCGACCGAGTCACCGGCGATATTAAAATCGGCGCGCTTGATGAAGGTGCGCTCTTTCGAGCTGAGAATACGCGTCTTCAAGTTCAAAACCGATTCGCTTAAATCGATCGTGAGATCAGTTCTGTTTTCCGGCGTGTAGGTCGTGATCTTCAATGAATGAAACCCGATGTGCTCCTCGTCGAGCCGCTTGGCGGAAACCGCTTCAAACTTGCAGCGGAGATGACCTTCCAGATCGAAGTCGGGAAGAATAAGGCCCTTCGCCTCGTGGCCGACTGGCAACGGAACGTTTGTTAGACTTTGTTCGCCCGGAGAACCAGACGGCGTCGGGGTCGCGCTTAGAATTTTTTCCTTTTTGCCTTTGGGTTTCGCAGCAATCGCCGGCTCGAAAGCGAGCACAATCGACAGAAGAAAGATCGACAATGAGCAAACAACGAGGCCGCAATTCCCGGAGCGACCGTCACGAAACGGCAGCATGAATAGCTTTTAACATGCGCAGATGCTTCGGCAAATCCTTTAGCGGAATTTGGTTCGCCGCATCTGACAACGCGCGCGGCGGATTCTCGTGCACTTCCATGAAAATTCCGTCGCAACCCGTCGCCATCGCTGCGCGCGCGAGCATCGGCGCGAGCGCGCCGTCTCCGGAAGTCTTGTCCCCTCCTCCGCCCGGTCGCTGCACCGAATGCGTCGCGTCGAAGATCACCTGGTAGCCGGCCTCACGCATCCAAACCAGCGAGCGCATGTCCGCGACCAGATTGTTATAGCCGAAAGTCGTGCCGCGTTCGGTGAAACAAAATTTCCTGCAGCCGAAAGCGATCAATTTGTCCGCGATGTTCTTCACGTCCCACGGCGCGAGGAATTGTCCCTTCTTCACATTTACGGCGCGTTCGGTCTGCGCGGCGGCCTTCAGCAAGTCGGTCTGCCGGCAAAGAAACGCCGGGATCTGCAACAAATCGATCATGCCGCTGGCTAGTTTCGCTTCGTCCGGCGAATGCACGTCAGTGGTCACCGGAACTTTCAATTCTCCACGAATCGCCGCCAGAATCTCGCAACCTTGGCGCGCGCCTATTCCGCGAAACGATTTTACCGAAGTCCGGTTCGCTTTGTCGTAGGAAGCCTTGAAAATAAGAGCCGAATCCTCCGCGTCGCAGATTTTGGCGATCTCGCGCGCCATTCGCCAAACAAACTTCTCCGACTCAATCACGCACGGACCGAGAATGAATGCGGGCCGCTTTCCGCCTATTGTGACTTTGCCTACGTGAAAGGGTTTCATGCAATATCGCTAACGAAAGCAGGAACGCAGGAATTTTAAAGAGTTCCTTCTCGCTTTCATACGTTTCTTAACGATTTCGCCGCACAAGATCGACAATCGCAAACGGCGCATAGAGTAGACAGAAGAACAAGAACGCCAAACCGTGAAATTCGAGCAAATAAAGCGGCCGCGAGTCCGAAAGAAAGTTCAGAAGCGACGCCGCTTCCGGTCGGTGAAGAAGAAAGCCGTAATTCTCGCCCGTCAGCAGATCGACAGCGAACGCGACAACGAAATAAACTTCTGTCCACAGAAATGTCCGAACAACGCCGATCGCGCGCGGACGAAATCCGTAAATCAGCATTAGAAAAACGATGCCGATAATGATTCCGGAATGTGCGACAAAGAAGCTGATGAAACGCAGATCCGGAAATCCGAATCGCAGATTCGGCGTGATGATTGCCTGGAGCGTTCCACCGATTCCCCAAAAGTAAGCGATCTCGAGCCAGCGCCGGTTACCAGTCCATAGCGCACCGATGATGACGATCATTGCCCAATCGCAAAGTTGCAACGGCAGCGCTTTGTACCAATGCGTCACACCGAATTGGCGGGCGACGATGAGATAGGCAACATAATTAATCAAAAGCAAGGCCGAGATCGCGAAGCAGATCGAGCGCTCGAGAACACGCGATTTTGAGCGATGAACCATCAGCGCGAGTAAAAGCGGAACGCCGATAGTTAGAAGGATCACGACAAAATGCGAAGGACTCCAAGGATGGAACCCAGGCACGTCGTCCATCACGAGATCGGCAATCAGTAACGACAGCGTCCCCTTTTTTGTCATGTCGAGCGAAGTCGAGACATTTCTAGATATTTCCGTGCTGGCCCAAGCGCACCACGACAAAGATAGTTAGAGATTACTCCATTTCGCTCGGACTGACGGAGATCAAATCACCGAATTAGCCAAAGATTGCACGGAATTACATCCGCGATCCAGGCGAGATGATTGGGCAAGCGCTCCGCTGAATTTTCGCTTTTGTGAACGGGCACGACCAGAAGATCCGCTCCGACCGATTTCACGAAGTCCGACGCTGCAAAACCCGTGTTGCCGCGAATGCAACGCGCTTCAATCGGCACTTCGGTGTCGCCCGCGGCGAGGACAAATCTTTCCAACGCCGCTTCGTCTTCCTCGAAAGTGCGTGGTCGCGGCGCGCTGCCGCTAGTATCATAAACGAACATCGCGGCTCGGACTTCATCGAATGTTGTGTAAACCCGGACTGCGTAGAGACGCTCACATTTCTCCGCCGCTGCCAATTTCAAAGCCTGTCTAAAGGCTTGTTGCGCGTGCTCTGAATAATTCGCGACAAAAACAATTCGCTTGAGCGGCTTCGGATTGAGCTCCGGGTGGGTGAAAAGAAGAACGGAACACTTCGCTTCCCGCAAGAGTCGACGCGCGACGTTTCCAAGAAACGGATGAAGCGCCGTTTCTTTTTCCAAAGCGCCGGCGACGAGAAGATCGACATCGTTCTCGGCGATGGCGCGGATGATTCCTTCAGCTGGGTCGCCCCGACCATAATGAACCGGCGAATCCTTCGGCAATTTCAGTCGGCTAAGAATGTTTCGAAATTTCTTGTCCGTTTCTTCGTTGCGTTCGCCGATGTAAATGAAGTTCAAGTCGCTCCCGAATCGCTCCCGGATCCTCGCAGCCTCCGAAAGAACCTGTTCGAAGCGTGGAGAAAACGCGCTCGCCACCGCAATTTTCTTGTAGTCGGACGGATTCATCATCAGCCAGGCGGTAATCTTCCGTCTTCGCAGACACTTCGGCAAATGAATGCCGTAAGTTTGCGGTTCGCCGCAGTGAATCCTTGTGGGCGCGGCGACCGGATTTGATGTTTGAGGTTTGATGATTGAGCTTCCGCCCAAATGAAACGCGCGATCTATCCCGGGAGCTTCGATCCGGTCACGAACGGCCATCTTGACGTGGTCGACCGGGCCCGAAAACTCTTCGACGAAGTCATCGTGGCCGTCGCGCACAACGACGAAAAGCAACCGCTATTTTCATTGAAGGAACGGCTCGATTTGTTGCAGCAAACCGTTGGAAGAATCGACAATGTTCGGATCGCGCAGTTTGACGGATTGCTGGTGGAATTCGCGGTTCAGGAAAAGGCGAACGCCATCATTCGGGGATTGCGCGCTGTCTCCGACTTTGAATTCGAGTTTCAAATGGCGTTGATGAATCGGAAACTAAGAGACAGCGTTGAAACGATCTTCTTAATGCCGAAGGAGGAATACACTTATTTGAGTTCGCGGTTGGTAAAGGAAATCGCGCGACTCGGCGGCGACATTTCGAAATTTGTTCCAGCCGTCGTTGCGAGCTCGCTCGGAAAAAAGTTTAATCGCTGGGACGGCGAAAGGATTCGGAAGTGAAAGTTCATCTCAAACAAATCCCACCGGAAGGATTGTATCTCGAAGGCGAGGAAGATTGCCTGGCTTCGGAGTTGGAATCCGAAGGCATTCGTTGCGTCGGGCCGATGCAGTACAAAATCGACATTGGAGTTTCGGAAGGCTCGCTTTGGGTAAACGGGTCGCTCAAACAGCTGGTCGAATTAAGTTGCGTCGCTTGTCTCGAAAAATTCAGGCACGACATCAAGGTCCCGGCCTTCGCATTGCATACCGAACTGCACGGACCGGAGACGGTCGATCTCTCGCCATTCATTCGGGAAGACATTTTTCTGAATCTGGCGGCGCATCCCCGCTGCGATCGTGAAGGCGGAAGAGTTTGCAAGGCGACAAAGTCCAAAGACTTCCATCTCGGTAAAGAACAAGGCGCCACAAAACGCGAACACGACTGGGGTGCGCTGGACAAGCTGAAGTTGAAACGCTGAAGGCCTGAAATTGCCAACTCGGTTGTCTTTTCCCGATTTGCTGCTTTCCTAATCCGCTTCTATGGGAGTTCCGAAACGCAAGACATCAAAGATGCGATTGCGCTCGCGCAAAGCGGCCAACCGCTGGCATCGGCCGCAACTGACCAAGTGTCCGCAATGCGGAAGCACAGTTCGCGGCCACACCGTTTGCCTGTCGTGCGGTTACTATAAAGGTCGCCAAGTTCTCACCGTCGAACGCAAAGCCTAGATCGGCGATCCGATTTTCGTTTTGCAAAGAGCAGCGAAAGACCGCAAAATTTCCTTTCCATGAAAATCGCCTTGGATGCGATGGGCGGCGATTTCGGATCGTCCTACCTTGTGCCCGGTGCCATCATGGCGCTGCACGAGTATCCGCACATCGAAAAACTTTTCCTTGTGGGCGACACGCCGCAAATCGAAGCGGAGTTAAAGAAGCATGGTTGCAACGACGGAAAGATCGAGATCGTACACTCGACTCAAGTCGTCGACATGAGCGATAAAGCGTGGTCGGCCGTGCGGCGGAAAAAAGATTCGTCGATTAGTCGCGCCGTTGATGTCGTGAAGCGTGGCGACGCTGACGCTATCGTGAGCGCGGGGCATACTGGCGCTGCCGTTGCCGCGAGCATGATTAAATTGCGGACGTTGCACGGAATCGATCGTCCCGGCATCGCGGCAATTCTTCCGACCGAAACCAACGTCTTCGTTTTGATCGATGCCGGGGCGAACATCGACGCACGTCCGGAACATCTTCTTCAGTACGCGTTCATGGGCTCGGTCTATTCGCGGCACGTGCTCCATTACAAGAATCCGACAGTCGGTTTGATTTCGTTAGGCGAAGAAGACGTCAAAGGCACTGAGCTGACGAAGGAAGTTTTCAAAATGCTCAAGCGAAGTTCGCTCAACTTCGTCGGCAACATCGAAGGGCGGCATTTGTTTGAGGATCCGGTCGAAGTTGTCGTGTGCGATGGATTCGTCGGCAACGTGATTTTAAAAACGTCGGAATCAATCGCGGTGGCGATTTTCAAATGGTTGAAGCACGAATTGACGCGGACACCGAAGCGCAAGGCCGGCGCATTTCTGGCAAAGGACGCGCTGATGACGATTAAAGATAAGACGAATTACGAAGAGTACGGCGGGAGTCCGCTGCTCGGCGTGAACGGAATCTGCATCATCGCGCACGGCGCGAGCACGCCGCTCGCGATTAAGAATGCGTTGCGGGTCGCAGCCGAGTCGATTGAACAACAGGTGAACCCGCATATCGTCGAGGAAATTCGCCGTTATCATGAAACAACAGCCTTGCTCGAGCTCGCGGCCGCACTCCCGTAAACCGCGCCGTACCGTCTCGATCGTCGGCACCGGCAGTTACGTGCCGGAAAAACGCCTGACCAACGACGATCTGTCGAAAATGGTCGATACGTCGGACGAATGGATCACGACACGTACCGGTATCAAGGAGCGTCGCATCGCCGCAAAGGATGAAACAACCAGTGAGATGGCAACGAAAGCGGCGTTGAAAGCGCTTGAGCAAGCGAACGTCGTGCCAAAGGATTTGAACTTGATTCTCGTCGCGACGGCGACGCCGGACATGTTGTTTCCGGCAACGGCTTGTTTTGTTCAAAAGAAGATCGGCGCAACCAACGCCGCCTGCCTCGACATTTCCGCTGCATGCGCCGGTTTTCTTTTTGGAATCGAGATTGCGCAACAATTCATTACTTCGCATACGCACGACACCGTTCTCGTCATCGGCGCCGAAAAGCTGACGTCGATCACGAACTGGACTGATCGCAACACGTGCGTGCTGTTCGGTGACGGCGCAGGCGCGGCCGTGTTGCGTCATCGCAGCAGCGAGCACGGCGTCATCAGCACGCACATCGGCAGCGACGGCCAATTCACCGACATATTGTTCATGCCGGGCGGTGGATCGCGTTGTCCGATCACGCGCGACAACGTCGATATGCACCTCGCGACGATTCACATGCTGGGTAAGGAAGTTTACAAGCAGGCCGTGGTCGCGATGGTGAATGCTTCAAAAAAAGTTTTGGCCGATGCCGGTCTCGCTGCAGATGACATCGCCTGCGTGATTCCACATCAGGCTAACCTGCGGATCATTGAAGCGATCGCCGATCGGCTAAAAATTCCTCTCGATCGCTTTTTTGTGAACCTTGACAAGTACGGAAACACTTCCGCGGCCGCGGTCGCCATCGCGCTGGACGAAGCAAATCGCAGTGGCCGGATCAAACGTGGCGACTACGTCTTGATGGTGGTGTTCGGCGGCGGACTGACCTGGGCGAGCACCATTATCGAATGGTAAGACTGAATTCAAGGGAGACACGATGGAACGTCGTCTGACTGCCATCCTTGCCGCAGACGTGGTCGGATACAGTCGACTGATTAGAACAGATGAAGCGGGCACGGTGGCGAGGCTCAAAGAAATTCGGAGCGGTTTGATCGAAACAAAGGTCGCCGAACATCAAGGCCGCATCGTCAAACTTACCGGTGACGGGATTCTTGCCGAGTTTCCGAGTGTAGTGCAGGCGGTTGCCTGCGCCGCAGAAATGCAATTGAATCTGCGAGAACGGGCTGCGCGAACGCCCATCAATCGGCGAATTCAATTTCGTGTCGGAGTGAATCTCGGCGACGTCATTGCTGAAGACGACGACATTTACGGCGACGGCGTGAACGTTGCCGCGCGCCTGGAAGGCATTGCCGAACCGGGGGGCATCTCCGTTTCGCAATCAGTGCGTGATAACGTCGAAAATCGACTCGAGCTAGTTTTCGAGGATCGCGGAGAACAAAACCTGAAGAACATCGAGAAACCGATTCGGGTTTACAATATTCTTCTGGAGGAACCAGTCGTCGCTAGCACCAATCCAAAAAATGACGATCGTCCCTCGATAGCGGTGTTGCCGTTCAATAATATGAGCGGCGATCCTGAGCAGGAATATTTCAGCGACGGAATTACCGAGGACGTAATTACTGATCTTTCGAAGGTCTCTGGACTTTTCGTGATCGCGCGTCACACGGCATTCACTTACAAAGGCAAACAGGTCAAAGTTCAGCAAGTCGGACGCGAGCTTGGAGTCGATTACATTCTCGAAGGCAGCGTGAGAAAAGCCGGAACGCGCGTGCGGGTGACCGGACAATTAATCAGTGCCGGAGATGGGGACCATCTTTGGGCCGAGCGCTTTGATCGCGATCTCACTAACATTTTTGCAATCCAGGACGAGATCACGCACGCGATCGTTGAGCAGCTAAAAGTGAAGTTGCTGCCACGGGAGAAAAAATCGATCGCGCAGACGCCGACGGACAATTTCGATGCTTACAACTTTTATCTGAGAGGCCGCGAACTGCTCCACCGCGGTTCGACGTCAGGTTACAAAGCCGCGCGTGAGATGTTCGTTAGAGCAGTGGAGCTGGATCCATCATATGCGCGCGCCTACGCGGGTATTGCTGATTGCGATTCTTTCCTTTATTTGCGTACCACTGAAAGAGTGTCGCCCGAAACTATTCTGGGGATGAGTGAAAAGGCGCTCACGCTTGACAAAGATCTCGCCGAAGCGCACGCGTCTCGCGGGGCTGCGCTTTCGGTAGTAAAGCGTTATGATGAGGCAGCTGCCGAGTTCGAAAAGGCGATCAGTCTCGACCCGAATTCATTCGAGGGATATTATTTCTACGCCCGTGCCTGTGTCTTCCAGGGAGAACTCGAAAGGGCGACCGCCTTATTCGAACGGGCCGCTGAAATCAAGCCGGATGATTATCAGTGCCTCTGTTTGTTACCTCAGTGTTACCACACGATAGGGCGTGACCAGGATGCCAGAGAAGCCGCCCACAAAGGTGCGAAGGCGGCCGAACGGCAGCTAATTCTCCACCCGGACGACGCCAGAGCTGCCGAATTGGGCGCCAATGCATTGATCGAGGTTAGCGATGTCGATCGCGCGCGTGAGTGGATCGCGCGCGCACTGGCGATCGAACCGAACAATCCGCCGACTCAATACAACGCCGCATGCGTGTATGCGCAGTTAGGAGATATCGACAAAGCCTTGGATCTACTGGAACGCGGTTTGCCAAATAGCGGCCCGGAGTGGGGAAGATGGATCCAGCACGACTCGACTCTTGATCCGTTGCACAACAACCCCCGCTACCAAGCATTACTTGAGGAAATCCGCCGGCGGGACAACCAGCGAGAGTCATAGTCCGCGAAATGCTAACCGAGACCCACGCGCACCTTGATTACCCCGATTTCGCCAATGATTTCGATGACGTGCTTCGGCGCGCGACTGAAGCCGGCGTCACTCGGATCATCACAATCGGCACTTCAGTCGAGAGCAGCCAACGCGCTGTCGATCTTGCCGAAAAATATCCAAATGTTTTCGCCGTGATCGGGGTTCATCCAACTTACGCACACGAAGCAGATGAGGACGTAGTGACGCTATTGCGCGAGCTTGCAAAAAATCCGCGCGTCGTTGCGATTGGCGAAATCGGTTTGGATTACCATCATTTACCGAGCGTTGAAGTCCGGAAACGAAAAGATGTGCAGGTTTTCAATGCGCTCCAAAGCGAAACCGAAGATCAAATCGAAGCGCAGATTGAAGACGGCGCCTACAAATCCAAGCAGGCAGAGCTTTTCGAGGAGCTTCTCGATCTCGCGGTCGAGCTGCAGTTCAATGTTGTGATTCATCAACGCGATGCCTGGGACGATACCCTCGAAATCTTACGCGATCACGGCCGGCAGGTCAGCGGCGTCTTTCATTGTTTCGGTGGCACGCTCGAGCAAGCAAACGAGGTTCTTGGTCTTGGCCATCTCGTTTCCTTCACCGGAATCGTCACCTTCAAAAACGGAAAACAAGTCCGCGAAGTTGCCGCCAGTATTCCGCTCGACCGTTTCATGGTCGAAACCGATTGCCCTTATCTTGCGCCGGTTCCGTTTCGCGGGAGGCGCTGCGAGCCAGCATACACGCTGCTAGTCGCGAAAGAGATCGCGCGCGCCCGCGGCATTTCATTGGAAGAAATCGCTGGCGCAACCACCGCAACTGCACAAGAATTCTTCCGATTTGATCGTGGGTAGCAACTTTTTGGGCAACGCTTTTCCTAAGAGAAGTCGAAGGGTGGACATCATCGCAGGGCACGCTTTGGTTGCCGCGTTCGCGATTCTTCTCGGTTCGTGCGCTGCGCCGCGCGACACCGAACATCACGTCGTTGTCAGTGTTCACGACCAAAAACTGGCGCTTCTCGAAAAAGGAAACCTCGTTGCGACTTATCCAATTTCGACTTCGAAATTTGGCGTAGGCGATTGGCCCGGAAGTTTTGCAACACCGCTTGGTGAATTGGAAATTGCGAACAAGATCGGCGATGGCGCTCCGCCAGGTACCGTTTTCAAAGATCGTCGCCGGACCGGCGAGGTTGTTGGCGTGAATGCGCCCGGGCGTGATCCAATCGTGACGCGAATCATTTGGCTGCGTGGCCGCGAAGTACGAAACGCGAACGCACTTCGGCGGGACATTTATATTCACGGCACGCCGGAAGAACGGAACATTGGCCGGCCGGCAAGTTATGGCTGCATCCGCATGCGCTCAGCGGACGTCATCAATCTTTACAGCGTGGTCGGGACTGGCGCACAAGTTTCGATTGTTGAATCGCCGTTAGCTTCAGTCATCCCCCAACTGAATTCGGCCACCCAGATGGCAGAGACGAACCACGCTGTCGGCGTGATTCGGTAAATCACGGCAATTGACCGAGATGCTTCCGCGCCGTTTCGCGCGAGAGTAATTCCATGTCCGCTTCGCCCATGATTCGGACCAGGCGAGATAACTTCCGTCCTAACCAGTAATGCCGGTGATGAGCGCCTTTTTCATTTCGGTCGTTCAGTTGGTTAGCTCACAGGATGCCAACTCTCAACTAAAGCGAAGCGCTCTATCAACCACCAACTAGTTTTCCGGCGGCGAAACCATGATCCGCGCAAGCACAGCGCGCTGCGCGGAAATCAAATCGGTAATCCCCTTCCGCGCGAGGGTCATCATCTGTTCAAGTTCACCCTGCGCAAACGTCGCTTCTTCACCGGAACCTTGAACTTCGACAAAATCCCCGTCTTCGGTCGCGACGAGATTGAAATCGACGGTGACCGCTTTGTCTTCTTCATAATTAAGATCAACGATCGCGTTTCCATCGAAGATTCCGGCGCTCACCGCCGCGACCAATTTTTTGATCGGTGGCGCGTCGACTTTTTTCTCCTTCGCCAATTTTCGGCAGGCGAGCGCAACCGCTAGACTCGCACCAGTGATCGCTGCCGTTCGTGTTCCCCCATCGGCTTGAAGCACATCGCAATCGACCCACATCGTTCGCGGCCCAAGTTTTTCAAGATCGACAACCGTGCGCAGCGATCGTCCGATCAATCTTTGAATTTCCGTGCTGCGGCCATCGAGCCGGCCTTTGAAAATATCGCGCGGCTTACGCGTGGTCGTCGAGTATGGTAGCATCGAATACTCCGAGGTCAGCCAACCGCCGGTGACGTTTTGTTCTTTCATCCAACGCGGAATCGCTTCGTCAACAGTGACACCGCAAATTACGCGCGTGTTTCCCATCCCAACGAGAACCGAACCGGTCGCGTGCGGTGCGATGTTTAATTCAAATGAAACTGCGCGAACCTGGTCCGGCGCCCGGCCATCACTGCGCTGCATGCAAACAGATTGTAGAGCGTCTGTGGCAGACGCCAATCAAAAGAGAACGGCATTTGGCCGAAACACCCTCCAATTCAGCCAGTTCACGACACTGCCCCCGTTCGGATGTAGAACTTGCCCCGTCAATCCCAGCGCAGTCGTCCGATTTTTCGCCGAACCGTAAGTAGTTGAGGACATGTGGGATACTTCGGCGGCAGTCCTTGGAAAAATTGCTCTCGCGGAGATTGACGGCCCAAGAATATGCGCTAAATTAGTGATTCCGCGCGACAGCGGGAACTCCTCTAACTGGGAGTTTGTTCTACGTACATTTGGGACTGCAAATTGCACTCAATTTTGTCCCGGTCACCGATCACCGAACCGCTTGGGCGGCGGCTCGAGATTCCGAAACCGGGCACGAGATTGAGTTTTTTTGTGGTTTAAAATGTACGAGAATCCTGGTTCTTTGACATCTACATACAGGGTAGTAAGAAAGTACAACTTTAAGAGCTGAGTCTGAAATCAAGTATCGTCGCAAGACGATGAGAGAGTTTCAGTTATCACAAATCTCTGGCCAGGCAGGCCAGAACAGATTGATCAAGCTACAAAGAGCGCATCATGGATGCCTTGGTGCCAATAGGCGATGAAGGACGTGGTAAGCTGCGATAAGCTACGGTGAGCGGCAAACACGCTTTGACCCGTAGATTTCCGAATGGGGTAACCTGAACGAAGTAACTTTCGTTCGCGTTCCTGTGAATCTATAGCAGGAATGTCGCGATACCCGGCGAAGTGAAACATCTCAGTAACCGGAGGAGAAAAAAGCGAAAGCGATTCCGTCAGTAGTGGCGAGCGAAAGCGGAACAGGCTAAACCCCCGTCATTTCAGTACCCAAACTGGAAGAGGAGACAGAATGCACAGAATTATGCAGAATTCGGAAGACATGTTTTCTGAACCTAATTCGGTTCATTTTGTTAATTCTGCCCAAAGATTTGGGTGTTGAAGTGGCGGGGGGGTTGTAGGAGCCCGACGTGGTAGTGCAAAGGTTAGGTGAAGCTTCTGGAAAGCTGCGCCATAGAGGGTGAAAGGCCCGTAACCGAAAACTGGAGCACGCCTAGGGATTTCCTGAGTAATACGTTGCACGTGAAACTTCGTATGAATCTGCGCCGACCACGGCGTAAGCCTAAATACTCATTGGCGACCGATAGTGGACAAGTACCGCGAGGGAAAGGTGAAAAGAACCGCTGTGAGCGGAGTGAAATAGTACCTGAAATGATGTGCTTACAAGGTGTTAAAGCCCGCAAGGGTGATAGCGTGCCTTTTGCTTAATGAGTCTGCGAGTTACTATCAGTGGCGAGCCTAAGTCGTTCTGCGATGGAGGCGAAGCGAAAGCGAGTCCGAAATGGGCGACCTAGTCGCTGGTAGTAGACCCGAAGCGGAGGTGATCTACCCATGAGCAGGATGAAAGTTGCTTAACCGCAACTGAAGGTCCGAACTGGTGACGGTTGAAAACGTCTCGGATGACTTGTGGGTAGGAGCGAAAGACTAATCAAACCCCGTGATAGCTGGTTCTCCCCGAAATAGCTTGAGGGCTAGCCTCGTGTGCTGATCCAAGGAGGTAGAGCACTGGATGAACTAGGGCCCATACCAGGGTACCGAACTCAATCAAACTCCGAATTCCTTGGAGTGTAACACGGGAGTCAGTGCGTGGGGGATAAGCTTCACGCGCGAGAGGCAAACATGCCAGACCAGCAGCTAAGGTGCCCAAATACCGTTCAGTGGAAAGGATGTGAGGTTGCTTAGACAGTGAGGATGTTGGCTTAGAGGCAGCCATCATTTAAACAGTGCGTAATAGCTGACTCATCGAGCGATCTCGCGCCGATAATGATTGGCGATAAACGGTATACCGAAGCTCTGGAAGATATTCTAGTTCGCTAGGATAGATTGGTAGGGGAGCGTTCTTAATGCATCGAAGCAGAAGGGTAACCGACTGTGGAGCGTTAAGAAGTGAGGATGCAGACATGAGTAGCGATAAGACAGGTTAAATTCCTGTCCGCCGTAAACCCAAGGTTTCCTGGGGAAGGCTCGTCCTCCCAGGGTTAGTCGGGACCTAAGTCGAGGCCGAAGGGCGTAGACGATGGAGAGCAGGTTTAATATTCCTGCACCGGCTGTGGTTAAGCTCGGAAGTGACGTTTCTGCAGAAATGGGTCGCCGATTGAAAGTGGCGGTCTGCTCGCAAGAGCAAGGACGTGGAGGCCTCGGCTGAAGCGGATCCATTAAAACAGGAACCGAGAAAAACTTCCGAGTGTTCCCACGGCTGCCCGTACCGGAATCCGACACAGGTGGGTGGGCAAAATTTTGCCAAGGCGCGTGAGTGAAACCTCGTTAAGGAACTCGGCAATCTAGCCCCGTAACTTCGGAAGAAGGGGTGCCCGCTGCATTTTGTACAGAGCAAAATGCACCGAAAGTTGATAGTTCTTAGTTGAGCGTTGAGAGTAAGAGCGGTTGAAACCCGCGAGCCATTTCTGGTCTCTCAACTACCAACTCTCAACGATCAACGCATTTTTAGCAGCTGTTCAAAATGCAGCGGGTCGCAGTGAAATGGGTCAACCGACTGTTTAACAAAAACACAGCACTCTGCCAAGTCGTGAAGACGACGTATAGGGTGTGACACGTGACCAATGCGGAAAGATTATGGTAAGACGTCAGCCGCAAGGCAAAGCGTCGAACCGAAGTCCCCGTGAATGTCGGCCGTAACTATAACGGTCCTAAGGTAGCGAAATTCCTTGTCGGGTAAGTTCCGACCTGCAC
>Ga0306924_10001144_pt1 | contig 23851 bp, 19 predicted proteins | sample sta12Can44000111_FD_203756 | JGI IMG/M metagenome (GOLD analysis project Ga0306924, IMG submission 203756) | Lab enrichment of tropical soil microbial communities from Luquillo Experimental Forest, Puerto Rico - statanox.12C.anox.44.000.111 (v2)... | ecosystem: Environmental > Terrestrial >...
TGGATGCTCGGCGAGCCACTCCGCAGCATACTGTTGGGCACGGACCAGGCAGACCTGCAGCGAAAGTTGCTCGGCTGGCCGATGCTCTGTGCAAGTGCCAGGCGTTGATTGCAGGCAGAAGACAAGCGCGAGCGCGGCCATGTCGTCCCTTTCGCGGTGCGGCTAGCCTGTGCTGCGCGGGTTGACCCAGACGCTGAACGGCCCGCCGTCGGGGGTAGGAAATGTCAAGTTGGCGTTCCGTGGCAATCACCCTTAGTGGATTCCTGCTTTCCTTTGCGGCCGCAGCGGCGGCGGCTGATGCGACGGAAAATGACTATCCGACCGCAACCCGGGCGGACTACGTGATCGCGTGCATGACGGCGAACGGCAACACGCGCGAGGCGCTGCTGAAATGCTCCTGTGCGATCGACACTATCGCCGAGCTAATGCCTTACTCGCACTATGAGCAGGCGGAAACCGCGCTCAGCCTGCAAGCCGGTGGCGGGGTCGGCGGCCGGGTCGGCCTGTTTCGCGATCCGCCCCAGATCAAAGCGGTGATCGAAGAGTTGCGACGGGCCCAGGCCGAGGCCAACCTGCGCTGCCAGTAGTTCGGGTTACGGGTACGTTCCCGCGTGTCTTAGCTTGCCGCGTCCGCGGGTTCAGAGATAGTGTTCGCACCATGTGATTATGGTTTCCGGCGATGCCGCCAAGAGCCGGGTCGGGTCCGTTCGCCGTGGCGGCCTATCCCGCTAAAGCGCATGCCTGAGTTTCGTAGGGAGGACAGCAATGATCAAGTTGCGCGTCAACGGCCAGGAGCAATCCTATGATGGCGATCCATCGATGCCATTGCTCTGGTATTTGCGGGACGAGTTAGGGCTTACCGGAACGAAATATGGGTGCGGTGTCGCGCTGTGCGGCGCCTGCACCGTCCATATCGACGGCGCGCCGACGCGTGCCTGCATCACCGCCGTCAGCGACGTCTCCGGACGCTCGGTGACGACGATCGAGGGGCTCGATCCGCAGGGCAATCACCCGGTGCAGAAAGCGTGGCGCGCCTTCAATGTGCCGCAGTGCGGGTATTGCCAGGCGGGCCAGATCATGCAGGCCGCCGCACTGCTAGCGACGAGCAAGAATCCGTCGGAAGACGAGATTAACAGCGCGATGAGCGGCAACATCTGTCGTTGCGGCTGCTATCAGCGCATCACCGCCGCCATCAAGGCGGCCGCCACGGGAGCGTGACATGACCCAGGCTCACGCAATCATCGAAAACGTCAGCCGCCGCGGGTTTCTACAGGGGCTGTTGGCCACTGGGGGGCTCGTCGTCGCCGCCGAGTTTGCGCCCACCCGCATCGGGTGGGCCGCCTACGCCACCGGCGCCGCCAAGATGGCCGGAGGGGTCGTCAGCGACCCACATGTGTTCGTCTCGATCGACCCAAGCGGCCTTGTGACGATCGTCGCGCACCGCGCCGAGATGGGCACCGGCTCGAAGACCAGTCTGCCGATGGTCGTTGCCGAGGAACTCGAGGCCGACTGGGCGCGCGTCAAGGTCGTGCAGTCGCCTGGCGACGAGAAGAGGTACGGCAACCAGAACACCGACGGCTCGCGCAGCATGCGCCATTTTATCCAGCCGATGCGCGAATGCGGCTCGGCGATGCGGCAGATGCTAGAGACCGCTGCTGCGCAGCGCTGGGGCGTTCCAATCGGCGAAGTGCAGGCGCAAAACCACGAAGTCGTCCACAAGCCGTCGGGCAAAAAGCTGGGCTATGGCGAACTGGCCGCTGCGGCGAGCGCGCTGCCGACCCCGCCATCCGACCAGATCAAGCTTAAGGACCAGGCTGCCTTCCGCTATCTCGGCAAGGGCAACGTCCAGATTGTCGATCTGTTCGATATCACGACTGGACGCGCCGTTTACGGTATCGACACGAAGCTCGCTGGTCTGAAATACGCTGTCATCGCGCGGCCGCCGGTTATGGGCGGCACGCTCGCCTCCTATGACGGCTCAGCGGCGATGAAGGTGCCCGGTGTCGAGAAGATCGTCGTCATTGAGGGCACCCCGCCGCCGTCGAAATTCCAGCCGATCGGCGGCGTCGCGGTTATCGCTCGGAACACCTGGGCCGCGATCAAGGGGCGAGACGCGCTGGTCATCAAGTGGGATGACGGGGCGCACTCCAGCTACGACTCGGCCGCATACAAAGCCCAGCTCGAAGAAACCGCCCGCAAACCGGGCAAGGTCGTGCGCGACGAAGGCGACGCCGAAAAGGCGCTCACGTCCGCTGCGAAGACGGTTTTTGCGGAATACTACGCGCCGCACCTCGCGCATGCCCCAATGGAGCCGACTTGCGCAACGGCGCGCGTCGCCGACGGCAAATGCGAGGTCTGGGCGGCAGTACAAAGCCCCGGCGGGACGCGCAACGAGTTGGTCGATAAGCTCGGTCTCAAACCGGAAGATGTGACCGTCAACGTCACCTTGCTTGGCGGTGGTTTCGGTCGCAAGTCTAAGCCCGACTTTGTGCTCGAAGCGGCGCTATTATCGCGCGAGATGAGCGGTGCTCCGGTCAAGGTCACCTGGACGCGCGAAGACGACCTCCATCACGACTATCTCCACACGGTCTCTGCCGAGCGAATCGACGCAGGGCTCGATGCACAGGGCAAAGTTGTAGCTTGGCGGCACCGCACCGTCGCGCCGACCATCCGGGCAACCTTTGTCCCGGACCCGAAACTCGAGCAGGCGGGTGAGCTCAGTCAGGGGGTCCTCGACCTGCCGTTCAATATTGCCAACCTGCGATGCGAGGTCGGCGAAGCCGAAGCGCATACGCGCATCGGCTGGTTCCGGTCGGTATCGAACATCCCGCATGCTTTTGCGATTCAGTCCTTTGTTGCCGAGCTCGCACACGCGGCGGGGCGCGACCCCAAGGATATGTTGCTCGAGCTATTGGGGCCGCCGCGGCTCGTGAAACCGCCCGCCGATTACACGAATTACGGCGACCCGCTGGAGACTTTCCCGATCGACACGGCGCGTCTGCGGCGCGTCGTCGAGCTCGTCGCGGACAAAGCCGAGTGGGGCAAGAAACTGCCGCCGAGGCACGGCCAAGGCATCGCCGTACACCGCAGTTTCGTCAGCTATGTCGCGACCGTCATTGAGGTCGCTGTGGACGACAAGGGGCGCCTCTCGGTGCCCCGCGTTGATACTGCGATCGATTGTGGTTTCGCCGCCAACCCGGAACGCATCTACTCGCAGGTGGAAGGCGCCGCGGTAATGGGGCTGAGCCTCGCCAAATACGGCGAGATCAGCTTCAAGAACGGGCGCGTCGAACAGAACAATTTCGACAGCTTCCAGGTCCTGCGCATCGAGGAGTCACCGCCGATCACGCACGTCTGGATCGTCCCCAACGGGATCGATGTGCCGTCGAGCGGCGTCGGCGAGCCGGGGCTGCCGCCCTTCGCGCCTGCCCTGTGCAACGCCATCTTTGCGGCCACCGGCAAGCGCATCCGGCGGTTGCCTATTGGTGACCAGTTAGCCGCATAGACACGCGGCCTCGGGTATCTGCTCGCTCGCAGCCGCCTCTGCGGTAGGAGAAGGCCAAAGTGGGAGAAAAGGTGCGCTATCCGCCGGAGGTTGGGCGGCGCAAGGCCATTGGATTAGGGCTTGGTTTGGTTCTTGCCCCTTGCTTCGCCCTGGCGCCGCGCCTCTCTCTTGCGCAAACCGAGCCGACGCGAGAACGACCGCGCGAAGGCGATCTATTAGTGGTGGTAGGGGCCAGCGCTGCACAGGCGCTGAAGCCGGAGGATTTGGCCGTCGGCGGCAACCAGACCTTTGCTTGGCCGATGGATCCGGCTACCAGCACAGTTCGCAACGGTTCGCGCCTCAACAAGGTGCTTCTGCTTCATCTCGATCCCGAAAACTTTGATCCCGAGACTAAGGAGCGTGCCGCGGAAGGCGTCATTGCTTATTCGGCGGTATGCACGCACACCGGTTGCGACGTGACCAACTGGCACCCTGACCGCCTGCTTCTCGAATGCCCGTGCCATTACTCGTTCTATGATCCGAAGGAAGCGGCAAAGGTGGTCAGCGGACCGGCGCCGCGTCGGCTGCCGGCGCTGCCGTTGAAGATCGCAGACGGGCGGCTCGTCGTTGCCAAGCCGTTCACAGGTCGCGCCGGGTTCCAGCAAATGTGACAACCAGCACATCGAGAGGAAACGTCATGAACAGGAGGCGTCGTTTTAGTTTGGTCATTGCGGTCGGCGGGTTTGCACTCGTGCTGTGCGCCGGGACGGTCTTGGCGCAGCGGCCGCTGGCGCCGGCGCCGAAGCCCGATACCCCTCCTCCGGTTCCGCCGGTCCTGCAGAATTACAAGCCAGTTACCGCCGAGCGGCTTAAGCAGCCGGAGGACAGCGACTGGCTGATGTATCGCCGTACCTACGACAGCTGGGGCTACAGCCCGCTGGCGCAAATCACCCCCGAGAATGCCGCTCGCCTCAAGCCGGTGTGGACCTTGCAGACCGGCCAGGTCGAAGGCCATCAAGCGCCGCCGATGGTGAATAACGGGGTGATGTTCGTGGCGACGCCGGGAAACCAGCTGCTGGCGATCGACGCCAAGACCGGCAATTTGCTGTGGCGTTTCAAACGGCCGATGCCCGAAGACATCCTGCTGCTCCATCCGACGAGCCGCGGGGTCGGGCTGCTCGGCGACAAGGTGTACTTCGCCGCCGCCGACGCGGTGCTTGTGGCGATCGATGCCAAGACCGGCAACGAGGTGTGGAACACCAAGGTCGAGGACTACACCAACGGCTACTATATGTCGCTGGCACCGCTGGTCGCCGACGGCAAGGTCATGGTTGGCGTGTCGGGCGGCGAGCTGGGCGTGCGCGGCTTTGTCGCGGCGTTCGACGCCGAAACCGGGAAGCCGGCATGGAAGGCCTATGCGGTGCCGGCGCCCGGCGAGCCGGGCTCCGAGACCTGGCCCCAGGGCGACCAGTGGAAGACCGGCGGCGGATCAGTATGGATCACCGGCTCTTATGATCCGGCGACCAATCTCACCTTTTGGGGCACTGGCAATGGCGGCCCGTGGATGGGCGACCAGCGGCCGGGCGACAATTTGTATACCTCCTCGACCATGGCGATCGACGCCACCACCGGCAAGATCAAGGGCCATTTCCAGTACCATCCCAACGATTCGTGGGACTGGGACGAGGTCAACCCGCCGATCCTCGTCGATTATCAGCGCGGCGGCCGGACCGTTAAGGGTCTCGTCTACGTCGCGCGTGACGGCTATCTGTGGATGCTCGAGCGGACCGCCGACAAGATCAACTTCATTGACGGCAAGCCGTTCGTGAAGCAGAACGTGTTCAAGAGTCTCGACCCCAAGACCGGGCGGCCGGAGATAGATCCGGCACGCAAGCCGGGCACCGGGAAGCACACCGAGTTCTGCCCATCGCTCTGGGGCGGTAAGGATTGGCCGCCCGTGGCCTACAGCCCGAAGACGCGCCTCCTCTATGTTCCAGCCAACGAGAATCTTTGTGATGGGTTTACGGGAGCGTCAGTCACATATACGCCGGGTCAGCTTTATACAGGTATCGTGGCGGAGACACGGGCGTTCTCGGTGGCTCCCGGCGCCGACCACATCGGCGAACTGCAGGCCTGGAACCTCGACACCGGCCAGAAGGTCTGGACCCACCCCTTTGCCGACTCGGCTCTGTGGGGACCGGTGCTAGCGACCGGCGGCGGCTTGGTATTCATGGGCGGCACCAACGACCGGTGTTTCCGCGCCTTCGACGCCGCCAGCGGCAAAGTTCTATGGGAATTCCGCACGGGTTCGGGCGTGACAGGTGTGCCGTCCTCGTTCCAGTTGGATGGCAAACAGTATATCGCGGTGCAGTCGGGCTGGGGGGTCGACGCATGGCGTATGCAGGCGCGCCTCAACGTTGCCAGACCATGGCAGTTCCCCGATGTGCCGCAAGGCGGTTCGGTCTGGGTGTTCTCGGTGGACTGAGGCGCTGCTTCGGCAGGTCCGGCCAGGCGGGTAGAGCGCGGACGCAGAACACTATTGGGATAAGCTCGCGGCAGCCGCAGCGGTGGAAAATTGGCGGTAGACGAAATCGGGTGCCGCTTCTCCCGCCTCGAGCCAGGCGGCCTCGACAAGGGCATGATCGGGTGACAGCGCGCAGACCGGGTCGGCGCGTACCGGATCGCCAGTCAGTGCGAAGGCCTGGCAGCGACAGCCGCCCCAGTCGATCTCGCGCCGTTCGCAGGAGCGGCAAGGCTCGGCCATCCACGCTGTGCCCCGGAACTGCGCGAAAGCATCCGAGTGGTACCAGATTTCGGCGAGGCTTGCTTCGCGGACGTTCGGAAAGCGCAGTCCGGGGAGGGTTTCCGCCGCGTGACATGGGAGCACTTTGCCCGACGGGGTGATGTTCAAAAAACGCCGGCCCCAGCCGCCCATGCAAGCCTTCGGGCGATGCGCATGATAGTCCGGCGGGACATAGTCGATGACCAGACGGCCCGCGAGCCTGGCGCGTGCGGCCTCGACCGTGGCGGTAGCCTTGTCCAGCTGTTCTCGGCTCGGCAGCAGCGCGGCTCGGTTCGCCAACGCCCAGCCATAATACTGAACATGGGCGACCTCAAGCCGGTCGGCCCCCAGCATTACGGCGAGATCGACGATGTCCTCCAGGTGGTGGAGATTTTGCCGGTGAACGACCGCGTTGACGGTCAGCGGCAGCCCTGCGTCTTGGACCAGGCGTGCAACCCGACGCTTTGTCTGCTGAGCTCCGGCGAGCCCGGCGATCCGGTCGCCTGAGGCGGGGTCGGGGTCCTGCAGGCTCACCTGGATGTGCTCTAGCCCGGCTTCGACCAGACGGGCCAGACGCTCGCCATCGAGCCGGATTCCGGAGGTGATCAGGTTGACATAGAGCCCAGCCTTGGTGGCCTCGGCGACGAGCTCGACGAGATCACGGCGCACCAGCGGCTCGCCACCTGAGAAATGCACCTGCAGGACACCCAGTGCGGCCGCCTCCCCGAAGACTCGCCTCCAACTCGCCGTGTCGAGCTCGGTGCCGGCGCGCACGAGCTCCAACGGGTTCGAGCAGTAGGGGCAGCGCAGCGGGCAGCGATGCGTCAGTTCGGCCAGCAGCGCCAGCGGAGGCTCGGTGGCCGTCACCGGCGCAACACCTTTTTGTCGACGAGATCCTGCAGCATCGGCAGAGTATCGTCGGCTATGGTCTCACGCGGCGCGTCGAACTGGCCGGCGAGCTCGTCGATGATCGCATCGACATCGCGTTTGCCGTCGATCAGTCGCAGGATCGCGACCGCTTGCTCGTCGGGCAGCAACAGCCGCTCGGGCGCCAGCACGATCCACGCCTTGCGGCGCTCGTCAAAGCGGAACCTCACATGCGGTGCAAAATTGAGGACGGCGCTGCCGTCGAGCGAAGAGGGCGAAGCCGTCATGGGGTGGCTGGTTGCAGAACGAAAGCACCTGGCGGGACTAGGCGGGGTGCGACATAGGCGAAGTAGAGCGCGTCGAGCTGGGTCCACAGGACGTCACATTTGAAGCGCAGCGTATCGAGGACGAGCGCCTGCTTCTCGGGTGTGTCAGCGTGCTCTTTGACATAGCCGAGGGCAAAGGCGACATCGGTCGGCGCCTGGGTCAGCCGCGGCGTAAAATAGGCGAGCGTGTCGCCGCTAATAAAGTCGTAATTGCGCAGCATGCCCTCGACCCGCTCGGCGATGATCTGCGGCGAGAACATCTCGGTCAGGCAGGAAGCCACCGCTTCCAACAGAGACCGGTCGCGCACAAAGTTGACGTAGGCGTCCACGGCAAAACGCGTGGCCGGCAATAACCCGGCGGTCGAGATCACGTAGGCGCGATCGAGGCCGAGACCGTCGGTCAGCCTAAGCCAGCGGGCGATCCCTCCGGTGTTGTCATCGTCGCCGTCGTGGTCGAGGATGCGGCGGCGCCACTCACGTCGCAACGCGGGAGTAGGCAGCCGGGCGACCAGGTAAGCATCTTTCGCGGGAATGCGCGCCTGATAATAGTACCGGTTGAGTGCCCAGGCTTGGATCTGGCAGCGGTCGAGCCTGCCGTCGCGCATCAGGTGGTGAAAGGGATGCCGATCGTGGTAACGCTCGGCGCCGATCGCGCGCAGCTCGTGTTCGAGCTCCTCGGGAGATAGCAGCGATCGGATCACAGCATCACCTCCATGCCATCGTAGGCAATTTCCCAGCCCGCGTTATTGGCGATCTGCCACTCCGGCGAGTCGGCAAGCAAGGCCGGGTTCGAATTGTTGATGTGGATGAAGATGCGGCGGCCGATGCCGAGATCGCGAAGGGTGGCAATCGTGCCGTCCTCGCCGCTCATGCTCATATGCCCCATGCGCAGACCGGTCTTGCTGCCGACCCCGAGCCGGATCATCTCGTCGTCGCGCCACAGGGTCCCGTCGAAAAACACCAGTGCGCTGCCGGTAAGTCGACGGCGGAGCTGTTCGGTCACCGCGGCGCATCCGGGGATGAAGAAAAAGGATTTTTCGGTTGCCGTCTCGATCACCTCAAGGCCGACGGCGTCGCCCTCATCGCTCAGACCCGGATCCTGTCCAGCTGTCTCCATGTAGAGGGGCACTTTGCCTGGTACCGCGAAAGCGACGACGGCGAGGCCCGAGGTGCCCGACGCGGCTGCCAGCTCCGTCCTCTCGTCGAGCGGCAATTCGATCCGCTGTACGCAGTACGGCGCCAGCACGTCGAAAATCGGGTTGGCCGCGATGATCGCGAGGATCTGAGAGGGAGCGTAGATGTCGAACCGATGTCGCTCGCGCAAATGCAGAAGACCGGCGATCGCGTCCACATCACCACCGGTCAGCACCACCCCAGAAATCGGCGACGAGCGCAGTCCTTCGCGGGGGTGCAGCTGCGCCGTCGCCTCGATCTGCAGACGCAGATCGGGCGAGGCGTTTAGTAGGACCCAGTCTCTACCGTTCGCGCAAACCGCGAGCGACGCCTGCGAACGAGCACGCGCTGCGGCTTCACCTCGCCGCGCCCGCCGACAGGCAGGCGCGTTCGAATTCCATTGCGGGAACCCGCCGCCTGCGGCAGAGCCGAGGACAACCGCGAGAACCATCGGGCTGCCTCGCCGGATCTGCCGGCGTCAGCAGAAAAGAGGGATTATTTAATCTCCGCGCAGGCGTACGCGTTGATCTCGAGCCCGACGGCGATCTCGATGATGACCGGTGTCTTCCACTTCATTGCATTTCCCTCGCTCGGGTTCTTTTGCGCGCGCCACCCTAAGTCGGGTACAAAGCCCTGTCAACTCGAGGGCGGCGCAGAACCTCAACCTGCCGGCTCAGTAACACCAGAAGGTTCCTCAAACGACGGCGCATCGCGTTCGATAAGGCCAGTGCGGATGGCGATGCGGATCAGATCGACGGTGCTCGTCGCTCCGAGCCTCGCCTTGAGCCGGCTGCAATTGTTGGCCGCAGTCTTGTAGCCGATGCCCAGGGTATCGGCGATTTGCGACAGCCTGCGGCCTTCGGCCAGTCGACGCAAAATTTCGAGATCGCGGGAGGACAGATCTTTCAGCGGATCTGGTGCCCCTCGGATGCTCGCGAAAACCAGCCCCTCGGCGATTTCGCGTTCGATGTAGGTGTGACCTTCGGCGACCCTCCCGATCGCTTCGAGAAGCTCTTCGGGCGGAGCATTCTTGGTCACATACCCCGCCGCGCCCGCTCGCAGTGCGCGCGTAACGTGAGTCTCGTCGTCGTGCATGCTCAGCACCAGAATCCGCGCGTCGGGGGAGAAGGCTTTGAAACGTGCCAATACCTCCAGACCGCCGATGTCGGGCAGGTTCAGATCCAAAATGACGAGCGCGGGCTGATGCTCCCGCAAGACCTTTAGCGCCTCGCGGCCGCTGGCCGCCTCGCAAATGTCGATCTGCGAGGCTGCGGTCAGCAGCCGCCTGAGCCCGGCCCGGACGATCGGGTGATCGTCGACGATCAGGATTTTCACGGGTCGACCGTTTGCAAGGGGACGCGGGCGCCCTCTTGCCGAGAGACGCACGGGAGCATCGCCGCCACGGCGAAGCCTGCGCCTGGCTTGTTCGAGAAGCTCAGCCGGCCGCCCATCGCCTTTGCGCGCTCACTGATCCCAACCAGCCCGTAGCCAGGTCTTCTCGGTTCGCTGATCCCGTGCCCGTCATCGGCAATTTCGATGCAGACCTCGTCGCCTTGACGTTCGATCGTCACCGTGATCTGGGCAGGGCCGCCATGGCGCACGGCGTTGCCAAGTGCTTCCTGCACGATACGGCAGATCGTTTTGTCCATGAGTTCGCCGAGACCTTCGCATCCGGCGGAGACGTCGAGTTGATAGCAGATCTCGGGACACCGTCGCCGCCAGAACGCGATCATGTTCTCGATCGCCTCGCGCAAGCCGAATTCATCGAGCCCGATTGGGCGCAAGCGTCCGAGCATGCCGCGGATATGCCGCTGCAGCGGTCGGACGGCGTCGGCAATCGACTGAACGTGGTTTTGCGCTTCGGCCACACGCCCTCCTCTCAGCAGTCGCGACACGGACGCGGCGTCGATGTTGATGGCGAACAGGAAGGGGCTCACCTCGTCGTGCAGATCGCGGGCGAATTCGCAGCGCTCCTGCTCCTGCAGCGTCAGCAGCTGCTCGTTCAAGCGTCGATTCTCTGCGTCGGCAGCGGCCAAGCGGGTGGCCATCCGGTTGAAGCTGTCGCGCAGGCGCCCCAATTCGGGCGTCAGCCTCCCGCCGATCCGCGTCCGGTAGCGGCCGTCGCCGACCTGCTCCAGCGCCGCTGCGAGCGTCTGCAGCGGCTGCAACGCTTGCCCGATAAACAGATAAATCAGCAGGACCGTCAGGCTGGAGAACACCGCCGGAGTTACCAGGCTGTCGGTGAATTCGTTCCAGACCTCGAGGATCTCGTTGTGTGGGTCGGTCTCGAGCGCCATCGTGCCGTAATCGCGCCCGCCGAAGGCGATCCGCACGCGACCAGTAATCGGTTTGACCCCGATTGCACGGACAAACCAGCCCGGCACCGCGCCGAATGGCGGGCTTTCGACGACCGGTGCTGCGAGGGCCTGCGCCTCCCCAATCAGGCGGATGCGAAGATGTCGGTTGCCCTTGAATGAGGCGACCAGCTCATCCACACCCAGCGACGGATCGGCGGCGTTTTGCAGTCGTTCAACCGCATTCTCGACCGTTTGTCGGCCGACCAGAAAGGCTGAGCGCATCTCGGTCCGCACCGAGCGCGAGGCGTTGACCCACGCGGTGGCGCCGCCCAACACAAGGCTGACAACGAGGGCGCAGCCGACCAGGCCGATCAGGCGAAACCGCAGCGACATCGGGGCCCTCCGGTCCATCGATCGCGTCGATCCTGCCACGATGCCACGGCCAAACCGCGCTGCATACCGCCTAGAGGAGGTTTTCCCAAGCACCGCGGGAAGATTTCTAGGGAAAATCGGGAAAACACCCGGCTGCGTTCTGGGTCTTAATGATCTTCAGCGAAGAGCAATGCTGGGAGGTCAAATGGCCGACCTCAGGCAGATCTTGTCTGGAGCGGCGTTGGTGTTGGTTCTGTCGGGTGTCTCGGCTGGGGCACAAGACCACTCGGTCGGCGAGGCGTTACCGGAGCTGACCCTTCCCACCGTCGACGTAGTCGGCGCCACGCCATTGCTCGGATCAGGGGTCGATCGCAACAAGGTGCCAGCCGAAACCCACATTCTGACCGACCAGGATATCAGCCGCAACGGCTATCCGCGGGCGTTGCGAGCGCTGAACGAGGACGTGCCCGGGGTCACTCTCGATGCCGCCGCCGGCAACCCGTTTCAACCCAACCTGCTCTACCACGGCTTTCTGGCCTCGCCACTGCAGGGCAACCCGCAAGGCCTCGCCGTCTACCTCAACGGCGCGAGGTTCAACCAACCATTCGGTGACACGGTCAACTGGGACCTGATCCCAGACCTTGCGATCGAGCGGATGGAGCTGGTCGGCTCGAACCCGGTGTTTGGGCTGAATGCACTGGGCGGCGCCCTATCGGTGAGGATGAAAGACGGGTTCATTTATCACGGCGCGGAGATCGACCTGCTCGGCGGCTCGTTCGCCCATTATCAGGGCAATCTGCAATACGGCGTCCAGAGAGACAATGTGGCCGCGTATGTCGCAGTGACCGGACTACACGAAGGCGGCTGGCGCGATCTACAATCCTCCAGCCTAGGTAATTTTTATGGCGATCTCGGCTGGCGCGGCAATGGCGGCGAAGCCCACATCAATGTTACCGCCGCGCAGACCCGGCTCAACGGACCGGGAACCTCCCCGGTCGAGCTGCTGGGGGTCGATCCCAGCGCGCAGTTCACTGCCCCCAACCTGATGACCAACAAATACACTCAGGTGAATCTTACGGAATCCTACGATATCAACGATACAACCTCGCTACAGGGGCTGGCCTACTACACCTATTTCCTGCAGAAGGTCTATAATGGCAATGTTCCCAATCTCTCGCCTTGCAATGACGGTTCGGGGCTTCTTTGCGAATCCCCCGGTGTTGTTGGGACCGGGATCAATGGCGAGCCGATCCCGGATTTTCTAAATGGCGGCCCCTATTCGGACCTCGATCAGCAATCGACCAACACCAATGGTTATGGGGTTTCGCTGCAGGCGACCAATCGTAACGAGTTGTTTGGAAGACCCAACCAGCTGATCGCCGGTTTTAGCTTCGACGGCGCGCAAACCCTGTTCGGCGCAAGCACTCAAATCGGCGGATTATCGTTGTCCGACCGTGTCTTCGCCGGCCCCGGGATCACCATAGATCAGACCGACGGTTCGATCGCACCGGTGCGGGTCGCCATTTCCGATGCTTATTACGGGGCGTTTTTTACCGATACCCTCGACTTCACCCCGCAGCTCTCGGCCAATGTAGCGGGCCGCTACAATCTCGCACACATTGATCTCAGCGATCAGCTGGGCAGCGCATTAACGGGTGGTCATGCCTACAGCCGCTTCAACCCGTCCGGCGGCGTGACCTACAAGCTCCTTCCCGGTCTAACAGTCTATGCCAGCTATGCCGACGCCAATCGGGCCCCAACCCCGGCAGAGCTGACCTGCTCCAATGCCGCGAGCCCGTGCAGTCTCGCCAATTTCTTCACCGGCGACCCGAATCTGCAGCAAGTCGTGTCGCACACGATCGAAGCGGGTGTTCGCAGCCAGTTCCGCCCGTTGGAAGGTACTACCGTCACATCGAACATTGCCTACTACCGCAGCACGCTGAACAACGACATCTTGTTCGTGAACAGCCCGATGCAAGGGCGCGCGTTTTTTCAGAATGTCGGCACGACACTGCGTCACGGCGTCGATCTCAGTCTCCAGGCGAAGACCGATCGTTTGCTCGCTTGGTTCGCCTATTCCTATATTGACGCGACCTTCCAGACCGGGTTTACCGCGTCCAGTGAGAACAACCCAGGCACCGACGCGATCGGCAATATCCAGGTCCAGCCGGGCAACCACCTGCCGGGCATACCTAGCAACCTCTGGAAGCTCGGTGTCGACTACAAGATGACTGACGCCTGGACGGTCGGAGGGACGGGTGTCGCTGCGAGTGGTCAATTCCTGTTTGGCGATGAGGCCAATCTGACCCCGAAGACGCCCGCTTATTTCGTATTGAACCTGCACACGAGCTACCAGCTTACCCCGCACCTGCAGCTCTTTGGTTTGATTGAAAACGCGTTCAACACGACATATTACACGTTCGGCACATTCTCCCCGACCTCCTCCGTCCCCATCGTCCAGGCGCCGGGCGCCACCAACACGCGCAGCTACAGTCCGGCGGCGCCAATCGCCGGCACCGTCGGCATCCGCTTGAAGTTCTGATTAACGATGTTGCCGGGCCACCGACGCGGTAATAAAGTAAACGGCATCAGCATCACGCGGGAGGAGATGCCCTTGGTCAAGTTGCGCGTCAACGGCCAGGAGCAGCCGTTCGACGATGACCCGTCGATGTCGCTGCTTTGGTATCTGCGGGACGAATTGGGGCTCACCGGAACCAAGTATGGCTGCGGCGTCGCACTGTGCGGCGCCTGCACGGTCCATGTCGATGGTCAGGCTACCCGCGCCTGCATCACCGCCATTAGCGATGTCGGTAGTCGCCCGGTGACGACGATTGAAGGACTCGACCGCGACGGCAACCATCCTGTGCAGAAGGCTTGGCGCGCTTTGAATGTGCCGCAATGCGGCTATCGCCAAGCTGGGCAGATCATGCAGGCTGCCGCACTTCTTGCGACAAATAAGAACCCATTGGAAACCGAGATCAACGATGCCATGAGCGGCAATATCTGCCGATGCGGGTGCTATCAGCGCATTACGGCCGCCATCAAAGCGGCCGCGACAGGAGCCTGATATGACCCCGGGACACGCCATTATCGAGAATGTCAGCCGCCGCGGCTTCCTCAAGGGGACCATCGCTACCGGCAGCCTGGTCGTCGCCGGTCAATTCCTGCCAGTGCGTTCCGCCCTCGCTTACGCCACGGGCGCTGACAAGATGCCGCACGGTGTCAGGGCCGACCCCCATCTGTTCGTCTCGATCGCACCCGACGGAACCGTGACGATCGTCGCTGTTCGCTCGGAAATGGGTACTGGCTCACGCACCAGCCTGCCGATGATCGTCGCCGACGAGATGGGTGCCGATTGGTCGCGGGTGCGCGTCGTTCAGGCGCCGGGTGACGAGCAGAAATACGGCAATCAGGACACCGACGGCTCGCGCAGCCTGCGTCACCACATCCAGCCGATGCGCCAATGCGGCGCCGCCGTTCGGCAGATGCTCGAAATTGCTGCCGCCAGCCGTTGGAGCGTCGATCCCAGGGAATGTGCGACGCAGAGCCACGAAATCGTGCACAGGTCCTCTGGGCGCCGGCTCGGTTTTGGCGAACTGGCTGCCGCGGCCAGCGCTTTGCCCGCACCGCCGCCTGATCAGATCAAGCTCAAGGGCGCTGCGCAGTTTCGCTACATCGGCAAAGGGACGACACCGATCGTCGACCTTTTCGACATCACCACCGGGCGCGCCACTTACGGCATCGATGCAACGCTTCCCGGCATGAAGTACGCGGTCGTTGCCCGCCCGCCGGTGTTTGGCGGCAAGGTCGTGTCGTTTAATGCCGAAGCCGCGATGAAGGTCCCGGGTGTTGAAAAGGTCGTGACCATCGAAGGCACCCCGGCTCCGGCGAAATTTCAGCCGCTGGGCGGGGTCGCGGTGATCGCGCGCAACACCTGGGCGGCCATCAAGGGGCGCGAGGCGCTCAATCCGACCTGGGATGACGGCCCAAACGCCTCCTACGATTCGGCCGCATTCAAAGCGCAGATCGAGGAGGCTGCGCGCCAACCGGGCACGGTTGTGCGCAACGACGGCGATGCGGAAAAGGCGCTGGCGTCGGCCGCCAAGGTCGTCTCGGCGGAGTACTACATCCCCCACCTCGCGCATGCGACAATGGAGCCGCCGAGTGCCACCGTGCGCATCGTCGACGGGAAATGCGAGGCCTGGGCCTGCGTGCAAAGCCCCGGCAACACGCGAGAAGAACTCGCCAAAAAACTCGGCCTTAAGGAGGAGAACGTGACCGTGCACGTCACGTTGCTGGGCGGCGGCTTTGGCCGCAAGTCGAAATGCGACTATGTGATCGAGGCCGCGCTGCTGTCCAAGGCGATGGGCGGAGCGCCGGTCAAGGTCATCTGGACGCGCGAGGATGACCTGCAGAACGGCTATTATCACACCGTGTCCGCCGAACGTATCGATGCTGGCCTCGACGCAAACGGAAAGGTTGTAGCCTGGCGGCACCGCAGCGTCGCACCGAGCATTCTGTCGATCTTCAAGCCCGACCAAACGCACGAAGCGCCTTTCGAGCTTGGCATGGGCCTGGTCGACGTGCCGTTCAATATCCCTAATTTGCGCTGCGAGACCGGCGGGGCCGAGGCCCACACGCGGATCGGCTGGTTCCGCTCGGTGTCGAACATCCCGCACGGCTTTGCGGTGCAGTCGTTTGTCTCCGAACTCGCGCACGAGCTAGGCCGCGACCCGAAGGAAGTGCTCCTCGCGCTGATCGGGCCCCACCGGACCGTCGACCCCCGCAAGTCGCCTGAGGTCGCCGATTTCTGGAACTATGGCGACCCGTTCGAAACCTACCCGATCGACACCGCGCGGCTCAGGCAGGTCGTCGAGCTCGTGGCAGCCAAGGCAAATTGGGGGCGCAAGCTGCTACCGCGCCACGGTCAGGGAATCGCCGTGCATCGCAGCTTCTTGAGCTACGTCGCAACCGTCGTCGAGGTTGTGGTGGACGAAAAGGGCAAGCTATCGGTCCCGCGTGTAGACACGGCGATCGACTGCGGCTTCGCCGCCAACCCCGAGCGCATTCGTTCGCAGATCGAAGGCGCTGCGGTGATGGGAATGAGTCTCGCGCTCTTTGGCGAGATCAGCTTCAAAAAGGGCCGGGTCGAACAGAGCAACTACGACAGCTATCGAGTGCTTCGCATCGACGAGTCGCCGCCGTTGACCGATGTGCACATTGTCCCCGCCGGGATCGACGTGCCATCGAGTGGCGTCGGCGAGCCAGGCCTGCCGCCCTTCGCGCCAGCGCTATGCAACGCCATCTTCGCAGCGACCGGCAAGCGCATCCGGAGGCTGCCGATCGGCGACCAGCTGGCCGCTTGAAGAAGGCGCCGGGCAGGTTTCCCGCCCTGGCGCCTAGCCGGCGGTGCGCTGAGGCGCGTGCGCGAAGGCCTGGACGATAGCATCGAAAGCGGGCTTGGCCTCGAGATCGGCATCGAACGGCAGCGGGCGCGAGGCGGCATCGTCGGTCCGCCATTTCGCCTGGTAGGTCTCGCGCCGCACGATCCAGCTGTGGCGGTCCGACAGGCCCCAGGTGACCACCATCTTGACCGCGGGCTCGTCGAGAGCGGTGTCGAGGAAACGGCGATAAGTGTCGGCGACCAACCCGTCTCTGACCCCGACATCGGCCGGCGCGTGCTCGTCAGTGACGTCGAGCTCGGTGATCTGGATCGTCAGGTCGAGGCTCGCGATATCGGCGAGAAACCGCCGCAGCAGCGGTGCCGAAAAGGGCGGGCCGCCGTCCGCCGTCAGATGGGCTTGGATCCCAACCGCGTCGACCGGAGTCCCGGATCGCCGCATTCTCTCGAGCAGATGCAGCAGCGCGATGCGGCGCGCCTCCTGTTCCGGCGCGTCAAGCTCGACGTCGTATTCGTTGACCACGAGCCGAGCACCGGGATCGGCCTCGTGTGCCGTGTGATAGGCCAGATCGAGATATCCGGGCCCGAGGGTCTCGAGAAACACCTCGGCGCGGAGCCCATCCGGCCGCCCGTCTTTGGGTTCAATCGGCTCGTTGACGACGTCCCAGCTGTGGATCCTGCCTCGGTACCACCCGGCTAGTTGCTCGATGTGATCGATGACGGCGCGCTCCTGCGCCTGCCGGTCGGGCAAGTCGAAAAACCATTCCGGTGTTCGGTGGTACCACAGGAGATTATGGCCGCGAAGCGCGAGCTTATTGGCGCTAGCGAAGCTGGCGATTGTATCGGCGGGAGCGTAGTCGTCATCGCCGGGGGCGCCTCGGTTCATCACCTGCCATTTCATCTCGTTCTCGGCGACGACCAGACCCGCCTCGTGGCGCACCAGATCGACGAACGGTGGATCGCCGGTGATTTGCGCTGCCGCGATCGTGGTCCCATAAAGGAGCCCTTTTTCAGCTGCCGACTTCCGCAGCGTGACCGTCTCGGCTGCGCGACTGAGTGAAGGCCGCAAAACGGCCCCACCGGTACCGAACGCCGCGAGCCCCGAGGCAAGAAAGCGGCGCCGAGTCGGAGCGCGCAGAGACCAGGGCGACTTGTACCGCATGGGTTCTCCCCGGGGTTTACGGACTTCGGAGATCTCGTCCGGGAGTCTGCCGGCCCTACGGATGGACCACATATTTCAAACAGCAACCCTCGTGCCAATCATTCAACGGTGAGGCGGAGTCTTTGGCGACGGCGCCGGATCTTTGAGTCCGAGCCGTTCGATATTGGCCCGTGCCGCCATGTCGGCTTGGCTGCCGGGGGCGAGCTGGCCGATGCGTTCCCAATCCGCGCGGGCACCTTCGAGATCGCCGTTCAGCCGTCTGATATTGCCGCGCTCGAGCAGCCCCGGCACCGAATTCGGCGTCCGAGCGAGCGCCTTCTCGACATCGGCCAGTGCGGCGTCGCGGCGATCGAGTTTGCGGTTGGCGGAGGCACGGTAGATCAGCGCCTCGACGCGGCTGGGGTCGGCTTTCAAGACATGGTCGAGATCGGCGATCGCCTTGTCGAAATAGCCCGCCGAGGCGGCTGCTTCAGCGCGATCGAGGAGCAATTCCGGATCGTTGGGTTGCAGGCTTACGGCTTGACCCGCCGCCGCATAAGCTCGCACCGGATCGCCGGCGAGCAACCAAGCCTGTCCCGCTTGATCAAACACATCGGCACGCAGCGCGGCCGGTGCCGTCGTCATGGCTTGCGCCAGCGCCTCAAGTCGTGTCGCTGCTTCCTTGTAACGCTTGAGCCCGAAGAGCGCGACAGCAGCACAATGGTCGGCCGGGTGCGCCCCGCCCCGCTCGTGCCATGTCTGCGCCAGACTCTGCGCCGCGGCGGGATTTTGCTTGGCGAGCTTGAGGCAGCGGTCATAGGTCGCCGCGTCGGCTTCTGCATTGCGCGGGGCCGCCGGAAGTGCCGCCGAGCTCGCCGGCTCAACGGCGGCAGCGGTGGTGGCGACGAGCAACATGCAGACAAGGATGGCGTTTTTGCGCGCACTACGACGCTTGGGCATGTTCGCCGTACCAGTCTCGCTGATTCGTCGGGATGTGACGGATAGCACGGCAAGGCGTTGCGGCCCAATCACAACAAAAGGTACGATTGCGGTCTGATCGGATCTATCATTCCGGGTCTCGCATTTTCGTGGCCTTTGTCCGCGATCGCCTGTTTCCGGGCGGGGTCGGCAACACCGTCCTTGCTTTCGCCCACCGCAATTACCGCGTCTACGCTGGCGGCAATGCCGTCTCGCTCGTCGGGATCTGGATGCAGCGGGTCGCCGTTGGCTGGCTCGCCTGGACCCTGGCTCATTCGGGCACCTGGCTCGGCGTCATGTCGATGGCCGAATTCTTCCCGGTCGTGTTTCTCAGTCCGCTCGCCGGCGCTCTCGCCGACCGGCGCGACCGCGTTGGCATCATCCGGATCACCCAAATCGCCGGCAGCATCGAGGCGAGCCTGCTCGCCGTATTGGTCTACACCGGTACGATTACGATCGAGCTGCTGTTTGCCCTGACATTGCTCCTCGGCGTCTTCAATGCCGTGGCGCAGCCCTCGCGTCTCGCGCTGATCCCGACCCTCGTAGATCGCGCGGCATTGCCCTCTGCCTTGGCGATCAACGCAATCATTTTCAACAGCGCACGTTTTCTGGGACCGGCGGTGGCGGGAATCGTCATCGCCCGGATCAGCGTTGGAGCGGCCTTCGCCGTCAACGCCGCGACGTATGTCGTCTTTCTAATCGCGATGACGAATCTGCGCGGACTTCCGGCATTGCCGGTTGCCGCGACCCAGAGTGTGCTGAGGGCTTCAGCCGAGGCCTATCGCTACGCCAGCCGGCACCCCGGGATTGCACCGATGCTGCTGCTGTTCACGGTTACCACAATCGGCACCCGCGGCTTTGTCGAGTTGTTCCCCGGTTTTGCCGACAACGTCTTTGGGCGCGGACCGGAAGGCTTGTCGATGCTGACCTCGACCGTCGGCCTCGGCGCCATCTTTGGTGCGCTGTGGATGTTGCTGCGCCCGGCGATCGCCGGGCTGACCAAACTCGTCCTCGCCAATGCGCTGGTGATCTCGCTGGCGATCCTCGCCTTTACCGCCACCGACCGGTTCGCGCTGGCGCTGCCTTGCGTCTTCTTCGCCGGCATGGCGATGACGATCGCCGGGATCGGCGCGCAGACTCTGCTCCAGGCTGCGGTCGACATCCGCTTGCGTGGCCGCATCATGGCGCTTTACGGCATGATCTTTCGCGCCGGTCCGGCCGTTGGCGCGGTGCTGATGGGCTCGTTGAGCGAGCGCTTTGGACTGCGCCTCCCGTTAGCGGTCGGCGCGCTGGTCTCCTGCGGCTTTTGGGCGTGGACGCGGCTGAAGCAAAGGCGCATCGCCGAGACGCTCGAGGCCGACCCATCGCTAGCCTCGGCGCGGCAACCCTCATGAGCCGGCGCGAGCATGAACGGCCATTTCGAGACGCGCTCCCTTCGAGACGCGCCCGCGGCGGCTCCTCAGGACAAGGCAGGTGTCTCGAAGGTTGCGCTCATCAACGTGAGGCGTGCATGAAGATTCTCATCCTGAGGAAGCCGCGCAGCGGCTGTCTCGAAGGATGGGCGACGTGAAAGACAGACGAAATGAGCGCTTATCTCTACATCCTGCGCTGCGCCGATGGCTCGTACTATGTCGGCACGACACGCGGCGGCTTGGAGAAGCGTCTTGCCGAACATGAGGCGGGCGCCTTCGACGGCTACACCGCCCGCCGTCGGCCAGTAATCCTCGTGTTCCATCAGCACTTCGAGCGCATCGAGGATGCTGTAGCCGCCGAGCGGCAGGTCAAAGGATGGCGACGCGAAAAGAAAGAGGCCTTAATCCAGGGTGATTTCGCTTCGTTACGTGGCTTGTCGCGGCGCGCTGCACGGCCGCTGGAGCGTGCTTCGAGACGCGCCCCGGCTGGGCCGGGTCGCACCTCAGCATGAGGGATTGATTGATCCCGTTCACGGGAACCGCTCTTCCTGAGGAGACCGCGGAGCGGTCGTCTCGAAGGACGCAAAGCGTTGGTCCGAGACCGCATCTTTTCTGTTTTGGTTTGGGTTACACAGCCCTAACGCTCGGCCGCCGGCTCACGGCTTCGGGTTGGGTTGTGACCGGTACCTGCCGCAGCGCTGAGAGGCAAGCTCGGCTGCGTGAGGCTGGCTTTGCCGCCGTCATCTTCGATCGTGACCGGCCGGTCGACGCGAGCGCGCTAAGCGGGGTTACACACCTCCTTGTCTCGGTCCCTCCCGATGCGATGGGCGATCCGGTTCTAGCCCTCCACGGCGGCGACATCGCGATCTTGCCGGAGCTTCCATGGCTTGGCTATTTGTCGACGACCGGGGTCTATGGCGATCGCGGCGGTGGTTGGGTCGACGAAACGGCTCGTCTGCGCCCTACCGGCGAGCGCGGCCGGCGCCGCGTCGCCGCCGAACAGGGCTGGCTCGATCTCTGGCGTGACCGCGGCGTGCCGGTCCACATCTTCCGACTCGCGGCAATCTACGGCCCCGGCCGCAGCGCCTTCGATGCCTTGCGCGCTGGCACCGCAAGACGCATCGACAAGGCCGGCCAGGTGTTCTCGCGCATCCACGTTGCGGATCTGGCGAGCGTTCTGATCGCCTCGATCGAGCGGCCGCGGCCCGGTGCGGTCTACAATGTCTGCGACGACGATCCGGCACCGCCAGCGGCGGTCGTCGCGCATGCTGCCGAACTTCTCGGGGTTGAGCCGCCGCCGCTCGTGGCGCTCGAGGCTGCCCGGCTGTCACCGATGGCGCGGAGCTTTTATGACGACAATAAGCGCGTCGCGAACCGCCTGATCAAGACAGAGCTCGGGGTCAGATTGCGTTACCCGGATTATCGCGCCGGGCTGGCGGCGATCCTGGCCGAGGAGACTTGCTCAAAAACCCGGCATCCGGCATCGTCCGGCGATACTATAACTCCGGCATAGGGAGAAGGGGCTAGATGGCGACTTACAACGTGCTGACATTTGGGGCCGCTTACGGCTCGCTCCTGGCGACCAAGCTGCTGTTCGGCGGCCACAAGATCACGATGGTGTGCCTGCCCGCTGAAATCGAGGCGTTCAATTCCGAGGGTGCGCGCGTGCGCCTGCCGATCCGCGGCCGCAAGGAGCCGATCGAACTCGACTCACGCAAGCTACCTGGAAGCCTCAAGGCGGCCGGCCCGGGCGACGTCAGCCCCAAGGATTTCGACCTTGTGGCGCTCGCCATGCAGGAGCCGCAATACCGCTCGCCCGGTGTGCGTGAGCTGTTGGACGGGGTGGCGAAAGCCAAGGTGCCGTGCATGTCGATCATGAACTTTCCGCCGATGCCGTATCTGAAGCGGATCCCCCACCTGGCGACCGACCCGCTGAAGCCGTCCTTCACCGACGCCAGCGTGTGGGACAATTTCGACCCGGGCCTGGTGACCCTGTGCAGCCCCGATCCGCAAGCGATCCGCCCCCCGGGGGAAAAGATCAACGTGCTGCAGGTGACCTTGCCGACCAACTTCAAAGTAGCGCGGTTTGCCGCCGAGGCCCCGACCGCGATATTGCGACAGATGCAGGCCGACATCGAGGCCGTGCGCCACAACCCCGGCGATGGTGCGATCGAACTGCCGGTCAAGCTCAAAGTGCATGAGTCGATCTTCGTGCCGCTGGCCAAGTGGGCCATGCTGCTGACCGGAAATTACCGTTGTGTTACGCCGGAGCGCGCTATCGATATCAAGGACGCCGTCCACGGTGACCTTTCCGCCTCGCGCTCGGTCTACAATTGGGTCATTGGCGTGTGCGAGAAGATCGGAGCGTCTCCAAACGATCTGGTGCCGTTCGAAAAATACGCCGCGGCGGCAAACGATTTAGTGCGCCCGTCCTCGGCAGCGCGCGCCCTGTTTAACGGAGCGACCAACATCGAGCGGACCGACCGGTTAGTGCAGACGATCGGCGGACAGTACGGCATGCGCAATTCGATCGTCGACCAGACCGTTGCGACGGTCGACGCCCGGCTCGCGGTCAACCGGAAGGCGGCCGCCGCCTGACCGCTGCCATCTTCGCGTCAAAAAACGCGTATATCCCCCGTGCCATAATCTACCGAAACCGGAGGCGTCGTTGGCGGCGTGACTCATCCGACCGTCAGAACCACACCCTGCGATGATGTCTTGATGATTTTTCCTCCCAGCCTTTGCACATCGGACAAAGACCGAATTTGCTCCGCAGATAAATCCTTTGGGACAATCACAACGTTAAACTCAAGCGTGCGCCTATACTGATCGCCCGGTTTACTGTTAGGTGGATTCCCGAGCCGCAGATGGGTATTCGACAGTTCCGCCGGAACCGCAATATTGACTATGCCACCAGTGATCGTAAACAAGTCGCTTTTCTCAATACCAACATCAGTCATCCTATCAAGATTGCGTATTCCACTACTAATATTAACATTAATTTGAAATCATTTTTATATTTAAGCAACGGCAAAGAATCTACTCTGACATAAAAAGCCTTGCTATCATCAGTACCGCCATAACTTTCAACAATATCACCTCTGTTTGCTAAATCGATCAAACCTAAACGATCGGCTACGTCTAGCGTATAACAAGCAATTGCGACAGGAAGCGCGATACTCAGAATGATAGTGCGACGCCAACCGCGAGTTTTGATCCAGCCAAGATAAATAACGACCAAAGACGGCAGCGAGGCTATGCTGATCAACGCGGCTAAATTCTCGACGAGCGGCGGAATTGTTAGCCTCTAGCCCTAAGAAAAAGAGCCGGTAAGGCCCTGCGACTCACCGGCCCTCATCACCTTGGGCGGTCATCGGGCCTCCTCCCTGTACCGCATCACCATTCTAAGCTAAAGGGTAATCTGCTGGAACCTTCCGCCTGACACGCTGTTTGCTCGCCAAAATTACAGCCGGATCGGCGTATCAAATTCAGCCTCGCCGTGCATCTCGATGACCTCGAAAGTGAATGGCTACGGCATCTATCGCAAGGCCCCTCGCGGTAACCGGCCTTCTCCCTGCCGATCGATCGGCGCGTGTCCATCGCGATCAATCAAAGAGG
>Ga0306924_10001147_pt1 | contig 23838 bp, 19 predicted proteins | sample sta12Can44000111_FD_203756 | JGI IMG/M metagenome (GOLD analysis project Ga0306924, IMG submission 203756) | Lab enrichment of tropical soil microbial communities from Luquillo Experimental Forest, Puerto Rico - statanox.12C.anox.44.000.111 (v2)... | ecosystem: Environmental > Terrestrial >...
TTTGCAAACGTGACTCCGTCGGGCGCGACGCCCCCAATGATGAGTTTGTGCGACGCCTTGTCGTCCAGTGAAGTCGTGAATGTGATGACGACCTGGGGCTTGTCGAAGCCATGTGCCGGAGCGATCGCCCCGATCCAGCGCACGCCGTGCAAGGTCGCCAGCGTGTTCAAAAGCGATTGAAGATTCGTTTGATTGATTGCGCCCGTGCCAGTCGTCCAACTCCATTGATTGTTCTGGCCGCGAACCAACGCTAGCATTTTATTGGTGGTCAGCCCGATCCGGTGAATTTGTTCGGGTTTGAAATTAAAGATCGACAATTCCTGCCATTGCAACGGGTCCGAGAAGATTTGATCTAGTAAACCGCGGCGCACCGCGACCACGAATGGCTCGTCTCCGACGCGCGCGTAAACCGTATCGCCCTCGACTTTGCCAAATGCTACCGAGGCAAACGGTTGCTCGCCCGCTTTTGTTTCGGCGGTGTTTTCGGAAGCGAACGAGCTGAACGTGACTGTGAGTTGCGGCTTATCTAGCCCGTACTTCGGAAGATTTGAAGCGACATCTTCGACGAATTTTGTGACCTGCTCGTTTTGCAATGCGTCGATCAGTCGGCGGACCTCGCTCAAGTTTGCCGGCGCGTTATTGCAGCTTGCGATCGTCCAGTTTTCATCCTTGCGTGCGAGAAGGGTTTTGCCCTTGCCCGGCGCGTCGATTGTCAGCCGGTCGAGGATTTTTGTATCGATTCGTACAAGATGCCGGTCTCGCAGATCGTTCGGTTTATTGTTCAGGATTTCCTCGATTTTTTTTGGCAGCGTGTAGACGAAACCGCGCGGTGAGAAGCGAACGTAAACCTGCTCCTTCTCTTTTTCGGGAACGCTACCAATTCGCAGCGTCTGTCCCTGCTTGTCGCCCTGCGCAAAAAGCGTGAGCGAGCCGCGTGGCTCGGCCAGTCCGTAAGGATGCAGATCGCCGCTATCGTCTGCGACAAATTGCTCAATTCGCGCGGTAGTGACTTGCGCGATCATGTCGCTGACTTTCTGGTCGTCGGCGTGCGTGCGCAGCGGCTTAACGATATCCCAGTGATCGCCAGTCTTTTGCAGCTCCATTTCGCCGGCGGGGGTTTTGAGTACCGCTCGGACAACTTGCGCCATGATCAAGTCGGTCAATTTTCGATCGCGAAAGTCTTCCGGCTTTTTGTCGATCGCTTTCCTGACCGATTGGCTCGCGAAGAATGTTTCCTTCGAGTTCTCGAATCGGACATACATCTTGCCTTCAAGCGCGGCATCTTTTCCGAAAAAGATTTCCGGCGGCGCGCCTTGTCCGACCAGTCTTAGGCGCAGCTTCGGGTTGGCGAGCCCGTAATCGGCGAGCCTGTTTTTGTCCGCTTCCATTTCTTTCGCCGAGATCGAGGCGTCCTTTTGCCAATTTTCGAGATCGGACAACAAACTGGTCACTAGCGAGGCGTCTGCCTGATCTTTAATTGGTGTTTCGAGGCGCCATTTGTCGTTATGACGTCGAATGTCGATCTTGTCGTCACCGTTTTGGATTACGACACCGTCAATTTTGTCTCGGTCAAAATTCACAACGTTCTGCGCCTGTCGCGCTGCTTCCTCCGTGCCCGGCCGGTTGCGCTCGACGAAAAAGAGATAAGCAAACACTCCCGCTGCGATGACGAATAAGACCAGCGTCGATTTCCACTTCATGACCAATCTGTTATTTCGCTATTTCTTTAGGCGCGCCGCTTCCACCAGACGGCTGTACCGAGAACAACAAAGACGAGTGGTATCAGAACGAGCACTATTAAACGCAAACTCCTCAACGCGTCTTCGCTCAAATTAAACGTGAGTGTCTTCGGAACTTTCGGCGCGATCCCGATGAGCTGCTCGCGACTTAACAGCCAGTTCGCACAAGCGGAAATGAAGTCGAGCGCTTGCTGATCTTGAGTCAGCGCGTTGTCTTGAACAAACGTCGCGTTGCTAACCACCACCAGGCGCGCCGAATTCATTTGCACCCGTTCGTCTGCGCTACCGCCTTTCTCGATCGACACTCCAATTGTTATCGGCGCAGCCGCATTTTTCGCGTCCGCTTGGAGTTTTGTTTGATCTGTTGTGTTGTAATCTTTTTCGGCGAAGTAACCTTTCTCTGCTTCGATCAACGGCTGAAGGCGAATATTCGCCGCGCGCACGCGGTCCGGCTCGAGCGTGATGGACGATGTTCCCCCGAAGAATAGCGCCTGCACATTCGAGAGCCGTTTTGTCACCGGACCCTTGCCAAGAAAGTGCGCCTGAACATCGCGAATCAACGCCAACTCTTCAAGGCCGGTGCGGACGAAAGCCATCAACCGGTCATCGTTCACTTTTACGCCGAGCTCATTGAGAAACGCAAGCAACTTTAGCGTCTTCGCCGACGGATCGAGAAGAATGAGGATCCGGCCTTGTTTGTCCCAAAAATCGCGAAGCAATTTAATTTCACGGTCAGAAAGATCGTATTGAGGGCCGACAATCATCACCGCTTTTACCTCGGCTGGAATTTGCGGCTCGTTGAACAGATTCAGTTCCTGAAACTTGATGTTTTCGTTCTCGATAAACGTCTTCAGGACCGAAATTGGACCGCCTCCTTCTTGCTGTTGCTGCATCATTGCCAGCGGCGAAGGCTCCGAGATTGAGGGCTCCTTGTGACCGGTCAAGTAGCCGATCACGCTCTTTTTGCCTTCGACCAGATCGATCATCGCGCTGGTGATTGCTTGTTCGCCCTTAAACGCCGTCACACGCGGTCCTTCGCCAAACGCCATTCCACTTTGATCGATCTCCGCCATCTCGGACGCTTTCACCGTTTTGTTGCGGCCGTCGTAATCGATCACCAGAAGACTTTCGTCGCTGACCACTTTGTATTTGTCGAATAACTCCTTCGCGCGGGAGAGATTCCGTTGCGGATCGATGCTTTCGACGTCGATCTTACCTTTGGCCGCGTACTGATATTCGGTGAGCAGACTGGCCACGTCGGCGCTAATCGGCGTGGTTGGTGAAAAGAAAACTGTGATGCGAATTTTTCCTTTCACACTGTTCAGGAAGCGCTTCGTCTTGTCGGAGAGCGCGTATTTCTGATCGCGCGAAACGTCCCAGCGTTTGTAGTGCCGGAAGCCGATCCAATTGACCGCGCTGATCAAAAAGAAAATGAGAATCAACTGGACGAGAACGTTCAGCCCGATCTGGAGCCGCCGAATTCCTTTTGGTTTGGTTGTAGTCGCAACTTCCGCCATTCGTCACAACCTCCACTTGCGCGATTGAAACGCCTGATAAGTGAGTGCCAGCATGAACACGGTCATACTCAAATAGAGAACAATCGGTCGCGTATCGATGATTCCCCGCGAATACGTTCCCATGTGCTCGATCGCCGAAAAATATCCGAGCGCGTCGCGCATTCCCGAGCTGACATCGAGCAAAATGAATTGAACCAGACCGAGGAAGAAAAGCAGCGTGATCGCGCAAAAAGAAATAATCGCGGCCACGATTTGATTTTTAGTCACCACTGAAGCAAGGCAGCCCACTGAGAGGTAAAACATTCCGAGCAGCAGTAGCATCAAGTAAGAGCCCCAATATGCGCCGATGGAATTCGCAGCCGACTCGTGCGTGATTTTTTGGAAGATCGCGAAATAGAGCAGCGTTGGCATCCAGAGCACGACGTAGAACACGAGCGCGCCAAGAAATTTTGCGAGCACGACCTGCAAATCGCGGACCGGCGCGGTCATCAGCGGTTCGATCGTGCCGAGTTTAAATTCCTCGGAAAACAGCCGCATGGTAATCAGCGGAAAGATCAAAACGAACGCAAACCAGAAAAACACCGAATTAAAAAATGCCTCCTGAACCGTATAAGAGGCCGGCCGCTGGTTCATGAACGAGACCTGGAAATAAAAATCGACGCCGCTGACCAGCAGAAAGAAAACGAGCACGATGTAGGCGATCGGCGAATGGAAATAACCGCGGACTTCGCGCGCCAGTAGTGCGTAAAATTTTCTCATTTTAAGAGCGAAATCTCCATCCAGCACTTACTCCAGTCCGATCTGGTTCGAGTGCGTGATCTCGACGAATACGTCTTCGAGTGTGGCGCGCCGTTGTGAAAGCTCGCGCAGCGTCCACTTCCGCGCGGCCGCAAGCCTGAAGATTTCTTCCCGCACATCGAGGCCCGATTCCACTCGCAAAGAAAATATCTGCCAGCCGTCCGCTTGATCGATCATCACCTCGCGGACCCCGGAGATTTTCTTCAACTCCTCGGCGCCGTCGTCGTCGCCCGTCTTGGCTTCGATCACGACGCCGCTGGCTTGTCGAATTTGATTCAGTAAATTCTCCGGCGTGTCGCACGCTTCAATTCGCCCCTTGTGAATAATGATGACGCGGCTACATGTCATTTCCACTTCCGGCAAGATGTGCGTAGAAAGCAAAATCGTGTGCTGCTTGCCGAGATTCTTGATCAGCTCGCGCACTTGCCGAATTTGATTTGGATCGAGACCGATCGTCGGTTCGTCCAGAATCAGAAGATCGGGCTCGCTGATGAGCGCGTCGGCTAATCCAACGCGTTGCCGGTACCCTTTTGAAAGTGTGCCGATTAATTTTCGTTCGACTTCGCCTAGGCCGCAGAGCTCTTTCACATCGCCGACTCTTTCCCCGACGCGCCGGTGGGGGACTCCTTTGAGTGTGGCGCGGTAATCGAGATATTCGGTGACGCGCATATCATTGTAGAGGGGAACGTTTTCCGGCATGTAACCAAGCCGCGAGCGCGCCTGGAGCGATTGTTCGAAAACGTCGAAGCCCGCGATCGACGCTCGCCCGGACGTTGCCGGCATGAACCCGGCCAGAATCCGCATCGTAGTCGTCTTGCCCGCGCCGTTCGGTCCGAGAAAACCCATGATCTCGCCCCGGCCGACCTCGAAATTCAAATCGCGAATCGCGGTCTGGCCAGCGTAGCGTTTGGTTAAATTTTTAACCTTAATCATTCCGAAATTATTGGATGAGACAATCGAAGGGCTATTGCGTTGCCGAAAATCTTTGGATTGTCAACGGGCGGCCAGGGTAATCGTTTCGACGCGCTGCCCGGCGCCGCCTGCGCGGACTACGCCGATCGCAAAGTCGACACTGGTCCCACTGCGGGCACGACCGAGCAGGTTCTCTACATCTCTCACAGAGTTTACGTCATGTCTCCCAACGCGATAGATGACGAGACCACGCTCGATGCCGGATTCATCTGCCGGGCTGTTTGGTTCGACCCCGCTGATCAGTACGCCGCGTCCGGGTTCATAACCAAGGGTGTCAGTTAATTCCTCGGTCAAATCCTGCAACTGCATACCGAACAGCCTCACGGCGTTATTTGTTTGCTGCACTGCCGCCGAAGTCTTTCCTGCCGGATGCGTTTCGGCGAACGCTTTGAAGGCCTTCACACTTCCGCGCACGACGTCGGCCGGGATCGCAAAACCAAGCCCTTGCGTTGGAACGCCTTGCGGTGTGAAGGCCATTTTCGCCGAGCTGATTCCGACCAATCGTCCCGAGATATCAATCACCGGTCCGCCGCTGTTGCCGGGATTGATCGCGGCATCGGTTTGCACGAGATCCTTGTAATCGACGTTGTCGACCGAGATGTCGCGTTTTGTCGCGCTTAAGACGCCGCGGCTGATCGAGCTTCCGTAACCGACCGCATTGCCAACGACGATCACCGTTTCGCCTAACAAGTTCGGCGAAATGTTGTCAAGATTGATAAAGGGAAACGAATCCTTCGAGTCGATCTTGATGAACGCGAGGTCCTTCTTCTCGTCGCCGGTGATGTAGAGTGCGTTGTACGTTTTGCCATCGTTGGTCGTGACTTTGATTTTCAGATCGGCCGCGCGCACGACCACGTGCTGATTGGTCACGATGTACCCGGCGGGGTCGACGATGAATCCGGAGCCGAGACTTTGCAGGGTCTGGCGGATTTCGTGCGGTCGCCCATGGTAGTAACCAAAAAATTGCGCGTAAAAATCGTCGATTGGATCGCGGACCGCGCGGTGGATCACCCGCTCGGTGTTGATGTTGACGACCGCCGGCAAGACTTTTGCGACCGCCAAGACCGCTGGCTCGGCCGCTGGATCTGCCTGAGCAAAGCACGATGTCGATCTTGCAAACGCTAGGAGCGCCATGGTGGCCAGCGCCAGCCAACTTTTTCCATAAATTCCCATTTGTGCGCTGCAAATAACGAGGCTGCCTCGGCACTGTCAACTTGCCGCTCCGGCTAACGGTTGCAGATTAAATGTGTCATGCGCATAACCATCGCGGCTCGAGCCAATCTGGAACTGATAGACCAGAATTATGCGCGCTGGCAGAAGGATCCGGCGTCGGTCGACCCGAATTGGGCTGCATTTTTTGAAGGATTCGAGTTAGGAAATCTGCCGCAGAAAAATGGTAGCGCTGTCGCCGCGCCGCGCGCGGTCACGCGCGAAAGTCCACTCCAGACACGAATCGACGGACTGGTTTATGCGTATCGCACGCTTGGTCATACGATCGCGCGCGTGAACCCGTTGGCTGAAAAGCGGCCGGAAAATTCGTTGCTAAGTCTGCGCGAGCTCGGCTTCAGCGAAAAGGATCTCGATCTTCGCGTCGCATCGAAATTTTTCGGGAACGGCGAAGAGATGATGCTACGCAAAATGATCGCGCGCCTTACGAAAATTTACGCGGACTCGATCGGCGCCGAGTTTATGCACATCCAGAACACGCGGATTCGAAACTGGGTCCTGCACCGTCTTGAATCGCGTCCGGACAAGCATTCTACGCCGCGCCAGGTGAAAATCGGAATCCTGCGCGCGTTGATGGAAGCCGAGTCATTCGAAGGCTTTCTCCATTCGCGTTACGTCGGTCAAAAACGTTTTTCGCTACAGGGCGCGGAGTCGTTGATGGTGATCCTCGACAGTATTCTTCACAAATGTCCTGCCGACGGGATTGAAGAAATTTGCATGGGCATGGCGCACCGCGGCCGGCTCAACGTGCTCGCGAACTTCCTGAAAAAGTCGCTGCGCGTCATCTTTACGGAATTCAGCGAGAACTATATTCCCGAGCTGGTAGCCGGCGACGGCGACGTAAAATATCATCTCGGCTACCGGACCATCCGAAAACTTGGCTCGGGCGCGCGGGTTGAAATTCGTCTCGCGGCAAACCCGAGTCATCTCGAGGCTGTCGATCCGGTTGTTGAAGGAACCGCGCGCGCGCGGCAACGCATTCGCAGCGACACCGAACATCGACGCAAGGTTTTGCCCTTGCTTATTCATGGCGACGCCGCGTTCGCGGGGCAGGGGATCGTTGCTGAAACATTGAACATGTCGCAGCTGCACGGTTACGGAACGGGCGGGACCGTTCACGTGGTGGTGAATAACCAGATCGGTTTCACGACTCTGCCCGAGGACGCGCGTTCGTCGATGTACGCGACCGACGTCGCCAAGATGATTGAGGCCCCGATTTTTCATGTGAATGGCGACGATCCGCTCGCGTGTCTGCAAGTGAGTCAGCTCGCGCTCGATTTTCGGCAGGAATTCGGGCGCGACGTCGTGATCGACATGTATTGTTATCGGCGCTACGGCCACAACGAAGGCGACGAGCCGGCGTTCACCCAGCCCGATCTCTACGCGAAGATCGACAAACACCTGTCAGCCGCGGAATCCTACAAGCGCGGCCTGCTCGAATCCGGCGCGTTAGCGGAAGACGACGCCGCTTCGCTCGAAACGGAAATGGATCTGCGACTTGAAATGGCGCTTGACACCGTAAGGTCGATCGAGAAAGAGAAAGCTGGCAAACAGGCGCGGTTCAAGGAAGCGGCGGCAGTTTTTCAGCCCGAATACACAAGCGCGCCGGTTTCAACGGCCGTCAGCGAGAAAACGCTCAAGACGATTGTCGATGCACTTACGCGCGTGCCGGACGATTTCAATGTTCAACCGAAGATCAAGCGGATCGTGCTCGAGCATCGGCGGAGGGTTTTTGAGAACGGCGGACCGTTCGAATGGCATTATGCTGAATTACTTGCGTTCGGCTCGCTGCTCTTGGAAGGAATGCCGATTCGATTGTCCGGTCAGGACAGCGCGCGCGGAACCTTTAGCACGCGGCACGCGATTCTTTACGACGCAAAAACCGGCGCACCGTATGTGCCGTTGATGCATCTGGGCGCAAAGCAGGCGGGCATTTGCATTTACAACAGTCTGCTCTCCGAAGCGGCGGTGCTCGGATTCGATTACGGCTACTCGCTCGATTACCCGAACATGCTTTGTTTGTGGGAAGCGCAGTTCGGCGATTTTTCCAACGGTGCGCAAACAATTATCGACCAATTCATCGTTTCAGCGGAATCGAAGTGGCAGCGTCCCAGCGGGATCGTGCTGCTGTTGCCGCACGGCTACGAGGGACAGGGTCCCGAACATTCGAGCGGCCGGCTCGAGCGATTTCTGCAAGCCTGCGCGGAGGACAATATTCAAGTCTGCAATCTGACGACGTCCGCACAGTACTTTCACGTGTTGCGCCGCCAGATGAAACGCGACTTCGTCAAGCCGCTCGTGATCATGACGCCGAAGAGTTTGCTGCGCGCCGAGTTCGCGTCCGCGCGCGCGGAAGAATTTACCGGTGGCAAGTTTCAGGAAATTCTCGGCTCATCCGAAGTCGGACCGGCTGGCAAAATGAAGCGCGTGATTCTTTGTTCGGGCAAAGTTTATTACGACCTTCTAAATTATCGCACTGAGAAAAAGATCGACACCGCGGCGATCATTCGAGTCGAGCAGCTATATCCGCTGCATGAAGAGAGATTGAGGTCAATGGTCAACGCTTTTTCAAAGGTAGCACAGCTCGTTTGGTGTCAGGAAGAACCGCAAAACATGGGCGCCTGGACATTCATGGAGCCGCGGCTGCGGAAAATGTTCGGCCGCGAAGTCGCCTATGCGGGCCGGGACGCAAGTGCGAGTCCCGCTGTCGGCTCGCTCGCGCTGCATAAACGCGAGCAAGCCGCGCTCACTCGAGAGGCGTTTAACGTTTGATTCGACCACGCGTTTTTTCTGCGCTTAGTTAGGCGCACATGGCTGTTGAAGTAAAAATTCCAGCGGTTGGCGAATCGATTTCGAGCGGAATCGTTTCCGTCTGGCACAAGAAATCCGGTGACTTCGTGAATGCTGGCGACGCGCTCTTCACTTTGGAGACTGATAAAGTTTCAACCGAGATCGTCGCCGAAACTTCCGGCGTGCTCGATACGATCGTTCCCGAAGGTCAAGAAGTGAAAATCGGCGAAGTCGTCGCTATGATCCACGATTCGAAGAAATCATCCAGCGGCGCCCGAACGGAAAAGAAGCAAGAGAAAACCGAAACAAGAACGGCTGCATCGAGAGAAAAATCTGAAGAGGAGAATGCGCTTTCCCCAGCAGTTCGGCGAATCGTTGAAGAGGAAAATCTTCAACCCGAAGAAATTTCCGGCACCGGAAAGGGCGGTCGAATCACGAAAGCCGATGCGCTCACAGCGGCGCAAAATCGCGGCGCGAGCGAGCAAATAGTCGACGTCTCGCAGGATCGACAGTCGACCGACGGCCGGTTCGTTCGCAAAAGGATGTCGCCGCTGCGACGGAAGATTGCGGCACAGCTGGTAATGGCGCAGCATGCCGCTGCGATTCTGACCACGTTTAACGAATGCGACATGAGCGCGGTTCAGGAATTGCGAGCGAAATCGCAAGACGCATTCACAAAGAAACACGGCGTGAAGCTCGGGTTCATGCCGTTTTTTATCAAAGCGAGCGTCGAAGCGCTCAAAGCCGTGCCGGTCATCAATGGTCGAATCGAAGACGAGGATTTCATTTACAACAATTTTTATGACATCGGCGTGGCGGTGGGGACTGAACGCGGGCTCGTCGTTCCAATCGTGCGCGATGCTGACAAGAAGTCCTTTGCCGATCTTGAGCGTGACATCGCCGATTTCGCGACCAAAGCACGCGACGGAAAATTGAAGATCGAAGATTTGACCGGCGGCACATTCACGGTCTCAAACGGCGGTGTTTATGGATCGCTTTTGAGCACGCCGATTTTGAATCCACCACAAACCGGAATTCTCGGGATGCACAAAATCATGCCGCGTCCCGTAGCGATCAACGGCAAAGTGGAAGTGCGCCCGATGATGTACCTCGCGTTCAGCTACGATCATCGCGCGATCGACGGCAAAGAGGCGGTTACGTTTCTGATCAAGGTGAAGGAATGCGTTGAGGATCCGAAAAAGCTGCCACTCGATTTTTGAAGATGGAAACATTTGATGTCGTTATCATTGGTTCAGGTCCGGGCGGCTATGTCGCCGCGATCCGCGCTGGTCAGCTCGGGCTAAAAACGGCGATCATCGAAAAGGACAAGGAACTCGGCGGCACTTGTTTGAACGTCGGCTGCATTCCGAGCAAAGCGCTTCTAACGTCGAGTGATCATTTCATGTTTGCGAAAAAGGAAGCGGAGAAGCACGGCATCGTGATCGGCAGCGTGGACGTCGATCTTAACAAGATGCTCCAGCGCAAGGATAAAGTCGTTCGAACGATGAACAGCGGCGTGCGCTCGCTGATGAAAACGAACAAGGTGACGACGTTCGAAGGATTAGGTACGATCACGGCGCCGAGAAAGGTTTCGGTCAAATCGTCAGACGGAAAAGCGCAGGAGATCGAAACTAAAAACATCATTATCGCTACTGGGAGCGTTCCGATCGAATTGCCGTTCGCGAAGTTTGATGGACAGACGATCGTTAGCAGTACCGAAGCGCTTTCATTCGCTGAGGCTCCGAAAAAACTTCTCGTCATCGGCGCGGGCGCGATTGGACTCGAGCTCGGTTCAGTTTGGAGCCGGCTCGGGTCGGAAGTGACAATGTTGGAATTTCTGCCGCGGATCGCGATCGGCTTCGATTTGGAGTTATCGAACCTGTTGCAGCGCTCGCTCACCGCGCAGGGAATAACGTTTCATCTCGAAACCGAAGTCAGCGCGGTGAAGATCGACAATGGTCGCGCTGTTGCGATAGCAACGAAAGGAAATGAAGAGTTTAAATTCGAAGCTGACAAAATTCTCGTATCGGTCGGACGCAAACCGTTCAGCGAAGGTCTCGGCGCGGAGAAAGTCGGCATTGAATTTGACGAGAAAAAGCGAATCAAGGTCGACAAACACTTTAAAACCAACGTCGACGGCATTTATGCGATCGGCGATGTTATTGCGGGGGCGATGCTTGCGCACAAGGCCGAGGACGAGGGGATTGCCTGCGTGGAGAGGATCGCCGGCAAGGACGGTCATATTAATTATGATGCGATCGCCGGAATCATTTACACGAATCCGGAGCTGGCGGGCGTTGGCTTAACGGAAGAACGGGCGAAAGAGGAAGGAATCGACTATCGCGTGGGTAAATTTCCATTTCGTGCTAATGGCCGCGCCGTGGCGAACGAAGAACTCGATGGCATGGTCAAGGTCGTGGCCGATGCGAGGACGGATCGCATTCTCGGCGCGCACATTCTACAGCACGCGGCGTCGGAATTAATCGCAGAAGCAGTATCGGTGATTGAATTTGGCGGCAGCTCGGAAGATCTCGGGCGCACGTGTCACGCGCACCCAACATTGAGCGAAGCGGTGAAAGAAGCGGCCATGAATGTGGAGAAGCGCGCTCTCCACATTCTCAATCGCTAGTTTTCGCTAACGCTGCTTCACGACGGCGAATCAGGTCTGACCGGCGACCAAGTAGTGCTTAAAATGAACATCATGGTCGCGCACTTCAATCCATTTCACTAAGAGCGGATCTATCGACAAGAGGAACCCCGCTTGTCGTGTCAGATGGCAAGTGACGACGGCGTGCTAGATTCGCACTGTGCAAAGCACGGCCGCGATTCTTCTGCGTAAACGCAAGTTTAGCGATACCAGCCTGATCGTTTCTTGGTGCACCAAATCTCTCGGCTGCATCCAAACTGTTGCTAAAGGCGCTCGCCGCGCGAAGACTCCGTTCGCCGGCAAGCTCGATCTTTTTTTTGAAGCCGAGATCTCGATCGTGCCGAGCCGCAAATCGACGCTGCACACGTTGGCCGAAGTTGTGGTCCAAAATCCATTCGCGGGTATCCGACAGAATTATCTCCGTACTCAAGCCGCAGCCTATTTTGTCGAGTTGATCGAGATTTGCACGGAGCGCGATCATCACGAACCGGAGTTGTTCGACCTGTTGCGGCGCGCGTTTGGTTACCTCAACGAGAACCATCCGAACCTGCGCGCGATCTCGCATTTCGAAACGGAGCTTGCTCGCACCGCGGGTGTGCATGATGCGAAGAGGCTCAATGCCGATCCCGCATTCGCGCTTGGAAGTCTATTTGGGAGATTGCCACTGTTGCGCACGTCGCTCTTGAAGACGCTTGCATCCGAGGCGAAAAACAAAGCAAAGGAGACCGCATGAGATCACGAATCCCGTTTTTGGTTGGAGTTCTCTTTGCGACTTTGAGCTCGGCTGCGCTCGCGAATGAAACTTACAAATTCGATCCAGCGCATTCAAAAATTGGATTCTCCGTTCATCAGTTCCTCGGGACCACCAACGGGAAATTCACCAAGTTCGAAGGCAGAATCGAGATCGACCGCGGCCACCCGGAAAATTCATCGGTCACGGCGCGGATTGACGTCCACAGCATCGACACCGGAATCATGAAGCGCGACAATCATTTGCGGAGCCCGGAATTCTTCGCGGTTGATAGATATCCGGAGATCACATTCAAGAGCCGGAGCGTGAAACAAACCGGTCCGCAGGCCGGCGATATTCTTGGCGATCTAACCATGCACGGCGTCACGAAGCCGATCGCATTGCATTTGAAATTGCTCACCTCGCCAAACGAAACAAAACAAACGCGCTGGGCGGTAACGACCGACCCACTCAAGCGCAAGGACTTCAATTTGATGTTTGCGCAAGCCGCGGAAGCAATGTCCGGGATCAGCCAGAGCGTGGCCGTTAACATCGAGATCGAAGCGACGCGCGCGCAATAAGAAAAAGACACGGCGCTTGGCACGAGCGTTCCGGCAACGCATCTTGTCATGCATGGAAATTGCGCCGCTCGGAGATTCCGCGCTGCTGATTCGTATCGCCGACAACTTTGACGACGCACCCGAGGACGCACTGAACGATGTGCTGGCCGCTAAACGCAGTCTCGAAGCTGCGAAAATTCCCGGAGTCATCGAGATCGCACCGGCTTACACAACAGTGGCCGTTTTTTACGATTCGATGCGCGCGATCGATGCCGGCGCACCGGTCGAAGATGTCATCGGTTGGTTTGAGCGACGAATTCGTGCAGCATTGTCAGCCATTAATCAGAATGCTGCCGATCGGCTTGAAAAATCAGCGATCCAGATTCCCGTTTGTTATGACACCGAATTTGGTTTCGATCTTGAGGACGTCGCGCGTCACGCTGGTCTCGATTCGAAAGAAGTTGTCGATGTTCACTGCGGCTCTGAGTATCGCGTCCATTGCGTTGGATTTACCGGGGGATTTCCTTTTCTTGGCGGTTTGCCGCGCAAACTCGCCACGCCGAGACTGGATACTCCGCGCAAGCAGATTCCTGCTGGCTCGGTCGCGATCGGCGGAAAGCAAACTGGAATTTACCCAATCAAATCGCCTGGCGGCTGGCACGTGATCGGCCGCACGTCATTAAAATTGTTCGATCCAAGAAAGAATCCACCGGTGCTTTTGCGAGCGGGAGACCGCGTCCGCTTCCGCTCGATCACGCGTGAGGAATTCGAAAAATCGAGATCATGAACGCCACGGCGATTCGCGCAGGTTTTTTGACAAACGTTCAAGATCTGGGGCGGCCGGGTTTTCGCGAATTCGGCGTTTCGTTAGGCGGGGCGCTCGATACCCATGCGTTGCGTGTGGCGAATCTTCTCGTCGGCAACGACGAATCTGCCGCCGGGCTGGAGATTACCTTTGGCGGCTTGCGACTGCGCTTTGCCGACGAGCGGATTATTGTTTGGTGCGGCGGCGAGTTTAAAGGGAGCATCGGTTCGACATCGTTAGACGCGGGACATCCGGCTTTACTGTGTGCCGGCGAAGAATTCTCGCTTGAATCTCCCGCGCTTGGATGTCGTGCTTGGTTGGCCATCTCGGGAGGAATCGATGTCGCGTTCGTGCTCGGAAGCCGCGCGACAGATTTGCGAGCGGGATTCGGTGGGGTAAACGGGCGCCCGTTGTGCGACAGTGAAGAGTTTTCGCTCGGGCAGAATCCCGAGCGCGCGAAAGTCTTAATCGATAAGCTGCGTGTCGAGAAGGTAGCGCGTTGGAAACCGCCGCACAATTGGTCGAACACCGCGCAACGCGCGCCGACGTTGCGTTATATTCGCGGATCAGACTCCAACCGCTTTGTTGAATCGACGCTCCAGTTATTTTCCAGCGAAAGCTTTTTTGTATCGCCGGATTCCGACCGAATGGGAATTCGCCTTGACGGTCCGCGCCTTGAGCGAAATGAAAATTCCGATCTTCTCTCGGAGGCGGTCGCTCCCGGCACTGTTCAGGTTCCACCCAACGGCAAACCGATTTTGCTTCTCAATGATTGCCAAACGATCGGCGGTTATCCAAAAATCGCGCACATGATTACAGTCGATCTTTCAGTTGCGAATCAATTGCGTCCCGGGGACCGAGTTCGGTTTGCTGAAGTCTCGATCCGCGATGCGCACGCGCTGCTCCTCGAACGCGAGCGAAACATGGAGCAATTCCGGCGTGGATTGGAACTGCATTTCAAATGAGCCTTATTGTCGATCTCAACGCCGATCTCGGTGAAGGCGCGGGACACGACGACGAACTCCTGACGCTCGTAACTTCGGCGAATATCGCCTGTGGCTTCCACGCCGGCGATGCCAACACGATGCGGCAGGCGATAGAAATGGCTCGGCAGCGAAACGTGGCCGTCGGCGCGCATCCAAGTTTATTCGATCGCGAAAACTTCGGTCGGAAGGAATTGCAGGTGAAGCCCGAGGAAGTATTCGACGCTGTTGTGTACCAGCTCGGCGTCTTTCAAGCGATTGCCGAAACGGCCGGTGTTCGGCCGAATCATGTGAAGCCACACGGCGCGCTTTATAACATGGCCGTGCGCGATGAGTTGCTGGCTGAGGCAATTGGGCGCGCGATTGCCAGCGTCGACAACAAATTCATTCTTTTTGCACCCCAAAACACTGCACTTGCGCGAGCCGGCGAGAAGAATGGATTGCAAATCGCGCACGAAGTTTTCGCAGATCGAAATTATTCGAATGATGGAACACTTGTTTCGAGGACGCGGCCGAATGCGTTACTGCACGATCCGGCAGAGGCCGCGACCCGCGCTGTCCGAATGTTGCGCAAAGGCAAAGTCCGCTCGGTCGACGGCATGGACGTCGATGTTCGCGCGGAAACAATTTGTCTTCATGGTGATAATCCTGAAGCAGTCGATTTCGCACGCGTTCTGAGATCGCGTCTCGAGAAGGAAGGCGTTACCATTCGGGCGCCAGAATTCTCGAAATGAGCGAACTTCGACAACCGTCCGGTTTGATTCGCACACTCGGACCGGTCGACGCGACGATGATCGTGATCGGGTCGATGATCGGCTCGGGAATTTTCATAACGTCGGCCGAATCGGCGCGATTGAGCGGAGCGCCGGGCTGGCTGTTGTTAGCTTGGGCGATCGCCGGCTTACTGACGATCACCGGCGCGCTCTGCTGTTCGGAGCTCGCAACGATGATGCCGCGTGCGGGCGGTGTTTACTTTTTTTTCCGCGAAGCCTACGGGCCCGCGATGGGATTCCTCTACGGCTGGACTTTGTTTCTCGTGGTTCAGACCGGAACAATTGCCGCGGTCGCGGTCGCATTTGCGAAATTTCTCGGCGCCTTAGTTCCCCTGATTTCTCCGGACAATTATCTTTTTACAAAACAACCGCTCTTGCTCGGCGGCGGGTACGCGATCAGCCTCTCAACTGAACAACTGGTCGCGATCGCATTGGTCGCGCTTCTAACCTGGACCAACACGCGCGGGCTCAAGCTTGGTGCGCTCGTGCAAAACGTTTTTACCTTCGCCAAAACTGCAGCGCTGGCGGGCGTTGTCGTGGTTGGACTCTTGCTTGGTTGGAGCACAACATGCGCCGCGAGATCGTCCGTCTGGTGGGATTCCTGGACGAACGGCTGGAATTCGCAGGTCGCGCAACCTGGGTTCACGTTCGTCGGGGGGATGGCGCTCATGTTGATTTTTGGAAAATCGATGGTCGGTCCGCTCTTCGCGCAAACGGCGTGGACAAATGTCACCTTTATAGGCAGCGAAGTTCGCGATCCGGGACGAAATCTTGTTCGGGCACTCCTGATCGGCAGTGGAGTCGTTGTGACTTTGTATTTGCTCACGAACGTATCTTATCTCGCGCTCCTGCCGTTCGCCGAGATCCAACACGCGCCGCAGGATCGCGTTGCCGTCGCGGCAATGAACGCGGCGTTCGGCAGTCCGGGCGCGCTGTGCATGGCGGTGGCGATTATGGTTTCGACCTTTGGCTGTAACAACGGGCTCATTCTCGCCGGAGCCCGCGTCTTTTTCGCGATGGCGCGCGATCATTTATTCTTCAAAAAAGTTGCGACCACGAATCGCTTCCACGTGCCGGCGGCGGCATTGATCGCTCAGGCAGTTTGGACCGCACTTCTGACTCTGCCGCGAACCGTGACGACGAACGCGTCCACGCAGCAAGTCGTCTACGGAAACGTCTACACGCAATTACTCGAATACATTGTCTCGGCGGATCTAATTTTCTATCTGCTGATGGTCCTCGCGGTAATTATTCTGCGACGAAAAACAGCTGCCGCCGAGCGACCGTATCGCACCTGGGGTTATCCGGTCGTGCCCATCATCTCGATGGTTCTGGCCGCGTTGCTCACTGTCGATTTTGTCTTTCTCGCGCCGACAACGTCGGGAATCGGAATGGTGCTCGTCCTTAGCGGCGTGCCGATTTATTTTTTCTGGCGGAAGGCAACCTCGGTTTAACTTGCGTTCATCCCGCGACCGCAGACTGTCGCGTGTCGGGCGAGTCCGTTTTCCGGCCCGGACGCGAAACCGTTTCCTTATACCGCTAGCAAAATCAAAGAAACAACAAGTGGCGGCTAGGCTGCACTCGCGGCCAAACGGGGGAACTTTCACCATCCTCACTCCGGGGAGCGTCTCGTGGAATGTACGAATCGACGACCGTGGCAGAGCTACGCCGAATGGTTAAGACCGAGCGCAAAGGCTTGCCCACGTAAGCGAAAATAATTGCGCCGATAACTATCGAAGCACCGAGCGGTGAAAGAAATTGTAGCGGCTGGAAAACGCCGGCGCATTGACTTGTAATTGCGAACCGATCAGAAGCAGCGCCGTCGCGCCGAGAATTGTCCATCGCAGCCATTCTCGTTTGGTCCAACTGCCGAGGCGATCGATCGCGTAGACGAAAAGTAAAAAGAAGGGAATCGCTGCCGCATTTAACAGGCGGCCGGACGTGAAATAAGGGTGTTCGCGCGATGGGTATGGACAACGGCCGAAGTCAAAACTGATTGATAAGACGACAAGAAACGTGACGATTGACAAGAAACTCAGGAACGCAAGCCAGAGAATGAATTGTCGATCGTTATCTTCCAATCGCCGTCGCAATAGCAGTACGAGCGTCACGATGATGACCAGCGCGGTTGCCACCGTGTAAAATGCATCCGCGAGGCCGGACGCCATTCGTTGGAGGTGCCAGACAAATTCGCCCCGCCAGAAGCTTGCGCTCAGCTCCGGCCAGAATTCGCTGAAACCACGAAACGTAAAGATCGGATGCGGCCACCATTCGCTCAACGGTTTTCGCGTCCAGCCTAACAATTCGATTTTCGATTCGGTCGCCGTCAGGTCGCCGAAGTGCTGGTAATTCCAAACAAACCAAATCGCCACCGGCAGGGCGAGCGATAAAACGAAAACACCAAGCGTAATTAGACCGGATTGAGGCGTCCCTTTCTTTGCGCTGAGAAATATTTTCCACGCGATGATGATCGTTGCGATCAACGGCAACGGAAGATTGCTCGCTTTGATCAGACATGTCGCGGCGACCGCAAGACCTGTCCAGATCGGGACGAAAATTCCGACATGGTCCCGTTGCAAGATTTGCGTGAGTCCGAGGAAGGCAATCCCAAAACAAACTGGCGAAAGTGCGTCACCTTGAATCGAATAGAACGCGCTCTGGGGCCAAACTGCCAGCAATGCCGCTACACCGAGCTGCAGAAATTGATCCTCCGGAAATGTCGATTTTGTCGCGGCAAAACTGATCCAGACCAAAGCCGCGGCCAGGCCGATATTAAAAAAACGCACCCAATAGAGCAACGACAGCCCGTGAAGACCAAGCGCGCGGCAAGTACTCATCCAGCGGCCGGCGATCGCGTAGTAAAACGGCGGCTCGCCTGATTCGTGATTCGCTCGCGATTCCCAAAAAGGAATTTCGTCATCGAGGATTTTTTGGCGCTCTTCCGGTGATATGAGCCAGGTCGGCGGAGGATAAACTGCACCGTATTGCTTAGGCTCAACGAAATACTCCGGCGAGCTGTAAACCGCGAAATAAAGCGCGGCCTCCGATGTGAACGGTTCGATGCCGCGCGGGACTTTTCCGCGCGAATATTTAACGACAAGATCGACATGCGCCTGTTCATCGACGTTGTTGAAAAATGGAAACGCGGCCGCGAAAACGAAAACGCGAATCGCTGCCAATGCGCAAAGGCCAATGACGATCCAGCGCAGCTTGTTCTCGGCCAATTTCATTGCTGAAGTTCCGACGCGAAGCGCTGTTCGATCACGGAGAGCGTTCCGTGTCCTCTGATGCGTGCTGGCGCGTCGCTTTTGAGTGCCAGGATCTGCTCGATCTGCCGCCGATAAGGCGAATTCGTTTCGACAACAAACACTGCTCGGTCCTGATTGCTCGGCTCAGGTTTCGGAACCGATGGCGGGTAAACCGTGCGCTCGACACCGAAGATGGATTCAGACGCGATCAGTTTTTCGTTTGTTTCGAAGATCAACGGATAAACGAACGAAATCGTCGTCCAAACAGCTTTGATTCCATTTTGTTGAAGATCTTGCTTCACCGCGTCAATGTCAGCGCCCGGAACACGCATCATGCAGTGATCCTTCCGATTTGGACAAAGCGTAAGCGTTTCAATCTGGTTATGAGCCGCGGTTTCAACGATGGCTGCGACGCCGCAAGCAATGGTTGCTACGAGCATTGCAGCCGCAACTGCGCGCTCCCAGGTTCGCTTTTGGAACAGGGAGTCTCCCGCCCGAGCGAGCAGAATCGACATGAAGAAAGCAGCGGCCAGAAAATATCCCGGAACGCGCAACGGCGCGATGACATAGGGAATGAAGCTGACGCCGATCAAAATCAGCATCAACAAATCCTTCGTCGCGTCGTTTGCGAAGAAACCCGAACCGAACGCTTCGCGAATCGCTTTCCAGCGCAGCGCGTTGCGTGCGGTGATGATTAGCGCAATCGCGGTTGTAAAGTATAAAACGTAACCCGTCCATTTTGTCTCTGGGTAATACCAAAGAACAGTGTCGACGCTGAAGAATTTCGGCATCTCGTTCAAAAAGATCTCGCGCCATGCCTGCAAACCGAATCGTGCTGCGAGTCCGCCCGGTTCCGGTTTTTCAAAAAACAAAAAGTGCCAGTTCCGCATCGAGTGCGTCAGGTTCCACGAGATCGCAGGCGCATAGCCGATCAAGAATCCGCTTACGCACACGGCTAAAGTCTTAATCGAAAATTTGCGTCGACCTAGAAGCAGGACCCACAACGCGACGATGGTGATCAAAAGCAGTTCCATGCTCCAAAAAGCGATGCCGCAGGCCAGCCCGAAGAAAAGGAAGTCGCGCGCGCGTCGAGTGTCCCGATTCTCGATGATAAGAAACAGAATGATGAGCGCCGGAATGAATGAAAAATAAAAAGCGTAACCGCGCGGTTGGAAATGCCACTTCAGCAAGCCCGGCCAGAGCGCGAAGATCAGGCTAGCTAATGTCGCGATGCGGATGGAATAAAGCCGTACCGTCATAAGGTAAAACAGCACGAGACAAACAAGTGACAGCAACACCGCCGGAATCTTGAGCGCAACAACGCTGACGCCTGCAATCGCGAACGGAATCACGGCCAGGTACGCTTCCCACGCGCAGGATGGGTTGTAGGAAATTCCGTAGAAATAAAATGGGAAATAGCGGCCCTCGAGAATGTGTTTCCCCATCAGGCCAATGATCGCCTCATCGCTGGTGACATGCGTTTGCGAGACGAACAAAATGACGAACCGAACCCCGGCCGTTGCGATGAGGATTAGAAGAAAAGGCCAGTGCCGCTGCATGAACGCCATTGGTTAATGCGGATCAGCAGCGAAGGTCAACGCCGATATCGATCTTGCGAACTTAAAAGGCAACGGACCTTAGCTCCGGATTTTGTCTGAACGAGCAGCGCTGGTCGTCCCCCAGCGTTTCGGTGCAAGCCCTGCATGATGCAAATGATTTTTTTCGAATTTGCTCGACTTTGAGCCGGATAGCTGGGTCATATATGTCGGGCACGCGGAGATACCGCTGTTCTCACAGGCTACCAACTCGGTGCTTTATAGCTCGTTCGATTACACGCCCGCTAGGGAAAAAATTGCGCTGCCGTCGCTCAGCGCGCGAGTTGACGAACAAACTCACGACTTCAACGACATCGAGCAGCACAAGTTCGATTGGGCGAAAAAGATCGTTCGAATCGAAATCGAGCCGAAACTGTTGCAATCGGAACAAATCGGCGAAAGCACCTATCGTGCTTTTCTTAAGGGCACCGCAAATCATTACGGCGTCGTGGAATTTCCTTCCGACGCACTGGTCAAATTAGGCTTTCTCAAGAAAACAGTGAGCCGAAAGCACGCTTGGGAGGAACTGGAAAAAATGGGCGCGCTCTGATCGAAGACGCGCCGGTTTCGTTTACGTCGAAATAATTCCGATCGGTGAGAAACCGGCGGCTCCAGCGGTCGCGGTCGGCGCGGAACTATCGCGCGAAGCCGACGTGACTGTTACTTGCAGGTGGTAAAACTCCATCCCGCTATTTTTTCGCACCACTGCGCTTGAGTTGAAAGCCGTCCTTCGCGACGCCGTAGTTGCTCGAGTGCTCGATCAGCCCGATGCCCTTTTTCCAAACGAACTTTGAATAATGACCTGAATTGTGGCTCGTAAGATAAGTGCATTCATCCCCCTTGACCTCGATCTCCGTCGTGTAAGGACCTTCCTCGAAATTCATTTTGCCGCTCGCGATCGCGCGGATGTCTCCCTGTTCAAAGTCGGGCGGTTTATCCATCGCTAAAATCTTCTTCGCTGCGGCGTCGTTGTCTTCCTCGTTCAAGAGGAGGATACGATCGTCGGTCGCGATAAAATATTGCGGCAGAATCTCGCGCTTTTGTTTGGCTCGCGATTTGAGATCGACAAACTCGATTTTAAAAATTGCGCCCCACGACATGCAGGCGATGCGGGTCGTGACCATTCGTGCGGTTAGTGGAATATCGCCTTTGATATACTCGTCGTTCCACTCCGTCCCGCGAACGCTGACTGAGGCAGGCCTGTCGTCTTTGGCGTCGAGAAACGGATTGGCCGCGAACGCAGGCGCGGCGAGCAAGATCGACAGTGTTGGAAGCAAGCATCTGACGAAAATTTTCATGCCAAAATCCTAACAGGAGATGGCTTGACACTGCACGTAAGAAATTCTCAATCTGAGGCTTATGAAAAACCCGATCGTTGTCGGTTCACTATTTTGCCTTCTCGTGGTCACTTTTACGATTTCTGCTCAGGAGAAGTATCCCGGGGGAATTGTTTATGGACCGAAGACCGCCTTCAACATCAGCGCGCCGGAAGGTTGGGTGCTCGACAATGAGTCCGGTAAGGAACAGGGACACCCGTGCGTGCTTTATCCAAAGGGCGAATCTTGGGCCGACGCGAAAACAGTCATGTATGCGGAAATCGCGGACACGCAGTTCGAAGATGCCAACGCGTTCGTCGCGGTGGCGATTAAGGAAATGGAAAGAACCCATGGCAAGCCGAAGGAGAAAATCGCTTCCGGTAAGACTAAGGACGGCCACGATTATTTCATTAACGAATTTCCCGCGACAAAAGCTTATTCGCAGTGGGAACGTGTCGCTTACGTCCAACTTCCGCACGCGGTCGCTTTTATCGTGCTCTCATCGCGCGACCATGCGAGTTACCAGAAAGATTCCCGTGCGTTGGAGGAGATGCTGAAAAGCAGTTTTACCTATCTTGAGCCAAAGAAGGAAGGCGGTGGATAACTTTCACGATGCGAGTCCTCTTGCTCACCACCTTTTTTGCCGTCAGCGTTGCTGCGGAGCCGCAAAGCACCCCGACTCCCCCAAGCACTCCCAGCCAGTCCGACGAAACTGTGCCGCGCGAGTTTCAATCGTTCGCCCAAGTAAATGCATTTCGCGGCGCGATTGACGATCCCGATGGTTACGTCAACTTGCGCAGCGAGCCGCGCGTCGATGCGCCGGTGGTGACGAAAGTAAAAAAGGACGAGCCATTCTCATTTGAGCGGAAAGAAAGCGCGCAGTGGTGCAAAGTGAAACTGAGTTCGGGAGCCGGTGGCTGGATGCATTACAGCCGGATCAAACTTTTTTTTACCAAAAGCGACTTGCCGGAAAAACCAAAGGAGGGCGATGAGATCGACCAACAGGCCCCCGAGCACGGCATGAATTATTACGAAGTAACCCAGGCGGCGGCGGGCGGCGACAAAGCAGCGCTACAGACGTTCTTTTCCGTTTGGGATTTTGCCGATGGCGCAGGCGCGGAAGAGCACACCGGCGTCATCTCGGTCGTAATTCATCTCATCGGTGACGACGCGCTGGCAAAATTTTTAAGCGAACAATCCCGCGATTTTCGGGCGATGGTAAAACACTCATTCGAGGTGGACGTTACGTTTCCGTTCGAAACAACCGAATATTTTCGGCGGCACTTTCCCAAGACCGCAAAGATTCTCTATTGACGATTACGCGCCGCAACCGACTGAAAGCAGCGCTTCAACTTTCTTGAGATCGCAGCGATAAATCGTCGTCGCTTCCCCTTCGTAATATCGCGACCCGACAACGACTTCCATTTTACCGTCGCCCCCGAGGTCCAAAACGGCGATGACTTGATAAGCGTTCGGCGCGTTGTAATCCGTCGCCTTGGGGTAAAATTCTCCCTGTACTAACTGCGTTTCCACTTTTCCCATGACCACGCGTCGTAACAGGACCATGGAATAACTCCCCGCAGGCGAGCGCATCGGCACCTCTGAAAACGGCGCAACCTTAGGAGCGTAATCTGTCTCATTTTTACTGAAGTAATTTGTTGCGCTGATCAGCACCTCCTCTTCGCCATCGCCGTCGAGATCGACCCGAATGATGTTGTCGATCTTTACTTTCGGTCGATCGATTCCCTTAGTTTTCAAAAAATCGCGCACGGCATCAACGTAAACTTTTTGCGTTGGATCGAGCACCTGTGCTTTGCGCGGCAACGCATTCCATGTCCCGGCAACCGCGATTACGCCGTTTCCTGGTTTTGACGAAAGCGTAACTGAGAGTGTTTCCTCGCAGGGCGCGTCTTTGTTTTTCGCCTTGCCCGCTTTCGCTTCGCCAAGCGCTTGGGTCAAACCATAAACCCGATAAGTTATTTCATCAGTCATCGACTTCGCCGCTTCGTCCGCTTTGATCCATTTTCCGTCAGCAATCGCGCCGAACAGGTAACCGCTCTGGACTTCGACAATTGGATGCAGATCGGCCGCGGTAGCATCGACCCAAATGAACGCGCCGCACAGGGCCGCAACGGGGG
>Ga0306924_10001153_pt1 | contig 23764 bp, 21 predicted proteins | sample sta12Can44000111_FD_203756 | JGI IMG/M metagenome (GOLD analysis project Ga0306924, IMG submission 203756) | Lab enrichment of tropical soil microbial communities from Luquillo Experimental Forest, Puerto Rico - statanox.12C.anox.44.000.111 (v2)... | ecosystem: Environmental > Terrestrial >...
AAGTACTACATGCACCGGACCAGCCACTGGCTCGGGATGGACGTGCACGACGTGGGCGACTACGTCGTCGACGGCAAGCCGCGGCCGCTCGTGCCGGGCATGGTGCTCACCATCGAGCCGGGGATCTACGTCCCGGCCGACGACGAGGCCGCGCCGGCCGAGATGCGCGGGGTCGGGATCCGGATCGAGGACGACGTGCTCGTCACCGAGGACGGCCACCGGAACCTGACGGAAGCCGTGCCGAAGGAGATCTCCGAGGTGGAGGCGGTCTGCGTGCGGTGACGAGCCCCGCGAGACCGCGCGCCCGCCCTCGCGAACGCGCGGTCTCCCCGCCGCCCCAGGAGCCGCCTCGGCTCCTCCCCGAACCTGTCGAAGCCCTCACGGAATCGAACATCAGACGAGAGCGCGAGCGCGGCGACCAGCCCGAGGACCGTCCGGCGCCGCATGGCGCGTTCGCTCATGGTGAAGCTCGCGCCGCTCACTGGAGCACCCCCTCCGGGCTGAGCTTCGCGATCAGGACGTCGGCCGAGAGGCTCGGGTCGCCGCGCGACGCGCCGGCGACGTAGCCGTTGCCGGCCGCGTCCACGGCGATGCCGCGCACGTCGCCCTCGGGCAGCGGCACGTCGGTCGTCCAGCGGACCGCGCCGTCGTCGCTGAAGCCCAGGACGACGATCTCGTCGAGGAGCGTCAGGGGCTGCTGCTGGACCGCCGCGAGCCACAGGCGGCCTCGGGCGTCCACGGCCACGTCCTTCGCGAACAGCGGGTTCTCGACCTCCTCGAGCGAGAGCCAGGCGAGCCCCCCCTCCTGGCAAAGGCGCGCGACCCACACCTGCGAGGCGGCGGTGGTGCCCGGCGCCGACCCGACGGCGTACGCGTCTCCGTCGGGACCGACGGCGATAGCGACGGGATCGTCCGCGCCGGGCGTGCCGAAGGTGGTCTCCCACTCGCGCACGCCGTCGCGGGTCCAGCGCTGCACGAACGCGTCGCCGTCGGCTGTCGCGCCGAGCACGTAGACGAAGCCGTCGAACGCGGCGATCGCGGCGGCGTCCGAGCGGTCGAGCTGCCTCACCCAGTCGACGCGGCCCGCGGAGTCGATCCTGACGATGAAGCCGACGGTCGAGTCGTCGAGCGCCGTCGAGCCCGTGACGTAGACGGCGCCGTCCGGATCGACCGCGAGGTCGTGCGCGTCGGACAGCTCGCCGGGGAGGCCCGTCGCCCAGATCACCTCGCCGTGCGGCCCGAGCTTCACGGCCTGAAGGTCGGTCCCGCCCGCGACCTCGACCGCCGCGAGCCCGACGAGTGTCTCGTCCGGGCTCGCGCGGAGCCGCCAGATGGAGTCGAACGACGGGTACTGGCGGAGGCGGAGCAGGTCGCCGTCGCGATCGATCGCGGCGAGGAACCCGTCGAAGGCGCCGACGGGGGCCGACTCGAGGGCGCCGTTGGTCCAGCCCGCGACGTAGAGGCGCCCGCTCGGGAGGATCGCGATCCCCTCGGCGGCCTCGTCGCTCGTGGACGTCCCGAGCTGCTTCAGGCCCTCCCACCGCCCCGGCTCGGGCGCGCAGGGTCCGTGCGAATCGACCTGAACGGGCGACACGAGCTTCTGGCACGCGAGCTCGCACGCCTGCGCTCCGCCCGCGAGCGCGACGGCGAGCGTCACCGCCGCGCGCCGCGACCACCTCGCCATGCTGGATCCCCTGTGACCGTGAGTGTGGCCACTCCTCCGCCGACACGGAGTGGGCGAGCGCAATTCACGGTGCGTGCCCAGGGCCGGACTGGCCGGCGGCCATCCGATTTGCCTCAGGGGACGCGCTCGTACGCTCGATGCCCTGCCGGCGGCAGGGTTCGGCAGTGTCCGGCCGGTGTCTCGGCGTGGAAGCGAGCGGGCGCTCGATGGAAGAATTCGTTCTCACGCAAATGTGGGAGCAGGGGAGGGGCGGGCGAGTGAATGCGGCGAGGGGGGCCGGGGGGGTTGCGCGGGCCGTGGCGAGCTTGGGTCGGGCTCGGGGGCCCGATGCCCTCCTCACGAGCCGCGTCCCCTCTGCCCGCGTCAGCGGGGAGAGGGCCAGGGTGAGGGGCACGGTGCAGTCGCAAACACCGCACCGCGCCGCTCTCGACACGCGACCGAGCGCCGCGTTCCCCGCGTGTGGCCGGCGCTCGAGGCGCACGGCGATCACGCAGCTCATGCTCTTCGCCGTCAGGTGCGCGCGCGGACAGTTGCCGCTTGACACTCTTCCGGCCGTCCAGTATCTACGCGGCCTTACGTCGGCCGGCGGTCCTCCCGAGACCGTCGCTTCACACGCCGATGCGCCGCTCCGGGGAGTGGCTCAGCCTGGTAGAGCACTTGGTTCGGGACCAAGGGGTCGCAGGTTCAAATCCTGTCTCCCCGACTCGTAAGCCCTCGAATCCGCACGGATTCGGGGGCTTCGTTTTTTCGTGCGCAGGGGACGGGCGGCGAGCAGGGGACTTTTAAGGGGACACTTTCGTCTCGGGCGAACCTCTTCATGGTTGCCCGCGCGAGCTCGCCTCGTTGTCACGCTCCGTCGGAGGGCGTGGGCGCGGCGACACTGCGCGAGGGCCCGTGCGCCCGCTCGGTTGAATGTCGTCGCCAGGCGTGGCACGTCGGTGGCGTGACCGGCGCGCACACCATCTTCTTCGACGAATGCGGCTTCACCGGAGAAGACCTGGTGAACACTTCCCAGCCGGTGTTCGTCCTCGCCAGTCACGACCTACCCGAGAACGTGTGCCGCGAGCTTAAGGCCAGGCACTTCGACGGCGTGCAGGCGGCCGAGTTGAAGCACACGAACCTGCAGAGGCGGCCTCGGCAGCAGAAGATGGTGCTCGCACTTTTGCGTGACCTCGCCACGGCGTATGTCGGCCGCGTCAAGTGTTCGGTCGTGCACAAACGGTACGCGCTGGTCGCGTGGATGGTCGAAATCCTCGTCGAGCCAGTGACATACGAGCACGGCATCGACCTGTACGAGCGCGGGGGCAACATCGCGACCGCGAACATGCTCTTCTATACGCTCCCCGTGTTCGGCTCCGAGGGATTCTTCGACCGGTTGTTGCGATCCTTCCAGGCGCTGATCCGCGGACCGCGGACGGAGGAGGCGTTCGATAGCTTCTTTCGCCCACTCCTACTCGAGGGGCACCCGCCAGACCTGAAGGAGTGTCTCGAGCCTCTCCTCAGCCCTCTGCTCCACGGTCCATCAATTCTGCGCGGACTTAGTCGTCACGCGCTCGATGTGTCGCTGTCATGCACGCTGGACCTCGCTGCACGCTGGCGTCACGAGTACCCGCTGCCGACCCCGTTGCGAGTAACTCACGATGCGTCATCCAAGATGGCTGAGAACCGGTCCATCTGGGACGCGCTCGTAGATCCCGCGCTACCTTCCCTGAAGACGGGCTACGACCGGCGTACGAGGACTTACCCGATCGCAGTCGCGGAGACGCAACTGGCCGACTCGAGCGATTCGCTTGGTATTCAGATCGCTGATGTTGTTGCAGGAGCTTGCGCGCGTGGCTTCGGTACGGCCGCAGGCAGCGCGCCAGACGACTACTCCAAGGAACTGCGCGCTCTCCTCTCGACGCACCGGAGCGCGTTCGTGGCGGATGCGCTGTGGCCGACCACGGCGGTGTCTGCGGAGGATCTCGGCACTAACGGGCCGAAGTACGGCGACATCGTCGACGACACGGTGAGGATTCTCAAAGCGGCGGGAGTGAAGGCGAACAGGGACTAATGGTCGTCGAACGACGAAGGGTCCGGCGAAGCGTCAGACCGGACTGTTAGTTCTACCCTGTGGCTTCGAAGAACACGCTGCCGTGGGAGAAGAATTGGGCCGCAGGCAAGCGGCGCATCCGAGCGACTCGTCGGTACCTCCTCGAACATGCTGCGATGTTGGCGTCGCTCCTTGCGGAGGTTCGGACTCCCGTGAGGAAGAACTGGGAGGTCGCGTGCGGCGCGATCGTGTGGACCGCGATCCGGCGGATGAGGCTTATCGCTAAGCACGTTGAAGAGGGCTGCTTGTCCGAGGCGGCGATCCTCGCCCGCACGCTGATCGACGTGACAATCTCCTGCGCGTACTTGCTCGAAGTTGAAGGTCTGCGACGCGAGCACCTCGCTTCACGCTTTATGTCGTTCGAACGAGTTCAGTTGGGAACCTTGGTCGAGAGGTGGCTACGTCGATACCCTCAGGCCTCGCAAGAACTCACGCGCGACGTGGCAGACTTCCTGCACAGCATCAGCAAGTCGAAACGCCGTACGACGAGTGTATTCACTGATATCGAAGACAAGGCAGTGATCGGGTGGTCTGGGAAGTCGCAGGCTGAGATGATCCGTGCGCTCGATTCTCGGCCGCTGAGAAGAATGCTTGACGGTCTCAGGACGGAACCGGGGTTCCTCCTGTCCGCGTTCGTACACCCGACACCGATGGGCATCGGGGCCGCGGGGCGATGGGGTGATCTTGTCTGCGATGAGATCGAGGAGACAGCGCTGACCTGCGCCGCAGTTCTGATAGTGAGGGCTCTGCCGGAACTAGGCGTGAATGTCCGCGCGGTCACGGGCGAAGGCGGTCCACTCGCATCCGCTGGTGCACGTCTGGCAAAGAAGCGTGAGCGGGAGAGCCAAGCGAGTGCGCGAGAGCCCGCGGCTCTTCCGCCGTTCGACTTCTTGAAGCGCGCCACCGACATCTGAATTGCGAGGTTCACGAGGCCCGCGGTCGCCGGCGCCAACGCGCCGTAGGCGTTCGCACAGCGACGATCCCGGTGCGGGCTGGGGAGTGGAGCGCGATCGCCAGTCCTCGGCTGTCCGACGCATCCGCCGCGTGCTCGATGACGCTCGCCGGCGACATCCACTCGATCTGCGTCGCGATGGTCGCCTTTTCGCGTCCGCCGGTCACCATCGTCCTCTGCCCGTCGAGCGCACAGCCCGAGCTCGTCGAGGAGCTCCGCGCGCGCTTGCGGTCCCTCGGCGCGGACCCGCAGCAGGCCGCGTACCTCGCCGAAGTGCTGCTGGCGTTCGCGCGCCTCCACCTGCTCCAGATTACCTCCCGCACCCCGCCGACCCGGTGAAGGCCCGAACCGGCGGCCACCGCCATGTGAAGACGGTGGACTATCGCTGGTGCAACCCCGCGCGATCACTCAGTCGCGCTGGGTGACGATCTCGGCGGACTGGTGGACCGCCTCTACTCGAGGCGCCACACGTCAATCGCGAAGCGCACGTCGAAGAAGACCGCGGCGATGAGGTAGACGGGGTGACCGTCCGTCCACCACCCCCAGGCGCCGAGGAAGGCGGCGAGGAACTCGATGGCGGAGAGGACGGTCATCGCGGCCAAACTACCGTACGCCGCGCGACCGGAGCACGAACTCGCACGAGGGGCAGCGCGGCCGCAATAGCGCGAGACGCGACCGGGCTCGATGTGACGTACCATGGCCACGGGATGTGGCGATATGTGCGAACGCTGATACGAGCTAGCTATCCGTACTCGGTTGCAATCATGCGATTCACGATAAGTCACTAATCGCTCGCGCCGGTCCCATCGTCGACGAGCGACCCCTGCAGAGCGACGGTCGGGGTCAGCGGAGGGGGGCCTCCATGAACCGTTTCGCCGGAAGTGCGCGCCGCGCTCGCCGTCCCTGTGCTTCATCGGCGCCGATCGCGATGGTCCTCGCCACCGGTTGCGCGGATCACGGGGGCGACTCCGGCCTCGGAGGCGAGGCGAGCGTCTACTCCCTGGGGGGCGCCGTCGCGGGCCACCGAAGCAACGATCACGCGCAGTCGAACACGACCGATTGCCGCAGCCCCCAAGCGCGTACGCTTGGTCTGCTCGCGGAGTGGAAGATGCGCCGCCTGCTCAAAGCTTCCTGACGCTGCGCACGACCGGAGTAGGGGGCTCCGTGATGAAGCGCGTTGTCTCGTATTCACAGAGGGGAATCGTAGCGTCCGGTGGACGCGGACCTCGCGACGTCGCGTGCACGCGCTCCTCGCCAGGTCGGGCCGGGCCGAACCGAGCGCCCGCCGGGGCAAGATGCTCTCCGAGCGAACGCTCCCCGCGCCGTGCGCGCTGGGCGGACGATCCTTCCCCCGCATTGGAGCGCCCGGCCGTGAGACGCCTGGGTCGCCTTCGCACGATCAACGCGCCTGCCCCCCGCGCGCGCCACGAGCGCCGCCCTCGATCGCGTCCGCCGCCTGGCCGCGAGGAAGTCCTGCCGACGCCGTTCGCCTTTCCCTGGCCTGCCCGACCTCAAGACTCAACCTAGCCGCACGCCACCCAAAGTGAATGCGGGGATCAATGAACATGGATCGACCAATTGCTGCGCTATTCAGACGTACAGCCGCCGCACTGCTCCTTCTCGCCGCCGCCCCAGCGCTCGCGCAAACGGCGGTGCTCCACCCCTCCACCATCACCGGAAACGTCGGGATCGGTGGACTGCCGGTCCAAAGTGGGTATGTTTCACTCAGCAGCAATGCAAATTTCAACGGGTCAGAATCGTTTACGGGTTCGACCTTCAGCGTAACCGTCGAGGCGGCGCAGGCCTACCAAAACGTTTACGCGAACGAGACGCTGGCGACGGGCTGGTTCGCCCTCAGCCTGTACTCCCCGACAGGCGCCGTCGTGTCTCCGGCGGCGGGCGGTACCCTGACGCTCGATCTGACGCGCCCGGCGGGAAGTGTCTATTTGCACGTCGACGTCACGGGCGGAACGCTCGTGAGCACGACTTTGGACGCGTCGGCACAAAGTGGGGGCGAAAGCTACGCTGCGCACGCGGAAGGGACTGCCAGCGCCGACGCCCAGCTCCCGATGCCGACCTCGGTCGGCTCGCTCACCGGGTGGGGTCAGTTCAGCGTCACGGACCAGAACGGGAAGGTCGTCTGCACCGTGGCTCAGCAGCTGATCAACAATGCGTCCTATTCATTCGGGGCCGACGCCGCCCTGACCTATAGCGTCGCGCTTTCGCCTGCCTCTTGCTCGAGCGGCTTGGTCGGCCTGCTGAACCTCGGGGGGCTTCCTCCGAACTACGCGCCGAACGGTTTCTACGTCTACGCTCTTGGCCCCGCCCCCCAGGGCTACCTCGCGCTGAACGTGCCCGGAAACGGGAATGCCTATCAGTTCACCGGTATCAATCCGGGCGTCTGGACCCTACGCCCCTATGCATACTTCCCGCAGGGAGGGTGGCTGTACTTGCCCAATCAGTCCCCGCCGAACGTCACCGTCACGCAGGGCTCAACCGCGGACCGTGACTTCTCGTTCGACGCGGTCGTCGGCACCGGTACTCTGAGCATTACGGGCAGTGACATCGATAAGCTGACCAGCATGCAACCGATTCTGCTCGGCGTGAACGACCCGACGGCCCCGAACGGCGGACCGTCGAACGGTGGCGAGTCCTCGTTGATGTCCTCCGGCCCCACGTACATGGCCGTTTTGACCCCAGGGCAGTGGAGCCTTCAGCAGCTGAACATGACCTTCCAAGGTTCCCAGGATACGCCCAGTTGGTGGGCGGAAACCGGGATCTATGGCAATCTAGGCAGCGTGACGGCAATGGCGGGCACGCCTGTCGTGTTCCCAACCCTCTCGTACACGCTCGCGGAAGGCCAGGTCGTCCTTCAGGTCGTGGTGCCGTCGGGGACGCCGGCTGTCGGCATCAGCAACCCGTATATTTATGCGCAGGCCTCAGACGCAAAGACCGGCCTGACGTACCGCGGATGGGCAAATACGTACGTCAGCAACGCCCTAAGCCCCGCGGTGCGGCTCATCGCGCCGCCCGGGAATTACACCATCGAGGCCTATGGCTACGTGAACGGAAGCCAGACCCGGTTCGCGTCGTCCACCATCGACCTCGGCACCCTCGTCGACACGCCGACCGGCACTGGGGTCGTGGTCGCTACGACCGACTCGACCGGGAACCCCCAGCCCGTGACGATGACGTTCTCCAACGTGACCTCCGGCGGGAACACGACCGTCAGCACGACCGGGATCGGACCCCCGCCCCCGCAGGATCATTTTTTGGTGAAATGGGCCGGCGGGCACGAGTTCATGGATATCTCCACCACCGCCAGCTTCAACGGTAAGGTCGAGCTCGCCATGCGGTACGACCCGGTGGCGCTGGGCCTGACTCCTGCGCAGGAGGCGAGCCTCAGGCTCATGCACTGGGTCTGTTCGGCGGACGGCTCGACCTGCAGCTGGCAGAAGATCAACGAGGTCTCGAACCCGCACGTCCCGCCCTGGACCGACGCGGACCCGCTCTACTTCGGGCGCACGAGCCCGCCGTTCACGAACCCAGACACCACGGCGCACGTGGTGTACGGCGTGACGTCGTCCTTCTCACCCTTCGCGCTCATGGTCTATCAGCCCGCCGCACCGCAGGCTCCGCTGCTGAATGTGTCCGTCGTGGGTGACGGCACGGGCAGCGTCTCAGGCGGCGCGATCAACTGCACGACGGGCTCGACGGCTGGTTGCAGCGCGAACGTTGCGAGTGGTGCAACGGTCACCCTGACCGCGACGCCAGCGAACTACATGAAGTTCGCCGGGTGGTCGGGAGACTGCACCGGCACCGCGCCGACGTGCACCGTTACGATGGATGCAGCGAAGAACGTGACCGCCACCTTCTCGCCCATCCAGTACAACCTCTTCTCCCGCATCCTGGCCCCGTCCGGCACGGTCACCGGCGACGGGCTCAGCTGCTCTGACAACACCGGTATCTGCTACGTGCTCATGAATGCGGGGGCCGCGCCCATCACGCTCACCGCCAAGCCCGACACCGGCTTCAGCGTGAAGAGTTGGTCGGGCTGCACCCCCAGCGCCGACCTGTCGACGTGCAACGTCACACCCAACGCGGACACGGTGGTGACGATCTATTTCCAGTCGCCGCCTCCGCCCCCTCCGACGACCTACTCGCTTATGGTGCGCGCCCTCTCGACCGGCGGATCCGTCACAGGCGGCCCGATCGTCGGGTGCTCCGCGTTCGGCGGCACCTGCGCCGGCGCGATGACGCCGAACGTCCCAGTCACCCTCACCGCGTCGCCATCGACGGGATTCAGCGTCAAGAGTTGGTACGGGTGCACGCCCGTCGTCGGCGACAGCACGAAGTGCACTGTGCCGGCGACTGGGAACACGGCGGTCTCGGTCACGTTCCAGTGACGTGATCTTCGGCGCGCGGCGTCGCGCGTACTGTAGCGCGACGCCGCCGCCGGCTCCGGCGGCATACGGTGCGTCTCCTGCTTGGAGAGCAGTAAGAAGAAGTGGCGCCCTTACGTGCTCTCGAGGGCGCAGCGCGTGTTCCGCCAGCGCGCGAGGCCCCGATTGCTTACCGCCGGCGGCCCGCGGTGAACTGCTTGATCGCCTTCGCGACCTGACGGCTGCTCTTCCGCGGCCGGCAGGTCGTGGACTGCTCCGCGACGCCGCGAGCGTGGTGTCCGTCGCCGACGTCATCGACAACCTGCCGGGCCATGGCCTCACTCGCGGCGTCGCACGCCGCCAGCTCCTCCTGCCCCGTGGCGGTGCGCCGTCTGCGGTTGCGACCGCGAGACGGCGGTCCGGCGCAGGGCCGAGGCCGGCCTCTCGCGGCTGCGCGCGACGGCCAGGGTCTGCACGCCAGAGTGCGGGGAGCGGCGGCGCGTCGCCTTACGCATGACGCTGCGGTGAGCGCCGAGGACCTACGGGCGTGTGGGGAGCCGCTGAAGGGGCGCTGACTCCGTCCGCCGGTTGCCCCGGACGGAACGCGTGAACCGGGCCGCCGCCCCGGCTACGAAGGAGCGCGTGCCGCTCCGGATCGGTCTCGCGCTGCTGGCGTGTCTGGCGGGGCCCCTCGCGTCCGCGGCGCCGCCGCACGCCGACGAGGTGACGCCGTCCACGCAGGCCGACCGGGCGGAGTCGGTGCGTCGCCGGACGGAGCTCGCCACGTTCCAGAGGCTCCTCGAGGACGAGCACGCGCGCCCGGCAGGCGCGCGGATCCCCGATCCGGTCGATGCCGCAGGCCACCGCTTGATCGTCCTTGTCAAGACGTCCGAGAGGGCGATCCGGCGCGTCGACGGCTTCGACCACGCGCTCTTCGTCCGATCGACGTTCGCCCTCGTGCTCGACGCGCAGGGGAGGCTCCGGTTCCTTGTCATCGAGCCGGAGGACGCCGCCCACCAGGCGTACGAGATCGACGCCTACCTCTTCGATCTCGACGGCCGAACCGTCGCGCGCGATCACACGTACGGGACCTCGCTCGATTGCGCCGACGGCCGCCTCCACGAGCGGAGGATCGTGACGACGTTCCGGCCCAACCTCCGGGTGATCTCCCGCGCGGTCGAGTTCGCGAACGACTTCGGGTCGGCGCCGCGCCTAGAGGGCTGTGCGCTCCACGCCGCCGGGGCGCCGCTCCCGGACGCGCCGTCGCTCCTGCGCGCCCACGGTCTGGCGCCCGCCGCCGCTGCCGCCGGGGTCAGGCTGGCGCCCGGTACGGAGGTCCGCCGCGAATAGGACGCAGACTATGCGTCTGTCACGCGCCACGAACATTGTCGTTCCGGCGTCGTGACCCGCGATGGCGCGGAGGCAGCCGCCCTGGAGTGCGCTGTTCGCGGCGGCGCGCTTGCTGCTGGGAAGCCGTTCCTGAACCCGCTCTGAACTGCGAGTAGCGGCGGCCGCCCCGGACACGGCTCTCATCACCCACAGCGTCCCCGTCCTCTCCGTCCGCGAGGGCTGGCTGGACACCAGCGGCCCCGTGCCCGCCCGTTGCTCGTCGCGACCTTCGGCTGGTCGCGGAGCAGGAGAGGACGCGGCTCATAGAGAGCGAGGGCAGGGCTGGAGCGGGCGCGGCGCGAGGGTAGGCGGCTGGGGATGGTCCCGTTGCAGCCGGACGAGACGGAGCTGCTCGGCGCGTGGGGCGTCGTCGGCGGGCGCGTCGCCGCGGACGCCACGGCCCACAGGATCGAAGCGATCATCGCTGGTCCTCTGGAGAAGGTCGCCGTCGCGGACGCGGGCTGGAGCAGTCTCGACCGCGATCCAGCCGACGGGCGGCTCTGGGAGCCGACGTTCCCGCACGGGAACATGCACGCCAGCGGCCCACTCTTCGCTCGCTCCGCGTCGAAGACGCTCGCCGCCGGTACGCCTTCTAGGCCGAGGTCACCCGTCGCCCAGGATGACAGGGCGCGGCCGACCGTCGAGCGCGGTGCGCGGAGCCTCGCTGCGATCTCGCGCACGGAGAGGCCCTGGGTCGCCATTTGCCCCGGGTTTCTCGAGCTTCGAGGGGGAGAGGCGCAGGGCCGGCCCTAGGGTTCAACCCAGTTTCCGTCTGTAGATGCCTCACGGCATGAGCAGCATGTGCGTCGCCACCCAGGACCCGGAGGAGACGACATGTTCCGGTTCACTCGTACCGCTACTACGAAGAATGGGGCCGGCATGCCGGCCGCTATCCAGTTCGGGACCCAAGTCTGTGAATACCTCAACAAGACCTACTCCCTAAATGTCACGTTCGGAGTCGAGTTGTTCGGTGGTGCCACGTGCCACATGCCATTGGCACTTCGACGCGGACAGCCTCGATAAGATGAACGCCCTTAACGCCAAGCTGATGCAGGACCGCCAGTATCTCGGCTTGCTCGAAAAGGTGAAGGACATCTGGGTCGATGGCTCGCTGAAGGACACGGTCGTGAACCTACTGGCGTAGCGTTGACGCAGGTCGCCGAGCGTGCCGCGTGGCGCACGAGCCACGCGCGAGCCGATGCGCGATGGACTACGTGCCCGCTGGGCGTTCGCCTCGACGCGTCGGAGCTACCGCAGCCCCGCGTTCCTCGCGCGGCGCGCCTCCACCAGCGCCGCGAGCTCCTCCTCGATCTGACCGAGCCGGTCGTCGCGCTCGTCGCTAGACGACTTGAAGATCACCCACAAGAACGCGGACGCGCGCGACGCGGCGAAGTGCCGACGCAGCGTTGATCGAGACGGCGGACACGCCGTGAGCGCGCAGGTGGAACAAGCTCCCCTCCGTCCGCGAAGGCTGCCGAAATACCAGCGGGCCCGTGCGCCCGCTGCTCGTCGCGATATTCGGCTGGGTCGCGGAACAAGAGCGGACGCGCTTGATCGAGCGGACCAAAGCGGGGATCGAGCGGGCGCGGCGCGAGGGGAAGCGGATCGGCCGCCCCCGTGCTTCTCCCATCCTCCTTCACGCTGCGCGCGACCTGGTCATCGCGGGCGTGCCTGTAGCGGAGGCAGCCCGGCAGAAGGGCGTATCCCGGTCGACGTTGCAGCGGTTTCTCGCGACACGCGCCGAGTCGGCTGGGGCATAACGCCGGCAGCGTTGCCCCTGCGCACTACGGCGGAGGATTACGGATCGCGGCTGCGACAACTGCACGCAGGGCGCGCAGGTTCGCGCGAGCGTCATTGGCGACATGGTCCCATCGGTCGCCGGGATCGTTTTTGACGGGGTGCATGAACCTGTTGCGTATCCTGGTGAACGGCGACTGGCTGCGAGGCGGGCCGCGGGGATCCGTACTCATCGGCCAGCCCCGGCGGCTCCCTTGCGTCCTTTCGATAAAGTCGTCGAGCCTTCTTTGCGACGGGATCAGCGCGTAGAGCGCGGAGTAGAGTGCGAGAAACTGCGCGACCTCATCCTCGACTCGCAGCGCGGTTTCGTAGAGCTCCCACGCTCGCTCTGCACGCGACGAGCGTGGCGAGCCGAGCACGTGCTCAAAGTCGCTCATCGGGCCATCCCCGCCCACGTAAACCTCGGGGTACCCGGCGCTCACGGTCATGCAGGCCGCCTGTGCGTAGATCGTGGTACCGAGCCCGTTGCCGTGTTCGTCCGAGTAGCTCGTCGAGTCAAGCACGGGCCGTTCTCCAGCAGAGATCCCCGCGCCCTTGGCCAACGTGAGCGCGCGCCAGATGCGGCTCGCCTCGGTCGCTGCCGCGGCGTCGGCGGCCTCTCTCTGTGGCAGCGCGGTCGTCTTCACCTCGATGATGGCATGCGTCGCGTCCGCGTTGACGGAAGCCCACGCGACACCCGGACCAAGCGTCCGCACGTCGTAACTCGGGATCGTGAGCCCGCGCGCCTTCGCCCGGAACTTGGCGTGTGCGACGATCATGGCTGGTACCTTACCAGCCGTGGGCGTGGGCATGCCGGTCGTCGTCCGATGCCCAAAACCCCCAACGGTCGGCCAGCGGCGTCGAGCCTTGGGCGACGGAGCGTTGGCCGCGGCGGAGAGCGTGCTCCGAACCGGTCGTCTTCTAGCACGATGACCTGCGTAGCCTCGGCGCCGGTGAGCAAGTGTACCGTCGCAACAGCAGCCGCCCACGCCCACGGCATCGGGCGCGATCTGACCGGCGGCGCGGCACCCCGCCCGCGCGCCCCTTGCGCCGGGCGAACCACGCCGACACGACCATCTGGCCGGGCTCGTCGCGGCGCCGTCGACGTCGGACGCGTCGCGATCTGGCTCCTGGGATCCAGATCCGTTCGCCCGTGTCGTTCACGGCGGCGAGCACGGCTCTCTCTTGGATGGCCTCGACTCGCGATGGGGTTCACGCTGTGGCCATGTCGAAGGGGAGCGTTTTCGACCGGAAGCGGCGAGTGGCACCGCGAGGCGTCGGTTGGAATTCAGACGTCCGGGTGGTGCTTCTTCGCGAGCCCGCGGTACGCCGGGCCCCCGCGCCCGGCGGCACCGGTCTCAAGGGGCGTGACGAAATGCCGCGATTTCCGCGTAGCGGGCGAAGCGCCCATATTCCGCGCGGGTCACGGCTCGCGGACCTCGCAGGAGCCGTTCACGAGACCGTCGTTGACAAGCATCGCGGCCATTTCTGGCTCAGTGTGGCACACAATCCTATCAACTCGCTTCGAGGGGGCCCGCCGTGGCAACTCCACGCAGCAAATCTCGGAGTGCGCTTTGGTTGGCCTGGGGAGCCGCCGTGCTCTCGTTTGCCGCGTGCAAGGCCCGACCTCCCCAGAGCGGCTCCGCCTCCGCCGGAACGAGGTCGCAGGCCGCGAGCGCAGTCGTCGTCGCAGCGGTCTGCGATGGCAGCGGCCCGCACGCGAAGCACGCCTCCGCCGGATTCGCTTGCGTGACCTGCCATCCCGGCGGGGGGTTGCTGGGGTTCTCCGACGTGACGTTCCCCGGTGGTACCCGCACTGCGGGTGGCACGGTCGTCTTCGACGGGCCGGCCACGACGTGCACGGTCGGCTGTCACGGCCCGCTCGGAGCGGAGCCGCTAGCCGTCGCGTGGAACCATGGACCGCTCGCCTGCGTGGACTGTCACCGCACCCTGGCTCCGGGCGGCAGCCTGTCGTCGCATCCCCTCGGCAGCGTTCCTCAGAGCATCAGCTGCGACGGGTGTCACGACCTGTCACGGCACACGAGCGGTCAGGTGGTGCTGCTGTACGGGACGGGCGACGCTTGCGTCGCCTGTCACAGCGGCCAGGGTCAGACGCTCGGCGACCGGACGCCGCCCCTGCTCGTCGGGTGGGGCGACGCCGCTCGCGGCGACTTCCACGGTGCACGCGGCGGAACCTGCCGGTTCGATCAGCTGGATGTCCTAGGGGCGAGGTCGATCGGGCAAGGTGGCTTGCCTTGTCCCGGCGGCCAACCCGACGCCCCCGGTGGCCTGCGCATCACGCCGCACTGGTGGTACGCGAGCGGCATTGCGGGGCGATGGGAATCGACGTGCGACCTCGAGACGGTGGACGCGAACGGGTCGCGGATCGGGAGCGTGGTGACTCACCAGCCGTGCCCGGCCGGCACGATCCTGAACTGGAATTGCGGGCCACAGGGCGATCCGGATTGCTACCCGACCACCCTCGTGATTCGCGGCTTCGGCGGAACGCTGCTGCCGCCCCATGCTCGGGGTCACGGCGAGCTGACGTGCGGCGGCTGTCACGACTTCCACGGAAGCACGAACTCGTTCCTGCTCGCGGCCCGGGTGAACGGGGTGACGATTGCGCCGGGGACGATCGACCGCGCCGGCGTCGGGGCGCAGGCACTCTGCAACGCCTGTCACAGCGGCCAGCGCCACGAGGTGTGCATGACGTGCCACCGGGCCCAGTACGTCACCGACGGCATATACTGGTGGTTCGAGGGACCGGTGGTCGATCCCGCGCCGGATGGCAGCGCGTGCTTCTATTGCCACGGGCACGAGGGCATCCTGCAGATGGAGGTCGCGACGCCCGCGTACCCCGGTGGCAACCATCCCTTCGGCGCGATTTCCGGGGGTAGGAACTCGAACGGCCGGCCCGAGTGCTCGCACTGCCACAGCTCGTGGAAGCCCCCGCCGACCGAGTACGTCCCGCCCCGGATCACCGCATATGCGTGGTCGCAGCCGAACAACCCCTCCCTCTCGATCAGCGGGCAGCCCGATCCGCAGGTCTACATGCCGGTCAACGGCGTCGTGTTCGACGTTACACCGAGCTCTGCGAAGATTTACTGGGAGACCGACGAGCGCGCGACGAGCTGGGTCGAGTACGGAGTGGGTACCGCGGGATACTTCGCGGGGAACGGAAGCCACATCTATTACCACCAGGTCACGCTCGCTGGCCTCACACCGGGCACGACCTACATCTGGCGCGTCCGGACCTCGGACCGGTTCCGCAACGTGACCGAGCCGCCGCTCCAGACGTTCACGACGCTCGGCAACGGCACAATCCCGCGCCCGGTGCCGGTGCCGCTGGGGACGATCTGGGGCGGTGACGGAGGGACCACAGCCGGCGCGTGGCTGCAATGGAGCGCGGTCCGGCAATCCAGTGCAGTATCGCGCCGTCCTCGGGGCCGACCCGAACGTCAGCACGGCGCCGTTCGCCACTCCCTCGCCGCCGTACCAGAGTGCCGCCGACTCCGGCTGGATCGACGCCACGAGCTTCCCGGTAACTCTCGTGAACCTGCCCGATGAATGCAGCGGATCACTGGGGCAGCCGTACTACTGGAAGGTGATCGCGCGTGACGCGGTGCTTGGAACGACTTCCGACTGGTCGTTCACCGATCGGTTCTACGGGATCGCCATGAACTCCACGTGCTGGTGAGCTCGAGATCCTCCCTGCGGATGGCGCGACCGGTCTGCCACGTCGAGCGGCGATCGCGACGATGACCGCCGTGACCGCCGCGAGCGCGATGTACTCCACGCCGCGGATGCGGCTCAAGTCCAGGACGGTCGCCTCGACGACGCGCGATTCCCGGGCGACCGGCGCGACCAAAATACGACCAAGACTCGGCTGGACAGGGCTTGTAAACCTTGGACTCCGTTGCACTCGCGTTTGGTCGCGAACCGCCCGAAAACGGCGCGATGAACGGGAAGGCAGCGTGCCGTCGCCACGTTAGATATTCGTTCACGACCTCGTTCAAATCCTGTCTCCCCGACGGTGCTCCCGAAGCGCATCGTGGAGGACGAATGCGCCTTCGTACTCTTCCGCGCGCCTACGCGGCGAGAAGAACGAGGCGGCTGGGGAGCGGGTTACTCCGAGGGCAGTTACAGGCCTCCGCAGCTTCCATCTCCCCCACGTCTCCCCGCGCTTGGTCGAAAACAGTGGACGGTTGTTGACTCGCGTGGAGTCGTGCATCCTCACGGAACCGCTGGTACGCAGGGGCCTTCGAGCGAATTGGTGTGCGCCGTCAGCCTGTTAGCGATTTCGCATCGAAGGGTTCAAATCCTGTCTCCCCGACACTAAGGCCGCGGAATCGCACGGGAAACCGGCGGGTTCGCGGCCGTCTTCTTTCTGGCGCTCCGAGTGCCTTGAAAGTGCATCGACGAGGGCGTCATGCGGACGAGCTGGGACCCCTCGGAAGCGGTGACGTCACTCTGGAATGCGATGAGTGCGGCGAGCCGGCGATCCGCCACGTCGCGGCGTACGAATGTCGGGTTCATGTCGGGGGTACGGTCCAGTGATCTACTCGCACGGCGAGCCGATTTACGTAGAGTGTCTGAACTGCGGCGGCCCGGTGTTCGCGCACCTCGCCGACATGGAATTCCAGTGCTGCTTTGGGCTGTGGCGACTCAGCCTGCCGAGCCGGGAGCAGTTGTTGGCTTCGAGGACGCGGCCGTAACAGGCGGCGGGGTTCCCGGCGGCAGGAGATTCACCGCCATCCGGCCCTGCCCCTGCCGCGCCGTGCCCGGCCGGGACGGCAAAGCTACGCGCTGCCGTCGCATGTCGGGATCGCGTCCCGTCTCTCCGCGCCGGCCCGGTCCAGCCGTCGCCTGGGCGAGCGGCTCAGCCAGCCGCGCCGCCGGGTGGAACGGCGAACCGCACTGTGGCGAGCGCGGCGGCGACCCGCTCGCGCCGCCGCTCCGCTACTGCCCGCTGCACGGTCCTGACGTTCGCCTCGATCCCGCGCTGCGCGAGCATCTCGGTGACGATGACCGCGTTGCTCTCCGCGGACGCCGTCGAACAGCGCGACGGCCTCAAGGCGCGGGCGCGACGTTCTCTACATGAACGTTAGCGATAAGAGCCTGCCGAGCTGCTTCGAGAATGAGCAGTGCTGTTTCTTTCGGATGAGAGACCATGAGGAGGTGAGACGCTCCCTTGATCTCCACAACCTTCTGCGCGCCGGCGCGCTTTGCCATGAATGCAGTCGTCGCGATCGGAAGTTGCTTGTCCGCAGTGCCGTAGATGAACCAGGACGGGATTGACTTCCAAGCAGGAGGGCCGGACTGCTCCCCGAAAGCCGTATCCACGAGTGGACGCTGGGTCAGAGCCATAAGTCTCGCCTTGGAGGCTGAAACGTCGGCAGCGAAGTGAGCTTGGAACTTCTCCGGCTCGACATAGAGGTCGTGAGCTCCGCCCCCCAAGTCGACCGGCGGCCCAAGAAACGCCGAAGCCGACGAGCCGCCTGGGAACTTGCTAAGCAAGTCGTTCGCGGTTTCGCCGGTGTCCGGCGCAAGCGCGGCCACATACACGAGTGCCTTCACATTGCTTCTTCCGGTGGCCGCGTTGGTGATCATCATTCCGCTGAATGAGTGACCGACGAGCACCACGGGTCCCTCGATGCTGTCGATCAGCTTGGCCAGATAAGCCGAGTCGCTCTTCACGCCGCGAAGGGGGTTGGCTGCCGCGATCACGCGATAGCCCTCGGGGAGTTCGCGGATGACGCCCTCCCAACTCGACGATTCATTGAAGGCTCCGTGGACGAGTACGATCGTCGGCTCTTGAGTGGCCATGTTTCCTCCCTTGGAGATCGGGTGTGGCGACTCGATCCCTCCTCACGCAAGCTAGCGATGCGGCGGCTCTCGTGCGCAGCGATCAGGCATCCGTGCGCGCGGTCATGGCCGCCCCGTGCCGATGCCCCAGCCAGCGATGCCTGCGAAGGCGGTCGTTCACATATCCGGCGACGGGAAGGCCTACTGGATGCTCGGTGGCCTGTACGAGGTCCTGCTGCCGAGCGACGATCCGACGGCGCCGCGACGATCACGCAGATGACGAGGCGCTCGATCGCTCATCGGACGCGATCGCGTCCCGCGCGAGCACCGTCCCCGCGCAGGGAACGCAGGGCGTCGTGCGGCGCCGGGACCGAGCGGCCACGGCCGCGTCCTAGCGAACACGTGAGCTGGACGCAGCCGGCGTCCGGTTCATCGCCACGACCCAGGGCATCGACATCCGGCCCGGTGGAGACGCCATGTCCAGGCTCATCCTCGGCGTCCTGGCGTCGGTGGCAGAGTTCGAACGAGACCTGATCCGCGAGCGGACGCGACTCGGGATGGCCAAGGCCCGCCAGGCCGGGAAGCGCATCGGTCGCCCTGAGGCTGCGCGCCCGGCGCGCGGAGGCGTACTGGCCCTACGCGAGCAGGGGCGGTCCTGGCGCGAGATCTCGTACCAACTCCGCTGCTCGCTGTGGGCGGCGCGAACCGCAGCCAAGTAGCTCGACTGGCGGCTGCCAGCCAACGCCGCGCGGGCAGCCCCCCGGCGTGTTTGCCGCGGTGAACCTGTCAGCCCGCCGCAGGGTCCACCGAGACCCATCCCCCAGACCTGCCCCATTGCGATCCCGCCCTCCTCTCCGTGCGTCATATTGCCGTGGGACTTGGATGAGTTTCCGCAACGGCGTCTATTGGCGCCACCTGCGGATGTCGGCGGCTGGCGTCGCACACCGCAAGACAAGTGGGGGGATCTCAAATGAAGTATTCGCTTCTTGTCGTGATCGTCGGTGCGATGTTGGCTGGATGCGGTGGTGCTGAGACCCAGTCGATCGCGAACGAGCAGGTGTCGAAAGAGGCGTTGGCTACCGGCTCGACGACGTGCAACACCGGCAGCGATTCGTGGAGCAACCTTACCATCGAGACCAACCTCTCCGTCCCGGCGGGCGCGACCTGCCGCCTCTCCGGTGTCAAGGTGATGGGCAACGTGAGCGTCGCCGGCGACCTCCTCGCGAACGGCGTGACGTTCTACAAGAACGTCTCCGTCGATGGCGGCTCCTTGCAAGTGGGGAGTTGGGGCGCCACGTTCCGCGGCAACCTCTCCATCAACAATTCGCCGGGCAGCCAAGTTGCTGGCGGCGCCGTCCAGGACGGTTTCTGGACCGCGTACGCCGACACGTATGTCTGCCGGAACTTCTCCTACTCCTACGACCTCACCTACACCGGCCCAAAGTATGCCTTCTACATCCAGAACGGCGACGGCCAAGGCAACAGCCACAACGTATTTGTCGTTGGTAGCTTCACAGTCAGCAACTCGCCTGCCCCGAATGGCGACGCGCCGGTGATGGTCAACGGCGGGCCGCTGCCGGCGTCTTGCACCAACTAGTTCGACCACCGGAAATGCGTTTTCACGGCAACGCCGCTCCCTGCTCAAGGGGCGGCGTTTGTCATTTCAGTTGACCTGTATCCCGCCCACCCAGCGTTGCACCCCCCCCGCCCGTCAACTCGCGCAGGGGCCCTCCTCGACAGTGTCCTCGCGGATCGTCGCCGGCAGCGGCGGATCGCTCACCGCTCCGGGGCGCCCCCGGGGCTTTCGCCGCGATGACACTCCCAACCCACCTGCGACTCGACCTACCTCGCCTCGGGGCCGAGGGCACCGCTCACGCCCGAGGCGCAGCCCCCTCGCGCCCGCTCGGCCGTTTCGAGGGCGCCGCAGCGCTCACGCTGGTAGCTGCGCCGCGCAATTTCGGTACCGCGCCCCAGCACTGCAGAGATCAGCGCCCCGTCACCGCGAACCAGGCTCCATTCGTCCCCGCGACGAAGATGACCGGCGTGAGGCAAGGCGTCGGGAGCTGAACCGTCGCCTGGATCCGGGCGTTGCCCGCCGGCGTCGCCGGGGCCTGAGGCGTCATGACGTTCACCTCCATCGGAACGCCGTTCACCACCGACTGGCAGCTCACGATGGCGACGAAGGCAGGGTTCGGGTTCGTATTCTGCTGGCCTGGCGGAACCGACGGATCGGTCGCGAGCACCAGACCGAACACGTTCACTTCGAGCGCCCCGTCTGAACGGAGCGTCCCGTCGGCATGGGTGATGGCCCAGGGCAGCCCTCCGCCCGCGACACCACGAATCGGGTTTGCGGGCCCGACGAATGGTGCGGTGACCGGCGCCATCTGATGGAAGTCGAGCAGCGTATTCACGGGCGCGGGCGGGGCCTGGGCGCCCGCGCGACCACCCGACGCCAACACTGTCAGCGCCGCAACCGCCGCCCCGACCGCCACTTTCAACAGATGAGATCGTGTTCCGTCCATGGTCACCTCCGCGGTGCGTTCAGCGATGGCACGACAGAATGTGGCGCTCGAGCCGCCTCAGCGCACCTGGGGTGTAGACGGTCGGGAGTGGCTGAGAGCGGATGGCCCGCGCGTATGCCTGTTCCGCCATCGTAAGGGCATTCGGCGCCCCGTTCCTTTTGAAGCCCGGCGCAGGCCAGGGGCGCCGCAATGGGCCGCCGTGCCCCAGGGACGCGGTCTGGGCCGCAGCCAACGCAACCCGCTAGACAGGCGGGCATGGCATCCAGCCCCCGCCGCGCCGCCCTCTACGTTCGCGTATCGACCGACCGCCAGACGGCCGAGGGTGGATTCGAGTTCCGTGTGCACGGAAAGCGGATGGAGGTATCGCGAGTTCGCCGTGGCGGACGACGGGCTGCGCGCCGTGATTGTCGTCAGGGCAGCGCGAAGCTCGCGAACCACTCGCTCTAGTGTGGACTCGGCAGAAGTTGTCGGGAACACGCTCGCGCGCCCCGAGCTGGAGCGGGTACGCGCCGACGTTCGCGCGGGGGTGGTGTGTAAGCATTACCTCTACCGCCTCGACCGGCTCACCCCGTCCGGCGTCCGCGGACACGCTCGAGGTCGTCGAGGAGCTGCGCGCGCCACCGCGGGACAACAGCCGGATCGCAGCGTGCACTCGGAGCAGCGCTCGTCGGACGGGTGCTACCTCGTTGTCGCAGCTGCCTTACGGATCACGGGCGGCTTCGCCCTCACCGCCGTCTTGCGATCTTGTTCCGCGTTCTTCGCAGGCTCGAGCCTCACCGGCGGCAGCGGCTTCCCCTTCGCGAACGCAGCGTTTGCGCCGTACTTCGCGACGATCCTCTTCTTCGTATCGAGCCCGGTCGCTTCGATGACGAAGTTCGGAACGCGCCGAGCTCGGTTGTCGGCGACCCATCGCGTGATCTCCCCAGTTCGCCGCGATGAGCGCCCGGGCCGGCTGCCCAGCTCGGCGCGAATGCGCGCATCGACGGCCGAGTTGAACGCTCGCTGGAGCGAGGGAAGAACCCGCGCGACAACCGCCCGAACGGCATCATCGATGACAGCGTTGATTGACTGAGAAGCTGTGTTGCGTGCCATTCGTTCGAATCTCCTTGCCTCCCCACCTACCCGCCATCGAACTCTATTGCAAGTTTCGATGACCTTGGCGGTGCAACCAACGGCTCCGGCGGTGCGAGACGCCTACCTCTTCGATCTCGACGGCCGAACCGTCGCGCGCGATCACACGTACGGGACCTCGCTCGATTGCGCCGACGGCCGCCTCCACGAGCGGAGGACCGTGACGGCGTTCCGGCCCAACCTCCGGGTGATCTCCCGCGCGGTCGAGTTCGCGAACGACTTCGGGTCGGCGCCGCTCCTGGAGGGCTGCGCGCTCCACTCCGCCGGGGCGCCGCTCCCGGACGCGCCCTCGCTCCTGCGCGCCCACGGCCTGGAGCCAGCGGCCGCTGCCGCCGGGGTGAGGCTGGCGCCCGGTACGGAGGTCCGCCGCGAATAGGACGCAGACTATGCACGATCTCCGGGCGCGGAACGCGCGGGGGAGAGGCCCTCGTAGTGCTCCGGGCCGGTGCATCTTCCGAGTCCTGGCGCCGTGCTTACTCCGGCTGTACCGGACCCGTGCCTGCGAACAAGTCAAGCGCGAGGGCCGGTCGCTGCTCCCGAACGCGAAGCCGTGCTCCCAGCGGTGCAGCAGGAACCACCGCTTCGGACGAGGCTGGCGAGCACCTCGCCGGCCTCTACTCGCTCATCGCGACGTGCGAGGTGAACGGAGTGAACCCGGTCGCCTACCTCGCCGAGGTGCTCATCTGCCTCCAGGCGCACCCGGCCTCGCGGACCGACGAGCTGCTGCCGCATAACTGGGCGCCGCCGAGACCCGAGCCGCCGGCCTGAGCTGGCCGGCGGCGAAATTTCAAGTGCTCGCGCACCGCACAGATGCCGGCGCTCGTCGTCGCAAGGGCAACGCCGCGCTTGCGCCGGGAAGCAAGCCGCAGTCGAATGCCCCCATGCGCGAGTGCTCCGGTCTCGACGAGGTCAGAACGTGCATCGACGACGTGGATAGGCGGCTCATCAAGCTACTCGCCGAACGGCGCGCGTACGTCGTCCAGGCTTCCAAGTTCAAGGAGAGCAAGGCGGACGTCAGGGCGCCAGCACGAGTCGAACAGGTGATCTCGAAGGTCAGAATGCTGGCTGGCGCCGAGGGCATCGAACCCGATCTGGTGGAGGCCCTGTACAGACGGATGATCGAGGGCTTCATCGAGATCGAATCTGCGGCACACCGTGGACGCGAATGAGGTGGCCCTGCCTAGCCACGGATCGCACTCGTCGATACCAGCGCTGCCGGAAGCAAGACGCTATTCGCCGGAACGTGAGAGCAGCGAGGATCGCCGGCCGAGGTCACGCTCGCCGGCAATTCTCGGGCGGTTACCACAGGCCCCAGAGGTCGGCGGAAGGCGCGCGTTGGGCAAGGCGGAGCGCCAGCTCTCGCTGGCTGTCCTCGGCGCACCACAGGAAGGCCAGCGGGACTAGGCGCTCTCCCTCGCGCGATCAACGGGTCGATGCGGAACTGCTCGCTTCCGTCACGCTGCGGTCCCGGTCCAGTTCCTATCCGCGCGTGCCTGGCCGAGGTCGCGGGCGTCATCGACGCGCTCGGCGCGGGGGGGGGAACGGATGGACGGTCGGCCAGCGCGTCGGCGTCGGTTACAACGGCGGCTACGACATAGCGGGTGATCTTCCCAGCTCGGCGGCTGGAGCCCGCGCCGCGGACACGAGAGCGGCGAGGCCCTGCTCGAGCCGCCTCCAAGGATCGGCGCCGAAGCGCCCTCGAAGGCGAGCCTGCGCGCGACGCCAAACGCGCTCGACGCGACGCAGCTGCGTTCGGCCTTCGTCACTCAACGTGATGATGCGTTCGCGCCGATCGACCCCGGTGGCGATGCCGATGAGCCCGCGCTCCTCGAGCAGCGACAGCGAGCGAGAGAGGGTCGTCTGGTCGATCCCGAGGAGCCAGCCCAGCCGAGCGTTCGTGCTCGTTCCCTCGCGGGCGATCGCCTGGAGCAGGCTGAACTGCGCGACGCTCACGTCCTTGGGCCACCCGGGCTCGCTCTCGTACAGCGTCGAGACCAGGCGGGCCGCTCGCCTGAGGTTGCCGCAAAGGCA
>Ga0306924_10001158_pt1 | contig 23718 bp, 20 predicted proteins | sample sta12Can44000111_FD_203756 | JGI IMG/M metagenome (GOLD analysis project Ga0306924, IMG submission 203756) | Lab enrichment of tropical soil microbial communities from Luquillo Experimental Forest, Puerto Rico - statanox.12C.anox.44.000.111 (v2)... | ecosystem: Environmental > Terrestrial >...
TCGTCATACCGTCAATGTGGAAATCCAGCAGCAGGTCCGCGATGGCACAGAGGCGTCGGTCCGTGCATTCGAGAGCGTTCAGCGCCAACGGGAGCTCCAGCTTTCCCGCGCCGCTGCCATGGTCGCGGACCTCCCGATCCTGAAAGCACTGATGACCACCGAACACGCTTTGACCATTCAAGATGGGTCCAAGAGTTTCTGGAAACTGGCCGGGGGTGATCTCTTCGTCCTCGCAAAGCCCAATCGGGAAGTCGTGGCGTTGCACATGACGAATCCCGTTTGGCCCGCAGCGGCGGCGGAACGCGACCTGAAACGATCCACGGACTTGGGAGAGGACGCTTCTTGGTGGTATTCCGATGGGCGTCTTTATTGGGTTTTTCTTCACTCCATCACCGCAGGATCGGGGGATACTTCCCAGCAGCTTGGGCTATTAGCTGTCGGCTATCAAATTGATTCCAACGTGGCGAACCAGTTGGCCCTTGTCGCGAACAATCAGATTGCTCTCGCGACGAGCGATTCTGTCATTGCTTCAACGCTTTCCCCCCGCGATGAGGCGGAGCTCCAACGAAGTATTCGTTCTCACACTCTTACTGCGAACTCGGCCTTCAGCGAGATCACCTTGGAAACGGATCGTTATGCATACTCATCTGTTCTTCTGCGAGACTCTTCTCCGTCGCCCGTTCATTGCTACGTGTTGATGCCCCTCGGGCCCGTCAACAGCTTCATCAATCGCCTGAATCGCACAATCTTCGTGGTTTGCGGCCTGGCGGTCCTGTTTGGGGCTTTGCTGTTTGGCTTTGTGGCTCGCACCATTACTCGCCCTCTCGACAATCTCGTCGCTGGGTTTCGCGCACTGGCGGCGGGTGACTTCACCTATTCTGTTACGCCGCGGGGGAGCACCGAGGTAGTAGAACTGAATACTTCATTCGCCCAAATGCGCGGGCAATTGCTTGCGTCCCAACAGCAGAGGATCGAAGCGGAGCGCATCGCTGCCTTGGCCCGAGCCGCGGGTTCCATTTCCCACGATCTTCGTCATTATCTGGCTACCGTTGTCGCTAATGCGGAATTCTTGTACGAGGCCGATGAACTGAAGCTGAAAAAGAACGAAATTTACGAGGAGATCAAGACCGCCGCAAATCAAATGACCGACCTGATCGATTCTCTGCGCGAACTGTCTCACCAGCGTAGCGCCATCACGCCCGTTCCCACACGTTTGGACACCGTGATTCGCTATGCGATTGAGGCTGTCCATTCAAGGTCGGAATTCCGTGACGTTCGTATCCTTCTGGTGCCAGGCGCGGAGCTGGACGGTATGTTCGATCCTCGAAAACTTGAGCGCGTATTTTTCAACCTGATCCTGAACGCTTGCGAAGCTACAGGTGGAACCGACCGCGCCATTACGATTGATGCGCAAAAGAACGGCGACTTCCTTGAGATTCGCATCGAGGACAATGGGTCCGGCATCCCCGGGAGCATCCGCAACACGCTCTTTGACCCCTTCGTCAGCTTGGGCAAGCCCAATGGCACGGGCTTGGGTCTCGCCATTGTCAGCAAGATTGTTCAAGACCATTCCGGAACGGTTTCGGTCGAGCGCACATCCGAAAATGGAACCACCGTTCTGGTTCGCCTTCCCCGTTCAAGTCAGACTGTAACTCCAGAAGTCAAATCAACATTGACTTAACTTGCCGCAACTTGTGCAAAGCCTCAGGAAATTTTCTTTCCTATCAACCCGCGCGTAAGTAGGGGAAAGCAACACAAAGATGACAACGTGTTGACATTTCCTGGATTGACCCCTGCGCCCTGCCGGAAGTATGTTCGTTTGTCGCCGCGGAATTCGCCTTCGCGCACTGAGTGTTTTGTCATCTCAACATTGATGAGACCTGCGAAGGACACTGCCGGGATAGGAATCACGAGGCTCTTTCTCGTTATCGAAAATCGCCTGCTTCGCGAGGCCATGTCTGCGATCTTCCGCCAGCAGGCCGAGCTGGCGCTTCTTGGCTCGGTGCAATACTCTCCCCCGGCATGTAAGCAGGTAGTCGAATCGCAAAGCGATATCCTTTTGGCCGACCAAGCCTCGGCTTCCGTTTTTCCAGCGAATTTTATGGATGAGTTCCTAGCCAGAATGCCCGGAAGAAAAGTCATTCTTTTCGGAATGGATGATGATTCGGAAATATTCCTGCAAGCGATTCGTTCCGGCGTCAGTGGTTACCTCCTCGGAGACGCCAGCGCAGAGGACACCATTGCAGCAGTCCGCCGAGTGGCTGCCGGTGAAGCGGTCAGCCCGCCAAAGCTCTGCCAGGTTCTGTTCCAGTTTGTTGCCCGCAGTACTCGGGAAGGGGCAATGATCCTGAACGAGCGGCTCTGTCGAAAACTCGGGCTCACTGCGCGTCAACAGCAACTGGTGGCTCTGCTCGCGCGCGGCTTCACCAACAAGGAAATCGCAGAGAACATGCGCCTCTCGGAGTTCACCGTGAAGAATCATGTGCACCGCATCATGCGCCAGTTGAACGCCGAAAGCCGTTACGACGCGGTTCGCGCCGTCTGCGAAAGCGACCTGGCCGCTTCGCTCTAGCGTACGGATTCCCTTACTTCTCTCATCCTTACTTACTTATTCATTCAAGGATGCGAGTAGGTCGAAGCTGGTGGAGGAGTGTATTCCTGTCCATATTTGTTCTTGTGTGCCGTAGAGAAATTCGGATTCTCCGGGATGCTAATAGGCCCCAGTTCCCGATTTCCACCGGCGATGGAGACGCTACGCGTGAGGCTCTTTAGACTTTCCGGCAGGCTTCGTTCATACCAAAAGCGCAGCTCGTAACGTCCGTCCGGCACATTGGCGATGGTTACGCGCCCCGAACGATCCGACACGCCATAATAAGGCGTGTCCACCGCCACAACGACAGCGCTCATTTCCGGATGAATATTGCAGAACAAAAAACTCACGCCGACCCGGTCGAATCGCACGGAATTGGTTGCGCCAGCCTCATACAAGCCCAAATCAAACCTTTTGCCATCAAAAAGCGAGAACACGTTGTGAAAGAACGGATCGCGATTCGGAAAATCGATCATGGATCCAACACGAACCACGACAAGATGAGGCTGAAAGCTCTTGTTCCGCTGCACCAGTTGAAGCTTTTTCGCTGGCGTTTCCGCGTCGGCTGACGCTTTGCCGGCTTCATCCAAGGGTTTAAGCCACACGACTACATCGGACGCATCAGTGGCCTTAGCAGGCAGCTTGGCCTGCTTCTCTGCGGGACTCGGCTTGACTTCGACCTGGATCGTGACAGGGCCCTGTTGTCCATTTGCCGTAATGCCAGCAACGGCGCATGCCGCGGCAAGCAAAATCGCGGCCCTAAATGGACAAATCCGATAGACGGTTCGCACTAAAAGGTATACCCCACACTGAGATTGATGTTATTTGCAGCGTTCGCGTTACTGTCCAGAGTAAAAGTCTTTATCCTCCGGTACTCCAGTGAAAACAATATATCCGACCGAGGCTGATAGATAAAATTCACAAATGCTGTCTGACTCTTCGACAGGGGCTGCTTATAGTAAACCGGGTTGCCGGCGAATTCGCGCAGGTCACTTGCGTAGGGGTTGTCCTGCCCGAACGCCCCGTTCAATTGAAACATTGGCGTGAGCTTGAATTTCAGCTGCCCCCAACCGCCGAGCGAATTGACGCCATACAGTTCCGTGGTTGGATTGATCAGCGACCCATTCCACAACACGCTCTGGCCTATTCCGCCGCCCAATCCGCCGAGGGCTCGTCCGCGGTAAAACTCCCCGGTAAGCTGAATCCTTGGCCCAAGGGGAAGCGTCAGATCGGCGGTTCCAGCCCAGCCGTTCACGCTTCGTCCAAATCCCCAGGCTTGCCGACCGTAATATCCGCCTAAGCCTGCCGTTAAATCCTGACCAAAAAATGGGTGCGTCCACCCAATTCTTCCCGCGTAAGCGGGCTGACCGGAACGCTCTCCCCAGGTCGGATAACGATTATATTCCACGGGAGGTATCTCCCCTGACAGCGAATCCAGGATTCCTCCGGAAAGCGAAAGGCTGGAAGTCTCACTAAGATGAAAACGGTGCTCGACCCGCAACTGCGGCGTCCAACTCCACAGATTTCCCGAATAGGAAAGCGGTGGTACTGCTAGTGTCGCGAGCGACGTGGGATTAAGAGGCAGGAAAAAGAGAGTGTCCTGACCTCCCACTACGGATGTGTCCTGCCAATCAAACCGGACCGTTCCCGTTCTCAGGCGCATGATCCCGAACGAAACTCCGTTCGGCACCGTGGGAAAACCGCCGGCAAAATCAAACTGTATTTCTGCGCTCGTCCTCGCGCCAGCGATCGTCGGGCCGAATGCCTGGATGCCGATTTGCGACTGCCGAAGGCTGCCACCGAAGGCTCCGCCGGAAGGGAGCAGCCCAGGCGCCGTTGCAATTTGCGGGTAGTCCTGATTCTCCACGGATCCGACATTGCCATACAAGTTCAGGAGCAGAATCCCGTTGAGCCGAAGGCGATACTTCGATCCGCTTTCCACTTTTGTCTGACTCTGCTCGCTGACTTTGGAATCAGTAAGCTGCACACTCTCTTCCAAATGGGTGAGGCGCTCTTCCATCGAAGGTTGTTCCGTCTGGGTTGCGGGAGCGGCCGCCGCGCTCATCATTCCACTGGGCTGGGCCTTCAAGGCTTCCAGTTGCGATCTCGTTATGTCGAACTCTCTCCGTAGTTCCGCGGATTCCGTCTGGGTCGTGCGCTGCTGTGCCTTCAGATCCTTCACTTGCGTATCCAGATCCTGGATCTGGGACTGAAGCTGGCGGATCAGCGCGCCGAGAGCTGCTGCGTTAACCCTTTGTTCATTGGCAGAGTCGTGAGTCGCGCCCTGCCTGTGTGCCTCCTGTGCGCAGAGGCCGGCGGGCTGAAGAATCGGTATGCCCAGAACCAAGAAAAGCGCAAGGATACCTCTGCCATTGTTCCTGTCCCGCATGACTGCCTCCTCTGCAAGGAAATCGTGGCCGAACGTCCACAATTGCTCCGCCGTGGCGCGCAGGAACTACGGTAGTGAGATGAGGCGGCTGTTGTTTCCTCCGACTACCTGTTCGCGCGGAGCTACGGCAAGAGCCTCCCGGACTTTTTCCAGGAGCGATGGTCGCATAAATGGCTTCTGCAAAATCTCCGAAGAACTGGATGGCAAATGATCCTTGTCTTCGGCATGTTGGGCGTACCCTGTCATATAACACACTCCGAGGTCGGACCGTAACTTTCGCCGCTTCCCGGCCAATCCTTCCCCACCCATACCGAGCATAATGAGGTCGCTGGCCAACAGGTGAATTGCTCCGTCGTGGAGCATGGACATTTCCAAGGCCTCTACTCCGTCCCGGGCTCCCAGTACCGCATAGCCGCTGCCTTTAGGAACTCAGATGCCAGTTCCCGGACGCCAGTTTCATCCTCCACGAGAAGAATTGTCTCCGCGCCGCCAGGCAGGCCTTCTCTCTTAGACGTCTCTTCTTTATCGGCGACAGCCTTGCTGGAGCAAGGCAAGTAGATCTCAAAAGTTGCTCGCGGCCAGGCGCGTTTCCCACCCAGACATATCCGCTGCTCTGCTTGACGATTCCGTATCGGTCGCCAACCCGAGCCCTGTCCCTTTGCCGATTAGAACCACAAATCTCCCAGCGGCCATCGCGGCCGTTTGTTCGCTTCTGCTTCGGTCATCATCACATTATTGGTTCGAACAGTCAGTTTCCCGCCGTCGGCATCGCGTCGCGCGCGTTCACGGCAAGGTTCAAGAGCACCTGCTCCATCTATCTGGGGTCGGCCAGCACCATCGCCAGGTCCGGCGCGGCCATGAACAGGAATTCGATGTTTTCGCCGATCAGCCTGCCACTGGCAATATCTAATGTTTTCTACAAACGCATCCTCCCAACGCACGCTGCAAGGCTTGCTATCATCAAGCCCGATTTTCAGCCTTTGAAATACGATCAAGGCCACGCACAAACCGCAAGAGCCGAGCAGCAGGAAAATCAGCGGAGGGGAAGCCTTATGTCTCGCCTGCAATATCCATAGTCCAATGGCCCCAAGCAAAAGGTTCGCCGCGCTTCCCGCAAGGGCCATGCACGGCCGTTCCAAGAGATAACTCATCCGCCGCGCCAGCCAGGGCAACAGCAGAAAAAGCAGCGCAACTCCGCCTGCTAGGAGTGATTCAATCAATGGGCTGCCCACCTGGAACAACGCCATGACGCCCGCTGTGAGAAACAAAGGACCGGCCAACAACAAAGTAACCGCGAGATGCCCTGCATAGTCTGAATTCGCGAGTACACTCATCGGTTTGAGGATCAACATGTTATAGAAGCCGCACAAGAACAAAATAATCGCCGCGACCACGAAGAACGATCGGAACTGTTGTGCAGGCAGCAAGCGCGCCTGGACCACACCGAGCAGAACGCCGGCAGTTAGTGTTCCCCGGTCGAGAAGAATGAGAAGCAAGTGGATTCCACTGTGCTGTGGGCGTGTGGGCCAGTGCAGCACCTGCCCAGCCGGGCGGATCTTGCTCTCTCGAATGGCAGTGACACTCATCGGTTCAGCAACCGCTTTCGGTGAAGCACAGGAAGGCTTCCAGAAAGCAATTAGCTGTCCATCACGGAAGAGTTCTTCACTACCGCAACGAAGCCTGTTTATGTCTGGAATCGCAGAGGGGGTATATGTTTCACAAAGAAACGGCTCACCGAGTGTGTTAGAAGAATTGACTCATCCTAGGTAGGGTAGTGCGACCCAATACGCTAGGCTGCTCCTTTCGCCTTTCAATCATCAGAGTTCCGCTCCCGAATACGCTGGCGAATCACAGATTCAGGAGTCACATTGGAACCATGATTCGTTGATATCCCGATTCGGGAAGTGTCCGACACTCCCTTCGCACTTCGGCAATAAAGTCCTTCTGCCCGTGCGAATCCATCTCTCAGCTATTCACGCCGCTAAGAAATCCCCCCAAATGACCCGTCAACCCTAGAAGCACTATTCCTACACACTCTAGAAGAAGCCGCCACGTCGGCAAGGAGTTCTCCGATTTTATCCGCGCGCGATAGTGGATCCACCACGTCATTCCGATGATGGCCGTGGACCCCAAAGCTGCAAGCACGTGGAAAAGCAAAACGCCTTTCAAATGCTGGCCTTCGAGTTGCCATTGCCAGGCCAACACTCCGGTGAGCGCCGCCGGCAGCGCCGCAAGCGCGGCAATCGTGAAGTTGAAATACGCAACTGTCGCGAAATCTCGCCTCTCCAACCAATACCCGATCACGTCCAACGCCGCAGCAATAATGAAGAGTGCGATCGGGAAATGGATCAGCGAGACGTGCTGCGCATGCTTGGCTAGCAGCACCGTCCTCCAGTTAAATGGACTCATCGCGCCCGTTCCTCATTGCACGACGACTTTGGCCGTCATCTTGGGATGGATGGAGCAGAAGTAGGAATACGTTCCGGGCTTCGAGAAAGTGTAGGAAAACTCCTGGTCCGTATCGAGCGGTTTGGACTTGAAAGTCGTCTTGTCGTCGCTGACCACCGTGTGCGGAATATCGTCTCGGTTCACCCAGTGCACGGTCGTTCCCGCGGAAACCGTGACGGTGCCCGGAGCAAACGTGAAATTATCAATCTTCACCTCTGATCCCGAGCCGGACTCCTTCCGTCCCGCATTTGCGCTCTTCCCGGCTTGCGCGTACAACCCACTGAATGCAAGAATAGGCGCGATCCATACAATTACCTTCTTCTTTCCCTTCATGGCACTTCTCCTTTAGCTTTAGTTTTGAAAACATTGATTCCCAAATCGAGCCAGCCCGCTCAGCCCAGCTTTGCATCTACGATCGCCAGCGCTTGCTTCCCGCGCACAAAATTCACTTCCGTAATCCCCAAGAACCCGCGAAGCTCTTCCGCCGGAACTTTCATGGGTCCCGGTGACTCCGCCTGTCCCGGTTGTGGTTGCGGAAACGCTGTCGAGGCCGCCGTGTGAAATGTCACGTTGCCCTCGATCTTCTGCATCGTCTGGTGAATGTGCCCGTTCAGCACCGTCACCGAGCCGAACCTCTTCAGGTAGCTCAGTGCCTGGGCGCTGTCTTCTGTGCCCCAGCCCCATTCCGGATACACGCTCCACAGCGGAATATGAGCAAACACCACCACCGGCGTGCTTGCAGAAAGCTTTTTCAAATCCTCCTCCAGCCATTCCAATTGCTCGTTCCCCAGCGAACCAAGCCCGCCCGCCTTCAAGTTCATCACGTTGACGAGCCCCGCGAAGTGCACGCCCTTCTTGTCGAAACTGTACCAGCCCGCGCTTTTTGCATGCTTTCCGTAACGCTCCAGATACTGCTTCCCGTCATCGCCCAGCACATCGTGCTCACCGGGAACGAAAAACACGTCCTTCGCGATGCTGCTCTTCAGGATCTGATCCGCGGTGTCGAATTCCTCTGGCTTGGACAAATGACTGATGTCGCCGGTATGCAACAAAAACTCCGGAGCCGTTGGCAGCGCGTTGATTTTCTCAATCGCGGCCTTCAGCGTGGCCACCACATCCGGATTAGCCGCCTTGTTAAACCCCATATGTGAGTCGCTGATCTGCGCGAAGCTGAGTTCCCCTTTGGCCTCGCTTGGATCTAAATCCGCCAGGCGGCTCAGGCTGTACGACTTGAGCACTCCGCCCTGCATCACGCAGAACGCGCCCGTCCCTGCCCAGGCCATGCATTTCAGGAAACCCCTGCGGTCGATCCCGTCGTGATTGTGGTCGTAGAGAATCTCGTCTTTGTGTCTTTGCCCCATGTTCTCCTCGTTCGTCCAGAAATAGGCGGCGCGAGCTTGAGAAAGAGTCACTGGGCTCACGCCGCCTTCGGACGTGTTCAATTAGGGAGACCGCCTCCCCCTCGGTTTTATTCCCACCCGCGTCCATGAATGCATTTCTTTTTTCTTGAGAAAAGATGGCAGGCAAGGGAATAAAATCAAGGCCCCTGCAGTTACCTGTAAAGAGAGGGCGAGAGAAGAGGATCGGACGTGGTGGAGCGAGAGGACCGCATTCGCTTTGAGGAGTCTGTTTTGCCGCACCTCGACGCCGCCTTCAATCTGGCTCGGTGGCTTGTGCACAATCGCGCGGATGCCGAAGACGCCACTCAGGAAGCCATCCTGCGCGCCTATCGTTTCTTCGGTACCTTCCGTGCCGGAGACGCCCGCGCGTGGCTTCTGCAAATCGTGCGGAATTGCTGCTATACGTTATTGAAAAAAAATCATCCCATGGAAGATTTCACCAAATTGGACGAACAGACCATGCCGCAGGAGCACGAGACGCCGGAGAGCCTTGCCATCGCCGCCAGCGATCGCGAACATTTGGCTCGTGCCTTGGAGCGGCTGCCTGCCCCATTCCGCGAAGTTCTTGTGCTGCGCGAACTGGAAGGCTGCTCCTACAAGGAAATCGCCGCGATCACTTCACGCCCCATCGGCACGGTCATGTCCGCTCTCGCCCGCGCGCGCCAGCAATTACGCAACGCCCTCGCCCAACCTGCGAAGGAGGCTCGGCATGAATTGTGAGTTCTCCCATACTCTCCTCCACGGCTACCTCGATGGCGAGCTGGACGCTGCCGGTGCCGTCAATTTCGAGAGCCATCTCGAATCGTGCCCGCAATGCTCGGAAATCCTCGCGAGGGAACAGAGCCTGCAGGAGTCTCTTCAACGGTCGCAACTCTACGAACGCGCACCCGCAAGTTTGCATCGCAGGGTGCGCTCCAAGTTGCCTGCGATGACCCCAGCTTCCGTTGCCCGGTCCAAGGCCTGGTTCTGGCCAGCCTTTGCTGCCGCTTCCCTTCTCGTCGCGCTTCTGGGGTGGCAATCTCTTTCCCTGCAATCGCGTCATTCCCAGCAGGCCGCGTTTGCTTCCGCGGTGATAGATGCCCACTTGCGCTCTCTGCAGCCGGGGCATCTCGTTGACGTGGAATCCACGGACCAGCACACCGTGAAACCCTGGTTCGACGGAAAACTCGACTTCGCGCCTCCTGTGCGCGATTTTGCCGCTGAAGGCTTTCGCCTGACCGGTGGACGCATTGATGTTGTCAGCGGCAAAACCGTGGCCGCTCTTGTCTACGGCCGTCGCAAGCATTTTGTAAACGTATTTGTCTGGAAAGCCGATGACGCGAAGCCCTTAGCAGGTTCAGGAACCGAGCAAGGCTATCGGTGGCTCGCTTGGCGAAGTGCGGATCTGTACTTCTGCGCCGTATCAGACACCGCGCCCGCCGATCTCGAACAGTTGCGACGGCTCCTCTAGCAAAACTGATTTCCCCCTTCCTGAAGATGTTCGTCGCGTGCCTCGCCCCGCGCCGAAAAGAAAATGTCTACTAGAAAAAAGTAAGGTTTTACACTAGAATCTCTTAGGTATCTGAGGAGCGCTGCCCATGGCCATCGCCACAATCAATCCCGCTACAGGGGAGGTCCTGAAAAAGTTTGAACCCCTGAGTGACTCCCAGGTAGACGAAAAAATCGCAGCCGCTGCCACCGCTTTCCAAAGCTTTCGTAAGACCTCCTTTGCCGATCGCGCCCGCTGGATGAACAACGCCGCCGAAATCCTCGAAGCGGAAAAAGACGCACTGGGCCATCTCATGACCCTGGAGATGGGCAAGACCCTCGCCTCCGCCATTGCCGAGGCAGAGAAGTGCGCTACCGCCTGCCGGTATTACGCCGAGAATGCGGCAAGGTTCGTCGCCGACGAAATCATCCCGACTACCGCATCCAAAAGCTACATCCGTTATCAACCGGTCGGCATTGTGCTCGCTGTCATGCCCTGGAACTTTCCTTTCTGGCAGGTTTTCCGATTTATCGCTCCGGGATTGATGGCAGGCAATGTTGGCCTCCTGAAACATGCCTCCAATGTTCCTCAATGTGGTCTGAAAATTGAAGACATCCTCGTTCGTGCCGGCTTTCCTCAGGGTGTGTTCCAAACCCTCTTAATTGGCGCCGCTCAGGTGGATCGCATCCTAAATGATCCCCGTATAGCCGCTGCGACTCTCACCGGCAGCGAACAAGCCGGCATCCAGGTGGGTATCGCCGCAGCGAAGCGCATTAAAAAGGTAGTCTTGGAACTGGGCGGAAGCGATCCTTTCATCGTTATGCCGAGCGCCAATCTGGAGGAAGCCGCGGCCACCGCCGTCAAGGCGCGCGTCATTAATAATGGGCAGTCCTGCATCGCCGCCAAGCGTTTCATCGTTCACGAACAGGTCGCCGAGAAATTTGAGAAAGAATTTGTCCGCCGCATGGAATCGTTGAAGATGGGCGACCCTTTCGATGGGAAAACGGAAGTCGGCCCCCTCGCCACGTCCGACGCTGTGAAGGATCTCGATGCCGACGTTCAGAAAACAGTCCAGGCCGGCGCGAAATTACTCACCGGTGGAAAGCCCTCGGGCGGCCCCGGAAATTTTTATCCCCCCACGGTTTTGACGAACATTCCCAAAAACGCGCCCGCCTACGGCGAAGAGCTCTTCGGCCCCGTTGCCTGCGTCTTTCGCGTAAAGAGCCTCGACGAAGCCATCGGCCTGGCCAACGACGTCCGCTTCGGCCTCGGTGCCAGCGCCTGGACAAACGACCTTTCTGAGCGCGACCGCTTCATCAACGAACTGGAAGCCGGCATGGTCTTCATCAACCAGATGGTGGCATCCGATCCCCGCGTCCCTTTCGGCGGAGTCAAAGCGTCAGGCCACGGCCGCGAACTCGGACCCTACGGAATCCGCGAATTCACCAACATAAAGACCGTATGGATCCGCGATCTCTCCAACTAGCTCCTTCATCGCGCTCCCACTCTCGTCCAAGTTGTAACAAAACAGCAACTTGACATTAAACCCGGCCCCGTATATGAACGGGGAGTTTCCAGGGCTCTTCTGGGTTGCCGAACCCTTCCCATACGTTTATTTTGGCGGAACGGGGAAAGCGGAGAGCTGTGCCGGATAGTGGACAAGGTTCGTTTAGGCGGCTTACCGACGGTTCGAGTTGGACCAAATACGGGAGGATTCATGGCCACGCAAACAATGACAATGGCAGGTGGCAGGGCCGAATACAGCATCTGGCGCGTCATCATGGCGTCCTCTGTCGGGACGATGATCGAGTGGTATGACTTTTATATTTTCGGTAGCCTGGCCGCCGTCCTCTCCCCCAAATTCTATCCACCGGGCAATGAAACCTTTGCTCTCATCGCTTACCTCGCGACCTTTGCCGTGGGGTTCGTCGTCAGGCCCTTCGGCGCTTTGTTCTTTGGCCGCATTGGCGACCTTGTAGGACGAAAGTACGCTTTCCTGGTAACCCTCTCCATCATGGGAGGGGCCACGGCCCTCATTGGCATTCTTCCCACTTATGCGACTGCCGGCTGGTTCGCTCCTGTCACCTTGCTTCTGATTCGCGTGCTTCAGGGATTGGCTCTTGGTGGCGAATATGGCGGGGCGGCGGTTTATGTCGCCGAACACGTGCCGGATAATAAACGCGGCTTCTATACCAGCTTTATTCAGATTACGGCCACGCTCGGCCTGTTCGTTTCGCTCATGGTCGTTCTCGGCACGCAATCCTTCATAACAAAGGAACAGTTCTCCGATTGGGGCTGGCGAGTTCCTTTCCTTCTCTCCATCATTCTGGTCAGCATCTCTCTTTACATTCGACTCAAAATGAAGGAATCGCCCATCTTCTCGCAAATCAAGGCTGCCGGATTGACCTCGGCCAAACCTCTCACCGAAGCTTTCACGAAGTGGGAGAACCTCAAGCGCGTCTTGATCTCTCTTTTCGGCGCAACGGCTGGCCAGGGCGTAGTGTGGTACACCGGCCAGTTTTATGCACTGTATTATCTTCAAACCGTCTTGAAGGTGAATCCAAAGACTTCGAACATCATCGTGGCAATCGCCATACTCTGTGCCATGCCTTTCTTTACTGCTTTCGGCGCGCTCTCCGATCGAATTGGCCGCAAGTGGCTCATGATGGCCGCATGCCTCCTCGCCGTGCTTACCTACATCCCTATCTATAAGTCCATGGAAGCAGCCGCAGGCAACAACATCAATGGACTGAAGTCCGCGCAAAACAAGGTAACCGGCGCGATCAGCCTTACGGCGCTCACGACTGACCCAGCGACGGGCCTGCAAGTCCCCGCTAAGGAAGCTCCGAATCCGAACGTACCCAAGCTTGTTTTTTTGGTCTTCATCCAGGTCATTTATGTGTGCATGGTTTATGGTCCTATCGCCGCCTACCTCGTGGAGGCCTTCCCCGCAAAAATTCGCTACACCTCTCTCTCCTTGCCTTATCACATAGGAAATGGAGTCTTCGGAGGCTTATTGCCGCTCATTGGTCTCTCTTTGTGCGCGCGCACCGGCAACATCTACGCCGGCCTCTATTACCCGATGATCGTGGCCAGCATCACGTTCGTCGTGGGAAGCTTGCTCCTCAAGGAAACGCACGGTCACAAGATCTGGGACGAGGTCGGTGGCATGAAGTAAGTCGGCTACCAACGATTGACTCGCACGCCTGCCGAGTAGCATTATTTGTTCCGCGGGCTGTGCTTCTGCCATTACCACGTCTGGCGGTTCCCCGCCCCCCTGCAGCGTGAACGCGCCTTGCGTTCCCTAGTAAAGTTTGTCTTCATCTCTTTTCCTAAGGGAGTGAGTATCGTGGCCAAAGCCTCCGTAAGAAAGCGCACGGAACCTAAGTCTCATACCAAGAAGTCTGGCGTGACCGAAGCCCAGATCGCGGTCCATTGGAAGGAAGAGGAGTACATCCGTCCGCCGGCCCGCTTTATCGCGCAAGCCAACCTGAACGATCCCCACATGGTTGAACGCTTCAGCGAAACAAACTTTCCGGAATGTTTCCGCGAATACGCCGAGCTGCTCCACTGGGATCAATATTGGCACACCACCCTGGACACCAGCCATCCGCCCTTCTGGAAATGGTTCGTGGGCGGCAAATTGAACGTCTGCTACAACTGCGTGGATCGCCACCTCGCCAAATACAAAAACAAGGCTGCCCTCATCTTCGTTCCGGAACCCGAGGACGAGAACCACGTCGTCATCACTTTCCAGGAACTCTATCGCCGTGTAAACGAAGTCGCCGCTGTGCTCCGCGATTTTGCCGGACTGCAAAAGGGCGACCGCGTCACCATCCACATGCCCATGATCCCCGAGCTGCCGATCACCATGCTCGCTTGCGCTCGCCTCGGCGTGATTCATTCCGTCGTTTTCGGTGGCTTCTCCGGCGAAGCCTGCGGCTTGCGCGCGGCGGACTCTGGCAGTCGCGTTTTGATCTACGTGGACGGATATCACCGCAACGGCCGCTGGGTGGACCACAAAGCCAGTGCCGATATCGCCGTCCAGACCGCTAAAAAAGAAGGCCAGCCCATTGAGAAGGTTCTCGTCTGGAAGCGTTATCCCCAAAAATACACTTCAGATTCGCCAATGATCATGGAACGCGACTATTTTGTGAACGACGTCCTCAAGGACTTCCGCAACGCCGTCGTCGAACCCGTCTCCATGGATGCCGAAGACCCACTCTTCCTGATGTACACCAGCGGCACTACCGGCAAGCCCAAGGGCTGCCAGCATCGCACCGGGGGTTACCTTGCCTATGTCACCGGCACCGCCAAGTATTACCAGGACATTCATCCTGAAGACGTTTATTGGTGCATGGCGGATATCGGCTGGATCACCGGCCATTCCTACATCGTTTATGGCCCGCTTGCTCTCGCCGCCACTAGCATACTTTATGAAGGTGTCCCGCAATTCCCGGATGCCGGCCGTCCCTGGCGCATTGCCGAACGCCTCGACGTCAACATCTTCCACACTTCCCCTACTGCCATCCGCATGCTCCGCAAGGCTGGCAGTGACGAACCCAAGAAGCATACCTACAACTTTAAGCACATGACCACCGTCGGCGAACCCATCGAACCCGAGGTCTGGCGCTGGTACTACGAAGTCGTGGGCAAGGGGGAAGCCGTCATTGTGGACACCTGGTGGCAAACGGAGACCGGAGGTTTTCTCTGCACCTCCAAGCCCGCTCTCGATCCCATGAAGCCCGGAAGCGCCGGCCCCGCCTGCCTCGGCATTTATCCCATCATCTGGGATGAGGAAGGCAACGAGGTCGCCGCTTCAAACACACAAGCCGCTGGAAACATCTGTATCCGCAATCCCTGGCCTGGCATCATGCAGACGATCTGGGGAGACCCCAATCGTTTTGTCAGCAACTACTACAAGAAGTACAACAAGAATCCGCACAGCAAGGATTGGCGCGATTGGCCCTATTATGCTGCCGACGGCGCTGTGCTTCCACCGGACGGTTACTATCGCATCCTCGGCCGCGTGGACGATGTCATCAACGTCGCCGGCCACCGGCTCGGCACCAAGGAACTCGAATCTGCCTGTCTTACGATTCCCGAAATCGCCGAAGCCGCTGTCGTGCCCGTCGTGGACGATGTAAAGGGCCGCGTCCCGGAAATCTATATTTCGCTCAAGCCCGGAGTGCTCCCGAAAAAGCAGATCCTCGAGAAGGTCACTGCCACCATCGAAACCATGATCGGCAAAATCGCGCGGCCCAAGCGCATCCACACCGTTCCCGACATGCCTAAGACGCGCTCTGGCAAAATCATGCGCCGCGTCCTCGCCGCTATCTCCAACCGAATGGATACCGGCGACATCACCACGCTTGCTAATCCCGATATCGTGGAACAGATTCGCCAATTGGTCCAGGGCCGCGAAATGGGTCCTCTTGCCGAAGGCCCCGAAGACATCAAACGCTTCGGCGAAGAACGCTAGCGAGAAGTGCGGGATTTTGGCCCGGTGAGGCCAGGCCTTCCGCTTCTGACTCGGTGAGCCGCAGCAGCTCCTATTGACCGCTGCAGCCCTGTTCGGCCGCCAGCTTCACGTCGGGGTCTAGTTGCGCATTGCGCCAACCGTGGGTTGAGCATACTTGCCAGGTCTCCAGCCCCAACACGCCACGGAGATCCGCACCCTCAAGATTCGCTCCATCGAGCCGCGCTTGCCGCAGGACGGCTCCCGCGAAATTCCCACCGCGCAGATCTGCTCTCGACAGATCCGCTTCCAGGAAAATCGTTCCCTTGGCCTCCACGCCGGTCAAGTTCGCTCCCATCAATTTCGCTGCGGATAGATCGGTCTGTTCCAGCAGCGCGAGGGAAAGGTTCGCATCCTCCAACTTCACATCCCGCAAGTCCGCGTGCGCCAGTTGCGTGCGCAACAGATTCGCGTGCCGTAGATTCACGGCATAGAGCGTCGCGCGCGTCATGTCCGCCGTTGTCAGCGTTGCTCCTTCGAGATTCGCGTAGGACAAGTCCGCATTTTGAAAACCAGCTCTTGAAAGTACCGCTCCGCGCGCATTCGCGGACACCAGATTCGCTTTCTCCGCCTGCAAGCGGTCCAGTTGCGCGGATCGCAGGTTCGCTTCGCGCAGGTTTGCTCCCCGGAAATCCGCTTCCGAGAGGCTCGCTCCCTCCAAGTTCGCCCGCCACATCCGCGCATTCGCGAACGCCGCGCGATAGCCCCGCGCGTAGCGCAGGTTGATCTCATTCAGCCGCGCCCCATTGGCTTCCTGTGGAGATGCATCGCTGGCCGCGTTCACCGGCCCTTTCGAAACACTTTCTTCTGTAATGTCCGCATACGGCCGGAAACCAACGGACTGAAATACCGTCGCCGCCCATCGCCGCGGATCTCCACGCACCACCTCGGGCCTGATGTTCATGTCCGGCGGTAGACCACGAATTACGCCAAGTGAAAACAGAAACATCATCAATCCCGCCGCCATCGGTTTGCGCAGGGCCGACAACACATCCTTCACAAACGTGGCGGTACTCTCATCGCTCCAGTCACCCGGCCGTAGCACTCGCGCCACAATCCGGGGCAGCCCACACGCCGCAACACAAGCCAGCGTAAACAGGAACACGTGCAGCAGCGTCCCGCGATAATCCTGCAGCACCAGGTAGCGCAGCCAGAAAAAGAACAGAATCGCCGGCACTCCCCAATACGCCAGCAATTTGGCAACGGTCCCCTCCACTTGCGATAGCGGCGAGCGCGGATCTCGTGACCATTTCAGGTGCGTGCGGATCGGCCCCATCAGGTACCACGATCCATCTTTCTCCGGCGTTTGCCCGTCCGGGAAAACCGCGGGCAACGCACCCATGCTGCCCCACAACCGAAGCAGAAGGAATTGCAGCCGCAGATAAAACACGGCCAGTAGCAGCGGTGCCCCCAGATAGAAACCCTGCAAGGGAAGAAAATTAGGAATGCGCGCCGTCGGCGCCGCAGATGCATCCAGCAATAGCCGCAGATCCGTCGTCAATGCGATCAGTCCGCAGGCCACGATGCACAATCCAACCAGGAGCAAATAAAACCACCTTGCGGATTGCGTGAATTGCCCGATGGTCTTGCCGCCATCATGCGCCGAGACGGCCTCGGGCAACGTCGCGTCGAACAAATTTGTCCCGCCCAGCCGCCCCGCCCACAATCCCTGAGCACCATACAGATTCGCGCCCATCAGGTTGGCGCCGGAAAATTCCGCGCCCAGCAGGTTCGTCTCGCGCAGGTCCGCTTCCACCAGATCCGTACCGCGCAAATTCGCCATCGAAAGATCGGCCCCGCGCAGATTTACTTTCTGCAGTGAAGCGCCCTGCAAATTCACAGCCGTCAAATCGGCTCCCGCCAGATTTGCTCCGGAAAACTCACCCCGCACGCCTTCCTTCCCGGTGCTTTCCGCCCACAATCGGTGCTGGTCCAGCACCTCGGCAAGCTCGAGCAAATCCTCTCCGGTGGCCCGATGTCCTGCCTGCAACTCTGCCTCTGCTTGTGCTTCCGCTAGGGGGATAGGAACTACTGCAGTTTCCGGCTCTGCCGCCTTAACCTCTCCTGCCTCCCGAGCTTTTTTTCCTGTAGTTTCCGTTTTTGCCGTTTCGAGCGTGGTCTCGACCGGGGTATTCGTGCGGGCTTCTGCCAATGTCTCTCCCATCGTGCTTGAATTTGCTCCTCCGCTCGCTTCGGCGGGTACTTCTTCTTTCATCTGTGCTTCGAAAAGAGCCAAAATTTGCGCTTCCATCACGGGATCAGGCGTAATGCTCCCAAACTCAGCCAATTCCTGCGGCGTCGCTAAGCGCTCGGCCGCGGGCCTATCGACGTTTCCGCTTTGTCCGGAAGTATTCTTCGCCGGTAACTCCGGCATGGCACACTTTCCTGTCGCCTCTTCCCAGAGAGGCTTCTGAACTCTTCCCGTGGGCAAGGGATACCTGCATCATGTCCGAGCCCGCTCTGGAAATCGCCTGACCCAAAGTACAGGCGTCGCCTGAAGGACAATGCGAGCCCTCGACGCACTTCCAACCTCATATCTCAATGAAACGCCCGAAGGATCCTTCCGCAATCCTGATTGGATCACGTTAGTTAGCTTTCAGCCTCTTAGATTGGGGATCTCGAACTACCAGGTGGGATCGATTTTTGATTTCCGAACTTACAACTTAGAATAACTTCAGACTCAAAAAAACTGCCGGGGCGCTCCGCTGAGGGGCCGAGGCACCCCGGCTATTCCCGCCCGCCTCCGCAGTGAGCGAGCCAGGAAGTCTTTACCGAAACTCTATTTACGCGAAACCTAACCTACATTTCCTCGCTGCCGCGCAGGAATTCATACCGCTCGATCGCCGCTACAACGCCCACGGCACCTTCTTCGCGCGGTTCGGTCCGTTGCACGCGTCCCAGGCAGCGCACCCGAACCGGGCCCGCCAGGGTAATTTCATTCGGCAGTGTCAGCAGGATTTCGACGGGGGAGCCCTCTTTAACATCCTTCGAAAGAAAGAAATAGACTCCGCGCGAACTGACATCGCGCGATTCCGTCATGGTTTCGCCAACTGCCGCTCCGGTCGTCCATCTCACGGTAAGCGGCAGCCGCATAGAAAATCGTTGGGTAGTACGGCGCTCTGACCCGGTCAAGGCAAACCTCCCGATTGAAGGACTGAGTCTATCCGGGGTATGGCCACGGAACAATAGGACTGAGGATTCAAATTGGTTCTCGGTGGAAAAAGTACGAATGTACTAGAACCAAGCCAAAAAATAGCACAAAAGTGCCGTTTTTGGCTCCTTCCCGGTAACAGGCAAAACCAGGATGCCGCTAGGTTGAGTGGTCGATCAGGCGGTGATGGATGGCATACAGCGCCAGTTCCAGCCGGTCGGAAACGCCGAGTTTGTCAAAGATATTGTGCAGGTGGTTCTTCACCGTCTGCTCGGAGATGAATAACTTCTCGCCAATTTCCTTGTTTCGAAATCCCTGCGCCACCAGTTGCACGATTTCTTTTTCGCGGTCGGAAAGCAGCGGCTTTTCCCGCCTTGGCCCCGACTCCGAAGACTTTGCGAAGGCTTTCATTACTTCCGCCGTCATCCGGTTATCGAGCCAGATTTCCCCGGCATGCACGCGGTGGATGCTCTTGACCAGCAGATCCGTCGCAGACTGCTTCAGCACCACGCCACGCGCGCCCAGCCGCATGGCTCGCACCACGTCGCGGTCGTCTTCCGCGGCCGTCAGCACGATCACGCGCGTCGGAATCTGGTCAAAATTCACTTCTTCCAGCACCGCCAGGCCATCTTTATCCGGCATGCGCAGGTCCAGCAGCAGAATATCCGGCTTCAGCTTCGCCAGCATCTTGATGCACTCGGCGCCGTTCTGTGCTTCACCGACGATCGTAATTTCGTCATCGCCGTCTAGCAGTTTCCGCAGCCCGTCGCGGAAAATTGCGTGATCGTCGGCCATGAGTACGCGTACTTGTTGTTTGGTCTTAGCCATATCAGCCGAGTGGAACCTCTATCGTTAAGCGCGCACCATGCCCCGGGTTTGACTCCACGGTCAAAACTCCGCCGACCGTGCGCGTTCTTTCCTTGATGGAAATCGGACCAAGCCGCAGGCGGTCAAGCTCATCCCCGGTAAATCGCCCGGCGAAGCTGAATCCTTCGCCGTTGTCGTCCACCACTAGGGCGAGCCGGCTGTCATCCTGTGTCAGTTTTACCACGACATGGGAAGCCTTCGCATGCTTTTTTATGTTGTTGAGTGCTTCACGGTAAATCTGGAAAAGCTCCCGGCAGACCCGGTCCGGCGCTTGCAATTCCGCGGAATCAATCAGTAAATCCAGCGCCAATCCCGCCTCGTTCCGGAAGCGTTCCCCGAATCCCCGCATCAGGTCCACCAGGTCCGCGGACTCCACCCGCAGGGGCCGTAGGTCGGTGACAAACCGCCGTAGCTCCGAACTTTCGTTCTTGACTGTCTGCTGGAGCGCCGAAAGCGCCGATTCCGCCTGCTCCGGCGACGGGGTAACCTTTCGTTTCAGCACGTCCAGTTGGATCTCGATACTCAGCAACGTCTGCAGTATTCCGTCGTGCAAGTCGCGGGAAATCCTGGATCGCTCAGCTTCGATCGCTCGCGCCCTCATATGCCGCAACAAGAAAACGCTCTCGATTGTCGAGCTCACATGGTGCGCAATGGTCTCAAACCAATCCAGGTCAGCCTTCGTAAACGCCGCCTGCCCCGCCTTCCGGTTGATCAGGAACAGACGCCCTGCCGGGTGTCCCTCTTGGTCGAACGCCACGCAAAGAAAATTCCGCATTGCGTATTCTTGCTGCGTCGGGCCGGGTATCCGCGGCAGGTTTTTCATCACCTGTCCCGTCCGCCGGTCCCATCCAAAACCTGCTCCGCGCCCGTCCATCGAATTCCAGCACAGCGAAGCTTCCATATCATCGAGCAGAAAACCGTCCGACCGCGTCACCGGCAGATTCTCTGGCGAGAGGCGCTCGCTCTCGCCCGACTTCAGATGCCATAGGAAGATTCGTTCCAGATCCGTATCGCGATACGCCAGCAGCGCTCCTTCTGTCTGAAACTCGTCGCAAAGCTCTTCCAGCATCAGCCGCAATGATTCCGCGAGCCCAAGGTCCACGTGCATGCTCTGGGAAACTCTCGTCAGAAATCCTTGCTGCGCAGCGAATTGCCGGTTCCGGTCGCCCAGAAACGCCATCCCCACGGTGCCCAAGAAGGAGGCCGCAAAGAAGGAAACGGAATACAGCAAATTCTTCGCTTGGCCCGGAGGAGCAGCACCGTGCATGTCCAGCGCCAGCCCGAGCAAGAGCAGTCCAAAACAGAGGGAAAGCGAGAACCGCAGATTCCATCGAAAGCCCGCGGCAAACGCCACAAAAAAAAGGAGAAACCACGCTGGAAGCAGTTCCGGCGTAATGTACAGAAAGATTCCGGACACGAGGATGTCGCAGATCAACGGGAGCCGCCAGTTGTACTTCCTCAGCGCCCGCTCCACCAGCAAGATCACTATCCCAGCTACTAGATAAGCGATCAGAAAAGAAAGCGGCCGCTCCACTTCCTTCGCGGGCCTTAACTCTAGCAATCCCAGCACGCCCAGCAGCGCAACCACGGGCCGCGCATAGGCCAGTTGCAGGTCAAAATGATTGCGATTCAATGCTTGCGGGTTCATGCGCGGCGAAACCGTTCCCCTGCCCTAGTCTAACAACCCGCTCTGCCTCTTTCGTCGCTCTCCCGCCCCGCGTTTCCACCTTGCTAAGACCTAACCGAACAATCCCCGAAGGGCACTCATTTCAGTGCTCTTGAATTTGTGGGACCGTGTCTGACACGTTAGGTTTCTGCTCTTGCACCGGCATGTCCGGCCCACGCAACCTCTCTCTGCGAACTCTGCTCTCTCCGTACACTCTTTTCTTCGGCTCCCCTGTTTGAAGCGCCGTAGGCGTCACAAATTAGCCCAGCGCGTGAGCGCTGCGTAACCAACGTACGATCCATCTGGCGCCGTAGGTGCGGCACGCTCAGTCTGTCACGCCTCGCTTGACCTGCCTTTCGCAAGTTGCGGGCCACAGACTATCCGCTCTTTTTCCCGTTCCCTTCGCGTGTTAAACTGTGTTGCAGTGGTGGGAGTAGCTCAGCTGGTAGAGCGTCGGTCTGTGGCTTGGACGGCCTTTCTCTATCCCGTTTGTTCCCAATCTCCGCCATTCTCTCTGATTCACCCCCTTTCGCCCCCTTTCGCCCGCGCAGTGTGCAACGCAAAGTGCAACGCGGCTCCTTGTCCGTTCGACTGAATTATGAGATAGGTGTATGTATGAAAGAACGTCTCTCAACCCGCCAAGCAGCTAAGAAATTGGGGCGCACACTTATTACACTCCAGCGTCATATTGCGGCGGGAACGATCAAGCCGCCGCCAGTGGTAGAAGTGGGGACGGTGAGAGTCCGGCTTTGGACGGCCCGCGATATTGAGAATGCCCGGAAAGTTTTGGCGGGCATCAAGCCAGGGAGGAAAAAGAAAGCGTAAGAACCAAGTATAAGAGGTGTCGAGCAATAGCCTCGACGAGGCTACGGCTACGGCGGCGAACCGACTACCGCGAGGGTGTTTCCGCGGAAGTAACGGGCTTGATACAAATAAAGGAGAGCACATGATGATACCCGTCTGGAGACCTATCCGTTCGACAATCAGAGGACTTTGGGCGTCTTTTACACATGGCAGCGTTTCGATTACGGGCGTGGCGAAACAGTGGTCTACGTACGTGGCGAAACAGTCGAGGTCTTGGGTTGGGAGAAGGTAAAACGCTGATGCTGGGGCGGCATCCAGAAGCAGTAAAGCGGGACGCCATGCGGCTTCCGCGCTAGAATGTGCTCCCGCATCCTCCACCAGATTGCCGAGGTGGAACATGAACGAAGAACTCCTAGCAATGGCAGATGCGTGGCGTAAGACCGCATTGGAAATGCTGCAAAAGTGTGAACCCGCCAGCCGCTCAGCGATGGCAAACGCGATGTTGCTCGCTTGCGCCGAAATGTTGGAGTGGAAGCTTAAGACGAGCCACGATAATATCCGCGCATGATAGGCGCCCATAAGGTCGGTGATCGCCTGAGAGTTTCACTATCAGGCGGCAGAATCGTCGAGGCAACGGTTAAAGCCATCCATGAGACGACGGAAGGCTTGCGGTTGCAGGTGTCATTCGGTGATGAGACGGCGCTGATTTATCTGTGGCAGGTCGTCGAGAAGATTCGATAGGGTGCGCCGTTGGCTGGCAGCCCGAGAGAGATTGCGCGGAGTTGGTTAAAGCGGGGCCTAATCTTGGACTATGAGCCCTTGCCCAATATGTGTTTGATTCGACACCTTTCAATAGGCGATTGTGTGCCGCCTTCCCTTCGCCTATTCAAAAGCCAAGTCCTGGTATAGAGTGCGGTCCGAGGTACGTCCCCATGAAAGCACTCTCGGCCCTCTTACTTCTCGCGTTGTTTTCGGCCCCGGTTAAAGCAGATTCAGTGGGCCCCACATGGAACATCATTGCAAGCGGAACGTTCAGCGGACACCCCGGCGGACTCCCTCCAGCGGAAAGTTTCAACCTTGATTGGACCGTATCGTTTATTGATGCATCGTCAGTTTTTCTACCGGGATTTGTAGAACCCTTGGTGACTGGAACAATCTCCTTCGCGGGAGTCCTGGGTCCCCTAACTAGCACCCTCCAAGCAGCGCCCGTAACTTTTGAAAAGGGCGGAGCCTATATCCCATTTTTTTTAACTACCGGTCAAGCCGAGATCGACGTACCCACAGCCTATCTCGACAGGTTCATCCCATCAGCCCAAATGTTCACTGCTCCAAGCCTCAATGGCACTCCTTATGTCTACTCCTGCCTCGCACCATCTCCCTGTCAAGATTACGGCAGCGGCACAGGAATTGGATTGTT
>Ga0306924_10001159_pt1 | contig 23715 bp, 11 predicted proteins | sample sta12Can44000111_FD_203756 | JGI IMG/M metagenome (GOLD analysis project Ga0306924, IMG submission 203756) | Lab enrichment of tropical soil microbial communities from Luquillo Experimental Forest, Puerto Rico - statanox.12C.anox.44.000.111 (v2)... | ecosystem: Environmental > Terrestrial >...
CCTAGTATGCGGTCCCAACCAATAGCCGAGCCCTTTCGGCGTTCCGGCACCACGTGACCGACCTCTGGCGACGCACGCTTCGAGGGCGCAGTCAGAAAGACGGGTTCACGTGGGATCGCATGACAAGGTTGGTCGATGACTGGCTTCCCCAGCCGCGCATCCTTCATCCTTGGCCAGACCTACGCTTTGACGTCAGACACCCAAGGTAGGAGCCGGATGCCTTAATTGGGCAAGTCCGGATCTGGGCGGGGGGCGGCCACCAATGGCCGTCCCTACCGCGATACGCCGAGCAAACCTCGAAAAGGACGATGTGCAGGCCGACCCGATAGTGGAATCGGGGAAGGCTGACACGGCTGGGTGAGATGAGCGAGGAATACGCCCGGCCGCTACACCGGGGCAGTGGCAGCGGCATGTACACAAGGAAAGCGCACGCAACACGGGAAGCCCCACTGCGTGATCAGGGATGATCAACCGGACGCCCGTGAGGGACAGGCCGGGCGCACTGGGGTGGCGGCGAGGCTCGTAGTACCGGTGAAGCCGGGTAATGCCGGGGGAGGGAAGGGGCCTCAGTACAAGACCGACGCAAGACGTGGTGAGGGACCTGGAGACTGGGCAACCTAGCAACTCCGAAAAGTGTTCAGAAGATGTTCCGATCGAACCCGAGGAACGTCGGGAAAGAGGCATGAACAGCTGTCCCCGTCGCAAGGGTGAGCGGGCGTTACAGGTTTCGATAGCGGTCCTTTGGCCGCACACCTCCACCGCCTCGCGTTTCTTCAGGCCGACCACTTAGGTTTTTGTGTCAGGCTCAGTTGAGCCGCAGCTCGATGATGTGGCGCGGGTCCTGCTTTAGCTCGCCGCGCTCGACCTTCTTGACGATGTCGACGAGCCGCTCGTTGGCGCGCGCCTGAATGCCGACCTGCTCGCCCTCGCGCACGACAAAGCCGTTCAGAAATTCGATCTCGGTGCGCCGGCCCTTGGCCATGTCCTGACCCATCGACGGCCGCTGATCGGGTGAGCCGCGGCCGACCCGCGACAGCCGGCGCTCGTCATAGGTCTTGAGTGCCGCAAGATCGCCCTCGCCGGCACGGGCGATCGTCTCCGGTGGCAGATGGTCGATCTCTTCGAGCTTGTACCCGCGCGCCTCGCCGATACGGATCGCTTCGCTGCCGAGCCGCGCTTGGAAATGGCGGATTGCCTCGTTCTGCGCGATCTGTGCGCCGGGGAGCCCGGTGCAGGCCGAGACCCCGTTCGCCATCGTGTTGGCGACGAGCTTCGACCAGCGTTCGCCCCACAAATTGTCGGTGACCTTGGCGCTGTCGGCATAGGAGACGAGCCGGCACACCTCATGCGCCCGCTCGGTGATCGCGCCGTGGACTTCGCCGGTGCGGTAGACGGTGTGTGCGGCGCCGCCTTTGACCCCGCCGCGATGGACATGGCCCGGCTCGACCAGGCCGACGCTGATGTTGCTGGCGATGCAGCCCATCGTTTTACCCCAGCCGACCACACCGGCGATCGTCTCCTCGTTCATGCAGTTCTGCAATGAAACGATATAGCCGTCGGGCGCCAGATACTGGCGGATCAGCAATGCCGCCCAGTTCGTGTCATAGGATTTCGTGCAGACGAAGGCGATATCGATCGGCGCTTCTTTCGAGAGATGCTGCGCCTCGGTCAGATGTAAGGCGTGCACCTTGACCGTAAATGGCTCTTTGCCTTCATGGTGGGTGATGCGCAAGCCGTTCTGCTTCATCTCCTCGACATGAGCCGGCCAGAAATCGATGAACGTCACATCCTCGCCGGCGCGCGCCATGTGCGCTCCGGTATAGCCGCCCACCGCGCCCACGCCGACGACCGCGATCCTTTTGCCCATAATTCATCTCCCCACATGCCTCAGGCCCCTGCGGGCAGGCTCATGCCGATCCTAGCTCCCGATCCGGACGGGTGCGAGCGCGCCGTATTCAAAGCCAACTTTCCCCCCGGCGGCGGGCCGGCGTTCACGAAAAGCAAAACCGTAGCGCCGTCTAGTTTGGGAGACCGGGCTTGGCGTGATACCAGGTTGGTGCTATATTATCAATTATGAAATCGGCGCTTCGGTGTCAAGAAATCAAGCCAGCGGCTCGCAGGTGAATTCCGCTGCCGATCCGCTGCCAAGGCCACAGAATTCCGCTGCCGGTCATTCGGCTCAATTGCATTTAAGGGCTTGATCTCAACTGCCTTTCCGACGCCGACGGTGGGATTTTGGGTGACGAAAACAGATTTTTCCCCTGCTGACAGGGGAATCGGGCCATGTTCCAAGCCGCGGAATGAAGCCTAGTTTGATCCAGTCGCTCCGATTCGAAGGAAGGAAACCATGGACATCGCATCCTCGCGGCCGGCAGAGAGCAACGAGATCGACCGGCCTGTCCCGAGCGCGCCGTCGAACCGGGTGTGGGGCAGCGACGCGATCGCCGCGGTGCTGCGCGAGCTCGACATCCCCTACATCGCGCTCAATCCGGGTGCCAGCTATCGCGGCATCCACGACAGCCTCGTCAACTATCTTGGCAATACCCGCCCGCGCATGCTCCTGTGCCTGCACGAGGAGAGTGCGGTCGCACTCGCCCACGGCTACGCCAAGGTGACCGGTCGGCCGATGGCCGCGTTCGTGCACAGCAATGTCGGGCTGATGCACGCGACGATGGCGATCTTCAACGCTTGGTGCGACCGCGCCCCGGTCATTGTGCTCGGCGCCACCGGACCGATGGATTCGACCCGCAGACGGCCGTGGATCGAGTGGATCCACACCGCGCGCGACCAGGGTGCCTTGATCCGCAACTTCACGAAATGGGACGATCAGCCTGCCTCGATCGCCTCGGCGCAGGAGGCGATCCTGCGCGCCTGGCTGATCGCCAACACCGAGCCGAGGGGTCCGGTCTACATCAATTTCGATCTCGCCCTGCAGGAGGACGAGATCACCGAGGTGCCGCCGCTGCCGGCGGTCGCCCGCCACGCCCCGCCAATGGCTCCGGAGCCGGCCGGCCCGCCTGTGCGACAAGCCGCCGAGCTGCTTGCCGGAGCGCGGCGGCCGGTGATCCTCGCCGGCCGCGGGTCGCGCGACTCCGCGGCGTGGCAGCGCCGCGTGGCACTCGCCGAGGCGATCGGCGCCCGCGTCGTGACCGACCGCAAATCGGGTGCCACCTTCCCGACCGACCACCCGTTGCACGTCGGCGGGACAGCGCCGATCGTCGATGCCGACGTGATCCTCAGCCTCGATTGGGTCGACCTCGCCGGCACGTTGCGCACAGCACACGCCGGCAAGCCGGTCACGGCGAAGATCATTCAGGTGTCGGTCGACCAGTACGTGCACAACGGCTGGAGCATGGATTACCAGGGCCTGCCGCCGGTCGACGCCTATCTGCTGGCCGAACCCGACGCCGCCGCGCCGGCGCTGCTCGCCGCGGTCAAGGGGTTGCGGCCGAACCCGCGGCCCTTGCCGCAGCCGGGGCCGCGCCGGGGCCCGCCGCCGCTGTCGGCGCTCGACGAAGCCTCAATCATCCAGACGCCGTACATCGCGACGGCATTGCATGCAGTGCTCGGCGACGCCCCGACGACGATGATCCGCCTGCCGCAATCCTGGTCTGATGGGCTATGGGAGTTTCGCCATCCGCTCGACTATCTCGGCACCGACGGCGGCGGCGGCATCGGCTCGGGGCCGGGCATGTCGGTCGGCGCCGCACTGGCCTTGCGTGACAGCGGCAGCAACCGGTTGCCCGTGGCGGTGCTCGGCGACGGCGACTTCCTGATGGGAGTCACGGCGCTGTGGACGGCAGTGCGCAACAGCGTCCCGCTTTTGGTCATCGTCGCCAACAACCGCTCCTTCTTCAACGACGAGCTGCACCAGGAGCGCGTCGCCCTGCAGCGCGGCCGGCCGCCTGAGAACCGCTGGATCGGCCAGGCGATCCGCGACCCCGACATCGACTTGGCGACGATGGCGCGCGGCCAGGGCTGCACTGGCATCGGGCCGGTCGAGGATCCAAAGAAGCTGGTGCCGGCAATGCGCGAAGCCGTCGCCGCGGTGCGCTCAGGTAAGGTCTGCGTCGTCGATGTGCGTGTCGCGCCCGGCTATTCGGCCGGCGCCACCGCGGCCATCATGCAGCACAAGGCAGACTAGCCCGCCCGCGCCGATCAGGCGCGCGCCATCGTCACTCCGTACCAGCAGCGGCCGCGTTCCATGTTCCCGGTGGCCTGGTCACCACTGACCTGCAGGGCGAAAATAGATTGGCTGCCGCCGGCGTTCGTATGAGCCGTTTCTATTTTTCCGGTGGCGTCGATCCTGCCGCGATAGTGCAACGTGTGCCCGACGAAGTTCTTATACCAGATTCTGACGGTACCCCGCTTGACCCTCATGTTGATCGGCGCGTCGGGGTTGCAATTCCCACCGGTCAGCGTCTCGGTCGACCCGCCATATGCCTGCGCGGTCATCGTTCCCTTATAGAGCCCGTCGAAGGATGTCTTACTCGCCGGCGGTGGTGGTGGAATAGGGGCCGGCGGAGGCACCGCGGCGACCTGAGGCGGAGGTGCGGTTGCGGCTGGCGGCGATGGCTCCGAGGCGCAAGCGGCGGCCGCGAGGAGCAGCCCGAGTACGACAAGACGTTTCATCCCTTCCTCCCTTCCTCCTACGTTGAATTGGCTCTCGCTTACCCTATCAGCAGAACCGTGCTTTGTCCTCGCGCATTGCACACACTCGGCAGGCGTCCGATCCCGGTTAAATGCGTGACGGAAGAGGCATTGCCAGCGAGACCCGTCACGGGTAGTCTTTCTAGTTGGAGTTGCGCGCTGCCGGGGGTCTCCCGGCCGCCCGCGCGATCGGAACAGGGTGGGGAGGGAGCAGTGATAGAGCTGCTGGAACGCCAAAAGCGGCTGACGGCCAATCAGTGGAAGCTGATCTGCACAGCCAACGTCGCCGACCTGCTCGATTTTTTTGATTTCTTCCTGATCGGCTACGTCACAGCGGCACTAACCAAGGAATGGTCGCTGCCCTACTGGCAGGGTGGCGCGATCCTGCTGGCTTCCGGTCTCGGCGCGGTCCCGGGTGCCTTCATTTGGGGTTGGCTCGGCGATCGGATCGGCCGTCGCACGGTGTTCATGCTGTCGTCCGTCACGATATCGCTGGCCACCGGCATCATGGTCTTCACGCCGGGACCGAGTGCCGTGATCCCGGGTTGGCTGTTCCTGGTGTTCTTCCGCGTCTTTGTCGGAATCGGCAATGCCGGCATCTTCACGATCGACCTCCCGCTGGTGCAGGAGTTCATCCCCGCCTACAAGCGCGGCTGGGTCAGCGCGCTGGTCACGACATTGCTGCCGGGCGGCGGCATGCTGGCCGGCCTGGTGGCCGCGTGGCTGCTGCCGATAATCGGCTGGCGCTACCTGTTCCTGGTCGGTCTATCGCCGCTCGTGCTGGTCTTCATGATCCGCTACTGGGTGCCGGAATCGCCGCGCTGGCTGATCCGGATGGGGCGGCAAGAGGAGGCGCGCCGCTCGCTCGCCTGGGCACTGATGATCGATCCCAAGGAGATCACTTTGCCGCCGGCGCTGCCGGTCCTCGAGCAGACCCGCTGGCTCGAGCTGTTCAAATATCCACGGCTGATCGCCGCCGGAGGTATGACCGGGCTGACGCAGACCGGCGGCGCGTCGCTCGGTTTGTGGGGCGCAACGCTGCTCGTCATCGTGCTCAACACGACCCCGGCGCATGCGGCGTTTCTGATGACATGGGTCGGGCTTTCGGGGATCGTCGGCCGGTTCTTCATAACCGCTCTGATCGAGCCGCTGGGACGCCGCGGCGCCGGAACCCTGGCCTGCGGAATGGCAGCGCTGTTAATGGTGCTGCAAGGATATTTTTGGGATGTCTTTATCGGCGCGTGGTCTCTGTTCTACATACTGTTTCTGGCACAAACCTTTTTCGGCAGCGCGATTTACTCGGTTGTCGGGCCCTATATGTCGGAGATATGGCCGGCCCGACTGCGCAGCAGCGGCATGGGCATGAGCTATGGCATCGGCAATCTCGGCGGCAAAGTCCTGGGACCGGCCGGACTGGCGGTGATCATGGGTGCTGGCGACATTATCAAGCCTGCCGCCCCCAACCTCGTGATGCTCGGCCCGGCTTTCGTCTATTTCGCATCCTGGCTCGTCCTCGGCATCATCGGCTTCTGGGTGTTCGGCCCCGAAACCAAGGGCCGTACCTTTGAGGAGATGGACAGCACGCTCGCCGGTGGGGCGACCGCCTCGGCCCGGCCGGCGGCGCAACCGGCCGGCAACTGAGCTGCGGCCTAGTCGGCAATGGCCCCCAGTCTGGGCCATTGCCAGCATGGGCTAATCATCGATACTCTCCACCGTACGGTTGCTGGCCTACCGCCGCGCTGTCGGCTACCGATACGGCAGCTCAAGTAACTTCATCGTCCAATAACGAGAAAATCTGTTTCTCGGCGGTGGCGCGCGATCGATAAAAGATTGGGAGGAAAGAATGTTGGAGCTGCTGGAGCGGCAAAAGCGACTGACGGTCAATCAGTGGAAGATCATTTCTGCTGCGATCCTCGGCGACATGCTCGATTTCTTCGACTTCTTTCTGATCGGCTATGTGCTGGCCTTCATTGTCGGGGAATGGAAATTAACGTTTCTCCAGTCGGGGACGATCCTCCTGGCAGCCGGGATCGGCGCGATCCCTGGCGCTTTTTTCTGGGGGTGGATGGCCGACCGGATCGGGCGGCGCAAGGTGTTCGTCGCCACCGTGCTCAATTTTTCGCTGGCTACCGGGCTGATGGCAGCGTCACCAGACCAGTATGGCTGGCTGTTTCTGGCGTTCTGCCGCATGCTGGTCGGAATCGGCGTCGCCGGAATGGTCACCGTCGACCTGCCGCTGGTGCAGGAATTCGTGCCGTCGTCGAAGCGCGGCTTTGTCGGCGGCATCGTTACGTCGACCATTTCCATAGGCGGAGCGCTGGGCGCCGCCGCAGGCGCCTATCTCGGACCGACAATCGGTTGGCGCGGGCTTTTTCTGATCGGGTTGGTGCCGGCGCTGATGACATTGATGATCCGCGCTTGGGTCCCGGAATCGCCGCGCTGGCTGATCCGCCGCGGAAGACGAGAGGACGCGCGCCGGTCGATCGCCTGGGCCTTGCAGACCGAACCGAACGAGATCGAATTGCCGGGCGCGTTGCTCGAGCAGCACCACACGCCGTGGCGCGAATTGTTCAAATATCCGCGCAGCGTAGCGCTCGTGTGCCTGACCGGGTTGTCGCAGACGAGCGGGGTTGGCCTGGCCTTGTGGGCGCCGACCTTGTTGGTGCTGTTGCTCAAGGTCACGCCGGCCGAGGCCTCCTTTCTGATGATCTGGGTCGGCGTATCCGCCTTTGTCGGCCGCGTCGTGTGCAGCTTTCTGCCGGATGTCATCGGGCGCCGGCCCTCGGGCATGCTGACCTGCCTAGGCGGCGTGGCGACGCTGATCATCGCCGGCTATCTCGCCAACGCCTACATCGGCTCGGTGTCGATATTCTGGCTGATGCTGATGGCCCATTCCTTCTTCGGCGGCGGCTCCTACACGATCATCGCGCCCTATATGGCCGAGGTTTGGCCGGCAGGATTGCGCGCGAGCGGCATGGGGCTCGGCTATGGCGTCGGCAATCTCGGCAAGATCATCAGTCCGCTGGGCCTGGCGCTGATTGTCGGCGGGACGAACATCATCAGGCCGGAGGCAAGCGTCGACGCGATGATCCCGGCAATGTTCTTCCTCGCGTTCTGGGCGGCATTGGCGGCGGCCGCGTTCGTAGTGCTCGGCATCGAAACCAAAGGCCGCTCGATCGAGGAAATCGACGCCGCGTTGACCAGGCCCACACCTTCCCTCGAACGGGCGCCAGCGGCTTAGCTCAGCGGTTTTGCATCCAGTCGTCGCGCCACAGGAAGTCGGGGCCGAGCTGGTCGAGGCTCGGACAGCCGATCTGGCCCATGACTAGGTCGATCTCGCCGCGGAAGATGTCGATCACCTTTTTGACGCCGGGCGGCCCGCCGGCGACGGCGCCGTAGAGCGTCGGTCGGCCGAAGAACACGAATTGAGCGCCGAGGCAGAAGGCGATCAGGATGTCAGCGCCGCGGCGCACGCCGCTGTCGAGCATCACGGTCACTTTGTCGCCGACGGCTGCCTTGATCGCGGGCAACGCGTCCAGCGAGGCCGGTGCCTGGTCGAGTTGGCGGCCGCCATGGTTCGAGACGATGATGCCGTCGACTCCGATCTCGGCGGCGCGAACCGCGTCGGCCGGGTTCAGGATGCCCTTGACGACGAGGGCACGCGGAAACAGGCGCCGATAGCGTTCGAGGTCGCGCCAAGTCTGCGCCGACGCCGGGGTCTGCCCACGGCCAAACTTGATGACGTCTGCCGTACTCGCCCCATTGCCGGCGTGCGGCGCCCAATTTCCCAAACTCGGTGCGCCGCCCAGCCGTACGTATTCGATGACCCAGGCTGGATGGGTGATTGCCTCCAACAGGATCGACGGCTTCAGCTTCAGCGATTCCAGGACGTCGCCGCTGCGGACGCGGACAAAACCGCTGCGTAGGTTGCGTTCGCGCTTCGGATGCACCGGCACGTCGACGGTCAGCACCAGGGCGCCGAGCCCGGCGTCGCGGGCGCGCCCGATCAGCGCATCGGTAATATTGCCGTCCTTTGCCGCATAGAGTTGAAACCAGACATTGTTCGGGGCGACGCGCGCGGCCTCTTCCATCGAGGCGTTGCTGCCGCCCGACATGATGTAGGGGATGTTGGCCGCCGCCGCGGCTTCGGCCAGCATGACCTCGCCTTCGCGCCGGTAGAGGCCGACACCGCCCGTCGGCGATATGCCGAACGGGCTTGCATAGGTACGGCCGAACACCGTCGCCGACTGGTCGCGCTTCGACACGTCGACCAGATAGCGAGGTAAGAGCCGGTGCTTGTGAAACGCCGCTTCGTTGCGCGCGAGGCCGCGTTCATCCTCGACCCCGCCCTCGATGTAATCGAAGATGACGCGCGGCAATTTGCGCTTCGCTATCTGATGCAGGTCTTCGATGTTGATGGCTCTATCGATGTTCATGGCTCGGGGATCTCTCGCAATCAGACATTCCGCGCCCAGTCATCGCGCCATAAGAAGTCGGGACTGAGCTGGTCGAGGCTCGGGCAGCCGATCTGCCCCATGACCAGGTCGATCTCGTTGACGAAGATGTCGATCGCCTTTTTGACCCCGGGCAACCCGCCGGCAGCGGCGCCATATAGGGTCGGTCGCCCCATGAAGCAGAAATCGGCGCCGAGGCACAATGCGATCAGGATGTCGCCGCCACGGCGAACCCCGCTGTCGAGAAGCAAGGTCAGCTTGTCGCCGACTGCGGCCTTGATTGCCGGCAATACGTCGAGTGAGCCGGGCGCCTGGTCGAGCTGGCGCCCGCCATGATTGGACACGAGGATGCCGTCGCACCCGACGTCGAGCGCCCGCAGCACGTCGGCCCGGCTCATAATGCCCTTTACGACAAGGGCGCGCGGGAACAACTTGCGATAGCTCTCCAGATCGCGCCAGGTCTGCGCGTTGAACGGACGCAGCGAGCTCGAATGCTTGTAAACCGCCTCGGCGTCCGACCCGGCGGGCGCATAGGGCTGCCAATTCTGCAGCATCGGGGTGCCGCCGCCGCGTCTGAAATATTCGACGATCCAGCCGGGATGGGTCAGCGCCTCGGCGAGGATCGAGGGCTTCAGGCTTAGCGCCTGAAACAGACCGCCGCGGACATTGGCAAAGCCGTTGCGAATGTTGCGCTCCCGCTTTGCGCCGACCGGCGTGTCGACGGTCAGCACCAGCGCACCGAGCCCGGCATCGGCAGTACGCTTGATCAGGTCGGCGTTGATCGCGTGATCGCGCGCTGCGTAGAGCTGATACCAATGGTTTTTCGGCGCAATCTTGGCAGCCGCTTCGATCGAGGCGTTGCTGGCACCCGACATGATGTAGGGGATGTTTGCCTCGCGCGCGGCCTCGGCCAGCATCAGATCGGCGCCGTCGCGAAAGAGGCTTGTCCCACCCGTCGGCGAAATGCCGAACGGGCTCGCAAACGTCTGGCCGAAGATCGTTTTCGTCTGGTCGCGGTTGGACACATCGACGAGATAACGCGGCAACAACCGATGCTTGTGAAAGGCCGAGGTGTTGGTTTCGAGGCCGCGCTCGTCTTCGAGGCCGCCTTCGATGAAATCGAAGGCGATCTTCGGCAGCCGCCGCTTTGCCATGCGGTGCAGGTCTTCGATGTTGACGGCTTGATCGATCCTCATCGGTTCATTCTCCCGGAGGTGCGTGCAAGTGCCGATCCGGCCGGCAACTTTGCGGGTTTTCGCATGACCCGACAATCCCCCGCGGAGCGGGGCTGGACTGTGCGTCGCAGATGGCGTGGACTCCCCCCTTTCCGGCTCCATCCGAGTACACCTTGAACTTGTATTCGAAGACGCCAGCCGAGCCGCCGATCTCGGCGCCTGCCACGCCGCGCAAGCCTTCATCTTCGAGCTACCAACAGCACCGCCAAGCCACATAGAGGAGTCCACGGACAATTCCTGAAGCTAGTAACGAACGAACCTCGGATTGATCTCGAGCTGCGGCGCTTTCTCTCGGAGGGACGCAAGCTGAATGCCATTGCCGATTACGAGACAGGTCCGGACGCAGTGGTCGCGATAGCGCAAGCCGCGACGACCGTCGAGACGGCCGGCCGTTTTTTCCAGACTATCGCGGAACTGCTGGGTCAGACGCCGACGCAGACGAAGGGCGGCCGCCGATCACCGCCCGGCGGCTTGGCTTTTCGCCTCCGACCCCGTCTTCTCCGCGACGTTTGCGCGGCGCTGGCGCTCGTCAGCGGGCATGAGCCGGTCCGACGCTATAGCCCGTTGTGGGTCGGGATGATCTCGACGAGGTCCTTGCCGGGTCATGGAGGTGACCGTCTGGGAAAAGACCAATACCGATAGAATGCTTTACGAAAGGGGATGATTGCTCCACCTGCGCTATCGTAACTTCGGCCATATTTTCGTGCCTGGGTATCAGCCTTACCTTAGTTCCCGAGTTCCAACTCATGACCAACCTTCTGGCCCCTGGCGCTCGTGTCGTGATCCGCGACGCGGAGTGGCTCGTGCGCAAGACGGATCGGACCGCTACCGGCGCGCTGGCGCTGCACTGCCTCGGCATCTCGGAGATCGTGCGCGACCGGAAGGCGATCTTCCTCGAGGATGTTGAGGACAACATCGAGGCGCTCGACGCCGTTGAGACGCGCCTCGTCCCCGACCCGAGCCCCGGGTATAAGGACGGCCTCCTCTTCATCGAAAGCCAGCTGCGGCGGGTGCCGCCGACGGATGCCCGCGTCCATGTGGGCCATCGCGCGGCGATGGATCTGCTGCCCTACCAGCTCGACCCCGCGCTCAGGTCGCTCGCGCAACCCAGACAGCGCATCCTGATTGCCGACGCGGTCGGCCTCGGCAAAACGCTCGAAGCCGGCATCCTGCTCGCCGAGCTGATCCGGCGCGGCCGGGCCCGCCGCATCCTGGTCGTCACGGTCAAGAGCATGATGGCGCAGTTCCAGAAGGAGTGGTGGACGCGGTTCACCATCCCGCTGGTGCGGCTCGACTCCGTCGGTATTCAGCGCGTTCGACAGCGCATCCCGACAAATCACAACCCGTTCCACCACTTCGACCGGGCGATCATCTCAATCGACACGCTAAAGCAGGACAGACAGTACCGCAGCTATGTCGAGAAAGCCTGGTGGGACGTGATCGTTATCGACGAAGCCCACAACGTCGCCAAGCGAGGGAGCAACTCGCAGCGGGCGCGGGTCGCGGGGCTTTTGGCCCGCCGATCGGATACCCTGGTCCTCCTTTCGGCGACGCCGCATGACGGGCGCGCGGAGAGCTTCGCCAGCCTGATGAACATGCTCGACCCGACGGCAATCGGGGATCCGCAGCATTACGGCCCGGAGGACATCCGCGGTTTGTTCGTCCGCCGGTTCAAAGCCCACCAGATCGCCGCCTCTTTTCCCGAGCGGGAGATTGCCGTCGTCGACGCTCCCGCGAGCCCGGCCGAGGAGGCGGCCTTCGCCGCCTTTGCAAGTATGAGGTTCCGACGCATCGACACCGGCGCCCGCTCCGCCGGCGAACTCTTCCTCACCTCCCTCGAAAAGGCCTTGCTGTCGAGCCCGGCCGCGTGTCTGCAGACCGTTCGCGCCCGCGGGCGCCGTCTGGAGCGTGAAAAGGGGCCGGAGGCCGAGGCGGACCACGCGGCGCTCAGCGCCTTTTCCAGACTCGTTGAGGCCATCGGCGTCGAAGGGTTCGGCAAGTACCAGAAACTCGTGCGCCTGATCCGTGAGGCTCCCGCGCTCGGCGGTTTCGGCTGGTCTGGAGAGGCGCCAGATGACCGGCTGGTGATCTTTACGGAGCGGCTCGAAACCCTCCGTTTTCTGCAGCAAAACCTGGCGAAGGATCTCCGCATCGACCCCAAGGCAATCGCCGTCCTGCACGGCGAGGGAATGATTGATATCGACCAGCAGGAGATCGTCGAGCGGTTTGGGCGCCTGCAGGACCCCGTGCGGGTGCTGATCTGCTCGGATATCGCCGCAGAGGGCATCAACCTGCATTTTCTCGCCCACCGCATGGTCCATTTCGACATTCCGTGGTCATTGATGACCTTTCAGCAGCGCAATGGGCGCATCGACCGGTACGGCCAAGAACGCCGGCCACAGATCAGATACTTGCGCACGATGCCAGCGACCGCGCGCGTGCGAGGTGATGTGCGCGTGCTCGAAGTCCTGATCCGAAAGGACCAGCAGGCCACCGAGAATATCGGCGACCCCTCCGCATTCATGGGGACCAGTGACGTCTTGGAGCAGGAGGAGGTCACCGCTGACGCGATCAACCGAGCTATCGATGCCGAGCGCTTCGAGGCCGAGCTCGACGCGAGGCGCGCCAACGCCGAATTCGACCCAGTTGCCGCCCTGCTCGGCGGAAATTCGGATGAGCTGGCCGAAGCGACGCCGTTGACAAGAGAGATCAATGACGGCGTCGTCACCAACCAGCCGACGCTTTTCGAGGATGATTACGACTATTTCGAAGCCGCGCTGCGCCGCTTCCAAGACGCCGGGCAAGATTTTCAGCTGCGCTTCGAAAGGACCGCCCGTCGCATCGAGATCACCCCGCCTGACGACCTCAAGGAGCGTCTGGCCGGACTGCCGAGCGACGCGCTGCCCAGCGGTTCCCCGCTGATTCTGACCACCGACGCCGGTGCGGTGCAATCAGCGCTGGCGCAGGCGCGCAAGGAGGAGTGCGCCTGGCCCGCTCTGCAATACCTTTGGCCGCTCCATCCGGCGGTCGAGTGGGTCAACGACAAGGTGACAGCCGTATTCCGCCGGCACGAGGCTCCTGTCCTGACATTGCCTCCCGGCGTGCTCCGGCCCCATGAGATCGTGTTTATCATATCCGGTCTTATCCCCAACCGGCGTGGCCATCCTCTGGTTCACCGCTGGTTTGGCGCCCGGTTTCTGCGGCGGCACGAGGACGGCCTGGAGCCGTTCGATAGTCTTCTCGCTCGAACCGGTCTCGGCCGGCGGGAGATCCCGAACCCTGGCCAATCGACACGAGCGTGCTGAAACCGATGCTCGCGACTGCAATATCATCGGTCAGAGAGGCGATGCGCGCTGATCGCCAGTCATTCAATGAAACCCTCCGCCGTCGGCTCGACGACCACATGAAGCGCCTCCGGGCACTCCGCGAGCGCCACCTCTCGCATCTCGACGACATGTTTGCTGCGGAGGGCGGTCTCGTTGCCGCGCGCGAAGCGCGCAAAGCTCGCCGTCGCCGCGAGATCGAACAGCTTTTCGAGGATCACCAGAACTGGGCACGCGAGACGATGACGACCGAGGACTGCCCGTTCCTGCAGGTTATCGCAGTGCTGCGGAGCGCCTGAAATGCCGATCGACCTTGCCGGCATCTCGAACGAAAACGAATTTTATACCGAGCATTACCTTTCGACGATCCTCGACGGCGATCTGCGCGACACGCTGTCGCGATGGCGCCGACAGGCAGAAGAAGCCGGCACGCGCGCACCATTCGAGGCATTGCGTGGTCTCGCCGGTGAATTTTTCCGTGTCCATGGCGCTGCATTACGAGCGCGCGCAATGGAGGAACGTCTAGCGCTTGAGCGCGAGTTTCTCCAGCGGCTTCTACAGGCGCTCGGCTACCAGCCTTGCCCCGGATGGCAGCCGCTCGAAGGCGGCGTTCTTCTGCCGGTGCTGGCGAGCTTGCAGCGGTCGAACGGGGCGCCCGAGCTATGGGTTTTGGAGGTGCTCGACGCCGAGCAGACCGATCCCCTCGACGCCGCCTTGCAGCCCTGCCAATTCCCGGCCGACGAGCCGCCGCCGCGCGCCCTTTTGGCCGAAAGCCTCGACGATATCGTGACCACCCGCGCTTCGCTCTCTGCGAGCCGCCCCGCTGGGTGATCCTCGCAAGCCTCGGAAATCTTGTTCTGATCGATCGCTCCAAATGGAACGAGAAACGTCTGCTGCGCTTCGATCTGCGCGAAATTTTCGATCGGAGGGAAACGAGCACACTCGAAGCGATGGCCGCGTTGCTGCAAGCCGAAAGCGTGCAGCCTCCCGATGCGGGCGCGACATCGCTGCTGGACCAGCTCGACGCCAATTCCCATCGCCACGCATTCTCGGTCTCGGAGGATCTCAAATTCGCGCTGCGTGAGGCGATCCAGCTGCTGGGCAACGAGGCCGTCTACGATTTGCGCACGCGCAAGAAGGAGGCGATCTACGACCGCAGCCTCGCCGAGCAGCTGTCGCGCGAATGCCTGCGCTACATGTACCGCCTTCTGTTCCTCTTTTACATCGAGGCGCGGCCGGAGCTCGGTTATGCGCCGATGAAGGCCGAGGCGTACCGAAAGGGTTGTAGCCTCGAATGGCTGCGTGATCTCGAGCTCGTGCGTCTCGATACCGCCGAAGCACAGGACGGCTACTTCATCCACCACTCGATCGAGAAATTGTTCGAGCTCGTCTGGAACGGCTACCCACGCGAGCGCCAGCAGGCCCTCGACGCGACGCAGGACGTCGGTTTCGAAATTGCGCCGCTGAAAAGCCATCTGTTCGATCCTGCCCGCACACCGCTGCTCTCCGGTTTACGCTTCCGCAACCGGGTTCTGCTCCGGATCATCGAACTGATGTCGTTGTCAAAGGAGCGGCAAGGACGGCGCGACCGCCGCGGCCGCGTCTCTTACGCCCAGCTCGGCATCAACCAGCTCGGCGCCGTCTATGAAGCGCTGCTGTCCTTCCGCGGCTTCTTTGCAGAGGAAGACCTGTTCGAAGTCAAGCGCGCGGACGCGGAGTGGAGGGAGCTGGAACCGGCCTTTTTCGTCACCGAGGCCGAGCTGCCCCTCTATACCGATGAAGAAAAGTATTTCGACGGGAAACTTCGGCGCTCTTCGAAGGGCACTTTCATCTATCGCCTCTCCGGCCGCGACCGAGCGAAATCGGCCTCCTACTACACACCTGAATCGCTGACCCGCTGCCTCGTCAAATACGCGCTCAAAGAATTGCTCAAAGACAAGTCGGCCGACGAAATCCTGAAGCTGACAATTTGCGAACCAGCAATGGGAAGCGCAGCGTTTCTCAACGAGGCGATCAACCAGCTTGCCGACGCTTACCTCGACCGCAAACAGCGCGAAACCGGCCGGCGCATCGCGCATGAGGATTACGGACGCGAGCGGCAAAAGGTGAAGATGCGGCTTGCTGACCGCAACGTATTCGGGGTCGATCTGAACCCGGTCGCGCTCGAACTGGCCGAGGTTTCGCTTTGGTTGAATTGCATGTTCGGGGCCGAAGGAGAGAGCGGCAGCGCATTCATCCCGTGGTTTGGCTTGCAGCTCGTCTGTGGCAACTCGCTGATCGGCGCGCGCCGCGATGCGTGGGCCCCTGAACTGCTGGCGACGAGACGGGGTCAGCCAGTGTGGCACGAGGTGCCGCCGAGCCGGGTCGAGCCGAAAACGCGTCGTCCCGAAGGCCACATCTGGCACTTCCTGCTGCCCGATCCGGGGATGGCCGATTGGAATGGGCGTGCGGTCAGGGATCTCGCAGCCCAGTACATTGCACGGGTGAGGGAATGGCGCAGGCGCTTTATCTCGCCGGACTTCGAACCGCAGCAGATGCATACCCTCCAGCGCCTCTCAGCGGCGGTAGATCGTTTGTGGGAGGCCGATGCCAGGCAGCTGCGCGACATCCGGGCCCGAACGACGGACACCCTGGATGTTTGGGGTGAGCCATCGAGCGCCTCGCAAAAACGCACACCTGCTCAAGTTAAAGACCGTGTTCGTGATGCCGAATTGCTAAGCCGATCGTTGCGCGGCTCAAGTCCGTACCGTCGACTGAAGCTCGCCATGGATTACTGGTGCGCGCTTTGGTTCTGGCCGATCGAGAACTCCGAGTTGCTGCCGAGCCGGGAAGAATGGTTGCTGGAATTGTCCGCTCTGCTTGAGGGGCAAGTGGGAGAGGCGCCGTCGGGCCAAGCCGCACAACCATCGCTGTTCCCCGGAATGCAGCGGCCCGAGCAGCTGAGGATGGAGCTGGAGGGGCTCGGGAAAGTCGATGTCGACGCATTGCGCAACCTGTCGCCGCGGATCGCGCTAGTCGATGAGATCGTCCAACGACACCACTTTCTGCACTGGGAGTTGGAATTTGCTGACGTTTTCGAAGACTGCGGCGGCTTCGACCTGGCTCTCGGAAATCCGCCGTGGGTCAAGGTCGAATTCGAAGAGAAGGGGATTCTCGGCGAAACTGACCCCATAATGGCGATTCGAACCACTGATGCACACGAAGCATCGCGGCGCCGCGCGTCCGTTCTCACCCGCCCTGCAGCGCTTGGCAGGTACCTGCTGGCGTACGAGACTGCGATTGGCACCCAAGCGTTCTTGAATGCAAGTCAGAATTATCCTGTGCTACAGGGGGTCCAGCCAAATATATTCAAGTGCTTTCTACCGATCACCTGGCGAAATGGGCGACGCGATGGCGTATCAGCGTTATTGCATCCGGAAGGCGTCTACGATGATCCCAATGGAGGAGTATTAAGACGCGGTATCTATCAACGTCTTTCCTCGCATTATCAATTTGTGAACGAAAAAAGCTTTTCGCAGAGCCCGATCATCACATCACGTTTAGCATTAATGTGTATAGAACCGATAAAGTAAGCGCGATCGGATTCGACACGATCGCCAATTTGTTCCTCCCTTCGACGATTGACGCATGTTTCGCGCACCCGGGCGACGGCGCAGTTCCTGGAATAAAAAACGATGCGGGTGACTGGGAAGTGCGGGGGCACGCTAAGCGAATTGTGCACGTCGACCCTGATGCGCTAGCAACGTTCGCTCGTCTGTATGATGACCAGGGCACGGAGCCAGTGGAGGCTAGGCTTCCGGCCATCCACTCGACACAAGTTGCCGCTGTTTTAGCAAAATTTGTGGCCGCCTCTCGCCGATTTAGCGACTTTGAGGCTGAGGTCGATATGACGGTCATGTTCGATGAAGCAGCCGCTCAAAGGAGCGGTTTGCTGCGTCGACAGACGGGCTTTCCTCCCTCTTCGGAAGCACTAGTCCTCTCGGGCCCCCATTTCTTCGTGGGTAACCCTCTGTATAAAACACCGCGGTCAATATGTAGCTCGAATCTTCAATATGATGTTCTCGACCTTGACACTCTTCCGTATGACTATCTTCCGCGCTGTAATTTTGTTCCTGAACTTTCGGTTAATCTCTTCCGTACACGAGTCCCTAGTTTACCCTGGAATGAGAAACCATCAACATCAGTATTCCGGTTAGTCGTAAGCCGAGGACTGAGCCTGGGAGGCGAACGTACCCTGCAACCAGCAATCATAATCCCGGGGCCCTGCCACATTGACGGGGTCTTTAGCATCGCCTTTAAAGACTTGCCATTTATGGCAGAAACCGCGGGAAACTGGTCCTCGATACCGTTCGACTTTTTCGTTAAGGCAGCAGCGAAAGGGGACTTCCGGGCGAATCTTGCACGAATAATGCCCGTGGTCGATCGCGGTCACGCGGATCAGGTTGCAGTCAGAGCACTGTTGCTCAATTGCCTGACACATTGGTACGCGGAGCTCTGGAGCGAATGCTTTAGATCAGCGTTCCTGAATGATCGATGGACTAAGTGTGATGACCGCCTGCGAGTGGATGTATTTACGAACCTAGGGCCGGAATGGCGAAGGCGGACGCCACTGAGGTCGCACTATGCAAGACGACAGGCGCTGGTCGAAATAGATGTGCTCACATCAATGTCCATGGGTCTGACTTTGGAAGAACTGAAATCGATCTGGCGCGTACAATTTCCAATCGCTCGCCGATACGAATCAGAAACGTTCTACGATTCGCGAGGCAGAATTGCTTTTACCGCTTCGCGTGGCTTGGTCGACGTGGGCCTTCCGCGCCACGATTGGTTACGAGCTAAGCAGCTATCTATCGGTGAGACCATTACTCAAATCGTAATCGATGACACGCAGCCGGGCGGTCCGCGCGAGCGCACGATCAGCTATGTCGCTCCGTTTGACCGCTGCGACCGAGAGGCCGATTACGAGATTGCCTGGGCCGAATTCGAACGCCGGCGCAATGGCGCCAGCGCCGAGGCTGCGCAGTGATCCCCTCTGTCGTCGCCGGCACATTGGCGCGCAGCATCGAGGATTTTCTGCGGGCGACTTTTCCGGTCTCGACGCCGGCAATGGCGGGGTTGCTCGATGGGCTATTTGACCGGGCCGGCATGTTCAAAGGCCCGTATCTGTCGATCAACCTACCCCATCGTCTGGCAGAAGGCGGCTTAGAGCCTTTTCCGGATGTGCCACTGGGATATCCCCCCTATCGCCATCAACGAGCGGCCTTCGAACGGCTCGGGGGACCGGCGCCGCGGTCGACCATCGTCGCGACCGGCACCGGGTCCGGCAAGACAGAATGTTTCCTGCTGCCGATCCTCGAATATTGCCGGTGCAAACGCGCATTGGGCGAGAACGGGATCAAGGCGATCCTGATCTATCCGATGAACGCGCTCGCCACCGATCAGGCAAAGCGCATTGCCCGCCGGGTCCACGATACGCCTTCGCTGCGCGGCAAGGTAACCGCCTGCCTTTACGTCGGCGACAGCGAGCGCGAGCCGCATGCGGTGATGAGCCGCGATTCCGTTCTCACCGACCGCGACGCGATCCGCGACAGCCCACCCGACATCCTGCTTACCAATTACAAGATGCTCGATTACCTGCTGATCCGACCGCGCGACCGGCGACTGTGGCGCAACAATGCGCCCGAAACCTTGCGGTTTGTCGTCGTCGACGAGCTGCACAGCTTTGACGGCGCGCAAGGAACCGACCTCGCATGCTTGCTACGGAGGCTGAGGGCGAGGCTCGGCGTCCCGGAGAAGCACCTCGCCTGTGTCGGCACATCGGCGACGCTCGGCACTGCCGAGAGCCGTGATGATCTCTGCGCCTATGCACAGCGCATCTTTGGCGAAGACTTCGACAGCGATGCCGTCATCGGAGAACAGAGACAGACAGTCGGTGAGTTCCTTGAGGATGTATTCACCTCGGCGCTCGGCGTGCCCGGACCCGTGCACGAGCTGCGTCCCGAAGCGCACTCGGGGCTGGAGAGTTACCTTCGCGCCCAGCATCGATTGTGGTTTGGCGCTGACATTCCCGCGGATTTCGACGATCCGGCATGGCGCATCGCGCTCGCCGAGCAGTGGCTGAAGCCGCTGCCCTTCTTTCAGAATTTGTTGAAGGTCCTAGGTGGCCGGCCACGCGGAATGGACGCCATCCTCGCCGAGCTGTCGCGGCGGACGCCCCTGCCGTCACCTACCTCCGATCATCCGACTTATCACGCCAATCTCGTCAACAGCATTGCCGCTCTCGCATCTGCTGCCCGATTGCCGCCGCTTCCGGGCGGCGAAGAAAAGACGCGGCCGTTTCTCGATGTGCGGGTCCAGCTCTGGGTTCGCGAGCTGCGCCGCATGGTATCGCCGGTGGGCCCGCTACCGAGGTTACGCTTTTCGGACGATCTCAGCGACGACGAGCGGGGTTTGCATCTCCCCGTCGTCCATTGCCTCGATTGCGACAGGTCTGGCTGGGCGTCGCTGCTTGCAGCCGGCGAGAGCGCGCTCCGAACCGATTTGCGCGATTTTTACATTGGCTTTTTCGGCCGTGATCCGCGGGTGACCTTTCTGTTTCCAACCGAGACCGGCGGCAGACAGCGTATCGGGCCCGAAAGAGGTCGCACCCATCTGCTGTGCGGCAACTGTTTGACGCTAGGCGCCGACCCGGATGCGGGCCGCTGCGGTTCCTGCAGACATGACGATGCGCTCGTCCGGGTCTTCATTCCCGACAACAAGCGCAGCGTTACTCGGCGTGACGGAACGACCCGTCTCGAAGGCGTCCATGATTGCCCCTTTTGCCATTCGCGCAACGGGCTTACCGTCCTCGGCTCGCAGGCCGCGAGCTTGACCAGCGTCATGCTGGGATCGCTGTTTGCCACCCCGTTTGGTGAGCAAGGCGACCGTCAGGTAATCGCATTTTCGGACTCGGTTCAGGACGCAGCGCATCGGGCCGGCTTCTTTGGGGCGCGAACCTATCGCCTCAATTTCCGCACTGCGCTGCAGCGTGCTTCTGAAGCAGCCGGTGAGGGCGTGTCGCTCGCCGAGCTGACCGACCGAACAGCCCGGTTCTGGCAGAAAACGCTTGGCGATGATGCGCGCTACGTCGGCACCTTCCTGCCGGCCGATCTGGAGTGGTTGCACGGCTGGAACGAGCTGAGGGAGACAGGGAAGCTCGGCAATCAATTCGATTTGCTCGGCATTGTCGATCGGCGCGTGGCATGGGAGGTTGTGTCCGAGCACGGGCTTCGCGCCCGCCTCGGGCGGACACTTGAACGCGCCGGCGCCTCGATCGTCCGCCCCGACCCGCGAAGGCTCGACGACGCCGTTCTGGCACTGCTGCCGATTTTGCAGAACGAAGTTGGCGGTCTACGCCGGGCCTCGGAAGAGCGGCTGCGGGTATTCCTGCTCGGGCTTCTGCTACATCTGCGACAGCAGGGTGGGATCTTGCATCCGTTTCTCGATGATTACGTAAACCAGGGTGGCAATACGTTTGTATTGGGTCGCCCGAGGCACATGCCGCGGTTTGGCCCGGCGAGTCGCGCCCCCGGCTTCTACACCGATGCCGCCCTTCCGCGATCATCGTTCGAACGCGTCCTTTCAAACTCCGGCAATCGTGCCTGGAGTGCGGGATGGGCCTCCACTTGTTTTGCCGAGCTGGAACCTCTTGTCGCCGAGTATCTCGATCGGTTCCTTCCGCCGGCACTGGCGGCGCTCGTGCGTGCGGGACTCCTCGAGGAGCGTTGCATTGCACGCGGCGGCCATCGCGTCTGGGGTTTGCGGCCCGATGCGTTGCTGTTGTCATTGAATGTCGAGCGCTTGCGCTGCGCCCGTTGCCATCACGAGATTGCCGCCGCGTCAGACGAGGCGGGATATTGGGAGGGGGCGCCGTGCCTGCGCGTCTTTTGCGGCGGCACCTATGCGCGGGCCCGCAGTGACGATCAAGCCTATTACCGCTCACTGTACGGTCATGGCCGTGTCCATCGCGTCGTCGCGCGCGAGCATACGAGCCTGCTCAATCGTGAAATCCGTGAAACGCTGGAGAGGCGGTTCATCGAATGCGGTCGCGGCGAAGGCTGGCCTTGGGACCCGAACGTCCTGTCGGCGACCTCGACTTTGGAATTGGGCGTCGACATTGGCGAGCTTTCAACCGTGCTGCTGTGCTCGATCCCGCCCACGACGGCCAATTACCTTCAGCGGGTCGGCCGCTCCGGGAGGCGCGATGGCAATGCGTTGAATGTGGCCATCGCCAATGGCCGCCCCCACGATCTCTATTTTTTCACCGATCCCGATGAGATCCTCGCGGGCGTCATCGAGCCCCCCGGGGTTTTCCTCAATGCCTCGGCGATCCTCGAACGGCAGTTTACGGCGTACTGCTTTGATCGATGGGTAGCGAGCGGGATCAGCGAAGACGGGTTCCCCGGCCGGCTGGGCGAGGTGCTGACCAACGTCGAAGGGAACCGCCTCGCTGCTTTCCCTCATACATGGCTCGAATTTATCGACAATAACCGGACCGAATTCTTTGCCGCCTTTGTCGAACTGTTTGCCGGCGAACTCGACGCAGAGACTGTGGACCAGCTTCGACGCTTTGTCGAAGGCGAGGTCGAACGAGAAGGGAGCTTGCGTTGGCGTATCCTTTCCGGTCTGGAGGCGCTGGTCAATGAGCGCGAGTCACTGCGCAAAAGAGTCCGGGCGCTGGGGACCCGCATCCGGCGACTGAGGCAAACCTCTGTGAAATCGCAGGATTGGCAGGAGGAGCTGGAGGCGCTGCAACGCGAGCGTGAAGGGCTGCGAGAACTGGTTGCTTCGATCGACGGCAAGGAAACGCTGAACTTCTTTACTGACGAAGGATGGATCCCGAACTACGCGTTTCCCGAGGCGGGCGTGACATTGCGCTCGGTGATCTGGCGCCGGCGCCGGGAAGAGGAGGACGAGGGGCGGCGATACGAGACATGGAGTTATGAATATATGCGCGCCGCCGCGGTCGCTCTCTCGGAACTCGCACCGAGCAGCCATTTCTACGCCGAAGGCCGGCGTGTCCAGGTCGATCAGGTCGATCTGACACTGTCCCAGCCGCGCGACTGGCGTCTCTGCCGCAGCTGCGCCCATGCCGAGGAAATTCTGACTGCCGATCCTCCGGTTGCCGCATGTCCGCGCTGCAGCGACGTGATGTGGCCCGACAATGGCCGCAAGCGGCGCATGCTGCGGCTGCGGCAGGTCATGGCCACCACCTCGGATCGCGACAGCCGCATCGGCGACGACAGCGATGACCGCGAGCCCGCTTTCTTTACGCGGCAGCTCCTCGTCGACTTTACCGAAGACAACATCCGCGAGAGCTGGGCCATCGACGACCCCGATTTCCCGTTCGGCTTCGAGTTCCTTACCAAAGCGGTATTCCGGGATATCAATTTTGGCGAGCGCGTCGCCGGCGCCGAGGCAGTGGAGATGGCGGGAGTGCCTGCCGTGCGCGTCGGTTTTCGCGTCTGTCGCCATTGCGGCAAGGTGCAGCGCAACTCCGACGAACCAGAGCACGCCCTCACCTGCCCGACGAGAGGCAATCAGGGCGAGGCGGCACAAGCGGGGGCTTATGAGGACTGTCTATATCTGTATCGAGAGTTCGCCTCCGAGGCGATCCGCATCCTGTTGCCGGCGACGGCCTTTGCCGGTTCGGAGCGGCGGGTCCATTCTTTCGTCGCGGCGCTCCAGCTCGGTCTCAAACGCAAGTTTCGCGGTGCCGTTGGGCACCTTCAAACCACTGTCTATGAAGAACCGGTAGCGGGCGCTCTGCACCGAAAGAAATACCTGTTCCTGTACGACACGGTGCCGGGAGGCACCGGATATTTGAAGCAATTGATGCGCGAGAAGGAACCACCGCTCGAAGTGCTGGCGCTGGCTCTCGACGCGCTGCGCGCCTGCGGCTGCAATCAGGAGCCGCCGCCGATCGACGGCTGTTATCGGTGCCTCTACGCCTATCGCAATGCCGCCGACATGCCGGAGACGTCGCGCGAAACCGCAAAGGAATTGCTCGCGGAA
>Ga0306924_10001167_pt1 | contig 23692 bp, 23 predicted proteins | sample sta12Can44000111_FD_203756 | JGI IMG/M metagenome (GOLD analysis project Ga0306924, IMG submission 203756) | Lab enrichment of tropical soil microbial communities from Luquillo Experimental Forest, Puerto Rico - statanox.12C.anox.44.000.111 (v2)... | ecosystem: Environmental > Terrestrial >...
TCACTTCTGCGGCGATCCGCTCGGTCACAAATGCTTCGATCACGTCTCCGATCTTGATGTCGGAGTAGTTGGCGATCGCGATTCCGCATTCCATACCGTTGCGGACCTCGCTGGCATCATCCTTGAATCGCCTTAGTGAAGCGACCTTGCCCTTGAACACAACGACGTTGTCACGCAGCAGGCGGACTTCGGAATCGCGCTTGATCAGACCATCGGTCACCTGGCAGCCGGCAATCGTGCCGACCTTCGGGATGCGGAACGTTTCGCGCACGTCGGCGCGTCCCTGGTACGTCTCCTTGATGGTCGGCTCCAGCAGCCCGGTCATGGCGCGCTTGATCTCGTCCTGCAGCTCATAAATGATCGAGTGCAGGCGGATGTCGACCTTGTCCTGCTCGGCCAGTTCCTGCGCCTTGCGCTCGGGGCGAACGTTGAATCCGATGATGATCGCGTTCGACGCCGAAGCCAGCAGCACGTCGGATTCGGTAATTGCTCCCACCCCTGCGCGCAACACCTTCAGGCGCACTTTCTCGTTGGACAGCTTCAAGAGCAGGTCGCTCAGCACTTCGACCGATCCGCCCACGTCGCCCTTCAGGATGATGTTGAGTTCCTTGGTCCCGGCCGTCTTGAGCTGTTCCGCCAGGCCTTCGAGCGAAACCCGCGAACTCTTCGCCAAAGCTGCTTCGCGCGCTTTCTGCTCGCGGTACTCGGAGATGCCTCGTGCCTTGTCGCGATCGGCGACGACAACGAACTGGTCGCCGGCCTGGGGCAAGCCTTCCATGCCGAGGATCTCGACCGGTGTCGAGGGCGGCGCTTCTTCCAGTTGTGCGCTGCGATCGTCAAACATAGCGCGCACTTTGCCGTAGACGTTGCCGACCACGAAGTTGTCGCCCGTGCGCAGAGTCCCGTCCTGCACCAGCACGGTAGCCACCGGGCCGCGACCGCGATCGAGTTTTGCTTCAAGCACAACGCCGCTCGCCGAACGCGTGGGATTCGCGCGCAATTCCTGTAGGTCCGCCACCAGGCAGATCATTTCCATCAACAGGTTGAGGTTTGTCTTTTTCTTTGCCGAGACATCGACGAAGACAGTCGTGCCGCCCCAGTCTTCCGGCATCAGCCCGCGATCGGCCAGTTGCTTCTTCACACGATCGGGCATGGCCTCGGGCTTGTCGATCTTGTTGACGGCAACGATGATTGGCACTTCTGCTGCGTGGGCGTGATCGATGGCCTCCAGAGTCTGCGGCATCACGCCGTCGTCGGCAGCCACGACCAGCACCACAATGTCGGTAGACTTTGCGCCCCGCGCGCGCATGCGCGTAAAGGCTTCGTGACCGGGCGTGTCGAGGAACACGATCTCGCGTCCGTAAGCCGGAGACTCGGAATCCTGCACCTGCACTTTGTACGCACCGATATGTTGTGTGATCCCGCCGGCCTCGCCTTCGGCAACGGCAGTGGAACGAATCGAGTCGAGCAGCGTCGTCTTGCCGTGGTCGACGTGGCCCATGATGGTGACCACGGGCGGACGCGGCACGGCTTCGGTGGCGCCATCCTCGCTGGTTGCAGCCGCTTCGGCAATTTCCTTCTGGGCCTGTTCTTCGAAGCTGATGACGTTGGTCTCTGCACCGAAGAAGCGCGCCATCTCGCTGGCCAGTTCCGCATCGAGGGTCTGGTTGATGGTGGCAAACACACCGCGCACCAGCAGGCGTGCAATCAGGTCCTTCGCACGGATCCCCAGCTTCTCGGCCAGGTCCTTCACGCTGATGCCTTCTGTAATGGTGATGTTTCGCGTAATCGGCTGCGGCTCGTTCGAGAGCGACAACCGGGGCGGCGGAACGTAGCCCTTCATCGGGCCTTCCTTCACACCGCGCGGCACGTAGCGCTGGCCCGGACGCCGCGACGGCCCACCCGGACGGCTCCCCGGACGCGTGGGCCCGGGAGGCGCGAGCGGCGCTCCCGGCCCAACTCCCAGCGGACGGGCACCGGTCGGCGACTGCCGCGTCGGATGCATCGGGCGACGCTCTCCCGGACGCAGCGGCGGACGCGGCCCTCCCGGCACTTGCGGACGAGGACGCTGAAAGATCGGTTGCCCTGGCACCGGGCGCCCCGGTGCAGGACGGTTCGCTCCAATCGGCACTCCCGGTTGTGGAGGCTTCGGCGGCGGAGCCTTGTACACCGGTCGCGGACCCGTCTGCGGAACAATCATTCTCGGCTGCACGGGCGGAGGAGCTGTGGGCTTGGGCGGAGCCGGAGCAGCCGGCGTTGCCGAAGCGGCGGGAACCGCGGCGGGCGGAGCGCTGGCCTGGGCTTGAATCTCGGTTGTCGCACTCGCCGGAGGAGCCGGCGAGACCGGCGGACGCGGTGGGGCCGCCACCGGGGGCGCACTCGAGACTGGCGCCGCGGGCGGAGCAGGCGGTTTCACCGGCGCGGTCGGAGGCATCACTGGAGGTCTTGCCACCGGGCGGGCCACGGTCTGCGGCGTAATCAGTCGCGGGGCGGGCGCGGGAGGCGCGGGGGGCTTGGCCACCGCTGGAGTAGCGGTCGTCGCGGCCGGTGGTGCGGCTGCGGCCGGCTTGGCTTCCAGGGGAGGAGCCGCCGGACGCGCGGGGGCTGCTGGCGCGGGAGTCTCCTTCTGTTTTGTGATCAGCTTGAGCACATCCCCGGGCTTGGAGATGTGCGAGAGGTCAATCTTGGTCTTGATTTCGTCCGTCTCACGCGTGGCTCGAGACGAACGGCTCGGCGCGCTCTGCGCCTCAGCGGCCCGGAAGTGGGCCCGCACTTTCTCTGCCTCGTGTTCTTCCACGGAGCTGGAGTGCGTCTTTTTCTCAGTGATCCCAACTTCGGTCAGCACGTCGAGGATCGCCTTGCTCTTCACCTCGAGTTCTCTGGCCAGATCGTTGATTCGAATCTTACTCATCCGCCCTTTCCTGGCACCCACCTGCTCCCTAAGTCTTCATAGCGTCCTCACGGAGTTGGCGTTGCGCGCCGCTCCCGCCGTTGCCTGCCGAGAGCGGTCCATCCCGATCATTGCTTTGGTTCGGCGGGGGTGTCTTCCTCTCCGCCTTCGGCCTGCGCGGTCGCTTCCTCGACGGCGTCGGGCGCCGTCTCTTCCGCCACCGCGGCCATTTCCTGGATCTCGCCTTCGGCCGGAACTTCTTCCGCAGGGGGCTGGCCCTCTGCCCCTTCGGCAGAGAGTTCCTGCGTTTCACCTTCCGCTGCCGCCGCCGCTTCCCCGCCCTCTAGGCTGGAAAAGTAATTATTGACCGCCAGACTGATTTTTTCCACCGTTTTGGGCCCGATGCCCTCGATGGCTTCCAATTGCTCCGGCGTCATGTCGGCCAGTGCTTCGACGGTCGTGATGCCGGCCGCGCCCAGCTTCTCCACCAGCCCTTCACCCAGCCCCGGCACGTTCTCGAGAGGCGTTGCCGTCTGCGAAGTGAGCGCCGACATCTGCTGCTCCACTTCCTGCCGCTTCTCTTCCTCGCTCTTGATGTCGATCTTCCAGCCCAGCAGCTTGGCCGCCAGCCGCACGTTCTGTCCCTTCTTGCCGATTGCCAGCGACAACTGCGTATCATCGACCACCACTTCCAGGTGCTTTTCGCCGGGATCGATCACCGTGACGCGGCTCACCTTCGCCGGTTGAAGCGCCTTCTCCGCGAATGTCACCGGATCTTCGTGGTACTCGATGATGTCGATCTTCTCCCCGCGCAGCTCGCGGATGATCGACTGCACGCGCATGCCTTTCATGCCCACGCATGCGCCCACCGCGTCCACATCTTTGTCTTTCGACATGACAGCAATCTTCGTGCGTTCACCGGCTTCACGCGCAATTGCGCGAATCACCACGGTGCCGTCATAAATCTCAGGCACTTCGGTCTGGAACAGGTTCTGCACCAATTCCGGTGCCGCCCGCGACACCACCACCTGCGGTCCCTTGGAAGCTTTCTCGACGCGCACAATCACCACCCGCACGCGCTCGCCGATCGCGAACGACTCCAGTCGCGACTGTTCTTTGCGCGGCATGCGCGACTCGGCCTTGCCGATATCGAAGATCACATCCGGACCCTCGACCCGCTTCACGGTCGCATTCACGATCTCGCCGACGCGCGAAATGTACTCGTTGTAGACGGTGTCGCGCTCGGCCTCGCGCACCTTCTGGAAGATGACCTGCTTCGCCAGTTGCGCAGCGATGCGTCCCAGAATGCCTTCGGTCACCTTCGGGATCTGCAATTCGCCCCCGACTTCGATATTCGGATCGACCTTGCGGGCATCCTCGAGGGTCACCTGCAGCAGCGGATCTTCCACCTGCTCCGGCGTCTCGACCACGCTCTTCACCGCAAACGCCCGGATCTTGCCGGTGTCCTTGTCCAGTTCCGCGCGCAGGTTTTCCTGCGTCTTGTAGTATTTGCGGGTCGCGACCACAATCGCGTCTTCCACCGCACTCACCACAATCTGCGGATCAATTCCTTTTTCCCGGCTCAGCGCGTCGATCGTGTTATAGAGCTCACTTGCCATAAAAGTCAGTTCTCAGTTGTCAGTTCCCAGTTCTCCGATCAGTTGCCTGGCTGACAACTGACAACCGCTAACTGGCAACTGCTCGTCAGACTTCCGGTACTAAATTCGCCTTCTCCACGTTCGCCAGCTCAATCTCGAGCTTCTGCGGAGCCTCTTCCGCCGGACGATGCTTCCTGCGCGCCACGCTTAGATCCAGCGTCAATCGCCCGTCGTGAAAGCTCTCCAGCCGTCCCTCAAAATGACGATTGCCGTTCACCGGTTCGCGCGTCATGAGCTTCACCTTGCTGCCCGCGAAGCGCTCGTAATCGGCCGCTTTCACCAGCTTGCGATCCAGCCCCGGCGATGAAACTTCCAGCACGTAGCTGCTGCCCGGGATCACGTCCTCCACATCGAGGATCGTCCCGAACTCGCGGCTGAACTGAGCGCAGTCCTCATGCGTCACGCCCGCCGGCTTGTCGAGAAAGACGCGCAGCATGCGGCTCTTGCCCCCGCCGCGCAACTCCACTTCGACCACTTCCAGGCCGCTCGAAGCCGCCACGCGCTCAGCAATGGCGTGCACCCGTTCCGCATCAAATGCCATTTATTCAGTTACTTACGGACACTTGGCGCGGCCGCAAGTAGCCCCAAACTAAAAAGTGGGCTTGCGCCCACTGGTGTGCCTCGCCAAGTGCTGGTACTACACAACAGTATTCAATACATGAATATACGCCCCTCGCTGGCAAAAAACAAACCGTCGGTCGGGCGGAACTTGGGAACCGAAGCCCCCCACATGACCGCGACACTCCCGACCGCTCACGCGGCCGGGAGTGTCGCCTCCACCGCTGCGTCAAACTTCGAGTAGTACTTCTTCACGTCCCCCGCCCCGTACTTCTCGCGGAACTTCTCAGTCACCGACTGGATGGTCTTGGCATCCGTGGTAGGCTGCGCCCGCAGATCGGCCCCTTTCCCTCGCGCCTCAACGCGAATGGTCGGGTTCTTCAGCACGTTCCGGTACCACTGCGTCTGGGAACCTTGGACCGGAAGCAACCAGAGTTTTTCGCCTTCCAGCACAAACCACACGGGAAGCGAAATCGTCTTCCCCGACTTCCTCCCGGTCACCGAGATATGAATTTCGTTGGTTTTTGAAAGCCGTTCCTTGAGAGCATCGTTTTGAGTTGTCATATCGACTCCTGGTTGGACAATCAGACTACTCCCGGCGCAGACAGTTCGGATCCCCTCGGGGCGGTTTCCCTTTAGCGATTGACCAGCCTCTGCATCTCCTCCGGATACCGGGCGCCTTGCACCGAAATCTTCGAAGCGGCGAGGTCAATTTGACGCAGATCCTCGGGCTTCAGTGGGATGGTGGCTGCCGCCAGGTTCTCCTCGAGACGATGCAGCTTGCTCGTGCCCGGGATGGGCACGATCCAGGGCTTCTGCGCCAGCAGCCAGGCCAGTGCAATCTGCGCCGGCGTTGCCTTCTTCTGTTGCGCGAATCTCGTCAGGACATCGATCAGAGCCTGATTCGCCCTCCGGTTCTCAGGCGTGAAGCGGGGAACGATGTTGCGGAAATCCTTCGGATCGAACTTGGTGTCTGGGTTGATCTTTCCGGTCAGAAACCCCTTGCCCAGCGGACTGAAGGGAACGAACCCGATCTCGAGTTCTTCGAGCGTGGGGAGGATGTCCGCCTCGGGCTCTCTCCACCACAGCGAGTATTCGCTTTGCAGCGCGGCGACAGGCTGTACTTTGTGTGCGCGACGGATCGTTTTCGCGCCAGCCTCGGAAAGCCCGAAGTGCTTGACCTTGCCTTCGCGGATCAGGTCCTTCACCGCACCGGCCACGTCCTCAATCGGCACGTTCGGGTCAACACGGTGTTGATAGAACAGGTCGATGACCTCGGTCTTAAGCCGCTTGAGCGAAGCCTCCGCCACTTCCTTGATATGCTCCGGCCGGCTATCTAATCCTGCCAACCCGCGCTCTGCCTTGGGATCGATCTTCCATCCGAACTTCGTCGCAATCACCACCTGGTCACGGAAGGAGGCCACCGCCTCTCCGAGCAACTCCTCATTGGTGTACGGACCATACACCTCCGCGGTATCAAAGAAGGTCACGCCGCCTTCGAACGCCGCCCGAATGAGCGCAATTCCATCCTGCTTGTCGACTGCCGGCCCGAGCCCAAAACTCAGTCCCATGCAGCCCAGTCCGAGGGCCGACACCTCCAAACCGTTCTTGCCAAGTTTGCGTTTTTGCATTTTTTCTCCTTATCCATGTCAATGAAATCCGGTTACGATGCTGCCGCAGCCCGCTGCTGCTCCCGCCATTGTGCCGGGGGAATCCCTTCCCATGTGCGAAACGCCCGCACGAAAGAATTCCCATCCTCGTATCCCAGCAGATAGGCCGCTTCATTCAGTTCCAGCACCGGGTTGTTGAGGTAGTGCCGTGCCAGCTGACGGCGCGCATCTTCGAGAACTTTCTGGAAGCTGGCCCCCTCATCCTGCAACCGCCGCTGCAATGTGCGCGTACTGATGTGCAGCGCATCGGCCACATCCTCCATGCTCGGCCGCCGGCCTGTGAGTTGCTGCTGTATAGCTGCGCGAACCCGCTCGGCGAAGCTTTCACCGCCCTTCGCCTGCGTCAGTTCCTCCTCAAACTGCGGGGCCAGCATGGCGAGAAGTTCGGCATTGCGGGTGACGAATGACCGCTGCGCGTCGGCCGCGCGAAACACGATCGCGTCGCGAGCGGTGCCGGAGACCACGGGGCATCCCAGATGGCGTTCAATGGTTTTGACGTGTGCGCGTGGCTGCGTGAACTCAACTCGCACCGGCGACAGGCGCGTCCCCGTACCGTGACGCCCGACCGCGAGCATCCAGGCAAAACAACATTCACTCAGCACCGCCGGTTCGCTTTCGTCGGCCAGCAGCCAGTGGAACTGAACACTCCACTCCTGTTCGTCCTTTTCCTGCCGGATCTGTTCCGGGCAGGTGAGCTGTTTGTAGCGTGCGATGCGGTCGACGGCGGCCCCGAAGTTCTCGCACGAAAGGGCGGCCAGACCTACGGGCGTAAAGCGCTCGGTCCGGTTCTCCGCGCCCAGCCGCAGTCCGATCGCCGGATCGTTGCTGACTTCGCGAATCGCGCGCCACACGGCAAAAAGTTCCTCCGTGCTCAACAGCACGCGAGACTGATCGCGGCAGCTCTGAGGAAGGCCGGCCCGGCGCAGGACGGCCGAGACCGATACGCCCAATTCTTCCAGCTTAAGGAATGTATTGCCCGAGAAACGAAAGTGTTTGTTCATCGCTCTACTCTGATTTGAGAGACGCCATGTCGATCGAGAAGCGATATTTCACATCCGACTTGAGCAGCCTCTCGTAAGCTTCGTTGACCTTCTGGATGGGGATGATTTCCACATCGGCCGTAATGTTGAGCTGGCCGCAGAAGTCGAGCATCTCCTGGGTTTCGGGGATGCCGCCGATCGGCGAACCAGAAAGGCTCCGCCGCCCCATGATCAACCCGAACACGGGAACCGCAAGCGGCTTCTCTGGCGCGCCCACCATTGTGATGTTGCCATCGCGGCGCAGCAAATTGATGTATGCCCCGATGTCATGATCGGCCGAGACCGCATCGAGAATGAAATCAAAGCTGCGCTCATGCTTTTGCATCTCGTTCGCGTTCTTCGAAATGACGACCTCATGCGCTCCCAGCCGCAACGCATCTTCCTTCTTCTTCGGGGAAGTCGTGAAGACCACCACGTGCGCTCCGAGCGCATGCGCAAACTTCACGCCCATGTGTCCCAGTCCGCCCAGCCCGACCACGCCGACCTTTTTGCCCTTGGTGACCCCCCAACGACGCATCGGGGAATAAGTCGTGATCCCTGCACAGAGCAAGGGAGCAACTCCGGCGAGTTTCAGGTTCGACGGCGCGCTCAGCACGAAGCGTTGGTCGACGACAATGCTGTCCGAGTAGCCGCCATAGGTGACACCACCCAGATGCTTGTCGGGAAAGTTGTAGGTCAAGGTGAAGTTCGGGCAGAACTGCTCCATGCCGGCTTTGCACTCGGGGCAGATGCGATCTGAATCCACCATGCAGCCCACGGCTGCCAGGTCGCCGGCCTTGAATTTTGTAACGGCAGAGCCCACCTTCGTGACCCGGCCCACAATCTCGTGCCCCGGTACGCAGGGATATACCGTCGGCATCGCCTCCTTCCACTGGTTGCGGACCTGATGCAGGTCTGAGTGGCAGATGCCGCAATACAGGATTTCGATCTGAACGTCTTGTGGGGTTGGATCGCGCCGCGCGATCGTAGTGGAGGCCAGCGGCGAAGTCGCACTCCCAGCGGAATAAGCTTTAGCGTTGTGCATGGACGCTAATCTAGATGGTCGCGGGCTCTCTTGATATGCAGAACACGCCATTGTGCATGCAGAATACGCCAAGCGCGGACCATTCAGGGACAGCCGCCTCGGCTGTCGAGCCGTGCGTCGGTTCAGTCTCGGGGCGATCACGCCGATTCTTATGAAATCAAAGATTTTCCGGGATTTTTTGTGTAATCTGCTGGCCCCCGGGGGCAGACACAGCCCAAAGATCCCTTCGACGGGTTGCAAGGGAATCGTCTCACCGGCCGGAGAAAGTCGGGGACCCTAACCTGAGGCTCTCGAAGTTTCTTATTGCAGCGCTGACTGGGTCAGTTTGACGGCGCAGTATGGCATGGCGGCGCCTCCACGAACGTGACAGTTTTGACCGTTAACTCCTCCTGCCGCGGCGCTGGAGAAATAGACGTTGGTGCCCCCATTTGCAACCTGGTTATCGATCACGATCCCACCTCGGGGAATGCCCTACGCTGTCTGGAAGCTGAACAGAAGAACCACGATCTCGGTAATCTCGAGAGCGGACGATGCCACCTCCTGCGTTCTGGTGCGGCTTTTCATCCGCCCGCAATGAGGAGGAATGAAGATTTGCCACTGCGCTACTGTTCTTCCTAAAATAGAAAGAATATCCGTACGATGGAATGCCCTTATGATTCATTTCCCCGTTCCCGAAGCACTGACTTTCGACGACGTGTTGCTGTTGCCTAGCCGTTCTGACGTGGTCCCGGCGATGGCCAGCACGCAGACGCAACTCACCCGCAATATTCAGCTCAATATTCCGATTGTCAGCGCCGCCATGGACACCGTGACTGAGTCACACATGGCGATCGGTATCGCGCAGCAGGGCGGGATCGGGATCATTCACCGCAATCTGACGATCGAGCAACAGGCCAATGAGGTCGACAAGGTGAAACGCTCGGAGAGCGGCATGATCGTCGATCCGGTCACGATGTCACCCGATGCGAAGGTTTCCGACGCGCTCGAAGTGATGCGCAAGTACAAGATTTCCGGGGTGCCCATTACGGAAGCTGACGGACGACTGGTGGGCATTCTCACCAACCGCGATCTTCGCTTCGAAACCCGGTTTGATGTTCCGATTCGCAAGGTCATGACCAAAGACCATCTGATCACGGTCCCGGTGGGCACCACTTTGGAGGAAGCGGAGAAGATCCTGCACGAACATCGCGTGGAAAAGCTCCTGGTGGTGGATGACAAGTACAACCTGAAGGGATTGATTACGGTCAAGGACATTCAGAAAAAACTGAAATATCCGAATGCCGCTAAAGACTCGCAGGGCCGCCTGCGGGTTGGCGCCGCGCTGGGCGCCACGGGCGACTTCCTGGAGCGCGCACAGGAACTGGTGAAGGCGAAGGTGGACGCGATCGCGATTGACAGTGCACATGGTCATTCGACGCGCGTGCTGGAAGCGATCAAGACGGTCAAGTCCAAGCTGCCACAAGTCGAACTGCTGGCCGGCAACGTTGCCACCTTCGACGGTGCGTGCGAACTGGCGAAGGCGGGCGCGGACGGCATCAAGGTGGGCGTCGGGCCGGGATCGATCTGCACAACCCGGGTAGTGACCGGAGCGGGCGTTCCGCAGATCACCGCGATCGCGGAGGCGTTTCGCGCCAGCAAGGATGCGAAGGTTCCAATCATCGCCGATGGCGGCATCAAATACTCGGGCGACATCACCAAGGCGCTGGCCGCCGGGGCTAGCGCTGTGATGATCGGATCGCTGTTCGCCGGCACGGATGAGAGCCCGGGCGAGCTGATCCTGTACCAAGGCCGCACTTTTAAGTCGTATCGCGGCATGGGGTCGCTGGGCGCGATGGCTCAAGGCTCGAGCGAACGCTACTTCCAGAGTACGGATGAGGCGTCTTCGGCCATGCCCGCATTGTCCGAGGGCGACGGGAACCGGCTGGCCAAGCTGGTTCCGGAAGGCATTGAGGGCAGGGTCCCGTATCGGGGATCGGTTGCGATGATTGTTCACCAGATGGTGGGCGGCCTGAAATCAGGCATGGGCTATTGCGGATGCGCCAACATTCCGGAACTGCACCAGAAGACCCGCTTTGTGAGGATCAGCGGCGCCGGGCTGCGCGAGAGCCACGTGCACGATGTCATCATCACCCGCGAAGCCCCCAACTATGCGCTCGAGTAGCCGGCAGTATTTGCCCCCATCCCTAGCCACCAGGTTCTCGTCGCGTTGAACGCCAGCGGCAAGCGCAGTATATGGCGGGCATGGCTGCCGGCGCTTTGCTGGCTGGGGATCATCGCGTGCGAATCGACGGGCGCGTTTTCCGCTCAGAACACTGGCCGATTTCTTTTTCCAGTCTTCCACTTTTTTTTCGGGCTGGACCCAGTGCAGTTCAAAACCTGGCATTTCATCCTGCGAAAGACTGGACACGTAATCGGATACGGGACACTCAGTGTCCTGCTGTTTCGTGCCTGGCGGGGAACACTCCAGGTAAGCGGGAGCCCGGGGTGGGCCTGGGTTTGGACCGTAGACGCGATTCTCATGACCGCGCTCGTGGCCAGCCTCGACGAGTGGCACCAGACCTTCCTTCCCTCGCGTACTGGCACGGTGCGAGACGTGGTACTGGATAGCGCAGCCGGAGTGGCGGCGCAGATTGTGGTCTATGCCTGGTTGCGAGGGTGGCGCGCAACCTCGTCGGGTTGCCAAGGCGATCGATCGACGGCCGAAGGGGAATCCAAACAAGGGGCCTGAGTACTAAGACAGATTCTCCTGCACATGAGGTGCGATGATGGCAAGATTTCCTCGGGCGTTGCCGTTTCTGTTGGTTCTGCTTCGGTTGCCGTCCGCCAACAGCAGCCAGACAATCTCTGACGCTGCCCGTACCGAGAATGTTGAGCGCGCCCGCGCAATCCTGCGGGAAGGCTTCGAGTCCAAAGACTACTCAGTGCGGATCGAAGCGGTGAGAGCCGCAAGCATGGTGGGCCGCAGCGAAAAGCTGGTTTCGAAGCTGGAACTATTTCTCGATGACAAGAACGTAGACGTGCGCCTGGCGACGGTGAACGCGCTGGCAGACCTGCATGATCCTCAGACCGAGCACCCGTTAGTGAAGTTGCTGCGCGACGACAAGACCCCGGAAGTGTCGTTCGCGGCCGCCAAGAGCCTGGCCGCGACGGGCGACCCTGCTGGCATCAGCGCGCTGCAAGAGGTCTATCGCGGTACCCGGAAGACCCGCTCAAGCGGGCTAAAAAAGCAGGAGAGGCAATTCATCGAGCGGTTCCACTCGATGCCGTCGGCGGTGATGTTTGTGGTCGGTGAAGGAATTGGAAATGTGCCGGTGCCAGGAGCTGGGGAGGGGTTCACGGCCATCAGTTCCTTGCTGAAGGAGCCCGGACTTTCGGACCGCGCCAGCGCTTTATTTCTCCTGGCCAGGAAACGGACTCCGGAGTCGCTGGAACTGCTGCGGGGTGGGCTTACGGACCAAGACTGGTCCGTCAGGGCCTCGGCGGCGCAGATCATCGCGCACACGGCACAAACCGCCCTTCAAGATTCACTGCCGCGATTGTTCGACGACAAGAACAAGAAAGTCCGCTTTCGAGCTGCGGGAGCTTATCTGCATCTTCTGCGGGCGAAGAAAGATCCGATCGAAGGCGGGCTCTGACTCTCAGGGAATAGCCTCGTACCTGGTCACATTTCGTTGCTCGACTCTTTTGTCGAGCTGAATCCTCCGACCCATAGCAGGAAAACAGAAACCACTGCAGCCGCGGCCGAAAGGAAGAATGGCAACGGCGGTCCGTAAAACTTCCAGAGTTCTCCCGCAATCACGCTGGCCAGCAGCGCCGCGACGCTGGTGACAGAGAAGTAGACACCTAGCGCGCGCCCGCGGATCTCTGCAGATACAGTCTCGACGACAAGCGCCTTCAGTACCGGCGTGGTCAGCGCGTAAAAGAGTCCGTAGAACGCCATTGCTGCCCAGATCAACCGCGTGGAGCTGCCCATGCCGAAAACAAGGTAGACGAGCGCGAACACGAGATAGCCAAGACCCGCCACGACGGGCCTCGAAACCCGATCGCTCAATCGACCGGCAGGCCAAGCCGCCAGCGTATAGGTGAGGTTAAACACCAGCCCGAGCAATGGAGCCAGCGACACAGGAATCCCCACGCTCTCAGCCCGCAATACAAGGAACATATCACTCGAGTTTCCGAGGGAAAACAGGGCCACCGCGAACAATACCTGGTAAAAGCGGCGGGGCAGCCTATGGGATGCAGTCCGCGCGGGGAAGGCGCCGTGCGCGGCAAGCGCGATGTCCCTGTGTTCCTCGGCGGTGTCAGCAGATGAGTCTCGAGGCGAGGCGACACCCTTGGTCTCACGGATGCAGAACCCCGCGACGATCACGCAAAGCGACCCGGGAATGGCTGCGGTGAAGAAGACCGAGCGCAGGTCGCGACCCACTGCCAGAACCAGTAGCGCACAAAGGGGCCCGGCAATGGCGCCGGCGGAATCCATAGCCTGGATGAGCCCATATGCGGAACCGATGCGCTCACGCGGCACAGACTCGGCCACCATGACATCGCGGGCGGTTCCGCGAGCGCCTTTTGCCAGGCGGTCCACAAACCGAATGGCCAGCACTTCGCCCCACCAGGTCACAAACCCAAGTAGCGGCTTGACCGCATTGGCCAGGATGTAGCCCGTCACCACGAGCGGTTTTCGACGAGACCAGCGGTCGGCAAGATATCCCGAGAAGAGCTTGGCCAGAGAAGCCACGCTCTCGGCAATTCCCTCGATCAGTCCGAGTTGCGCCGGGCCGGCCCCGATCGTCGCGAGGAAGGCGGGCAGGACCCAGTAGGCCATCTCGCTGGCCGTGTCGTTGAAGAATGAAGTGAAACCGAACGCATAGAGGCTACGGGAAGAAGCCTGCGCCTCTGGCTCACGCCGCATGAGGAGTTTGTATCATGGCGAATCAGGATGGGAGAGCGGGGTTCAGGGAGTAGCAGGGAAAGACGACTGAGCCGGAGAGAGCTGTCAGTAGATGGCCTCGTACTTGGTCACATGCCAGCGGCCGACTCTTTTTTCCATCGTGACCGAGAGCGGGCCCGTGTAGGTGGTCGAATCGCCGGGGGCATTCAGGCGTTTTCCGCGATATTGCAGGATGCGAAGAGGCGGCCGATCGTCCCAGTCCACGAGTTGCCATCCAATGAGAGGGTGTTTTTCTTCCGAGTCGCAGATGAAAGCGGCGTACTTCCGGCGGTAGTCGCGTTCCCACTCGGAGAGCTCCTCGCGGCAGCGGCCATCCTTCATCGCGCGGATAAACGAGGCCGCCACTTTTTCGGAGGAATGATCCCGCAGGGGATTGAGGCTGATGGAGTTCGGGGTCCCGCTGAGGGGATCGCGGTCTTCAGACTTGGCCAGCACCGGCCCCTGATGGTTGAGCCAGGTGAGGTAGCCAAAGAAGATCAGCAGCAGCAACGCTCCGGCGCCCAGCGCGATGTAAATCTGGGTCTTGGTGAACCCCATGGCAGGTAAGTGTAGGAGTGTGTCGGGAACGCAACAAGTTACCCTCGTTAGACGCGAGGGTACATGTACTGCTGGAGGGAAGCTCGAGCTGCGTGGTTAGGGCGACACGAGTGTCAGGTTGGTGGAACCAAGTGTGGCGCGGGTTCATCTCTGCAAAACCGAACGCACCCGGTTGGTTGGGTGCGTTTCGCCTTGCTTGGGTGCGTTTCGCTTTGCTAGGAAGACTATTTCTCTTCTTTGTCTTCCTTCGTTTCGGGGGCTTCTGCGCCACCACCCTGCGCCTGGGCCTGCGCTTCCGCTTCTTCCATGGCCTTCTTGGCCTCAGCCACGCGCTTGGCACGAGCCTGGGCGCGTTTTTCGCGCTTCTCGTCGAGAACCTTCTCGCTGCCGAGCAGTTCGACGAAGGCCTTCTCGGCGCCGTCACCCTTTTGCCATGCTGTGCGCACGATGCGGAGGTAGCCGCCGTCGCGATCGCCAAAGCGCGGGGCGATGGTGTCGAACAGCTTGGCCACCGACTCGTCGGTCATCAGGTAGGATGCCGCCAGACGGCGAGCGGCAAGGTCGCCGCGTTTGCCGAGCGTGATCATCTTCTCGACGTGCGGACGCATGGCTTTCGCCTTCGGGATGGTGGTCTCGATGCGCTCCTCGACGATCAGAGAGGTGACCAGGTTGCGCAGCAGCGAGCGCCGGTGTGCGGTGTTTCGTCCAAGTTTCCAGCCTGCTACTTTGTGACGCATGGGAAAACCTCAGTTCAAAGTTTCAAGGTTTCAGAGTTATCAAAGTTGAGTGGCTCAAAGCGTCTGCGATTCAGGTCTGGCCTTGAAACCTTAAAACTTTGCTTTTTTGAAACCTGTGGCGCGGCTGAGCCGCGCCACGAAAATTACAGTTCGTCGTCCGCGCCGTAGGCCGACGCCGGCAGCACCTGGTTGGAAGTCGGTCCGGGGACGGCATTGCCGTGCTCGTCGATCTTCATGCCCAGGCTCAGCCCCATCGAAGACAGGATCTCTTTGATTTCGTTCAGCGACTTGCGGCCGAAATTTTTCGTCTTGAGCATTTCGGCTTCGGTCTTCTGCACGAGTTCCCCGATGGTCTGGATATTCGCGTTCTTCAGGCAGTTGTAGCTGCGCACGCTGAGCTCGAGTTCTTCGACGGAACGGTTCAGGTTCTCGTTCTTGATCTCGGGCTTGCGGTCGTCGGCGGAAGCTGCGGTCTCGATCTCCTCTTCGAAGTTGATGAAGATGTTCATATGGTCCTTCACCAGCTTCGCGGCGAGTCCCAGCGAGTCCGCGGGAGTGATCGAGCCGTTGGTCCAGATCTCAAGCGTCAGCTTGTCATAATCGGTGATCTGTCCCAAGCGGGCAGCTTCGACGGTATAGTTGCATTTGCGAACCGGGGAGTGGACCGAGTCGATCGGGATAAAGCCGATGCCGAGATCCTCGTCGAAGTTCTTGTCGGCAGCTACGTAGCCGCGACCGCGCTTCAGACGCATCTCCATGTCAAGTTTGCCGCCTTCGCTGACGGTCGCAATGTAGACGTCTTTATCCAGAACTTCGACATCGCCGTCCGCTTCAATCATTCCTGAGGTGACCACTCCAGGAGCGTCAGCACGCAGGTAGATGGCCTTGGGCGCATCGCCGGCGAGTTTGAACGGGATCTGCTTCAGGTTGAGGATGATGTCGGTCGCGTCCTCGACCACTCCCGGGATCGACTGAAACTCGTGCAGCACACCTTCGATTTTCACGGCGGTAACGGCGGCACCTTCGATCGAGCTCAGCAGCACGCGGCGAAGCGCATTGCCGATGGTCGTTCCGAAGCCCCGCTCAAAAGGCTGCGCCCAGAACATGCCGTACTTGTCGGTAAGGGTGGCGGTGTCGGTTGCGAGTCGTTTTGGTTTTTGAAAACCCTTCCAAAGCATTTGTTTCTCCTTCGGCCATGTGGCTCAATGTCGGCTTGCTGAAGAGGCCCAGGTTCAGCTCAAGCGCCGACAAAGGCGGATCTGGCACGAAAAGGGACCAGGAAAACCAGTCGTCAGCTCCCCGTCGTCAGTGGTTAGCAAAAACCAGCCGGAGACCTAAGACCGACGACTAGATCCTTCACTTCGTTCAGGATGACGCCAGCGAGGCTCAGACGCCTCAGGAAACAGCGTCACTTACTGTACAACTCGACGATCAGCTGCTCGTTGATGGGCAGCTGGATTTCTTCGCGCTTCGGCAGAGACAGGACGCGACCTTTGTAATTGTCGCGGTCAATCTCAAGCCAAGTCGGCGCGGTCTGGTGGCTGGCGAAATCCTTCGCCTGCTCCAGGATCGGGAGCTTGCGGCTGCCCTCGCGAATCGTGATCTCCTGGCCGGCGGCCACTTCGAAGGAAGGAATGTTGACCTTCCGCCCGTTGACGGCCACGTGACCGTGGCGTACCAACTGGCGCGCCTGCCGGCGTGACATGGCGAAACCAAGGCGATAGACGACGTTATCCAGGCGCCGCTCGAGCTGCTGCAGCAACTTCTCGCCGGTCACGCCCCTCGAGCGGGCGGCCCGCTCGAAGTAGTTTCGGAACTGCCCTTCCTGCGTGAAGTACATTCTCTTCGCTTTTTGCTTTTCCCGCAGCTGCAGACCGTAGCCGACGATTTTGGCTTTGCGGTCCTTCCCGTGTTGTCCGGGAGCGAAGTTACGCTTCTCGATGGGGCACTTGTCACTGAAGCACTTGCTGCCCTTGAGGAACAGCTTGATGCCTTCACGACGGCATAGACGGCATACTGCATCGGTGTAACGAGCCAAGTTGCTTCTCCTTAGATGACCGGTTTACAGGTTTGGCTTCACCCTTCGTCCCGGACGGTAAAACAGTCGTCGGTCGTTGGTCGTCGGTCGTTAGCCGAAAACCTCAGATCCCGACAGAAGCCTGCTGCCAGGCAGGTTCTGCTAAACCCTTCGCCGTTTCGGTGGCCGGCAGCCATTGTGCGGAATCGGCGTGAAGTCCTTGATGGAGCGGACTTCGATGCCTGCGGCGGCCAGCGCGCGGATAGCCGACTCGCGCCCCGATCCGGGGCCACTGACCCGCACATCGACCGAGCGAACCCCGTGGTCGCGCGCCATGTTGGCGGCGTTCATCGCGGCCTGCTGCGCGGCAAACGGCGTGCCTTTGCGCGATCCGCGGAAGCCGAGTGAACCCGAACTCTTCCAGGAGATCACGTTGCCGGCCATGTCGGTGATGGTCACGATCGTGTTATTGAAAGACGCCTGTACGTGCACCAGCCCGTGCGGGATGTGCTTGCGCTCTTTCTTTTTGAACGTCTTTTTCTTGCCTTTTTTCTCGGGAGCGGCTGCGCCGCCGCCCGCTGCTGCTGGCTTGGCCATATCAGTTCTCAGTTCTCCGTTCTCAGTTACATCGGCTCACGTTCCACTGAGAACGGAGAACCGAGAGCTGAGAACTTGCTTTTAAGTCTTTGCCGACGCCTTCTTCTTATTGGCGACGGTTCCCTTGCGCGGTCCTTTGCGAGTGCGCGCGTTGGTATGCGTACGCTGTCCGCGAACCGGCAGGTTCCGGCGATGACGGTATCCGCGATAGGAGCCGATCTCGATGAGCCGCTTGATGTTCATCGAGACTTCCTTGCGCAGATCGCCCTCCACCATGCCCTCGGCCTCGATGACCTGGCGGATGCGGTTGACTTCGTCTTCGCTCAGGTCCTGAACCTTCTTGTTCGGGTCCACGTTGGCCTGGGCGAGGATCCGGGCTGCGCGCGGATTGCCGATCCCGTAGATGTAAGTGAGCGCGATATTGGTATGCTTGTTGCGCGGAAGATCGACGCCTGCAATGCGTGCCATAAAAATCCCTTCTGCTAATGCATCTGGCTTCTAGCGGCTGGCTTCTGGGACAAGTTCTTGCTAGCAGCCAGCGGCCTGCAGCCAGCAGCGCCTATCCTTGCCGCTGCTTGTGTTTCGAATTCTCGCAGATCACGCGCACCACCCCGCGGCGGTGGATGATCTTGCACTTGTCACAGATTTTCTTTACCGATGCTCGTACCTTCATAAAACCAGCTTTCAGCTGTCAGCTCTCAGCCTTCAGCAAAAATTCTATTTGTAGCGATACACAATCCGCCCGCGATTCAGATCGTAAGGAGAGAGCTCGACGGCCACCTTGTCGCCGGGCAGGATGCGGATGAAGTTCTTTCGCATCTTTCCCGAGACGTGCGCCAGTACCTGGTGCTTGTTCTCCAGTTCGACTTTAAACATCGCGTTGGGCAGGGGCTCGATCACCACTGCCATGACTTCAATCGCGTCTTCTTTGCTCATTGACTCCCTTTGGCTCCTGGCTGCTGGCTGCTAGCCTCTGGCCACCGTCTGCTGGATCGCTAGAGGCCAGAAGCTAGTCGCTAGGAGCCTTACTGCGTCAAAATCACCGGCCCATCTTTGGTCACTGCCACGCAGTGCTCGAAATGGGCGCTGTAGCTGCCGTCGGCGGTCACGGCCGTCCACTTGTCGCTGAGCACGCGGGTTTCCGGCTTGCCGTAGTTCACCATGGGCTCAATCGCCAGCACCATACCTTCGCGCAAGCGGGGATTCGGTCCCCCGGAACGGTAGTTCGGGATCTGCGGCTCTTCATGCAGCCGGGTTCCGATGCCGTGTCCCACGAACTCGCGTACCACGCTGAAGCCCGCGGCTTCCACGTGCTCCTGCACGGCACCACCGATATCGCTGACCGAGTTGCCGATGCGCGCCTTCTCAATCCCTCGGTACAGCGACTCTTCCGTAACCTTGAGCAGTTTGCTCAACTCGGCAGTCACCTCATCGCCCACGGGCACCGTGACCGCGGCATCGCCGTAGTAGCCGTCAATCACAACCCCGCAGTCTACCGAGACGATGTCGCCTGCCTTCAGCATCCGCTTCTCAGAGGGGATGCCGTGCACGATCTCTTCGTTCACCGAGGTGCACAGCACGCACGGATAGTCGTAATAGCCCTTAAACGCCGGCTTAGCGCCCAAATCCTTCATCCTCTGCTCAGCGGCGCGCTCCAGATCCATGGTAGTCGCGCCCGGCACCACCAGGGTTCGAATGTGATCAAGAACCTGGCGGACGATGTGTCCGCTCTTGCGCATCTTCTCAATCTCGGCCGGTGATTTGCAGATGATCGCCATTCACTTGATTGTCGATAATGCAAAAAATCTGCGCCGTCACCTGGTCCACCGGCAGCTCGCCATTGACCGACATCAACCGGCCCCTGGCCTGGTAGTAGTCGGCGACGGGGCGAGTCTGCAATTCAAACTCCTGCAAGCGCTCGCGGATCACTTCCTCGCGATCATCCTCGCGGATGACCAGCTTGGTTCCGTCAACGTCACAAAGCTCATCGACCTTGGGAGGCTGAAGGTGAACGTTGTAGGTGCGGCCGCAGGTAGGACACGTTCGACGCCCGGTAAGCCGGCGCAAAAGTTCATTATAGTCGACATCGAGCCGCACCACAATCGGCAACCTGTTGCAGCCGTTTGACTTGTCAAAGAACTCGTTTTCCAGAAAGGCATCCAGCCAGCCTGCCTGCACCGCGGTCCGCGGAAAACCGTCAAGAATAAATCCGCGCTGGCAATCGATTTCACGCAGCCGGTCAGCCACCATGGGGTTGACCAGTTCGTCCGGAACCAGTTGCCCGCGATCCATCACTTCCCGTGCGGCCAGGCCCAGCGGGGTTCCGGCTTTTACGTTCCGCCGCAGAATGTCTCCCGTGGAGATCTGCGGGATGTTGTAGTGCTTCTCAATCCGCTTGGCCTGGGTGCCCTTGCCCGCTCCCGGAGGTCCGAGCAGCACAACAGGTCCAACCACGGTACGCGAGGCTTCATGGGCCATCGAGGTGGCCACCTCCCTCGATTTCTGTTTGCTCAGGCACATTTTCTCCCGAGCATGATTCGCGGGCGGACGAGGCCCGCAGAGCGCAGCAGTTTACCAGCGGCGGCCCTTCATGCGTCCGCTGCGCGGGGTAAAGCCGTCGTAGTGGCGCATGATCAGCTGCGCTTCAATCTGAGTTACCGTGTCCATAGCGACGCCCACCACGATCAGCAGCGACGTACCCCCGAAATAGAAGCTCACACCCAATCCATTGGTGACCCACGTAGGCAATTTCTCAAAGACCGAGCCACCCAGCCACCAGGGCAGGTGGTTGAGGTGGATACCGGTGATCATCCACTCGGGAATGAACGAGATGATGATCAGATACAGGGCGCCCACCAGGGTGATGCGCGTCAAAACTTCATTGATGTAGTCCGAGGTCCGCTTGCCGGGACGGATGCCGGGAACAAATCCTCCGTACTTCCGCATGTTATCGGCAACCTCGCTGGGGTTGAAAACAATCGAGACGTAGAAGTAGGCGAAGAAAATGATGCCGACCGCGTACAGGAACGTGTACATCGGTTCGCCCCAACCCAGGGCATGAATCATCGGGGCAAAGAACTTGTTGTCTCGCAGCCCGTAGCCCACCGTCTGCGGGAGTGTCAGGATCGACGAGGCGAAGATGACCGGCATCACGCCGCCGGCATTCACGCGGAGGGGCAGATGCGTGGATTGGCCACCCATGATTTTGCGGCCGACCACACGCTTGGCGTATTGCACTGGAATTCGCCGCTCGCTGCGTTCCACATAGACAATGAAGGCAACGATCACGATCATCACCGCCAGCAGCAGGGCGATTGCCACAGGGGTGAAGGCGCCCCAGGCGTTGGTCTTGACCTTGTCGTAGAGGTCGGCCACGCCGCGCGGGAGTCCGACGACGATGCCGGCGAAGATCAGCAACGACATGCCGTTGCCAACCCCGCGCTCGGTGATCTGTTCGCCGAGCCACATGATGAACGCGCTGCCCGTGGTGAGGGTCAGCATGGTCATCAGGATGAACCCCGGGCCGGGGTTCAGCACGAAGTCCTGGTTGCCCTTGGTCAAGCTGAAGGCAATTCCGAAGGACTGCAACGCGCTCAGGATGACGGTCAGGTAACGCGTCCACTGAGTGATCTTCTTGCGCCCGAGTTCCCCTTCCTTCTGCAGCTTGGCCAGCGGTTCATAGACCACGGTGAGCAACTGCAGAATGATGGACGCGGTGATGTAGGGCATGATGCCCAGGGCGAAAATCGTCAGCCGGCGCAACTGCCCGCCAGAAAACAGGTCTACGAAGCCCAGGAAGGTGCCGCGATTTTGCTCGAAGAACTGGGAAAGCTTGTCTGCATTGATGCCCGGGGTCGGAATGTGGCCGCCCAGGCGATACACCGCCAACATGGCGAGCGTGAAGAGAATGCGCTTGCGCAGATCCGGAATTCGGAAGATGTTGGCCAGTTTTTCCAGCATTACTGCAAGACCTCGAACTTGCCGCCAGCTTTGGTGATCTTCTCCTGCGCCGACTTGGAGAACTTGTGGGCGTGAACCGTCAGGGCAGAGTTGAGCTCCCCGTCCCCGAGGACCTTGACCGGGTGCTTGGTCTTGATGACCCCAGCCTTGCGCAGCACGTCAGGCGTGATGGTGGTTTCGCCGAGCGCAGCCAGCGACTGCAAATTCACGATGGCGTATTGCTTGCGAAAAATGTTGGTAAAACCGCGCTTAGGCATGCGGCGGTGCAGCGGCATCTGGCCGCCTTCAAAACCGCGCATCATGCGGGAGCCGCTACGGGAGCGCTGCCCCTTGTGTCCGCGGGTGGAGGTCTTGCCCATGCCGGAGCCCATGCCGCGGCCCACGCGCTTAGGGTTCGCTGACGATTTTTTGGGTGCTCGAACGTTGGAAAGATTCATTGCTTCTGCTCGCTGTGATCCGCCGGTTGCAAAGTGTCAAGGTTTCAAGGTTTTGAAAACTAAATCACGCTTTGAAACTAGCTTTCTACGATCTCTACCAAATGCGGCACCTTCTTCACCATGCCGCGAATGGCAGGCGTGTCAGGCCGCTCGATGACCTGGTTCAGCCGCGTGAATCCCAGGCCCTTCACCACCCGCTTATGTTTTACCGGGGCACAAATCGCCGAGCGCACCCACTTGATGTGGAGCTTCCCCGAACTTGATTTCGATGTTGTTTTCGCAGCCATCACAATCCTCAAAAAGCTACCAGCTCTCAGCTGTCAGCTCACAGTTTCTGCCTTCCATCCATCGGCCGAGCGCTCTCATGAAAGCTGAGAGCTGAGGGCCGATGGCTCGCTACAGCTCTTCTGCGTTCTTGCCCCGCAATGCCGCGACGGCTTCCTTGTTCTTCAGTTTCTTCAAAGCATCGAAGGTCGCCTTGATCACATTGTGCGGGTTGGTGGTGCCGATCGACTTGGTCAGCACGTTCTGGATACCGACCGAGGTCATCACCGCGCGCACGGCGCCTCCGGCAATCACGCCGGTGCCCTCGGGCGCGGGCTTCAACAGCACGTGGCCCGATCCGAAGCGGCCTAGCACCAGGTGCGGGATCGAGTTCTGCGTCAGGTTGACCTTGAGCAGGTTCTTCTTGGCCGACTCAATTCCTTTGCGAATGGCCTGCGGCACTTCCTTGGCCTTGCCCGAGCCATAGCCCACGACGGCCGCGCTGGGATCCCCCACCACCACAAGGGCTGCGAACGACAGGTTCTTGCCACCCTTCACCACTTTGGTGACGCGGTTGATGGCGACGACCTGATCCTTCAGCTGATAATTTCCTGCGTCGAGCTTCTTGGTAACAGTTGGCATTCGAACCTCAATCTCCTAGAACTGCAGTCCGCCTTCGCGTGCAGCATCGGCCAGGGCTTTGACGCGGCCGTGATAAATGTATCCGCCGCGGTCGAACACGACCTTGCTGATCCCCTTGGCCTTAGCGCGCTCCGCGATCGTCTTGCCAACCACTTTGGCCGCGGCGACGTTGCCCCCGGTCTTTTTGCCCTCGCCTTCGGCGCTACTGGCCGCGACCAGCGTTTCGCCGCTCGCATCGTCGATCACCTGCACATAAATGTGGTTCAGCGAGCGATACACGTTCAGGCGCGGACGCTCGGCCGTGCCATACAGTTTCTTCCGGATACGGTCATGCACGCGCAGCCGGGTTGCGTTCTTGCCTGGTTTGTTGAACATCGTTCTTGTCCTCGTCCCGGGTTTCTGTGCCGGGTACCAGTCGTTGGTCCTTGGTCGTTTGTCGCTCCCTAACCCAAGGCAACCGCTACTGGCAAACTGCTAAACGTTGGTATTGCGAACCGGTAGGTCGAGGGGTCTGCCAACGACCAACGACTCACGACCAACGACCGCTACTTCGCTCCCGTCTTTCCGACTTTCTTCTTCAGGCGCTCGCCTGCGTAGCGGACACCCTTGTTTTTGTACGGATCGGGCGGGCGCAGGGCGCGCATCTCGGCGGAAACCTGTCCGACTTTCTGCCGGTCAATACCGCTGACGGTAAGTCGCGTCTGCTTGGG
>Ga0306924_10001171_pt1 | contig 23657 bp, 20 predicted proteins | sample sta12Can44000111_FD_203756 | JGI IMG/M metagenome (GOLD analysis project Ga0306924, IMG submission 203756) | Lab enrichment of tropical soil microbial communities from Luquillo Experimental Forest, Puerto Rico - statanox.12C.anox.44.000.111 (v2)... | ecosystem: Environmental > Terrestrial >...
GATGCGCGGCTCGGCGAAAGGCGCCAGCGTAAACGGGTGCTGTGCTGCCTGGCGCGGCGGCGGGAGATCGCGCACCGTGGTGTCGAACACGAATCCCCACATCGGGGCGTATACGCCATATTCGGGCCAAATGGTACGGTTGGTGAAAGCGATCTTGCGGCCGATCACGCGCTCGCCGCGCGCCGTTCGCAACGCGCACAGGCGGGCAGAGATGCGATAGGCGTCGTCGAGGCTAAGGCCGGGATGGCGCGCCGAGAACGGTGCAATCTGGCGCGCGCCGTCCATCGCCGCGAGCGCCTCCGCCGCGATGGTTTCGTGATCTGGTGGGGCAAGGATCATGCCGCGAATCATACCTGTAGGCTGCGGCAACGCCATCGGCCAGCTGTCCGATTTGCAATGCGCATCACTGCACAAGCGGTTCTTTCCGAGCTTATGGTTGATTTGAAGCCTTTTGGCCTCCCTCAAATGTTGCAGTGCATGAGTCCGGAAGTGGCACAGAGCGGTAGTTAGGAAATGTCCGCTTTTGCGCCGCTTGTGGGGGCTAAGCGGACATCGACCGGCGATCGCCGAACTCTCGTCGATTTATGAGTACACGCCCTTAGTCTAGATCGGCAAAATTACGGTTTATGCAGTTGACGCCTTTCCACTGCATCGGTTGACACACACATACACACACACCGTGCCCGCCGAGAGCGTACTTGTGGCGCGATGGGCATCGGATAGGATAGGCACCATGATTTTGCATTGGGAACTCTTGCTATGATACCAGAGCCACGACCGGCAACTCGTACGGAGGTGCCGGTTCTTGATCTCAGCGGGCTTGTCGAGGGCGCGCCAATTGATGCGCTTGCGCGCGAGCTGCGCCATGCGTGCGAGACGATTGGATTCTTTTACGTCATCAATCACGGCGTCCCGCAATCGGTGATCGACGCCGCGTTCGCGGCGACGCGGCGTTACTTTGCGCTGCCATTTGAGGAGCGTATCAAGGACACGATCGACGAGCGCTTCCGCCGAGGCTTCATGCCGACTGGCATAAACCAGCATCCCGGTTACGCACCCGACCTCAAGGAGAGCTTCGAATATTGCCTGGATTTGCCGCTCGATGACCCGGACGTCGTTGCTGGGCGGCCGCTGCATGGCCCGAACCGTTGGCCCGCCGACCACCCTTGGCTGCGGATGGCGGCAGAACCCTATTTCGATGGCACCATGGCTTTGGGCAAGCGGCTGTTGCGGGTCCTGGCGGCCAGTCTTGGCCAGCGCCAAGACTTCTTCGTGCGATGGTGCAAGAAGCCGATGGTGCAGACGCGGCTGTTCCATTATCCGCCGCAGCCGCCCGAGGGCGACGACAAGCAGCTCGGAGTGGCCCCACATACCGACTACGGCATGATCACCATCCTATCGCAGGACCCGATCGGCGGCCTCGAACTGCGCAAGCGCGACGGTGAGTGGGTTGGCGCGCCCTACATTCCGGGCACCTTTGTCATCAACCTCGGCGACCTCATGAAGGTGTGGACCAACGATATCTACGTCTCCAACCCGCACCGGGTGCTCAACCGCAGCGGCAAGGAACGCTATTCGATCCCGACCTTCTTCAATCTCGATTACGACACGCCGGTGGCCTGCCTCGACACCTGCCAGTCACCGAGCAACCCGCCCAAATACAAACCGATCAAATCCGGCGACTATCTGGTGAGCCGGTTCCGCGACGTTCAGAAATACCGCCCACCGACCGCAGCCTAGCTTCAGAGCGCTGCGCGCTGCAGCAACCGCAGCGATCCGGCCTGTGCTGCTTGCGTCACCTCCTGCGTATCCAGGCTAAGCACGCGGCGTCCGCGCATCAGGATGCGGCCGCCGACGATGGTGGTGTCGACGTCCTGTGCGGTTGCCGCAAAGACAATCAGGGCCATGAACGTGTCCGCATCTCTGGCATCGCTTGGAGCTAGATGCGGCTTTTCAAGATCAAGCAAGATGAGGTCGGCATGCTTGCCCACCTCCAGGCTCCCCACCTCGAGGCCCAGGGCCCGCGCGCCGTTGCGGGTCGCAGCCGCGAGAATCGACTGCGGCGGCCACAGCGTAGGGTCGCGGTGCGCTGCGCGCTGGACGAGCGCGGCGTATTTCATCTCGCGGAACGGGTCGAGGACGTTGTTGCTCGCTGCACTGTCGGTGCCGAGCCCCATCGTCACTCCCGCCCGCTGAAAGCGGACGAGCGGCGCGATGCCGGAAGCCAGTTTGAGATTACTCGTGACGTTGTGCGCAATGGCCGCCCCAGCGCGCGAGACACGGCGGCAATCGGCGTCGTCGAGCCAGACGCCGTGCGCGAGCAGCGTCTGCGGCCTCAGTAGGCCGAGATCGTCGGCGTGCTCCACTGGCGAACGGCCGTAGCTTTCCCTGCACTCCAGCGTCTCGCGCTCGGTTTCGGCTATGTGGATTTGTAAATGGCAGTCGAGTTTCTCGACAGTGTCGGCGCAGCGGCGTAGAAGTGGATCCGAACAGGCATAGAGCGAATGCGGGGCGAGCCCGTAGGACACGAGCGCCGTCGGCTTGCGCGCGGCGACCGCGTCGAGACCGGCGGTCCACTCAGATTCTAGACGATCGGGGTCGGAGAAGTCGCGCATGTTGAAGGCTAGGCGCGCGCGCAGTCCGCTCTCCTCGACGGCTTGCACGGTCGCCGGTAGGTCGCGCCACATGTCGGTAAAGGACGTGATCCCGGCCCGGATCATCTCCACGCAGGCCAGGCGCGCGCCGGCATAGGTCTCCTCGGGGCCGGCATGCTGCATCAGCGGCCAGACAGCGCAGTTCAGCCAACGCTGCAGCGGAAAAGTCTCGGCTAGGCCGCGCAGCAGAATCATTCCGGCATGGCCATGGCAGTTGACGAAGCCAGGCAGGATTGCCTTGGCCGAAGCGTCCAGACGCTCACCTGCGCTTACCCGGGCGCTCACCTCGCGCCGATCGCCGACCGCCGCTATACGCCCGCCGGCGATTGCAACGGCGCCATCGGGGAAGAACGAGCCGGCGGCATCCATCGGCAGCAGTGGCCCGCCGGCGACGAGGAGATCAGCCTGCATCATTTGTCCGCTCATCCGCCAGCACCAGGCAGTCCGCTGGCAGGAAGCTCACGAAGATCGGCGCTCCAGGCTCGAACAGAACGGCATCGGGGCGGTTGGGCTCGGTCGCGAGCAGTTTTTCGCCGCTTGCTGCACACCGGTAATGGATGCTCGCGCCGAGATACGTTCGCGACTCGATGCGGGCGGGGAAGACGTTGGCTACGTCGAGGGGTGCTCCGCGGCTGAGCCGGATGCGTTCGCTCTTTACGACCCCGATCACGGCGCGGCCATTCGCCATCGCTCGGCCCACACCTACGATCGCCAGCGGCGACGCCGTCTCGAAGCGCACATGTTCGCCCTGCGCTGCGGTCACCGTTCCGCGCAGCAGATTGGCTTGGCCGATGAAGGACGCGACAAAAGGATGCTTCGGCCGCTCGTACACATTGATGGGAGTGTCCACTTGAACGACGCGGCCGCGGTCCATCACTGCCATCCGGTCGGCGAGTGCCAGCGCCTCGATCTGGTCGTGGGTCACGAACACGGTGGTGATGCTGACCGCTCGCTGTACGCGTCGAATCTCGTCGCGCATCTCGTCGCGCAGCTTGGCGTCGAGATTGCTGAGCGGCTCGTCGAGCAGCAGGAGCCGCGGCCGGATGGCGATGGCGCGGGCGAGCGCGACGCGTTGCTGCTGGCCGCCGCTGAGCTGACGCGGCAGGCGATCGCCGACGTCGTCGAGGCGCACGAGGCGGAGCGCCTCGCGCACTGCGGCCGCGATCTCCCCCCGCTTCTGGTTGCGCATCGCAAGGCCGAAGCCGACGTTCTGGTTCACGGTCAAGTGCGGGAACAGCGCGTAGTTCTGGAAGACGACACCGATGTCCCGCTTCTGCGGCGGTACCCGGGTGATGTCGTCTCCGCCGAGGCGCACGTGGCCGCGATCCACGGTCGCGAAACCGGCGATGATGCGAAGCGTCGTCGTCTTGCCGCAGCCGCTCGGGCCGAGCAGGCACATCAGCTCGCCCGCGTCGACGTTGAGCGACAAGTCGGTCAGCGCCATGATGGATCGGTAGTTCTTGGTGACGCTGGCGAGTTCAAGGTACGGCATGCGAACCCGAGCCCCTCAGCCCAGCAGCCGCAGGCGAAAAGCCCGCTCGACGGTCACGGTAATTGCGACGGCGGCGACAACCACCATCGAGGCGACGGCCGCGACCAATGGGTCGATACGGGATTCCATATAGGCGAACATGACGATGGGCAGAGTCGCGGTAGACGGGTTGGTGAGGAAAAGCGATAGCGGCAGGTTCACGAACGACAGAATGAACGCGAAAACGAAGCCGGCGATGAGGGCGGTGCGCACGAGCGGCAAGGTCACGTATCTGACCGCGCGCAACCGCCCCGCTCCGAGGCTGAGCGCCGCCTCCTCGAGACCGAAGTCGAAACGTGCGAGACCAGTCATCACAAGGCGCAACGTGAACGGCATCACGTAGATGGTGTGGACCGCCACCAGGCCCGCGAGCGTGAGCTGCACGCCGAGCAGCGCCAAGAGCTGCAGCATAGCAAGCCCGATGACGATCTGCGGCACCAGGATCGGAGCAAGCAGAAACGTTGCAATCGCATTCTCCCCGCGCAACGGATAGCGCACCAACGCGTAGGCGGCGAGGAACCCGAGCACGGTCGCGATGGTCGCTGCGAGCGCCGCGACGATCGCGCTGACGCGCATCGCCGTCAAAAATTCATCATGACGCAGGACGGCGACATACCATCGCAGGGTGACTGTCTCGAACGGGCTTGGAAAACTCGTCGCCGAGTTGAGAGAGTCGATGATGATGATCAACATCGGGCCGATCACGAACAGGTAGACCAATCCGAGGTAGAGACGCGAGAAGAAGTGCAACGCGATCATCGCACGAGCCTCGACATGAGCTTCGTGAACGCGAAGATGATGACGACCATCATTACCAGCAGCACGACCGCGGCGGCGGCCGCCAGCTCGCTGTTGAAGGTGGCGAGGATGAACTGCGCCACTAGCGTGGTGAGGGTGAGCTGCGTCGCGCCGCCGAGGTAATGCGGGGAGACGTATGCGCTCGCAGCGAGCGAGAATGCGATGATCGAAGCCGAGATCACGCCGGGAAGGCTAAGCGGCCACACGATCCGGAAAAACATCCGAACTGGGCCGGCGCCGAGGCTGTGCGCGGCCTCGATGAGGTCGTTCGGTATCTGCTTGAGCGAGCTTAAGACGGTCAGAATGACGAAAGGCAGCGTGAAATGCACGAGCCCGATCACGATGGCGGTCTCGGTGCCGAGCAGGCGCAGGGGCGCGAGGAGCCCGCGGCGCACGAGCGGTCCGAGCAACGGACCGCCGTCGGAAAGAAGGATCATCCAGCCGAGCACGACCACCAGCGGGCCGGTCAGGATCGGGAATGTAAGCCCGACGATCATCGTGCTGCCGACCCGCTCGGATAGGCCTTTGAGCACATAGGCGGCCGGATACCCGAGCAAGAGCGCCAGCAGCGTCACCAGGAAGGAAGTACGCAGGGTGCGCACGAGCACGTCGACATAGTAGGCCTTGCTGAGCAGATAACGGAAATTGTCGAGGCCGAGGCCCTCGAACTGGATAAGCACATTGGGCGACAGGCTCAGATAGGCCGTCGCGGCGAGCGGCAGGGCGAGCAGCAGGAGGACAAAGGCCACGGCTGGCGCGAGCCCGGCATAGGCGGACCAGCGAACCGTGTCGGCAGCGCGCGGGACGACTTCAAGCGGGAGGGTGGCCATGCGCGGCGACCAGTCGATGTTGCGCTCAGGCAAGGCCCGCCGCGGACAGGCGGGAGGCCGCGGCCTCGCGGCCTTTGGCGATAATATCGGCCTCGTCGAGGGTCTCGGCCACGCCGTTGCGCACGACGATCCGGCCGTCGACGATGACGGTTTCGACGTCGGCGCCGGTGGCAGAGAACACTAGATGTGACAATACTTGGGCCGGCCGATCGCGGTGCAACGGAACAAAGCGCGGATCGTCGAGGTCGATCGCGATGATGTCAGCCCGCTTGCCGGGCTCGATGCTGCCGATTTCGCTGTCGAGACCGAGCACGCTTGCTCCCCCGATTGTCGCCATGGCGAGCGCGTCGGCGGGCGCAAGCGTCGAAGCCTCACCCCGACGCCGGTCCAGCAACAGGGCCATGCGCATCTCGTCGAACAGGTCATGGCGGTCGTTGGCGGCCGCGCTATCGGTCCCGAGCCCGACCGGCAGCCGCGCCTGCATCAAGGCCAGCGGCGCGATACCGGTGCCGAGCTTGGCATTGGCGATCGGATTGTGCGCGATGCCGGCGCTCCGCTCCGCTGCAAGGTCGAGCTCACGCTCGGTGGCGTGGACGCCGTGGGCGAGGATGGTGCCGGGCCGCAGCAAGCCGAGCGCGTCGATCTCGTAGAAATCGTGCCCGTCGTCGACCTCCTCGCGCGTCTCGGAGGCATGCATATGGATGCGCAGCCCGCGATCGCGCGCGGTCGCCGCCGCCTGTCGCAGTGTGTCCGCCTCAACGCCATAGAGCGACTGGATGCCGACGGCGGGCGTGAGCCGTGGATCGTTCCACCGCTTGGGCGCGGCGGCGAGCGCCTCCAGTTCACCCACAGTATAGGTCCGGCCATAGGACGCGAGCACCGCGCGCAGCCCACAGCTCTTGACGGCCTCGGCGGTGGCGTCGGGGAACGGCCACATGTCGGCGAAGGTGGTGATGCCCGCCTTCACCATTTCCAGGCAGCCTAGGCGGGTGCCGAGATAGGAGGCGCGCTCGTCCATCGCCTGCACAAACGGCCAAACCACCTCTCTCAGACGCCGGTGCAGCGGCCGGTCGCCGGCGCGGCCCTTGAGCAGACTCATGCCAGCGTGGACGTGGCTGTTGACCAGTCCGGGCAGTATGGCGCGCGCCGAGCAATCGAGTCGCAGACGCGCGTGCCACTGCGCTTCGACTTCGGCGCTCGACCCGACCGCAACGATGTCGGTGTCGCGGATGGCGACTGACCCTGGCCGGAACGTCCGGGCCTGCGGACGCTCCATCGTGACGACGAAGCCTCCCGCCAGCAGGATGTCGCAGGGCTGCGGCACTCCTAGCGGGCCCGCCAGTTCGGGACGACCTCGGTGTTGAGCCGTTCGGTCCAGGCCGCGCGCCGATCAGCGAACAGGCTGGGATCGAAGAAGCGCAGCTGATCGACACGCGCGCCGCACGCGCACAGCGCCATCTGCGCGACGCTGAGCTTGACGTTTTTGTTGGTCGGCCCCTGATAGGTCTCGATCGCGAATGGTTCCTGCACGCTTGGTTCGAGCATCAGGTTGAGAAAGATTTCGGCGAGTTCCTGGTTCTTGGTGCCCTTCACAATGCTAACATATTCAGGAACGCCGATGCCCTTCTCCTTGGGGATGACGTAGTCGATCGGATATTTCTGCGCCTTCATCGTCTCGAGGTAGTAATCGAACTCGGTGGCGAGCGTCACGTCGCCTGTCTTGTTGAGCGGCGCCCAATCGGTCCAGAAGATTGTGAGCTTCGACGGCCGCAGCTCGGCGAGCTTCTTGAACCCGGGTTCGGGATTTGCGGCGCTGCCGCCGGCAAGCTCCGCCGCGATGATAACGAACGCAGGCATCTGGCTGTGGACCGGCGCCGCGAGCGCAAGCTTGCCGTGGAATTCCGGCCGCCACATGTCGGCCCAGCTGGTCGGCTTGTCCTTAACAACCTCGGGATTGTGGGCAAGCACATAGGCGATCAGCGTGTAAGGCGCACCCGGGATCGTCGTGGCGGTGCCGAACTCCTTCACCGAGAGCGCCCAATCCTGAATGTTTGCCGCGTTGGGAACGTTCTTGCGGTTGGCCGGCGTCAGGATACCCGCGCGGTAGCCGGCGACGACGGCCTCGTCGGTCGAGAAGAAGACGTCGGCTGGCGGACTTGCGCGCTGTGCCAGCAGCTTATTGTAGCGCGCTCCTTGGCCGCCGATGTCGAAGGCCAACGTGGCGCCGGTCTGCTTCTCGAATTCTTTCTGCGCATAGGCCTTGATTCCATCCTGGGTGACTCCACCCCACGTAGACACGGTGAGTGTGGTGCCGCGCGCAATAGAGGGCGCGCCCTGGGCACGCGTGATGCGGGCATTCGCAGAGGTACCGACGGCACCGAGGCCGATGACGCCAGCAGTTCGGATGAGCTGCCGACGGGTGATCCAACCGTTGTTCTTCGACTGCTTCATGTTCTTGTCCCCTGCACAAAAAACCAGCGACGCGCCTACAGGCCTACCGGAAAGACGCTATGTCGCCGCTACGACGTCAGCCAGACGCTTTATACAAATCCCGTGCTCCGCTCTGGAAGGCGTGGTCCGTTTATCGGCTCCGGTCAATGATTATTCTTGCATGAGCATTGATATGCGGCAAGGAACACCGAACTCGGGTAGTTTGCTACACGCTCACACCGTCCTCCTTATCTCTAATCTCTACGAGCTCAGGTCTTTCGGCGCACCTGCGCGACGGCCATCAGGATGCGCTCCGCGGTCGCAGGCGCGTCGAGTCTCGGGAACACGCGATAGTCGCCGGCCGACGCCACCGCATCGGTAATCGCCGCAAAGGCCGAGAGCGCGAGCATCAGTGGCGGCTCACCCACTGCCTTCGAGCGGTAGATGGTCTCGGCGCGGTTCTCACCGTTCCACAACCGCATGCGAAAGTCATCCGGTCGATCGTTGGCGGTCGGAATCTTGTACGTCGACGGTGCGTGCGTGCGCAGGCAGCCCGACTGATCCCACCACAGTTCCTCGGTAGTAAGCCAGCCGAGCCCCTGGATGAAGCCGCCCTCAATCTGGCCGAGATCGACGGCCGGATTGAGCGAGCGGCCGACGTCGTGCACGAGGTCCACGCGCAGGAGCCGGTTCTCGCCAGTGAGCGTATCGATCATGACCTCGCTCACGGCACCGCCATAGGCGAAGTAGAAGAAGGGCCGCCCGCGCTGCTTGACTGGATCGTAGCTTAGCCCGGGCGTCGAATAGTAACCGGTCGAGGAAAGGGAGATGCAGCCGAGATGGGCCTGCGTGACGAGTTCCGCGAAGCTCAACTCCTTGTTGCCGACGCGCACCCGGTTGGGCAGGAACACGACCTGCTCTTCCGGCACGTGGTAGTGCTTGGCCGCAAAATCGATCAGCCGCTCCTTGATCGTCCGCGCGGCGTTGCGCGCGGCCATGCCGTTGAGGTCGGAGCCGGAGGAGGCGGCGGTCGCCGAGGTGTTGGGCACCTTTGCGGTCGTGGTCGCCGTGATCTTCACGCGCTCGATGTCGATCTGGAATTCCTCGGCCACGACCTGCGCCACTTTCACGAACACGCCCTGTCCCATCTCGGTGCCGCCGTGATTGAGCTGGACCGAGCCATCCTTGTAGACGTGAACGAGAGCGCCAGCCTGGTTGAGGTGCGCCTTGCTAAAGGAGATCCCGAATTTCACCGGCGTGAGCGCGATACCCTTTTTCAGGATCGGATTCTTTCTGTTGAACTCGCGCGTCGCCGCACGCCGCCTGCGATAGTCGGATGAAGCTTCGAGGTCCTCCACCATCTCGGCGATGATGCTATCGGTGACCTCCATGTGGTAGGGCGTGATGCCGCCGCCCTTCGAGGAATAGAAATTGGCCTTGCGGATATCGAGCGGGTCGCGGCCAAGCGCAAACGCGATCTCGTCAATCACGCGCTCCATGCCGAGCATGCCCTGCGGTCCGCCGAAGCCGCGGAAGGCGGTGTTCGAGACCGTGTGCGTCTTCATCCGGCGCGAATGGACGACTGCATTGTGTAGCTCGTAGGCATTATCCGCGTGGAACATCGCGCGGTCGGCGACGCTGGAGGACAGGTCGGCCGAATAGCCGCAGCGCGCCGCCTGCTCGAAGCGCACGCCGAGGATCCGGCCGTCGTCATCAAAGCCCACGTCGTAATCGATGCGGAAGTCGTGACGCTTGCCCGTGATGATCATGTCGTCGTCGCGGTCGACCCGCAACTTGGCCGGCCGGCCAGTCTTGTGTGCGGCGAGCGCCGCGATCGCCGCGAACAGCGAGGCCTGGCTCTCCTTGCCACCAAAGGCGCCGCCCATGCGCCGCACTTCCACCGTCACCGCATGCTCGGGCAGCGCGAGCATCTTGGCGACATTGTGCTGCACCTCACTCGGGTGCTGGGTCGAGGAATAGACCAGCATGTCGCTGCCCTCGCCAGGGATAGCGTAGGCGATCTGACCTTCGAGATAGAAATGATCCTGTCCGCCGGTGCGCACTGTCCCGGAAATGCGGTGCAGCGCCTTGCGCAACGCCGCATCGACGTCGCCCAGCCGCAAGGTCTGTGCCGGCAGGAGATCGGCGTTGGCTGTGAGCGCGTCGTCGACCGTGATCAAGGCTGGAAGGTCTTCGTATTCGATGCGAGCGAGTTTTGCAGCCGCGCGTGCGACTTCGATAGTCTCCGCCGCGACTGCGAAGATGGACTGCCCGGCGTATTGTACCTCGTCGACGGCGAAGACCGGATCATCGCCGAAGATCGGGCTTGCATCGTTCACGCCGGGGATGTCAGCGGCGGTGAGCACGCAAACGACGCCCGGCTGCCGGCGAACCATGGACACATCGAGTGCGACAATGCGCGCGTGGGGACGCGTGCTCATCGCGACGCATAGATGGAGCGTGCCGGGCAATTCGGGGATGTCGTCGATGTAGACCGCTTCGCCTGTGACGTGCCACGCCGCACTGTCGTGGGCGAGCGCCGCATTCACGCCACCGCGGATCGGCCGCTCCTGCAGAATGACCGGAACGTCGTCGCGCTGCGCCGCCTCACTCATTGACCAGCTCCAGCACGCGCGTTGCGACTTTCTTGCCGCTGTTTTCGAGGTGGAAGCGCCGCAGCAGGTTCTGCGCAGCGAGAAGGCGGTAGTCCGCCGAGGCACGCATATCCGTAATTGGGGTGAAGTCTTCCGTTAGGGCGGAGCATGCGCGCTCGATAGTCGTCGCCGCGAAGGGCTGACCGGTAAGAGCCGCTTCCGTCTTTTGGGCGCGCTTCGGCGTTGCCGCGATGCCGCCAAAGGCGAGGCGCGCGCGCACGATCGTGTTGTCCTTAAGTGTGAGCGCAAAGGCGCCCATGACCGCTGAGATATCCTGGTCGAAGCGGCGCGAAATCTTGTAGCAGGCAAAGCGCGTGGCCGCGTCAAGTGGTGGCACCAGCACGGCCTCGACGAATTCGCCCGGCGCTCGGTCCTGCTTGCCATAAGCGAGGAAGAAAGTTTCGAGCGGCAGTTCGCGCCGCGTGGCGCCGCGATGCAGGTGGAGCCTTGCGCCGAGCGCAATCAGCGCGGGCGGCAGATCGCCGATGGGCGAGCCGTTGGCGATGTTGCCGCCGACCGTCCCGGCATTGCGGATTTGGATAGAGGCAAAGCGGCGCAACAGCTCGCCGAGATCAGGGTGAAGCCGGGCGAGCGCAGCGGTCGCGTCGCGGTGGCTCAGGGCCGCGCCGATCGTGAGTCCGTCCACCGTCTCCTTGATCTCATTGAGCCCGGCCACGCGGGTCACGTCGATGAGCGTCGCGAGATGCCGCTGCTGCTTCGTCACCCAAAGCCCGACATCGGTCGCGCCAGCGACTAGCACGGCGTCCGGATGCTTGCTGTAGACGTCGGCAAGCTCGTCAATGCTGCGCGGCGCAAACCATTGCTGGCCGCCGTGCGCGACGTGCAACATGTCGCCGTCATCGAGCGCCGAAAGCCGCCCCGCAGTCGCCGCCTGCGCCGCCGCTGCCGGGCGGGGCGCGGCCGCAACATCGAGCCCGGCGTCAATGATCGGCCCGTAGCCGGTGCAGCGGCAGAGATTGCCGGCGATCCAGTCCTTGACGCTCTGCCGATCTTCCAGCGTGCCCTCGAGCCACCCGGCATAAAGCTGCATGATGAAGCCCGGCGTGCAGAAGCCGCATTGCGAGCCGTGGCGGTCGACCAGGGCCTGCTGCACCGGATGGAGCGTGCCGTCTGCCCGCTTCACGTCCTCGACCGTCAAAAGCTGGCGGCCGTGCAGCTCTGGCACGAACTGGATGCACGCATTGACTGCCCAGTGGCGCAGTCCGCCTGCGCCGTCGGGCTCCGCCAGCACCACGGTACAGGCGCCACAATCGCCTTCGGCGCAGCCTTCCTTGGTGCCGGTGCGGCGGGCGTGACGCCGTAGATATTCGAGCACAGTCAGCGTGGGGGATACGTCCCGCAGTGTGTGCTCGTCCTCGCCGAGAAGGAATCGGATATCGTGACTCATGAATCTGACGCGCTGTCTACTCCGCGCTAGTTATGCTCGCTCGGCCCCATGATGACAATGTTCTCGGTCTGCTCCACATGGCGGACGAAGATGTATTTGTCCTCCCGCCCGTCACTGTGCTTGCGCTTGATATCGCGCCTCACGCTGCGATCGATCTTCGCTACCACGACGTAGGGCAACTGCGCCCGCAACCCTGCCTCGCAATGTCGATCGAATTCATCGAGCGTCTTCACCGCGTAGGCGTGCTCGATCCCTGCGCCGCGCGCAATCGCCGCGATGTCGACCCGTCCCGACGCCGTGTGCGTCGGCGGGCCGCCGATCGACTGATAGCATTCATTGTCCCAGATTACGATGAACAGGTTCTTCGGTTGCTCGTTCGCGAGCGTGGCCAAAATGCCGAGATTGAACAGCAGGCCGCCGTCGGTATCGAGCGACACGATCCGACGGTGCGGCAAGCCCACAGCGAGCCCGAACGCCTGCGGTGTCACGCAGCCGAGTTGCTGCTGGAACAGGCTCGCGCTGCGCATGTGCGGGGCTGCGTTGTACCATTCATCGACGCTCGACCCCAGTGAAAGCACCACAAGCTCGTCCTTGAGCCGCACGGCGAGCCGCGTCATGCAGTCAAACCGGTTCATCTCACGATGCTCCCCGAGAGTACGACCGCGGAGTGGTAGTAGGCCGTGTGCGACCAGACGTAGGCGTCCATAATGGCGCGCTGGATGTTCTCCTCGCGATCGACGATCCGATACGGAATACGCATGGCATTGAGCAGCGGCTCCATGGTCATGCCGTGTGGGATCGCCCACCAGTTGTTCTCGCCAAGATCGCCGCGATGGCTCATGATCATCACCACTGGAATGCCCGCGCCCATGCCCATACGCGCGAGCGGCTCGATCGAGGCACGCAGCCCTGAATTCTCCATGATCAGCGCCGACTTCTTCCCCGACAGCCAAATGCCGCCGCAAATCGCCGCGCCTTCTCCCTCGTTGGTCACGCGGATGGTGCGGATATCTGGGTCGTGGTCGAGCGCCGGGTAGAGCTCCTTCAGCAGCGAGTCCGGTAGATAGCAGACGACGCTGACGCCCACGGCCTTGAGGCCGGCAATCACTTGTTCAACAGCACTGGCTTGCATGATCGATTATTCTCACCGTGTCAGCTCGACGCTCGCATTGCGGTAAAGCGCGACACATTCGTCTTCGAGCACGCCTTCAATCACGGTCAGGTCCCATCCGACCATTTCGGCGAAGCGCTCGACCGTATAGTCCTTGAAGTTGAAGGCGAGCTTGGCGAGGCTCCTGATATGGCGGTTGCGGGCCCCCATGACCAAGGTCTTGATCCCACCGTTGAGGATCGCACCGCAGCACATCGGGCAAGGCTCACAGGTGCAGTAGAACACGCAATCTGGCAACGTGCGCTGCCTGAGCTTTTGCGTCGCGTGTTTGATCGCTAGCGTTTCGGAATGCGCGGTAGTGTCGGAAGTCGAGACCTTCAGGCTGTGTGTGCGCACGATGAGCTCGCCATTGCGCGCGATGACCGCGCCGAACGGCTGCTCGCCCATAGCAGCCCCGAGCTTCGCCTCCTCGATGGCGATCGCCATGAACCGCTGATGAATGGTGTTCATACAGATTGACTCTTTATCTGACAGCGAGCGGGCTGTGGCTTCGCTCCCCGAAATGACCAGCTCGCGATCGTTAAGCGCGTTGTCACTTCCCCGGAATCTTGAGTCCGCGTTCGGCCTTCGGCGGCAGGTAGGAGCGATCAAACACTTCCTTTACCTCCGGCTTGCGCCGGAGCTGGTACGCGTCGGTTACGGTCGCGATGGCGTTCGCCATGCGCTTGTCATCGACGTCGCCGATGCCCAGCGCCTTGGTCTCCGGCGTGATCATCTGCTTTTCAAGGAAATAAATGAGGCGTGGCTTCTCAATCTCAGGTTTAAGCAGCGTTTCGACGTTTTGCAGCACGGCCATGCCGCTGTCTGGATTGGCCGCAATCTCAACCAACGCGCGGTTGATCGCGCGCACGAGGCCTCGTACCGCCTGCGGCTTCTCCTTTAGTAGCTTCTGCGAGACCATGACCCCGTTCGAATAGAGATCAAGGCCGTAGTCATCGTAGAAGAACCAGCGGAAGTCCTTCTCGGGATCTTGCCGCTGCGCGACCACGTTCATGTAGGTCGTGGCGGCAAAGGCGGCGATCACGTCCACCTGCCCCTGGATCAACATCTGTTCGACCAGGTTGGGCGCGACATTGACCACCTTGATTTTGCTCTCGTCGACGCCGTTCTTCTTCGCGAGCGGCGCGAGCATGCGGTGAGTGGCGGAACCCGCGGGCACGCCGAGAGACTTGCCTTCAAGATCCTTTAGCGTCTTGATTGGGCCGCTCGACTTGACGATCAGCGCGAACGGTGAACGGTTATAAATGAGATAAACCATCACCGGCTGCTCGCCGGGCCGCGTTGCTGCGTTCTGGATTATGGCGTTCATGTCGCCAAACCCAGCATCATAGGCACCCGACATGATGCGGGTAACCGTGGCGGCCGAACCTTCGCCTTGGTCCACCGTCACGTCGAGGCCGGCCTCACGGAAATAGCCCTTGTCGCGTGCCATATAGAACCACGCGTGCGGCCCCTGAACCTTCCAGTCCAGCGTGAACTTGATTTTCGTGAGCTCCTGCGCACTTGCGAAACCTATTGATAGGGCAAGCGCGAAGCATGCCGCGGCCAACCGTTGCAAAATCATAGGAACCTCCTGTTCGGCCCGATCGATGCGGGCGAGTTAGCCCATTGCGAACTCGGTCTTGCGATTGGCCCAGCCGGTGACCTTCTGCTCGATCAGCGCAGACACCGCGTAGAGCGCGACACCCATGATCGAGATTAGCAGCAGCCCCGCGAATACGAGCGGCACATCGAAATTCGCCGAAGCGATCATCATGACGGTCCCGATGCCCTGGTTGGAGGCGATCGTCTCCGAGGTGATTGTGCCGATGAAGGCGACGGTGAGTGCCACTTTGAGCGAGGCGAAGAGGTACGGCATTGTGCGCGGTAGCCCGACGTTCCACAGAATATCGAGCTTACCTGCACCCAGCGCTTTGAGAACGTCCTCAAGCTCGGGCTCGGTGGTGGCGAGTCCGGTGGCCACGTTCACGACGATCGGAAAGAAGCAGATGATAAGTGAGGTGAGGACGGCGGGCACGGTGCCCGCGCCGAACCAGACCACGAAGATCGGAATGATCGCGACCTTCGGAATCGAGGAAAAGCCGATGAGCAGCGGATACGCGGTATTGTAGGCGAGGCGCGACGTGCCGATCAGCCCGCCGATCAGGACGCCGACCGCGAGGCCGAGCGCAAAGCCGAGCATTGTCGTATAGACCGTCTGGATCAGGTGCGGCAGCAGCCCGTGGAATTGCTTGACCAGTGTGACGATGATCTCGCTCGGTTTCGGCAGCACGAGGTCGCTCACGCCAAACACCCGGCAGAGCACTTCCCAGGCGACGAAAAAGCCGACGATGAGCAGGATCGACGACATTTGTTCGCGCATGCGTTTCGCGAGTTGCATGGTCGGCCTCTAGCTCGTTGGAACATCGCTGATGAGCGCGCGCAGGCGCTGGTTCAGCGCTACGAAGTCATGCTCGTAGGTCATAGGGATGGTGCGCGGCCGCGCGAAGCTCACATCCTGATCGCAGATAATGCGGCCCGGCCGCGCGCTCATCACGTAGATGCGCGTCGCGAGATAGGCGGCCTCGCGCAAGTCGTGGGTCACCAGCAGCACGGTCGGGCGGCGCTCCATCCACAGTTCCTGCATCGTCCCCCACAGGGCTTCACGCGTGAAATGGTCGAGCGCCCCGAACGGCTCGTCGAGAAGGAGCAGCTTCGGCCCGTGAATGAGCGCGCGGCACAGGTTCGCGCGCTGCTGCATGCCGCCGGAAAGCTGCCACGGGAATTTGTTAGCAAAGCCCTTGAGGCCCACTTGCGCCAGCAGCGCATGCACGCGGTCGCGGAATTCGGTGCGCCGCTTCGCGTGGTACTGCGAGCGGAACGGCTCTACGATTTTCAGCGGCACCATGACGTTGCGCTCGATCGTGAGCCAGGGAAGAAGCGTGGCGTTCTGGAATGCGATCCCGACGCTGAGCTTCCCGCGTTCGACCCGCTTGCCCGCGACCATGACCGCGCCGCTCGATGGCGCGAGGAGGCCGCAGATGAGCTTGAGGATCGTCGACTTGCCGCAGCCGGACGGACCGACGAGCCCGATGAATTCGCCATCGCGCACTTCGAGCGTCACGTCGTCTAGCGCCTTGAGCGCGTCCTCCCCACGGCCGAACGTCACCGAGACGCGATCGAGGTTGATGGTGCCCGGCCCCTGCGCTGCCCTGGTCGCGCCCGGCGTCACCAGCTGGATGACCTTCGATGGTTGAGCTGACGCCACGGTTCTCCTTTCGCGCGGGCGCGCTGGGCGGCGGGCTTGCCGCGTGACAGCAGAAGGCTAGAAACAATTGCTGTTCTTCTGCGCAGAAAATAGAGCCTCAGTTGTTGCCAAAAAGGCAATACTATTCAACTCGCTTCAGCGCCGGAATCAGTATTTCCGCCACCACCCCGAGGCGTATGGAGCCCCTTCTGCGCCACCGCCTGAAAGTAATGCAGGCGCATCGAAATGAGACCGAGCCAGCGGGCGTCCATGCGAGTCTATTTGGCTTGAGCTCTGCCGAAGGCCTCGACGAGCTCCGCGGCGACGAGCGCGGCGATGACCTCCGGCCGCTTGTCGTCAACACCGCGGTCGCCGATTGGGCAGACGAGCCGGGCGATGCGTTCCTCCGGGATTCCAACTTCGCGGAAGGCGCGCTCGAACACGCGCCGCTTGGTCAGCGAGCCGATCAGGCCGCAATAGGTGAACTCGCCGCGTTCGAGCACCTCCGAGACGATTAGGCTGTCGAGCGAATGGCTGTGGGTGAGCACGACGTAAGCGGCATCAGGCGGCGCGCACCCTACCTCTTGGCCCCAGCGCTCGGTCACGATCATCTCGACATTGTCGCCCAGCGGCGCCACGCCGAACTCGCCCTCGCGCGCGTCAATCCACCGCACCCGGAAGGGCAGGAGACTCAGCGCGCGCGCGAGCGCGCGCCCGACATGACCGGCGCCGAACACGAGGACCATCGGCCGTGTCTCGGCCACGGAGCGCTCGGCCACTTCGATGCCGGCGAGCGCGCGCTCGTCGGCGCGCTCGATCCTCACGCTCACGCGCCCGCCGCAGCATTGGCCAAGCTCCGGACCGAGCGCCATGTCGAGGGTTACCGGCAAGGAATTGCGTTCGAGCAGTTCGCGCGCCTGCGCAATGGCGCGGAATTCAAGCTCGCCCCCGCCAATGCTGCCGCGCGTTTCACGCTCGGTCACGAGCATGCGCGCGCCCGCTTCGCGCGGGGTCGAACCCTTGGCCTCCGCCACGGTGATGAGCGCGACCAACCGCCCTTCGGCGAGGAAGGCGCGCAGCGCAGGGGCGATCACATCGGTCATGATGGGCGGCTCGGTCGTTGCTCGCGCGGGAGTGGAGGTTGCCTTCTCCGCAACAGCCGGGGAATTTTACAAATATCCGGGGACTGCTTATAGGTGCCTCAATGCCGCGACAAATGCAGCGGTTTCGGAAACCCGACATGGTTGCCACGCCCCTCGCCAGCCGCTCCGTCGATGAGCCGTCGCCGTCGCTGCGCACGTTTCTTGCGGACCTGCCGGAAGACGAGATTCTCCGCATCTCCGAGCCCATGGAACTCGACTTTCTGCCGACCGCCCTGATCCTGGAACTGGAGAGGCGCAGACGGACGCCCGTGGTCATGATCGAGCGGCCAAAGGGTTTCGATGTCCCGGTCGTGGCCAACCTGTTCGCGAGCCGTGACCGCATTGCGCGCATGGTCGGCTCACCGCCCGGCGGCTTCAACGATGCTTGGGTGCGCGCGCTCGCGAACCTCGCTTCGCCCACCGTGGTAAGCGGGGGGGCCGTGCACGAGGTCGTGGTGCAGGGCGACGAAGTCGACGCGGGCACACTGCCGATCAGCCGGCATTTCGAGAAGGACGCCGGGCGCTACATCGGCTCCGGCATCCTGATCTGCAAGGACCCGGACACGGGCGTGCGCAACCTCAGCTACCAGCGGCTGCAGCTCAAGGGGCCGAATCGCTTCGGTGCGAGCCTGCATTCGCGCGGACACATCTGGGACCACCTGCTGCGCTGCGCGGCGCGCGGCCGCAATCTGGAAGTAGCGGTCGTAATCGGCGTGCATCCCGCGATCAATCTTGCAGCGGGCGCGAAGGTTGCGATAGAGGTTGACGAATTCGACGTCGCCGGCGCGCTGCTCGGGCGTCCAGTCGAGCTCGTGAAATGCAAGACCATCGACGTCGAGGTGCCGTCCGAGGCGGAGTTCGTGCTGGAAGGCGAAATTCTCGCCAACGTGCACGAGGACGAAGGGCCCTATGGCGAATACACCGGCTATTCCACCTATCGCTCGACCCGTAATGTCTTCGTCGTGAAGGCGATCACCCGGCGTCACGAGCCGATCTTCCACGACATCATCCCCGGTTATTCGGCGGAACACCTGTTGCTCGGGCGCTCTGCCAAGGAAGCGCATGTCCATATGCGGCTCAAGGAAATGGTGCCAAACCTCGTGGCGTTGAACTTTCCCAAATCCGGAACGCATTTCCACGCCTATCTCTCGATCAAGAAGACGGCGGAAGGGCAGGCTCGCCACGCGCTGATGCTGCTCCTCGGCCTCGATCCATATCTCAAGTTCGTGGTTGCGGTCGACGAAGATGTGAATGTCTTCGACGAGGAAGAAGTGCTGTGGGCGCTCGCCACCCGCTTCCAGGCCGACACCGACATGTTCACGGTGCCGCAAGTGTTCTGCAATCGGCTCGATCCATCGTCGCGCGACGGCATGTCAGCTAAGCTTGCACTTGACGCGACCGCGCCACTCAAATGGGACGTGGAGCGCGCGGTCGTTCCGCGCGAGGCCGCGGCACAAGCGACCGAGTTATTGGCACGGTGGTTCTAGCTTCCGCGTGCGGCATGATGGTCTTTAGCCTTAGATTCAATTGGAGGAACTCATGACTCGATCGCAACTGCTTCGGCTCGGTTTTATGGCGCTGGTGTTCGCCGCTCTTGGCAGCGCAGAGGCCTCTGCGCAGGCGCCGGTGAAGGTGAAAATAAGGCTCGACTGGAAAGGCGGCGCGCAGCACGCCCCGTTCTATCTCGGCCAGCAGCGCGGCTTCTATAAGCAAGAAGGCATCGATCTCGAGGTCATTTCTGGTTCGGGCTCGTCCGACACGATCAAGCAAGTCGGCTCCAAAGCGGTGGAATTCGGGCTCGTTGATGCGCTCGTGCTGGTGCAGGGCGCGCAGCAGCGCGTCCCGGCGAAGTCGATTGCGGCTTACTACCAGCGCACGCCAATCGTGCTTATCAGCCCGAAGGCCAAGCCGGTCACCGATCCGCGGCAGTTGCTTGAAGGAATCAAGGTCGGCTCCAAGAAAGGCAGCGCCACGTTCCAGGGTCTCGTCGCGCTTCTCTCCGCAAATGGCATGCAGCTCGAACAGATCAAGCTCGTCGACATCGGCTTCGGCGTGCAGCCGCTGCTCGTGAAACAGGTTGATGCCATCATGGGCTTTTCGATGAACGAGCCGATCGAGGCTGAGAGCGGGGGGATGCCAGTCACGCTAATGCCGATCTCGAATTACGGGGTCAACACCTATGGCCTGACGATCGTGTCCAATCCTGATTTTATGCAGCAGAAGCCAGCGCTCGTGAAGGACTTCATGAAAGCGACGCTGCTCTCGGTCGCTGAAACCATAAAAGATCCGGCTGGAGCCGTTGCGGCGGTTGCCACCGCGGTCGCCGAAACCGACATTAAGCGCGAGGGCCAGGTGCTCGAGCACACGATCCCCTACTGGCAGAGCAAGGAGACGGAAGTGCAGAGGTTCGGCTGGCAGACTGAGCAGCGCTGGCGTGACACCATCGATATCGCGAAGAAGCTTGGTTTGATCGAGGCGGCGCTGCGTCCAGAGGATGTGTTCGTGAACACGTATCTCAGCAAGTAGTCGGCGCGAATATGCCCGGGCGAGGACTGTTACATTCGCAACTCTCTCGCAGAACGCCTTAGACCCCTCCCCGCCACTGCGCTTCGCTGGCCGGGCGGGAAGCCGCGGGCCTCAGGCCTCGGATCGCGCAGACCGTTGGGATGACGGGCTCAACTCATGGACACGACGGTTAAAGCCGAGACGGAATGATGGAAGCTCGCCGGCAGCGCGGTCCGGCGCTCACCGAGGTCTCCGCGACGCGCTCGGTTGCGGCGGGTGGGTCCGCGCGCTCATGCATCGTGCTCGACCGCGTGAGCCTGCGCTTCCAGAGCGAGCGCCGCGAAGTCCAGGCCCTTTCCGACATCAGCTTAAGCATCGCCGAGGGTGAGTTTGTCGCGCTGCTTGGGCCGACGGGCTGCGGCAAGAGTTCGCTTCTTCGGCTTGTGAGCGATCTACTCGCGCCGACCGCGGGCACGATCGCGGTGCGCGGGGAACCCGCGGCGGCAGCGCGACGCCTTAACCAGTTTGGTTTCGTGTTCCAGGAGCCTGCGCTCCTCTCCTGGCGCACGGCGCTCGGCAACGTGCAGCTTCCGCTCGAAGTCGTTGGCTATCCACCCGACAAGCGGATCACGCGTTGCATGGAGCTGCTCAATTCCGTGGGGCTGCCGAAGTTCAAGGACGCCTACCCGCACGAGCTGTCCGGCGGCATGAAGCAGCGCGTCGCGATGGTGCGCGCGCTCGCCTGGAACCCGCCGATCTTGCTCATGGATGAGCCGTTCAGCGCGCTCGACGAACTCACGCGCGGGCAACTGCAGGACGATCTCCTCCAGCTCTGGAACCGCGAGCGCAAGACCGTGCTGTTTGTCACCCACAATATTTCGGAAGCGATCTATCTCGCCGACCGCATCGTCGTGATGTCTCCGCATCCCGGCCGAATCAAAACCATTCTCAGTCCCGATCTGCCGCGGCCGCGCACCGACGAGATGCACGAGACCCAGGACTTCCTGAAATGGATTCGCATGGCGCGTGAGGCGCTGCAATCATGAGCGACGCCACATCCACGATACAGAATCGTTTGCGCGACAAAATCCTGCCGCCGCTCATTATTCTTGCGCTAGCGCTTGGATTTTGGGAGCTCTCGGTCAAGGTGCTCGACATTCCGCCCTGGCTCCTCCCTGCGCCAAGCGACGTCGTCGATCGCTTCTTCAAGACGACGATGCTCTGGTATCACACCGGCCTCACCGTGCTTGAGGCGCTCGCCGGATTCGTGATCTCCGCCGTGCTCGGCGTGTCGTTGTCGGCGGGCATCGTGCATTCGCGCTTCCTCGAACGCGGCGTCTTCCCCTATGTCATCGTGTCGAACGCGATCCCAATCATCGCCATCATTCCGCTGCTCACCATCTGGTTCGGTTTCGGTATCGCGCCGAAAATCATGATCTGTTCGATCATCTCGTTCTTCCCGATCGTCACCAACACGACGCGCGGACTCAAGGCCACCGACCGCCGCATCATCGAATTCATGCGCTCGATCAACGCCACGCGCTCCGAAATCCTGCTCAAGGTCCAGCTCCCGAGCGCGCTGCCGTTCATCTTCGCCAGCTTCAAGATCGCCGCCTCGCTCGCGCTGGTCGGCGCGGTGGTTGCAGAGTTTTATAGCTCCGATCGCGGCCTAGGCTACCTAATCATCACCTCGGCGACACAGCTTCGCACCGATCTCCTGTTCGTCGCCATTGTCGTCCTCGCCGCGCTCGGCGTGAGCTCGTTCATGCTGTTCGGCTACCTCGAACGCATGGCGACGCGCGGCGAGCGCACTGAGGAGACGCGATGAGCTGGATCAAGCGCGAAGTGCTGATCGTTCCACCGTTTAGGTGAGGCGCAGTTCCACGGCCGGGTCGAGTGCTGACGATAGGATCAATGGCCGTCGGCCGCGGACCCGTTCATTACCGATATGATCGTGACGAATCTCGTCCACGCTGCGGCGGCTCCGACGTAGCGAGGGTCATGGTCGATGGCCGCGTAGTGGTGAAGGACGGGCGGCTTGCGGACACGCGCTGGGAGAGCTTGAATGCACGCGCCCGTCACGTCGGCTCGATCTCCCGGAGCTCGGCCGGCAGGCACTGAGTTGACTGGCGTCGCGAACCCGCATAGTGGCCCGGATGCGCGGGACGCCAGTCGTGGGCGTCCGGCCGCTATAATGGATCAAAGATTGTCATGACCGAACAGGCATTCATGCAGCGCGCGGTCGCGCTTGCGCTTGAGAAAATGCGCGCGAACAGCGGCGGACCATTCGGCGCAGTCATCGCCCGGAACAACACGATCATCTCAGAAGGCTGGAATGAGGTCACGTCGAGCAATGACCCGACTGCGCACGCCGAGATCGTGGCCATTCGCCGCGCCTGCGCGCTGCTTGGCACGTTCCAGCTGCCGGATTGCGACATCTACTCGAGCTGCGAGCCCTGCCCGATGTGCCTCGGCGCGATCTATTGGGCGCGACTGCGGCGCGTCTACTACGCCAACACGCGGATCGAGGCGGCGCAGATCGGCTTCGACGATGGATTCATTTACGGCGAGGTTGCACAGGTGCCCGAACTGAGAAGGATCCCGCATCTCCGACTGATGACGGATGACGCTCAGGCGGCGTTCAACGAATGGGCCGCTAGTCCCGAAAAAACTCGGTACTGATAAATGCTTGCACCCCCCGGTCGCGGTTCAGGGTGGTGTGCCTGGCGCCACCTGATCGAGCGGCCGAGAGCCCACCCCGTAGGACCCGTCTCTTGCAAATCAATGGCGGGGGGCGTCGATTTTTTCAAGACTAAGCCACCCTCCGGGCGCGGCGGCGGTCGCACGTTAGCGCCAACAGGTTTTAAAATTCTCCGCCCGTTCGACCGCCCGATTCGCGTCGCCTGTAACAAATTGAAGCATCAGCGGAATTGCGCGTTGCGTTTCGAGGGATTTTTTCCGAAAGAAAGGCATTCCGACCCGATTCGAGCCGATGTAGCCTCCGCGCAAAGGAAACTCCAAATGGGTCGCCGCGGTCCGCCGTCGATGCATCCGCATCTTCGCCTTTTGAAAGGTTTCCCCGGCGGCCGTCATCGCGCGCGCCCGCAGGTCGAGGCCACCATTCCCGACGAGCTCCCCGAGCCGCCCGCGTTCTTGAACGGGTACGCGCTCGACGAGTGGCAGCGCGTCACGCCGGAGCTCTACCGCCTTGGGCTGCTCAGCGTGCTCGACATCATGCCGCTTGCCGCGTGGTGCGTTGCTGCCGGGCGCTGGCGCGACGCGAGCGAGGCGCTGGCGGCGTTGCCTGA
>Ga0306924_10001176_pt1 | contig 23620 bp, 16 predicted proteins | sample sta12Can44000111_FD_203756 | JGI IMG/M metagenome (GOLD analysis project Ga0306924, IMG submission 203756) | Lab enrichment of tropical soil microbial communities from Luquillo Experimental Forest, Puerto Rico - statanox.12C.anox.44.000.111 (v2)... | ecosystem: Environmental > Terrestrial >...
ATCCGCGCTACACTCTGTTTGCATCGGGACTCCCCCTGGTCCTGAGATAAACCGTTAGTGCAACTCGATTTTCTCAGATCCAGGGTCCCGATGCACCTTCCCCCTTTGAGAAATGCGGGCTAGAGCCCTCAGTCCACAATCCGCAAGGTCATAGGCGTAAGGGTGCCCCTCGGTGAACCGATGGAAGTAGCAGGACAGACAGATATCGCGTGGATCGCGCTGGCACAGGATGACCCGGGCCGACGGAAACAGCGCCGCGATCAGCCAAAGAAAAAAGATGTTGTCCGGCATCTTGTCGATCACCCGGGCGGCACCACCGCCCAGCGCCTGCAAGTGCGCGACGTGTCGATCGGCGAGCTCGCGGGCGAAGACGGCGTCCCACTTTGCGATCGGCCCGCCGCCATTGTGCGCGCTCAGCGCATCCCAGATGCCATTTATCTCTTTCAGCTCGCCGGCGCCGAACACCCGCGAATGACTGGCGGCGATCTGCTCGACGAGGCTGGTGCCGGAGCGGGGCATGCCGACGACGAAAACTGGGGTTTCCGACGGGTTCCCCCAAGCCGCAAGGGCTGAAAACAGCGCCGGGGCGGCGATCCGGATCAGGTGGTCCACCTCGCTCCGCAACGCCTCCGCATCGAACCGCTGACCGGCCTCTGCTTGCTGCTGGCGACGGAGGGCATTCGCCTCCGCAAAGCACGGGAAGGCCTCGTCGTACCGGTCGGCATTGTCCAACAGCATACCGAGGGCAAATCCCGCTGTAATCCGATCCGATACCGGGCGCTTGCGGCTCGCCAGCAGTGCTCTCAGGCGCTGCAGCTGTGCCTCGTCGCTCGCCTGATGTCCAGTGACCGCGAGACTCCGATGAGCTCTTGCCAAATCGGGGTCGAGCTCGAGCGCGCGGCGAAAGCAGGACAGGGCCTCCTCGAAGCGGCCGGAGGTGCGCAGTACATCGCCGAGCCCCTGCCATGCCGTTGCGTTATAGGGGGCAAGCGACACAGCCCGCCGGAAGCTCGCTTCGCTCCCGGCCGGGTCGTTTACCTGATATAGCGTCGCGGCGAGCGCGTAATGCATTGACGCATCATTCGGGTTCAGCGCGATCGCCCGCTGATGGCATGAGACCGCCTCGTCGAACCGACCGAGCTCGGCCAGGGTCACGCCGAGATCGCGGTGGGTCTCCGCCCGGTCCGGCATCAAGTCGAGCGCCCGGCGGAGCGGGGCTTCGGCCTCGGCAAAGCGCTCGAGGCCGATCAGGGCGGCGGCGCAATTGACGTGCGCCGCGAGAAAGCCCGGGATCAGCTCGACCGCGCGCCGCGCACTTTCCAGGCCGGCTTCAAACAGACCCTGGTTATTCAGCGCGCTGGCGAGATTGCTATGCGCTATGCCGTAGTCGGGGTTGAGCGCGATCGCGCGGCGATAGCTTTCGCCCGCTTCCGCCAGCCTGCCGGCTTTTTGCAGGACGTTGCCGTGGTTCAGATGCGCATCCGGCAGCTCGGTCAAGGCCGGCAAGGCGCGTTCGATCAATTCGATCGCCGGCCCGATTTGCCCGGACTGATAGGCGATGACGCCGAGAAGGTGCAGCGCGTCGGCATGATCCGGGTCCTTCTCCAGCGCCTTTCGGTACAGCGCCTCCGCCCGGTCGAGCCGGCCCGCCTGATGGTGGGCGAGGCCGGCCCGCACGGTTCGCGACAGGCCGGCGGCCCGCCGGGCATTCCTCTTGTCCTCCGGGGATGCCATGGTTGATCAGATGTCGCGGGAAGGCTGACCTAATGAACTGTTGAATGATGGCGAAACCGAAAAAGCAGCGGGCGCCTGCCCCGCGTTCCAGGTCTCCCACATCCGCCCGTAGGCCGCCTCAAGATTACGGGTAAAACACTCGGTATCGAAGAGTGGATGGGTCGCCCGGTTTTGCGCGAGACGCGCGCGCAACTGCGCCAACATCTCGGGTTTCTGCGCCAACCGCAGCGCCAGAGCCGCGTACTCTTCGAGCGAGGTGGTGATCAGTTCGGTCAGCCCGACGGCCTTCAGGAGGGCGCCAGCCATGCGCCCGGCATAGGTCTTGCCGGCACAGGTCAGCACCGGCAGGCCGGCCCACAGCGCGTCATTGGCGGTCGCGCCCGCGTTGTAGGGCAGGGTGTCGAGAAACAAGTCGGCCAAAGCGAGACGCCCGAGATATAGCGGCATCGGCGCCGGTAGTGTGAAGACAAGCCGGTCGGCCGCGACACCGCGGCGCGTTGCCTCGCGCCGGAGGTTGTCTACAACAATAGCGTTTCTAGCGACGAGCCATAGCACGCTCCCCGGCACCGCGTTCAGCAACCGCATCCAGATATCGAAAAAGGCGGGGGTGATCTTGTAGCTGGTATTGAAGCAGCAGAAGACAAAGCCCTCTTCGGGCAAGCCGCACTCCGCTCGCGACGGGGCCGGGTTGGCAATCTCCCGCCCGGTGTCGCTCGGCTGGTAACAGTGCGGCAGGTGCACCAGCCTCTCCGTGTAGAAAGGCTGCTGATCGTCCGGCACGACGAACCGATCGACGATAATGTAGTCGATAAAGTCCGCCCCCATCGTGCCCGGGTAACCGAGGAAATTGACCTGGATCGGCGCCGGCCGGTGCGCGAGGATCGCGGTCCTGCTAAGCTGAGTGTAACCCGTGAGATCGATCAGGATGTGGACGCCGTCGGCATGTATCAGCTCGGCGGCCTGACGACGCGGCATCATGCCGATGTCAACGAAGCGATCGAAGGCACCGGCGAGGCAAGCGCGCGTGGCGCTCCGGTCGTCCGGACCGCAGGAGTAGCCGAGGACCTCAAAGCTCTGGCGGTCATGCCGTTCGATGAGCCCGGCGAGCAACAACGCTACCGGATGCTCGCGAAAATCAGCAGAGAGATAGCCGAGGCGGATCCGTTCCCCTGGCCTCGGCTGCAGGCGTGGAAGCACGGCGGCCTTGGAGGCGGCGATCTTGGCAGCGATGTGGCGAGCGCAGGCGAGCTGCTCCTCGGGAGTGGATGAGAGCGTCAGCAACCTGAACGGCACGCCAGGTGAAGGCTGCACCCGGACCGCGACCGCGATTCGGACCCTCGCCTCGCTCTCGCGGTAGCCGGACCAGTCGCAGATATTTTGCCGTTCGTGAAACCAACCGGCCAAAGCGACAGAATTTTCGGGTTCGAGCACCACCGCGCGATCGAAGCAGGCGATGGCTTCTCTGAGCTTTCCCTGAGCCTTCAAGAGCTCTCCGAGGTGGCAATGCGCCTCGGCACAGTCCGGCTTGAGGGCCACTACACGCCGGTAGCTCGCTACAGCCTCGTCGAACCGACGGAGCTCGGCCAAGACCCTGCCGAGATCGTGATGAGTTTCCGCTCGATCCGGCATCAACTCGAGCGCACGCCGGAGCGGGACTTCGGCCTCGGCAAAGCGCTCAAGACCGATTAGGGCGGCAGCGCAGTTGACGCATGCCCCGAGGAAGCCCGGGATCAGCTCGACCGCGCGCCGCGCACTTTCGAGGCCGGCTTCAAACAGACCCTGGTCATTCAGCGCGCTGGCGAGATTGCTGTGTGCCATGCCGTAATCGGGTTTGAGCGCGATCGCGCGGCGATAGCTTTCAACCGCTTCCGCCACCCTGCCGGCTCTTTGCAAGGCGTTGCCGTGGTTCAGATGCGCATCCGGCAGCTCGATCAAAGCCGGCAAGGCGCGTTCGATCAGTTGGATCGCCGGCCCGATTTGCCCGGACTGATAGGCGATGACGCCGAGAAGGTGCAGCGCGTCGGCATGATCCGGGTCCTTCTCCAGCGCCTTTCGGTACAACGCCTCCGCCTGGTCGAGCCGCCCCGCCTGATGGTGGGCGAGGCCGGCCCGCACGGTTCGAGACAGGCCAGCGGTCCGCCGGGCGTTCCTTTTGTCCTCGGCGGATGCCATGGTCGATGCGGAACTTATCTCACTCCTTCCGCCAACAGCAATATTGTTCTTGAGTAGGTTACTTCCTTCATTGTTTACGCCCTTTTTGACCAAAATAAGGTTGTGGTAGAAATGCATTGCTATAATATGTTTGTCGAAATTACTGGGTTCGTACCCGGGTTTCAGAAATTCTTCGTAATTCAGCGAGTCGATCAGCGCCTTAAAAAACCCAACGGTGGTACGCTTGCTGCTCAAATCATCGCTGCTTCCGCCGAACTGTGGCCAATACGATGTCTGAACATCTTCAACGGCATAAATACCATTATCGTTAAGGAGGGGAAATAAAACCAGGAACGCCTTTATTACGTGTATGTTTTGATGGCTCCCGTCATCTATTATTATATCAAAACCCCCGGCTTCCTGACAGACTGCTCTCAGAAATGCCTCGTCATCCTGGCTCCCTTGGCGGACCTTGATCCGCCCCTGCTCATGTATTCTCTTATGATAAATATCTATCCCGTAAATGGTTGCTTTCGGAAAATACTCCTGCCACATCCGGAGCGACTCGCCGCCGGCTAGAGGGTTACGATAGCCGCCTACGCCAATTTCTAAGAGTTTGATTTCCCGGTATCGGTACGGGCTAAAGTGATGGTGATAGTGTTGTGCATACCAATGAGCGCCCCATTTGTCTGTGCTATACTTCTCGGCTAGACGTATGAGATCATTGGACTTCCGTGACGACCCGCCCACCCGCTTTACAGTCCGCTTTTGGTTCATGCTCAACGGCCCTACGGCCGGATCAAGGCGCGATATGCGTCGCGGGGGCGACTGTAAAAGATAACGGCGGGCCTCCCGCAATCCAGGTCTCCCACATCCGCCGGTAGGCCGCCTCGAGATTACGGGTAAAACGCTCGGTATCGAAGAGTGGATGGGTCGCCCGGTTTTGCGCGAGACGCGCGCGCAACTGCGCCAGCATCTCGGGCTTCTGGGCCAGCCGCAGCGCGAGAGCCTCGTACTCTTCGAGCGAGGTGGTGATCAGTTCGGGCAGCCCGACGGCCTTCAGGAGGGCGCCAGCCATGCGCCCGACATAGGTCTTGCCGGCACAGGTAAGCACCGGCAGGCCGGCCCACAGCGCGTCGTTTGCGGTCGCACCGGCGTTGTAGGGCAGTGTGTCCAGAAACAAGTCGGCCAAAGCGAGACGCCCGAGATATAGCGGCATCGGCGCCGGTGATGAGAAGACAAGTCGCTCGGCCACAACACCGCGGCGTACGGCCTCGCGCCGCAGGTTGTCTTTAACCCGAGCGTTTGCTGCGACGAGCCATAGCACGCTCCCCGGCACCGCGTTCAGCAACCGCATCCAGATATCGAAAAAGGCGGGGGTGATCTTGTAGCTGGTATTGAAGCAGCAGAAGACAAAGCCCTCTTCGGGTAAGCCGCACTCCGCCCGCGACGGGGCCGGGTTGGCAATCTCTCGCCCGGTGTCGCTCGGTTGGTAACAGTGCGGCAGGTGCACCAGCCTCTCCGTATAGAAAGGCTGCTGATCCTCCGGCACGACGAACCGATCGACGATAATGTAGTCGATAAAGTCCGCCCCCATTGTGCCCGGGTAACCGAGATAGTTGACCTGGATCGGCGCCGGCCGGTAGGCGAGGATCGCGGTTTTGGTATGCCCAGTGTAGCCCGTAAGGTCGATCAGGATGTCAACGACGTCGGCGTCGATCAGCTCGGCCGTCTGCCGGTATCCCATCTTGCTAATGTCGGCGAAGCGATCAAAGGCGCCGGCGAGGCGAGCGCGCATTGCGCTCTGGTCGTCCGGACCACAGAAGTAGCCGAGGATCTCAAAGCGCCGGCGGTCGTGGTGCTCGATCATTCCGGCGATCAACAAACCGACCGGATGCTGGCGGAAATCCGCAGAGAGATAGCCGAGGCGGATCCGCTCGCCCGGCCTCGGCTGCCGGAGGGGAAGCACGGCGGCGTTGGAGACGGCGATCTTGGCAGCGATCTGGCGAGCGCAGGCGAGCTGCTCCTCGGGCGAGGATGAGAGCGCCAGCAACATGAATGGGTGGCCAAACGACGCCCGCGCCCCGATCGCGTTTCGCACTCTTGCCTCGTCCTCGCGATAGCGAGACCAGTCGCAGATATTCTGCTTCTCGCGAAACCATTTGGCCAACGCGGTAGTATTTTCGGGTTCGAGCGCCAGCGCCCGCGCGTAATGAGCGATCGCCTCGTCCAGCCTATCCAGGACTTGGAGCGCGTTACCGAGATTCGTGTAGAGCGCGGCGTAGTCCGGCTTGAGGACGAGCGCTTGCCGATAATGGGCGATCGCTTCGTCGACTCTGCCGAGCTGCTTGAGCGCGTTGCCGAGATTGTTGTGGAGCTCGGCGTGGTCCGGCCTGAGGGCGAGCGCCCGCTCATAATGCGCCACCGCTTCGTCCGGTCTGCCCAGCTCTTTAAGTGCGAAGCCGAGATTGCCGTAGATCTCGGCTTGGTCGGGGCTCAAGACCAGCGCGTGGCGGAAGCAAGACAAGGCCTCTTCGAAGCGGCCCAAGCTGAGCAAAACATGCCCAAGCGCGTAATGCGTTGTCGCGTCATTCGGGTTTAGCGCGATCGCCCGCTCAAGGGGTGAGACCGCCTCGTCGAACCGGCCGAGCTTGGCCAGGGTCCCGCCGAGATCGCGGTGAGTCTCCGCCCGATCCGGCATCAAGTCGAGCGCCCAGCGGAGGGGGACCTCAGCCTCGGCAAAGCGCTCAAGGCCCAAGAAGGCGGCGGCATAGTTGACGTATGCCCCGAGGAAGTTCGGGATCAGCTCGATGGCACGCCGCGAACTCTCCAGCCCGGCGTCGAACAGCCCCTGGTCATTCAGCGCGCGCGCAAGATTGCTGTGCGCCATGCCATAATCGGGGTTGAGCGCGATCGCGCGGCGATAGCTCTCAACGGCTTCCGCCAGCCTGCCGGCTTTTTGCAGAGCGTTGCCGTAGTTGAGGTGCGCATCCGGCAGCTCGGTCAGGGCCGCCAAGGCGCGTTCCATCAGTTGGATCGCAGGACCGTTTTTCCCGCATTGGTAGGCGATGACGCCTAGCAGGTGCAGCGCGTCGGCATGATCGGGGTCCTTCGCCAGCGCCTTACGGTAGAGCGCCTCCGCTCGCTCGAGCCGCCCCGCCTGCTGGTGGGCGAAGCCCGCCCGCACGGTTTGCGAGAGGCCAGCGGCCCGCCGCGCACTCCTTTTGTCCTCGGCGGATGCCGTCGTCGATGCGGAACCCATCCGGCATTCCTGCCTGTCGGCGACAATCTGCTACAACCGCGCGTCGCCTTGCGCCAGGACTCCCAAAAGTGGCGCCAGATGCTGCTTGTAATGCCGCCAGCGCCCGACCGAGCGGCTATAGATCGGCTGTCGCACCTGCCAACTGGCGGCCGAGAAGACCGGCCGTTCGGTGCGATGGAACTCGAGACAGGCAGGCTCCCAGTCGAGGCCGAGGAATTCGATCAGGCGTCGGCTCTCGCCTTCGGGATCGGCGATCAGCGTCTCGTAATCGACGGTCAGCATCGAGAGTGGCAGTACGCGACGCCAATGGTCGGCCAGTCGCTCGATCTCGAGAAATTGTTTTCCGCAATCGGCGAGGTCATAAGAGAACAGATGCCCCTCGGCAAACCGTTGAAAATAGCAGGACAGGCAGGTATCTCGTGCCTCACGCCGACAAAAAATAACGCGAGCCGCTGGGAGCAGGACGGCGATCATCCCAAGAAAGAAAATATTGTCGAGCATCTTGTCGGTCACCCGCGCGGCCTCGCGACCCAGCACCTCCAAATGCGCGACGTGCTCGTCCGCGAGCCGGCGGGCGAAATCCATGTCCCAATCTTCGATCGGCTTGTCGCGATAGCGGTCCAGCACCGCGTCGCAGATACGGCCGACGTCCTTGCGTTCCCCGGCGCCAAACACCCGCGAGTGGCTGGCGGCGATCTGCTCGACGAGACTGGTGCCCGAGCGCGGCATGCCGACAATAAAGACTGGGAGTTCCGAGGCATTGCCAAAATTCGCGGCGGCGGCAAACAGCGTCGGGGTGCTGCGCTCGATTAGGCCGTCCACCTCACGCTTGAGCTCATCCGGGTCGAAGCGTTCGCCGGCCTCTGCAAGCTTTTGGCGCCAGAGGGTATTCGCCTCGGCAAAACGAGAGAAGGCGTCGTCGTACCTCTCGACATTGTCGAGGAATGCGCCAAGGGCAAACCCCGCGGCAACCCGATCCGATGGCGGACGATCAATGCTGGCTACCAGGCTGCCGACGTGCTCAAGTGCTTGGTCGCTGGCACATCGCCGCCCGAAGGCGAGCGCCTCGTGGGCTTCCGCCAGATCGGGGTCGATCGCGATGGCACGCTCGAAGCACGACATGGCCTCCTCTATCCGGCCCCGGGCCAGCAGCGTATAGCCGAGCCCGTGCCACGACTTAGCAAGGCCCGGGTTAAGCGAAAGCGCACGCCGGTAGCTTTCCTCGCTTGCCTCCAGCCGCTGTGCCCGATACAGGGCATCGGCACGGTTGATGTGCGCCTCGGCAAGGTCCGGTGCCAGCTCGATAGCGCGGTCGGCGCTCGCCAGACCGGCTTCGAATGCGCCCTCCTCGTTCTGGATCGCCGCGAGATTGCAGTGCGCGCGCGCGTAGTCCGGATCGAGCGCGAGGGCGCGGCGGTAACTTTCCGCTGCATCCGCCCGCCTCCCCGCCGCACGCAAGGCGTTACCCAGGTTCAGATGGGCGGCCGGGAAGTCCGGCAGAATGGCGATCGCCCGCTCGATCAGCTGGATTGCACGCTTATGTCGTCCACGCTCGTGCGCAATGACTCCGAGAAGGTGCATAGCGTCGACATGATCCGGAGCTTTCTGCAGCACCTTGCGATAGAGGGCCTCGGCTCGATCTCGCCTCCCGGCTTGGTCATGCGCGAGGGCGGCCTGAAAGTCCCGGAGAATGTCCGCTTGTCGCCGGACGGTCTTTTCGTCGTTTGGTAATGCCATTCCCGATGTCGAGCCTAGTCTACTTATATTCCATCATAGCATAGCACAGCGGTGAAATTGCGACGCCCTGATCGCGGGCGATCGCCGGACGCGCTGATCCGCCCGGTATAGCCGGTAGCCCGGGATGGTTGATTGCCGGCGTTTCAGCAACACCGGACGATCATGCCCGGATCCGGCGTATAGCTGACAGGCTTAGCCACGTAAAATGAAAAACCAATAAAAAAGGCGCCGCTGCGGTAGCGCGCCCGGGTGTCGGAATTTTTTTTAACTCCCGTAAAATGCCAGCCCAAAAAACCTGCTACGCAACCATTGCTTTCGTCCCGATTCATTACCGAAGGCGGCGCCGAGAGCACCCGACGCCGCCCAGACCGAATCGATAATATCGCTATTGTCGCTTGCGCCGCCGAATGCCGATGAGACCGAGGGCGCCAAGACCGACACCGAGCAACGACAACGTCGCCGGCTCCGGGGTCGTCGTCTGCGAGAAGTCCTTTTGGAACGCCGACAGATTCTGAGGACCATGTAACGCTATGTCGTCGGTCACCGACAGGCTCGTCACAAACGCGGGCGTGCCGCCTTTCACGCCGCCTATCGTGAACGGAACCTCCACAGTATTGCTATCCACGGTAACGGTTACTTGCGCGATCTTGGAGCCGCCGCTCGAAACGGTCTCAGCGTCGGAGATACTACCACCCGGGTTGGCGCCGGGGGCGAAGTGTAGACCGGCGTCTTCGATCAGGGTGCCCGCCTTAACGGCACCCGCCGTAAGCGCAACTTTAAAACTGAGTCTGACGTCGCCGGTCTTCGACAGAGTGCCAATAGAAAAGTTACCACTGAAACCAAGCCCGATATTCGACAATGGGCTCGCACTTGTCACCACTGCGACATTAGCCGGCGCCGTCGCGGTTACGCCGGTAGCCGAGTAGGAAGTGGGACTGAAGGTGAACGTCTTGTCGCCTATCGTGCAACCCTGGTTACTACCCGTTGGGCTTGTGTAAGTGTTCAGGGCCCCATTTGTGCACGGCCCAGCAAGGGCGGCACTCGAGAACGCCGCTGCGGCAGCCACTCCCAGCGCACCAGATTTCCCTCTCATTCTTCCCTCCTCACACAAACTTCGCTTCGGCTAGGCCGACGGGGCTATCACCTGCCCTTTTTTACGCAACAGGCGTGCCACACCAAATTAATCAACGTGTTAGGACACGCGCTGGGGGATCACCGGGGGCAAATGTAAAGAAAACCGACACTCGCGACCGGCCGTCGTCCGTGATGTTAACGTTATTTTTCAATGAGCGGCAATACCTTGGGTAAGAACAGAGGGTTGAGTCGGCGCCCAGGATCTGTAAAGAAAACCGACACTCGCGACCAACTGTGTTCGCGCAGGTCGGTGTCCGGCGCGGCTCGGCACCCGCGCTCCGGAGATTTGGAATAGCCCCATGCTCCAGCGACCGGGGTTCCGGCGCACCAGTAGGGAGCGAGAGATAACACATTGAGTTGTTTGGTGTTTACTGCCGGCTCGGTCTACAGCCGCCACCGTCCTTCACAGGCCGGTCCGCTCTTTCCTTGAATGCCGAGGTAACCGGAACGTGGGTAAAGGCACGCTCGGGGAGCGTAAACCCGCTGTAAAAATTCCCGACAGTGCTGCGCCGGGGCCCTGTACCGCCACAGATTCCAACGGCAGCGTCCGGAGCGCCGGAGAGCGCTTGCCGTCCCCGCCATCATGATGATCTTCTTAATTTTACATTCCGCTGACTGATGCTCGCGGTCGGAGATTCGTTTCATGAACACACAGATGGACCTGACCGAGACGATTGTCGGCCTTGGCGCCTGCGCGGGGCTGCTCGTCGTCGCCGTCGTGCTCGATCGCCGGCCTTGCCGGCCGGGCAAGCTCAATTACATTCCGCTGATGATCGTTTGTCCGGCAGCATGCCTGGTGCTGGGCCGCCACCTGTTGACTTTAATTCGACCAGGGGTGAACCGCGCTAGGGTTTTGGGTATTACCGCTACCTTGCGGCCGGCGTCACTGCCGCCTCCAGCTTGCGTAAAGATAATCGGCAGCAGCCTCAAACGGCTGAGATCCGTCGCTCGCTGCCCCTCACCCCCGGATCAGGTCCGGGGCAGGCTTGTATGGGGCACTCCTTGTCAAGGGTTATCGTTCGATCAGTCGCGACCGTAGCCACGTGGCGGATCGATCTCTTGCAGAGCCTCGAGGTCGGGCTCGACGATCGCTTGCAGCTTGTCTGCCAGTGTTGAGCTTTCCAGGCTCGGCGGTAGGTTGTCCAGCCAAGCGCGGTATTCGTCCTGCAGATCAATCAGCGCGGCCACCGCTGCGGCCCAGCGTGTTGGTCACGGGGTGATGCGCCGGGCGACGGGCCCATTCTCTAGGGACGGCGTGGGAGCCATGCCTGCCTCGAGTCACCGCCACCTCGGATCATTATCGGGAGCGGACCGGCGGATCGCGGCGCGCCCGATGTTCGGTGATAGCCGGATGTCGACCGGCGGCTCACAACGCCGGACGAAGCACGACGCCGCGCGGCACTTCGCCGGTGGTGATCAGCTGCCACAAGGCGATGAGCAGCTTGCGCGCCAGCGCGACAATCAAGGCTTTGCGGGTAGGCGCCGCGCGCATCGGCGGTGCGCTCGCGATACCACTGCGCCAGCGCGCTGTCCTTCTTGAACATCATAAAGCGCCAGGCCAACTGGATCATGCCGCGGCGCACGCGGGCGTTGCCCGCCCTGGCCAGTCCTTTGTCACGCCGGCGCGCGCCGCTCTCGTCCGGCGCGCCGGTCAGACCGCCATAACGCGCCACCGCTCGGCTGTCGCGCAGGCGGCGCGAAAACGCCTCGTGGGCGAGCCTGTCTGCGGTCTCGATGCCAAGACCGTGGACCTGCGCCAGCAACCGGACCATCGGATGAGCGCCCTGATTCGGTTGCCGTGTCAGCCGTTCCAAGCGTGCGGCCTCGATCTCCCGGATCTGCTCGGCGAGCAGGCGCAAGCGTGCCATCTCCCGCCGCAACTCGGCCAAGGTGTTGGGCGCACCGGTTCGCCCTCGGGCGTGCGCAGCCGTTCCAGCCGCTCTGCTGCCGTGCGCAGGGTCGGCGTGAAGCCGCGGATGCCGAGCCGTGCGAGCGTGCTCTTGATCCGATTGCCGATGTGCGTGCGCTCACCGACGAGGTTTTCGCGCTCGCGGCTGGGCCGCTTGGCGTCCTCCTCTTCCAGGCTCGGATCGCGGCCATGCTGCAGTGTTCGCGCTCGCCGCACAGCCAGCCGAGAAAGGCCCGTTTCAGCAGCGCCGTGTCGAGCCGATCGGTCTTCGCCCGGCGATGTCGCGCGAGACGGCGATGCTGTTCGGGTGGATCACATAGGCTTCGACATCCCGCATCCGCAGACAACGGGCCAGCCAGAAACCGTCGCGGCGGGCCTCGAAGGCGACCGCAATCCGAGCGATGGTGCGGCCGGCCTTCTCTGCCTCCGCGCGCCAGCGATGCAGCAGCCGCAGCAGCCCGGCTTCATCCGGTTCCAGCTTCTTTGTCGGGTGTCGCTCGACCCCCGGGATCATGCCGGCAACCAGCCAGCTCAATTGGCTCATCTCGATCACAGCGATCAGCGTGCTATTCTCGTCAAGAGCGGCGAGCGATCTGCTCAAGTCATTCGGCTGTGGCAGCATGGGGCACCCCGTCGGTTTTCTCCAGCGACGATGATGCCTTTGTCTTGCGGCTCGCCCCATAGCATCTCTCGCGCTGCGCGGGTTCCTCTCTCTCCCTCCCCTGGCTATCAAGCGCTCGGAAGCGTCGGGCTTCATCCTTGACGGTTGGTCCTATTGTCCGCCCGGGGACGCGGGGAGAGGGAGGGGGTGAGGGGCTATCACCGCCATACTTGCTTGGCCGCACAGGTATGGGTCACCCCCGGGTTTAACACCGACGGGGCGTCGCAACCGTAGCCCGGGGCGGCTAACCTCGTTTGAGCTGCTGCAATAGCTTTTCTGCTTCGGCTTTGTCGGAGAACGAGGCACCCCGAGCCGAGCAAGGTCTCGAGCGCCGCCTGGGCGTCGGCGGTCCGGCCGAGCCGGTTGAGAGCGACGGCCAGGTGATATTGAATATCGGGATTTTTCGGAGCCGAGAGGTTCGCCGCACTCAAATATGTCAGCGCCTTGTCGGCCTGACCTTGGGCCACCAGGATCCATCCCAGCGTATCCTCGAGCAGAGGCGCCCGCGGAGCGGCGGCAACCGCCTGCGCGGCTAATCTCTGAGCTTTTGCCAGATCGCCCTTTTGTTGATAAAGCCAGGCCAAATTGTTCAACATCGCTGCGTCGCTCGAGCTTTCGGCAACGAGGCGCGTGTATTCGGTAATCGCGTTGTCGTATTTCTTTTGCTCAAGATAGAGCGCGGCCAAGCTCGAACGGAGCCCAATGTTGTTTGGGTCGGCCTTCAAGCGAGTGCTCAAGACTTCCTCCGCCTTGGTGGGATCGCCGGTCCGCGCATACAAGCCGGCCAATGCCCCGATCAGGGCGTCGGCAGACGGCTGAGCCGCGACAGCCTTTTCGAGCAGGTCGACCGCGTCGTCCCGGCGTCCGGCCTTCTCGTATAGTTCCGCGGAAACGATGTCATAAAGAGGATTCCCCGGATCTTCTCCGGCAAGAGCCTTTGCCTTTGCGAGGCCTGCACGCATGCCACCGATTTCCCCTTCGACGCGGATCATGTCCGCCTTGACCCTGTTGTTCTTGGGATCGCGGGCGAGCGCGTCCTGCAATACGGTGCGTTCTGCTACGAACTCCTTTGCTCCGTTCAGCCGAGCAACATAATCCGCCATCGCCTGAATAGAATTGGGCGAGAGCTCATAGATGCGTTTATAGGTCGCGATCGCACCTGCGGTGTCACCAGCGGCGGTCTGCGCCCGCCCCTTGGCGTCGAGAACATCGGTGTTGGTCGGAAATTGCTCGGCGACCTGGATCGCCGTCGCTACTGCATTCTTCGGATCCTGACGCAACAGCGCCAAATTGACGAGCACGATCCCGGGCGCCGGATCGGTTGGCTTCGCGGCGCGCGCGCGGTTGGCATAATCCGTCGCCTCCGCCCAATTTCTTTCCGTCGTCGCGATTTCAGCAAGGCCGAGCAGAACGCCGACATCGTTCGGCTGCCGTGCGAGGACGTCGGAAAATAAATTTTTGGCGTCGTGCGCGCGCCCGGTTGCCATATATTGCTGCGCCATCGCAGTGCCGATGTCGATGCTTTTCGGGTCAGCCTTGAGGCGGGAGGCCAGCACCCCCTCGGCCTTGGGAAAATCTCCCGAGCGGTAATAGAGCCGCGCCAGAGCGATTGGCAGGTTTTCGTCGGATGGCCTTGTTGCGGCCGCCTTTTCGAGCAGCGCGATCGCATCCGGGATACGTCCCGCCTTTTCGTAAAGTTCGGCCGATACGAGGTCGTAAATATTGTTCTCGGGATCGCCCATGGCCGAGGCGTGCGCTTCGGCCACCGCTGCGTCTACACCGATTATCTCTCTTTCGACCCGGATAAGCTCGGCCTTCAAGGAGGAGTTCTGTGGGTCGCGCGGGATGGCTTCCTGCAACACCCCGCGGGCCTCGGCAAAATATTTCGCGCCGTTGAGCGAGGAGAGATAGTGCGACAAGATTGGTGCGGAAGTCGGCGACAGCGCGTGGGCCCGCTTGAAGCTGGAAATCGCGCCGTTCATATCACCTGCTGCGAGCTGAGCCTGCCCCTGGGTGTCGAGAATATTGGCGTTCCCAGGGAATTGTGCGGCGAGCTCCGCGGCCAAGGTCTTCGCATTGGCCCAGTCTCCGCGTATTGCGTAAACCCCGACCAGCTTGAGCCCGGGAGCCGGATCATTTGGCGCGGCCGTACGTGCCCGGTTAAGCGCGTCGATCGATTCGGTCCACTTCTGCTGGGCTATATACGTGTCGGCGAGGCCGAGAAGCGCGGCAACCTCGTTGGGGCTTTTCGCCAGCAGATTGGTGTAGAGCGCTCTTGCCTCCTCCGGACGACCTGTCGCCATGTAAACCTGTGCCAGATCGCGTGCGGCGGCGGGAAGATCGGGGTTAATCGCCAGGGCTGCGCGGAACTCGCTTTCTGCTGCGGAATAATCCTGCTGAGCGGCGCGGACTATTCCCAGCAGGTTATGGTAGATCGGGTTCTTGGTGTCGCGCTCGACCAGCGAGGCGGCGACTTCCGCCGCCTTGTCGAGCCGCCGCGCCCGCAGTTCCGTGATCACCAGCGTGGGTCCGGCAATCGGCGCACCGGCCTCGGTGCCGAACACCTGTTCCAGCGTGGCGAGGCCCTGCTCGCCTTGACCAATATCGATCTCCGATACGCCGATCCGTGTCTTGATGGCCGGGTTATCGGGATCGAGAGCGGCAGCTTTTTCGAACTGCTGCAGGGCGAGGTCCGGCTTGCGGTCTGCCATATAGGCGTTTCCCAGCACGGCCAATGTCGCGACGTCTGCCGGCATTTTGTCGACCAATGGCTTGAGGTATTCGATCGCCCGTGATGGCGCCTGCTGCCGCAACGCGGCGGTCGCGATCAGCCGTGCCGCACTTATGTTGTCGGGAACGTGGGCGAGATATTTGCCCAAGCTCGTTTCCGCTTGCGCATATTGTCCCAGCGCTAATTTTGTCGCTCCTTGCAGATAGTAACCCACCCAATACTCAGGAAAATTCTGGTTGATGTGATCGAATATGCGATCGGCTTCAGCATATTTCTGCTGCCTGAATAGCTCCCGCCCTCTCACGTAATTGGCCATGAATTGGTTCGGGTAGGCCTTGAGGATGGGATCGATGTCCTCGTCGGCCGCCCCGTACTTTCCGAGCGTGATGTTGACATTGGCACGGCTCAGATGAGCCGAAAGGTTCTTGGGATCGATTTTCAGCGCCTCGTCGAAGAGGCGAATGGCGCCTTCTTGGTCGCCCCGGCTGCGCAGCATCTCGCCCTTGACCTGAAGAGGTTCGGCGGAGCGCGGGGCGGCGGAGATCGCTTCGTCGATCAGCTTGTCGGCTTCGGCCGGTTTGCTTCCGCTCAACAGCCGCGCGAGCTCGATTTTCGGCCTCGCGACGGTGGGATCCAACTTGATTGCTTCGCCCAGCAATGTCTCGGCCTTGGTCTGATCGTGTAGCCCCGCGGCCGCAAGACCGAGAGCGGTACGGATCTTGCTCTCGAGGACCGGGTCCCGTACGCCCGGCTGCGCCAAGTCTATGAGGTCGGCGAATTTTTCTTGACGAAGCAGGGCGTCCGCCAGCACCGGCAAGTAATCTGCTTCATTGCCATTGCGTTCGCGGGCGGCGCGCGCCTCGCGCTCAGCCGAAAGAGGATCACCCTCCCGCAGATACACTTCGGCAAGACGCGCGTGCAGAACGGGATCTTGCGGCGCATCGCGGACCGCGTTGCGCAACTCGATCTCGGCAGCCTTGAGGTCTCCTTTTGCGATATATTGTTCTGCCTCCTTGACGGAGGTGGGAGAGTCTTTGGCGTATGCGGCAGTCCAGACGACTGCCGCAAAAGCGCCGGCAATTATGCGGCGCCACGGATAGGGCCCTTCACGACCCGGCATTGGCTCTCCTTTCTTTCCGCAAAATAGCGATCTCGCATCCGAGCGCTATCTGGTGCCGTCTCATCAGGTCGTAAAGCGTGGGCCGGCTCATTTTTGGATGCCTTTGCCGGTTCCGCAACGGGTGCCGCGGAGCGACGCTTGCAGGCGACATTGTCGACGCGAGGGTATAGATTCCACGTCAGCACCTTTGTGGCGCAGGGTTTGTTGCCGATGACCATGATTCGTTGGCTTGGCGTGCTGCTGATCGGTCTTGCCGGTTTCTCGAACATCGCGATGCCGGCGCCGGCACATCGCGGCCCAGCACAGCCGCCGGCCACCCAACCTTCGGGCGATCAAGGCGTCGAAACCCGCATCGCCGCCGTCGTCAACGACGAGGTGATCTCGGTCGCTGATCTTCAATCGCGCCTCAGGATGGTCATGCTTTCCTCGAACTTTCCGGATTCGCAGGAAACCCGACAGCGCATCGCGAGCCAAGTATTGCGGACGATCGTTGACGAAAAGCTACAAATGCAAGAAGCGAAACGGAAAAACGTCACCGCCACCGATGACGAGATCAAAAAGGCAATCTCGCAGATCGCCAAGCAGAACAACTTGCAGCCCGATCAGCTGGACGCGGTCTTGAAGGCGCACGGCATCGATCGTGCGGCGCTCGTCGACCAGCTCACGGCGTCGATCGTGTGGGCGAAACTGGTGCGGCGCCTCGTCTCGCAAACCAATGTGGTTTCCGAGGACGAAATTGACGAAGCATCGAAACGCATCAAAGAGAATGCCAACGAGCCGCAGAGCCGGGTCGCGGAGATTTTCCTAGCTGTTGACAATCCTCAGCAGGACGACGAAATGCGGCGATTGGCGGAACGGCTGACCGAGCAGATGAAACGCGGCGCTCGGTTTTCAGCAGTCGCCCAGCAATTCTCGCAATCCCCGACCGCCGCGGTGGGCGGCGATCTCGGCTGGCTGCGTGCTGAGCAACTCAGCCCCGAACTCGCCAAAGCGGTGGCCCAAATGCGCCCGGGAGAGCTGTCGCCGCCGATTCGCAGCGGGGCGGGCTATTACCTGTTGCTCGTTCTCGACCGGCGCACCGGCCGCTCGGACCCCGGCGCTGACGAGGCGGTGCTGCATCTGGTGCAGGTCGTCTTTCCGCTGCCGCCGCAGGCGAGCGAAGCGATGCGGCGGACTGCCCTGAGTGAAGCGGCGAACGCCAAGGCGACCGCTAAGAATTGCGCAGAGATGCTGAAGATCGGTAAGGAGAAGGGGTCGCCGCAACTTTCGAGCGAGGGCCGTCTGCGGACCAGCCAGATCGCCCCGGCGGTACGCAATATCGTAGCAGAGCTCGAGGTAGGACAAGCCTCGCAGCCGATCGTCCAAAAGAATGGGGTCGGGGTGATCATGGTTTGCGAGAAGGCGGTGCCGAACACGACCTTGCCGACGCGTGACGAGATCGCCGAACAGCTGGCGCGCCAACGCGCCGAAAACCTGGCGCGCCGTTACCTGCGCGATCTGCGGCGTACCGCCTTTGTCGACGTCAGAGTTTGAGTCGCCCACGATGCTTCCGCTCGTCGTGACGATGGGGGAGCCCGCCGGGATCGGCGGTGAAATCACCCTGAAGGCGTGGCTCGGCCGCGGCGACGGTGTCCCCCCTTTCTACCTGATCGACGACCCCGCTCGCATCGGTGCGTTGGCTCGCCGGCTCGGCTGGCCGGTACCGGTTCGGCCGATCAGCGCTCCGGAAGACGCGACGACGGTATTTGCCGAAGCTCTCCCGGTCGCGCCGATCGGCATCACGTTGCGGGCCTCGCCGGCGCACCCCGATCCCGCGGATATGCCGGCCGTCCTCGGCGCGATCGAGACCGGGGTACGTCACGTGTCGAGCGGGCGCGCTGCCGCTCTCGTCACCAATCCGATACACAAGGACAGTCTTTATCGCGCCGGTTTTCGGTATCCGGGACACACCGAATATCTTGCCGCGCTTGCCGAGGTCGCCGAAGCACCGGTGATGATGCTCGTCTGCCCGGCGCTGCGTGTCGTGCCGGTCACCATCCATCTCGCGCTGCGCCAAGCGATCCGGGAGCTTTGCACCTCGGCGATCGTTCATGCCGGCCGCGTCACCGAGGCGGCGCTGCGGCAGGACTTCGGGGTCGCCGCTCCGACCCTCGCCATCGCCGGGCTCAACCCGCATGCGGGCGAAGCCGGTGGTCTGGGGCGCGAAGAGATCGAGATCATCGAGCCGGCCATCGCCGAGTTGCGCGCCGCAGGGATCGACGCGCGCGGCCCACTAGCAGCCGACACGATGTTTCATGCCGAGGCCCGCCGGTCCTACGATGCGGCGCTCTGCATGTATCATGATCAGGCATTGATCCCGATCAAGACCATCGACTTCCATGGCGGGGTGAACGTGACCTTGGGGCTACCCTTTGTGCGGACCTCGCCGGATCACGGAACCGCCTTCGCCATCGCCGGCCGCGGTGTCGCGCGGGCGGAGAGCCTGATTGCCGCGCTGCGGCTGGCGGCCGACATGGCGGCCAGACGGGCGGCTGCAGGCTGACCTCTTCCACCGGAACCGCGTCGTCCGACCCCGCCGCGGTCTCGCTGCCGCCGCTACGTGAGGTCATTGCGCGACACGGGATCGTCCCGCGCAAGCGCCTGGGTCAGAATTTTCTCCTCGACCTCAACCTGACGGGTCGGATCGCGCGAGCCGCGGGGCGGCTCGATCAAGCCACGGTGATCGAGATCGGTCCCGGTCCTGGCGGTTTGACGCGGGCGTTGCTTGCATCGGGGGCACGCCGCGTTATTGCGATCGAGCGAGACCGGCGGTGTCTCGCGGCGCTCGGCGAGCTTGGCGCCGCCTATCCGGGTCGCCTCGATGTTGTCGCCGGCGATGCGCTCGAACTCGACCCGGCGATGTTCTCCGAGAAGCCTCGCAAGATCGTCGCCAACCTCCCGTATAACATCGCCACCCCGCTCCTTCTCGGTTGGCTCGAGCGGGTCGGGGAGTACCAGAGCCTGACCCTGATGCTGCAGCGCGAGGTTGCCGAGCGCCTGACTGCCTGCCCGCGCAGCAAGTCCTATGGGCGGCTTTCAGTGCTCGTGCAGTGGCTCGCCGAAGCGCGAATTCTGTTCGACGTGCCGGCCCGGGCTTTTGTGCCACCCCCCAAGGTGACATCGAGCGTTGTTGCTATCCTGCCCCGCGCCGAGCCGCTGGCGCCGGCGCGCCGGCCCATGCTCGAACGCGTCACCGCCGCCGCCTTCGGTCAGCGCCGCAAGATGCTGCGCACCAGCCTAAAGCCGCTCGGGCTCGCGGTAGACCCCCTGCTCGCGGGCGCCGGCGTCGCCCCGACGGCACGCGCCGAGGAGCTCACGGTCGCCGAATTCTGCGCGCTCGCGCGCGCCCTCGATGGGCAGCCGTCGTCGGTGTGATTTCTGCATGCCTGCCGATGCTGGCGGGTTCCCTCGCCCGAGTTGCCGAAGGGTCGGAAACGGTGAGCCGGCCGGTCTAGTGTTCGCCAGCCCAGGATACGCAGTTTCAAGCCCATCGAGGCGCGCGGCCGTCCGCCCCCTTGCGGTCGCCGATATTATGCCCCATATGAGGCGTGATAGCGATTTTATCAATTGTTAAAGGTCGATTTACATGCTCTCAGGGCAAGAACTAGGCCCCTGTCAAATTCCGCTGCCGGCCGGCGTTTTCGAACCCGGAATTCCGCTGTCTGCGAGCCTGCCAGATTATCGACAAGTAGCTGATAAAACGAATATTTCCGACCGGGAGAGAGCGCTTTCGGATGCCACAACGCGTTTTTTTCCCCTGCCGTCAGGGGAAGCGATGGGATGGTCACGATGACCCCGAGGGAGGAGCTTGCCGGTCGGCCCGCAAGCGATCGACGAAATCGGCGAGCCCGACTTGCCGCTTGCGCCGAAGCCTCTCTGCGGTAACGATGGCCTGAACCTGCACGACGCTGTCCTCGATGTCGCGGTTGACGATTACGTAATCGTATTCCGACCAGTGGCTCATTTCCTCGGCCGACTTCGCCATCCGGGCGGCGACGACGGCTGGGCTGTCCTGGGCGCGCGCCCGGAGCCGCGCCTCAAGTGCGGCGAGGCTGGGCGGCAAGACGAAGACCGAGACAAGACCATCGCGGACGGTCTCGGTCAGTTGCTGCGTACCCTGCCAGTCGAGATCGCCGACGACATCGCGTCCGGCGGCGAGCGCCAGCTCGATCGGCCGGCGCGGCGTCCCATAGCCGTTTTCGAATACGCTCGCATGTTCGAGCAGTTCGCCCTGTGCGATCATCTCGTCGAAGCGGCGGCGGTCGATGAATAAATAGTCGCGACCATCGACCTCCTCTTCACGCCGCGGTCGCGTCGTCACCGACACCGACATGTCGAGCTCGGGATCGCGCTCCACCAGCTGGCGAGTGATCGTGGTCTTTCCCGCCCCGGAGGGCGAGGAGAGGACCAGGAGAAACCCGCGGCGCGCGATCATTGTATGTCGCGAAAGGAGCATTGTGAGGTGTGACGGGGGCCGGTTCACGGGCCGGCCCCCGCCATGGCTGGAAGCCCGTGCGCGTCTAGGCTGTCAGACCGAGAATGAGCTTGGTGCACCAGCCATCTCTTCCATACCCGAACGGTTGCCAGGGCACGAGCCCGCATCAGCAAGAATGGGGGACGAAGATGAGCGAACCTTACACTGTCGGCATCGACGTTTCGATGGATCGTTTGGACGTGGCGATCCTGCCTGGTGGGCAACGTCTTTTCGTTGCCAATGACGCGGCAGGCTGGGCCGAGCTGGTCGGCCGATTGCAGCGATGCGCGATCGCCGCAATCGGTCTGGAGCCCAGCGGTGGCTATGAGCGTGGTGTGGTCCGCGCCTTGCTCGCGGCCGGCTTTTCGGTGCGGCGGATCAATCCGAACAAACTGCGTCAGTTCGCCCGTGCCCGCGGTGTGCTGGCGAAAAACGATCGACTGAATGCCCAGCTCATTGCTGAATACGTCGCCATCATGCCGACGCGCCCAGTGCAGTCTGACCCGGCGGCCGAACGGCTGGCCGAGATCGTCACGATGCGACGCCAGCTCTGCGACGCGCATGTCGCCGCCGAAAATCAGGCGAGCCATCTCGAGGACGCCATGCTGCGCCGGATTGCCAAGCGGCGTCTAGCGCGCATCGAGGCGGACATCCGCCTCCTCGACAAGCGCTTGGCCGAACTTGTGGCGGCCGAGCTCGGCCTGGCGCGACGCTTTCGCCTGTTGTGCTCGATGCCCGGCGTCGGCGCCACCCTCGCCTATACGCTGCTGGCTCTGCTGCCCGAGCTCGGCGCGATCGGTCGCAAGCAGATCGCCGCCCTCGTCGGCCTGGCTCCCTATGATTTCGACAGCAGCAAGTTCCGCGGACAGCGCCACATCTACGGCGGGCGCATGGCAGTCCGCAACGTGCTCTACATGGCGGCTCTTGCGGCCTTTCGTTTTAACCCGGCGCTGAAAGCCTTTCATCGCCGTCTCCTCGCCGCCGGCAAGAAGCCAAAGGTCGCCATCGTCGCTGTGATGCGCAAGATGACCGGCGTCCTCAACGCCATGCTGCGCGATAAAACAGACTGGGTCGACCACACCACCGGCCGGCACATCGTGCCGGCCACATGACGAGCACTGCACCCAGCGGGCGGGCCGCGTCAAGGCCGCAGCCGCGCGCCGCGCAGGGGCGCGAAGCGCCAGCCTTGAGGCGGCACGAACGATGGGCAACCCCGCCTCCCGAAAAAGACGGTTGCTCATTCGATGTTCTGCACCTGCTCGCGAAACTGCTCGACCGCCGCCTTGAGCGACAACCCGATGCGAGTCAGCTCGATATCGGCCGATTTCGAACACAATGTATTGGCTTCGCGGTTCAACTCCTGGCAAAGGAAATCCAGCCGCCGGCCGACGGCCTCGCCCTGTTGCAGGAGATCCCCCGCCTGTTCGAGGTGGGCGCGCAGCCGCTCGATCTCCTCGCGGACGTCCGAGCGGGCGATGAGCAATGCCATCTCCTGTGCAACCCGATCCTCCGGCAAGCCAGGAACGAGATCGGCGAGGCTCGCCAACATCGTCTTGAGCCTCTCGCGGATCGTCTCCGGCTGGGCCGCCGCACAATCCCCCGCCGCTCTGACCAGAACTGCCATCTCTTCGAGCTGGTCACCCAGCAGCAGCGCGAGACGCGCACCCTCCTCGGCTCTGGCAACCGCCAACCGGCCGAGCGCACTCTCCCAGCTATCGAGCACCGCGGACCTTCGCCCCTCGAGCACCGCCTCTTCGTCGTCCTCGACCGTCTCGACGACACCGCGCAGCGCCAACAGACCGTCTAGGCGCGGTGGGGCGGCGTCTACTTCACGTGCAAGCTCGTTCATCAGAGAGACGAGCTGGGCCAAGGCGACGCGGTTGACGCGCACCGCTGGCGGTGCGGTCCGGGTAATCGCAAGCACGGCGGAGATGTTGCCGCGACGAAAGCGCTGCGCCAGCATGGCGCGAAGTCTCGGCTCCAACGCATCGAACCCGGGAGCCAGCCTAAGCCGCAAATCCAGCGACTTGCCGTTGACGCTCTTGGTCTCCCAGACCCAGGAGATCCCGAGTTCGTCACCCTCCGCCCGTGCGAACCCCGTCATGCTGGCTATGCTCACGCCCGCCGCGCCCCTTCTTTTGAAATTTTGACCCGCGGCGGTAGCGATCGGCTCAAGGGGGGCCGGTGAAGATCAAGGACGCATTGGTCCCGCCAAAGCCGAAAGAATTGGAAAGCGCGTAGCGCACCTCACGCTGCTTTGCCTGCTTCGGCACCAGATCGATGTCGCAGGACGGAGACGGGTTATCAAGGTTCAGGGTCGGCGGGACGATCCCGTCGCGAATGGCGAGGATCGAGAAAATTGCTTCAACGCTCCCGGCGGCTCCGAGCAGATGTCCTATCGCCGACTTCGTCGAGGACATGGACAGCTCGTAGGCGTGCCCGCCGAACACCCGCTTGACGGCGCCGAGCTCGACCTCGTCGCCCAGGGGGGTGGAAGTGCCGTGGGCGTTGATATAGTCGATCTTGTCCGGCGCGAGACCCGCGCGCTTTAGGGCGTTGCGCATCGACCGATAGGCGCCTTTGCCGTCCTCGGAAGGGGCGGTAAGATGAAAGGCGTCCGAGGACATGCCGTAGCCGATCACCTCGGCATAGATCTTCGCCCCACGCT
>Ga0306924_10001177_pt1 | contig 23616 bp, 26 predicted proteins | sample sta12Can44000111_FD_203756 | JGI IMG/M metagenome (GOLD analysis project Ga0306924, IMG submission 203756) | Lab enrichment of tropical soil microbial communities from Luquillo Experimental Forest, Puerto Rico - statanox.12C.anox.44.000.111 (v2)... | ecosystem: Environmental > Terrestrial >...
TGCCTCTCGGCGCGGCAGAGCTTTGTTCGATCTCCTCTGGAAGAGGCGCGCTTCCTTCAGATTCTTTCACAGCCATCGGGATACTCCTACGAGCAGGGTTCATTACAGAAGCGAGAGAAACCACGAGTTCGGGTGATTCTCTCTGCCGGCACGAGGCCTCTTCGCAACGGGACCGTTGGAATTAAGCTAGCAATTTCTGAAGCGGGATATGAACTCGGCTGACCCGCCGGTGATCTCGACGGCGATGTTGAATGCGCCCGCGGTCACAACGTCGTCGACGCCGAAATCATGAGTGTTAACGGCGTGGATAAGCGCACCACCCGTATGCGTGGATGACAGCGCAATCTCCACACCGTACATGCCTGCCCAGCCGAGATTGTCCTGCGGCGAGCCAAATTGGAGTATGTCGCCGTCAATCGGCGCAGCGACATTTATCTGGGTCACGTTCGACCTGTCCCCGATGATGTGTATTTGGCCGTTTATGATAATTGGCGATTTGAATATTAAGGGGCCGCCGCCAAGGGCGATCGAGCCCGCGCCGCCCGCAGAATTGACAGCGGCTTGTACGCATTGTGCATCATCGCCGCCCCCACGCAGGGGATTGCCAGCTGCGTCCTTGAAATCGGCAGCATTGATCATTTGACTTTCCTCGAGAAGAGTCGCGCCGCGGGGGGCCGCAGCTTTTTCAGTCGTGTAAAGGCGCGCAATCAGATGCAGAGAATCTCGATCGGGATTACGGCGACGGCCTGATCGCCCAGCACGCCCTCATCAGTCTCGACCTTGCCTTGGATGTAGGCGTGCTGCACCATCGTTGGCAAACCGAGGTTCTGAATGCCCGTCGCCGGCAACGGTGCGAGCGCCGCCTCGAGCGCGTCCAGCATTGGATTCAGAAGCATTGCCGGCGCCAAGTAGGGATCGCTCGAATGGACGTACACATAGAAATCCGCGTAGAGCGTCCAAGCGATCGGCGCGCCAAGCGCCTTGGTCACAGCGTGCCCGCCCTTTTCGCTCATGAACAGCGCGGGCTGCTCAGCCGGAGCCACGTCGGCCCAATGTCGCAGCCGCCGGTTCGCGCTGGCGAAGCTCGCAGCACCGGCCCCAAGCGCCCAGAGCGCGGCATAGATCGACTCACGGACGATCATCGGCCGCTCTCCGCCGCGAGAGACCCGTGTCCCACGCAATCATTGCGATACTGCCTCCGCCAGAGCCGCCTCCACCTCGTCGCGGATGGTCGGCGCCATCTCCTCGAGCGCCGAGCGCAGGAAAGAGCGTTCGGGGAGATCCATGTGGCGATCGTAGGCCCGCACGCTGATCGTCTTCTCGGCGATCGGCCGACCAAAGGCCTCCCTGATGCGCCGAAGGCTGCTCCTGACACTGACCGTTCCAGCAAAACCGTATTCCTGTACGCCGGCATATCGGCTGTCGGTAAAGACGCTCGCGGTGACGGCGCTGCCGCTCTGATCGACCTGGAGGCCGATGCTCGACCTCAGTGATCCGGTACGACTCCTGAGCACCTGTCCGCTCAGCTTGTCTTGCTGAACGTGGCGCTGAAGCTCAATCCCGAGCTGGGTGATCCCGCGCAGGAGCCCCGAATTGATTGCGTCCGGCAGTGCGCGTAGTCGCTCCAGCAACTGCAGGTCGCCAACAAGATAGGCCGTGATCACATCGCACCCGCGAGCGTAGCCGTATTTGTTTGAGTCAGCGCTGGCATCAAGAATCCGGCGATCGGCGCGACGATGCGGTATTGCTGGATCAATGTCTTTATCGAGTCGCTCATATCTTTTTGCGAGTACGACACTGTCTCGCCGCCGCCGATCGACCGCGCAACCTCGCCAATACGGCTGCGTTCGCGGTAACGCAGCGCCACGAGCTCGATGCAGGCTTGAGCCAGCTCGGGTGGTGTGACCGCATAGCCGGCAGTATATTGCAGGGTCACGCATCCGGCCTTACGCGGGACTACGTAACCCCTGATCGCGAGCTGAGTCGGGGTAAAGCGGTACCCCGCTTGGGTCGCAAAAGTGCTGACGACAGCGACGCCGGGTTGCGCCGGCGGGGAAGCTGGGATCGGTGGAATCGTCAAGCCATCGACGACAACGAGGCTGACGGCGCTCACGGGAAATGCCGCGAATTGGTATCGAACATCGTATGGGCCAAGGGGGCCGCCTAGACCATCACGAATCTCGATCCAATCCTGGGAGGCGATCTGTCGATTGAGCCAGGTTTGAATAAATTGGCTCGCTGCCGTGGTCAAACGCGTCAACAGCGCGTCGTCGGTCGCTGGAAAGGCACTCTGCCCTGTCTGCAACCACGCCTTGACTTCAGCGAGCGTCGTCAAATCACCGAAGCTTGCCCCAGGCGAAGCAAAGTTGGCCATCACGCGTGTCCCGGCTCGTGATCCTCGGCCGCGGCCAAGGCGCCCCACATATGAGCGACCGGTGCCGCATTCGCGGCAATGTCGCCGAGCGTTGCCATCGCCACCTTCTCGCCATAGAAAGCAGCGAGGTTCATGATCAGAAGATTGCCGAGCCCTTCCAGCGCCACCGACACGCCGAGACGGCTGGCCGCAGACATGAAGGCCGGGTTGATCTCTTGCATCGCCTTGACCACGGGGTGATCGGTAGTAATCGTGTCAACGCCGGTCATCGTGTCACCGCCGGGGCCACTTCGCCGTCCTGCACCGGCGCAAGCGCGGTGTCGTGGACGACATAACCGCCATTGTGGAGCAGAGGTACGGCGACGTCGCGAGGTACCGCTCCGTGCCGTGCCCAATGGCATCCCACACCGGGAAGATTGCGCGTAATGTGACCAGATCAGACACGGAGTATCCCCTTCAGCCCAAATCATAGACGGTTATGAATGTAAATCAGCCGTTGGCGATGTTGCAGATGACACCCATTGCGAACGGCGCATAGACGGCCAGGACTTCCTCGGCATAAACACCGACTTGGCGCTGGCGCGTGACGATCGGCCAGTCGATCTGATAGTAATCTTGCCGGGTCTTGATCTCGGCGACGTTCGGCACCTCGTTCGACTGGTACTGGATCGGCAGATTCTCGGCCCAGCCGATGACCGTGCCCGGCGGCACGCGCGGGTGGATCTTGATCGGGATCCGAAGTCCTCCATCGATCGCGAAAGGATTATAGTAGAACTGCACTACCCCGGATGCTGTCACATGATACTCGCCTTGGCTCCCGTCTGCCGGCGAGTCGTAGCGCAGCAACGGCCCCGACGCGTTCGACAGCACCTTGCTGGTGATGTTCTTTAGCTCTTGAGAGTTGACGTAGAGTACTGTCGGCGACAGCTCGAAACCATCCCACATCTTCTGGAACATCGTGTCGATTTCCACGACCGAGCCACGGCCCGAGGCAGTCAACGGGGTCCCTATGCCGGCTGTGCCGGTCGGCATGACGTTGACATAGGCGTTCGACCCAGGTTTGAGCGCAGTGGTCAACAACCCGTCATAGGCATAACTGGAGTTGGCTGAATTGTCTGTGGTAATCGCGGTCTGTGACTGGTTACCGGTGCTAAGCGGGAGACTGACGGCAAGGCTGTTGATCGTCGTGATGGCCTGCAAGGTCTCGGCCCCGGTCGCCGTCGAGAGATACCAGGCATAGGCAACCGCGCCCTGCAGAGCGGCGACACTGCAGAACAGGGTCTGGCCGAGGGTTACAGCCTGGCTCGCCTCTGCGCTGATGTTCGACGAGCCACCGGACAGCGAGTAGCTCTTCCCGTCGGCGCCCGTAACGCTCTTCGAGGTGGCGACGCCGTTCAGGAGGGTCGAATTCTGGTATCCTTCGAGTGTCAGGCCGACGACTTTGACAAAGTAGGTCCCCGACGGGAGTGTGGCGCCGCTGCCCGATGCCGACAACGTCGGGGTTGCCGGCGTGCCGAGTGTCAGCGAGGCATTGCCGGCGAGGATTGCCATCTCCTCCTTGAGCATCATCTTTTGCAGAAGGCGAAAGGTCATTCGCGCTTGAATATCCTCGAATTGGCGTCCCGCCGAAATCGCTTCGAAGGTCGCCGCGTCCTCCTCGCCGATCGTCACATAAGTGGCTGATTTGTTCGAGGTCGAATAAGACATTTGGCCTGAGCGCTGGCCTTCTGGTACCCAGCCCATTGCATCGAAGCCGGAGCCGATGATCGTGTTGACCTGGCGCCAATTCGTTGCTGAGCCGGTGCCGCCGCCGACCCGCGGCATCACGTTCCGGATCGGGGTCACGAAGGGGTAGAGATTCTTGGCCGGTGCTTGAAGGTCGTAGGCGAGCAGGCCCGTCGCGGTCGAGATCGACTTGGCGAGCGTGTCATTCGGCTGGGCCAGAGCGCCTTTCAAGAGCTCGAGCGATTCCTGAGTGAGCGAATTCATTTAACGGTCCTCCCGGAAGGGGGGCAATAAAAAGCCCGGTCAAAGACCAGGCTTGGTGACGGCTTCGCTGCGACATCGCAAGCGGGCGCTTGCGCTGTCGCCGTCATGCGAACAGCGTTTCGCCGCGAGGCCGGATGGCGTGTGTTAGTCTGGTGCCCTGTCAGCGTTCGCCAGTGGCTGCACCGAGGACCGGGATTGGATTGGCATAGCTCGCCTTGATCAGGGTGAGGGTCTGCTCCTCCTTGCTCATCTTTGCAAGCGCGGACGCGATCGCCTCCGGCGAGAGCGGGCTGTCACTGGCGCTTCCAGTGTTACCGCCATCCTGCTGCTTCGACACTGCGACGGCGCCTCTGGCGATCGTCAATGGCGGAAGCGGAGTACGGGCGATGTCGTCGACCCGCTTCGACAGTCGATCGAGCAGCGGCACCATTTCGCCGAGCGCCTTGACCAGCGCCGTCTTTTCGGCCCGTTCGTCGGCCAACACCTTGGCGAGGTCTTCCGTCTGTAGAGTTTTACCCGCCTCGAATTCAGTGCCCTGGTGCTCTTCCTCGCCGATACCCGCAGCGTCGCATTTGGCGCCGGCAGCGACCAGGTGGCCGTGCGCCGTGCGCAGGTGTGCTATCGTTTCGGCGGAACAGTGAGCACCGGCCTTTGCGACCTCTTGGGTCTCGGTGCTTCCTGCAGGCGCCGGCCCCAAATCAGAACCCGGCGACAGCTGAAAACATGCCATCCCGCTGGTCAGCTTGCTGATGCATTCATGGGCGATATCCATCAGGTTCTGATGCGCACGGTCGCGCTTGCCACCCGCCGCTGTGATAGCGCCCGACCCTTTTGAACTGTCGACCGTGGCATTGTCACCGGGGCGGAAATCCGACGGCGGCGGCTCCATTTGCGGCGCCATGGGCTCGATGTCGCCCGCTGCGTGGAGGCTCGAAGTCTCCGACGGAGCGGCGCCGGCCTCGCGAAGATGGTCGCAAACCCTGGCCATGTGCGCCTTCTCCTCGACCGACAGACCGTCGATCTTCAGGCATCTGTCGCAAGCGCAGAGAGCGATGTCCACGAGCGCTTGGTCACCTTGCGAGTGCTTGGCCGTGGCGAGGAGAGCGGCGGCGAGCTTCTGCATGTGCGGGTTCCCTGTCTTCAGGAGAGCGGCAATGCGCGCGGCTCCGGGCGCACTAGCGGTCATCGCAATCAATTCAGCAGCGCGCTGTGGGAGACACTCGTCATCCATTTGCGCATTGCCTAGAAGCTCACACGTTTCTTCGGCCACCAGCGCGTTCAGAAAGCCGCACAGTTCGCTGATGATGGACTGAAGTCGGGGCGGTTGCGGCGAGTCATCGCCCTCGATCGCTGCCTCAACCTCGAGTGCGTCTTGAAGCCAGTCGAGGTCGTGAATTATTTGAGCCACGTGACCAACATCGCAAAGCGCCTTGGTTAGCGCGGCAGAAGCCTTTTCGTCACCCTCAGCGGAGGGCGGTCCCTCGATGTCGATCTTCTCCTTCCAGGCAGCGATGATGGCCGCTCTGATTCGGCCGACTTGATCGGCAGTGTATCGCTGACCGTCGCCGGGTCGGTTAATGTAGTTCCAGGCAGCGCGAATGTGACGCTCTGTGTCGATCGGGTAGCGACGCTTTCCGTCCGACTGGTATCCGGGATCGGCGTAATTTAGCTCTTTATGGCCGTCGAGCAAACTGCCGGACGTGCTCCTATTCGCACGACCATCAGCCCCCTGTTCCCCGCCAGGGGCAAGCTTAGCGAGCGCCCCTTCGGCCGTCTCAATTGCCCTTTTTGCCGCATCGATCGCGGCTTCGGTTTTGGTAGCACTATCGGCTTCTCGGTTGCTCACCGGCGGTGAAATCAGAAGCGTTTGCGGTGACGGCGGCAAATGAACGTTTGTTACGCCCAGCGCCCGCCCTTCGAGACATTTGACGGCGTCGCCTTTGCCACGATGATGATGGTCCGCCACCCCACAAGCCCAGATCTGAATCGGAGGGTTGAACGGCTCTCGCGTGGGCGCTGGTGATAGCGTCGCCGGCGGACGCGCCTCCGCTCGGCAGCGAGTCGCATCGGAAACGGTGGATGCCTTCCAGCAGTCGAAAATCGCTTCCGGGTTGGCCGGACGATCGACGAGCGAGATTTCGTTGAGAACCAGGCCGGTGATGGCCTTGGGGTTGCCGGCCTCGCGCTGGGTGACTCGGCCGCCGATCGAAAAGCCACGATACACCTGGTTTCTGACTTTGGTGATAGCGATCGGGTCGACGACATGCGCGACGATCCGCGTCGCCCCATCGTCGCCGACCTCGGCTTCCAGCGTCGTTCCAGCGGCTGAGAGCTGGTGCATCTCGCGCAGTGCCGGAAAATGCATGTAGTCCGGGATCGCCGCGCGCATCGCGTCAGCCCGAACAATCTCACCTTGGTCGTCCACCACTTCCGACGACGCGATCCCGTGCACCCGCACGGTTCCATCGTCTTGAGGCTCGACCTTCTCGATTGCGCCATAGAGTCGCATGATCACCATCCCGCCAATGAGCCGCGTGAGCGCGTCTGGTAGCTGGTCATTTTCCCGGCGGCTCCCGACTAAGCGATCCCGCATCCCATTCCTGATCGCCGGCGGCGACAGGCGCCGGCTGCGCAAGCGTCGGGAGCGGCCGGCCTACTGCCTGTGCCAGTATCTTAATTGCTCCCAACACTTGATCCGCCGCAGCCGAATTGTCCGGAACAAGAATTTTGACGGCCGCGGCGGCAAGGCCCGCCCAGACTGGGTCTCCCGTCATGAAATAGCAGACGGCGCCGGCGAGGATGCCAAAGCCGATGACCGTGCTGGGCTGGGGCGGCCAGCGGAATGCTGTCTTTTGGAACATATGTCTGTTATCCAATCAATTCATCGCATTGACTTCAAACCAGATGGCAACCGCGTCATTGGCTGCGCCGGTCGTGTAGGACGAGTCCGTCAAGGCAATGACAATAGCGCCCGCCTCGACCGCCGTCGGAAAGACTGGCAGGATACCGCGCGTAAGCGGCAGGTGCGAACAGCTATGTGGTCATAGCCGAGTTTCCCTGACTGTCACGGACCCGGGGGTTTGGACAGGACTGTAGCGTCGAGCTTGAGCACTCGGCCGTCGCTTAGGGCAGCCGAGGCTTCGAGGATATAGGTGCCGCCGGCAGCCGTGATCGGCATGCCGCCGATCGAGGCGACCGAGAAGAACCCAGTACGCGTCTGCAGCAACCCATCGATCGGGGTGCGCAACTGGATTGCTGTCTGGGTCGAGACCGACAATACCCGAGACTGCGGTACCGGGTCCGTGGCAGTCTCAAACGGCGCCACCCCGCAGGTCCAGTTCGTCGAAACCATCGTCGCTGCTCCCAGATCCGCGGTAAAATCGAAAGCGAAGGTGTCGATTTTGCCGATTTCGTTCGGATCGAATGGCATTGCCAAGCGCATAGGCGAGCTACTCTTTGGCCGCTAAGCGGGTGGCTACCGCTGGAAACTGCGAAGACGCTCTGGGGTTGCCGGGCAAGGCGGGCAATCCCGTCGGCTAGAAGAAGAACAAGCTGAGCAGCCCCTTTTACGGCAAGAACGGCACTGTCTTTCGCAGCAACATCGACAGGATCAGGCCGCTGACGGCGTTGCACGGTGCGTTTTGTTCTTGCGTCGCGGCCGCGAAGAGCCGGTCGGTCTCGATAACTGAGGCCAAACCGGGCGCTGGTGCAGTTTCGACCGCCTTGGCTACGGGAGTCAACGCGACCCAGCACGCCGCTCCTTGCGGATCACCACCTTGGGTGGCGACCTGTGCCGCGTTGGTCAGATCGGCGGCCGCGAGCTTGCCGACCTCGGCACACCCCGACAGCGCCAGCAGCGATATAAATGCATGTGAAACAAACGGTCGCTTTCGCATTGCTTGAGCCCTTTCACGGGGTAAATTGGATCCGGTAGTCGGCCGCGCCTTTGTAGGCAGTGGCACCCGCTGGCAAAGTCAGCCGCAGCCACCTTGCGCGCCGGCCGCATTCGGCGCGGGCCCGGGCGGCAGGTTGCCCGGGCTCGGCACGCTACGCTGTGACCCGGCCGGCACACATCCGCCGCACTGGTCGAGAACATGCGGATCACTGCGTCACTGGATTCGGCGAGATCTCGAACAGCATCTCCTGCAGGATCTTATAAGTGGTCGTGTTGTCCGGCACAGTACCCCAGTCTCGGCTGACCGCGACAATATCAGTGCCGTAACCGACAGTAGCGATGATCTGCCGCAACTGGCTCGCACCGGTGCCGCTCTTGGTCCAAATGATCTGGCCGATGGAGACCACGGCTCCGTTGCCCGATTGCGGTTTGAACAGTGACGGCGTCGTACCGCTGTGATTGGCTGAACCAGCCTGCGCGTTGCGCACCGTCGCGTCGGTCGTCACCGCGCCTGCAGGCAGCACGCAGCTATGGGCAGCGAGCGCCACGTCACCGACCGCCGGTGTACCACTCGGATCGGCCAATGGTCCGTTCGCATTCGCCCCTGACAATGCGGCGCAGAGCAGCCGCTCGAATGATTGTGACCCGGTCACCCAGCTCTGCCGGTTCAAGGTCAGTGTCTGGCTTTGAACGGCACCGGTCGAGTCGCGTCCGGAATAGGCGATCGTCGTCGCGGTATCACTCAATGAGCTCGAGATGACATCGACACTGCCGGCCGGGGTGATTTCGTAAAACGCGATACAAGGAGTGAAGTCGGCCGCACCGCCTATAGTGGCACCGTCGGTCTCGGGCATGTCGGCCGAGCCATAAACGACGATGTCGGATGGCAGCACGCTGATCAAAGGCTCCTATCTTCGTCGACATCGGGTTCGAGCAGTCGATCGGGCCAGCAGAGACCCCGGAGGGCGATCGGGACACCGGAAGAAGGGCTGCGGTTATTCGTTGGCGGTCCTTGCACGGGTCTCCGCTTTTGATGCGATGGAGTCGCGCAACAGGACCGGCCCTTGAGCGGTTAGAAACATCGGCGCGTCACCACCCTCGACCGGATCGAGGCCCAGGACGTCGCGCGCCTCGTTCAGAGTGAAGATGCCGCCCTTGACATAGCTGGTGAGAATTACGGATTGGTCCTTGGGGTCCGTTGGCCGCATTTCCGACCAAGCGAATTCGAGGTCGCTATGGCCCATTCGCTTCTGGATGACGCTATCGACCAGCCGCTTGACCCAGCCCATCAGCGGGGCTAAGCCCTCCTCGAGAGCGGTTTCCTCCGTGGTCTGGGCCGTTGCCCGGTTGACCTGCGAGGTGAAGGCGGTCGGTGGCAACGAGAACGCATAACAGACGATCCGTGCCAACCACTCGTCGAAGTCATCCTTGTAGGGGGCCTCCTTGAAGGCCTGATACTTGGCGCCGCTCGGTCCCCAGAGCAGCCGGGTGCGGCTGCCGGTATTGCCGGCCAAAAGGGAGTCGAACCACTCCTGGTATTGGTGGATCTGCTCAGCGTTCCAGCCGTCAGGTGCGGCCATTAGCCCAGACGGGACATTACCTTCTGTAAAGTGTTGCAGTTGCATGATCTGCCGGCGCAGTCCGATGTTGACCGTCACGACGATCTGCTCGACAGGGCCGAAGCCATATGCCTTGTGCGGGCGACGATTGCGCGGCAGGTAGATCAGCTCGGCGTCGCTTAGAAGGCGCCACGGCCGGCCGTGGATCACCTGCTCATATGCCGGCGCCGGCGGTTGCGGTCGACGTCCGGTGTCGTCGACCAGCACCTTGATCGTCGACCCGTCGACGACATCGAGGCCGATGATGTCGCCGCCGCGGTTGCGGCGTACCTCGAAGGCGGGTGCATCGAGCACGAGGACGTCCTCGAGCGCCTCACGAAGCCACGTCGCGAAGGGTTGCTCGCCGTCGGGCATACGCCAGAACTCGGTCAGCCGCTCGATGCGCGATGGAGCGTCCGCCGCCGGATTGCGGTCGTCCCGCGATTTGATCGTCCACTCGAGTTTCTCGATTTGGTCCTTGCGCGTCTCGATCGCGAGCCGCGTGATATCGTGGCTCTCGGCCAAGGCCCTCAGCTCGTCAAACCCGATCGGCTCGTAGGCGCGCGGCGTGTAGATCGTGTTGTAGCCGACCGGAAAATCCCACAGCCGCACCCGCTCGCGCTCGGGCGGTACCAGCGGATAGCTGGGAGAAAAGATCCCCTGGTCGGGCTGAAAGACTTCGCGAAATTGGGTGATGTTATTTTGCGAACCCCAGCCGCCCCAGCTGTAGGATGCAATCGGAGCGAGGTGCGTCAGCGAAGTCCGCTTGCCGCCGGCGGGTGGCATGGCTTATTCCTCACCTGTTGCGCGACCGGCTGTGACCATCATCAATAGCCTCCGGTAATCGCCACGCGCTTCCAGGTGTTCGGCGCGGTGCAGATGTAGAGAAAATTGCTGTCGTGCGTGATCTGGTTGGTCGTGCAGGCCGACGACGAGGCCGGCGAGCTCGAGCTGATCAGCCCGCCCAGATTGTTGAGCGTCTGTGGTGTCGCTGCGACGACCCGGAAGTTCGAGCCATCGAATTGCAAGGTCGCATATTCGTAATTCTGACCGACCGCCAGAGTGATCGAGTTGCTCGCCACGCCGCCACCCGCCGAGATCAGGATTTTTTCTCCGGCGGCACCATTGACCTGGACGGTCATTGTCTTGCTGTTGTCGGTCGCAAAACCCATGATCCAACCGGTACCGATCGACGTCGTCGCCGGCAAGGTTACGATCAGCGAGGACGTGGGCGCGTTGTAGTTCGACACCGCATTGCCATTGTCGGTTTGCGAGGCTGCGTAGGTGCCGACCGCTGGGAAACTCCATCGGTTGATGCCGGGGGCGTTGCCGGAAATCCCGATCTTGGTCGCCGTCGCCGGGGTCGCCTCGACGACCCGGAAGTTGCTGCCGTCGAATTGCAATACGAGAAGCTCGTAGTTGCCGGATGCCAGCGCGGCGGAGGTCACCGCGGCAGAGCTGCCCGGGAACAGGATGTGGCCGCCCGAGGTGCCATTTACTTGGACCGCCGCGCTCTTGTTGCTGTCGCTGGCGATTCCCATAGTCCAACCCATCGGGATAGCCGTGGTCGACGGCAATGTCACCGCGAAGAACGAGAGTGGGCTATTGAAACTTGACACCACATTGCCGTTGTCGGCGACGGCCGCGGTGTAAGCGCTGACCGCCGGGAAACTCCAATGACTGATCCCGCCGGTGCCGATCATGCCGATTGCCTGCGCCGTCGCCGGCGTCGCGTCGACGACGCGGAAATTGCCGCTTCCGTCGTATTGCAGAACCAGAAGCTCGTAGGCGCCCTGGGCGGTATTCGCGAGGTTCAGGGTCGTCGCCGATGCGCCTGATCCAGGCCACACGATGTGTCCACCTGACGTCCCATTGACCTGAACCGACAGCGGCTTTGTGCTGTCGGTAGCAAAACCCATGCTCCATCCCGTCGGCAACGCCGTCGTCGCAGGCAGAGTCACGGTCAGGCCCGATGGCGTGTTGAAGCTCGACAAAGTGTTGCCGTTGTCCCCCAATGTTGCTGCATAGCCTGAGGTCGACGGGTAGAGCCAGTTGCTGGGCCAGGGAGGCGGATCAAAGCCGTTGACGAGACGCGTGTTGCGTGTCGAGGAGATGATGCGCCAATTGTTGCCGTCAGACTGCAAAGCGACGTTCTCGTAGTTACCGGGCAAGGACGATCGACGACACCGCTTTGCCGCCCGACAAGATCGCTCCGGACGGAGCAGTGACCGTCATGCCCTTGCCGTTATCCGTCGCAAAACCCATCGACCAGCCCGGGTTTACGCTGCCGACGGCCGGAAGGGTCACCGTCATTGAGGCGCCGGGGGCATTGTAGCTCGAGATATTGAGTCCGTCATCGACCGGGGCCGCTGTATAGCCCGCGGTCGATGGAAAATACCATCGGCTGCGCGACCCGCTTCCAATCACCGTAACCCCGGTCGAGGACGGCCCGAAATTGACCGTTGCGCCGCCGTAGTTCGGGTTGATCAGCACATTGCCAATACTAGCCGTTGCATTGACCGCGGTGACGCAATTGAAATAGGGTGAGACAAAGGTGTTGAGGCCATTGTGGTTGAAGGTGATCGCCAGGCAGGTCGGCGACACTTCGAGATCGAGCGCAAAAAATGTGTTGCTGAAATTGTATCCATTTTCAAGGACCAGGCTCCGGCCGCCGGTGCCCTGCGCAGTGCCGGCGCCTGAGATCCGCGAGAACTGTGTTTGTTCGAGCGCTATCCCCGCGGCTCCTCCAGCTGACACGCAGACTGCGTAAATGTCGCTGTCGAGAACGAAGTTGAACTGGCATCCGCCGGAGCTCGGCGCGGTGCTGGCATTATTGACGATCAGATGATCGATTCTCACGGAATTATGCGCGTCGGAGAAATCGGTCTTACCGAGCACGACCGCATAAGTCGGGGTGCTGGCGTTGACGAATAGGGTCCCCTCTTCCTTGAAGTAAAAGCATCCGGTGGGGCTCGTGGACGAGCCGCCGCCACACTGGATCTGCAGCACCGGTCCCGAGGCGACCGACCGCCCATCGAGCGTCGCCGCTTCCGAGATCAGCCGAAAGCCCTTGGTCGCCTGACCGGCATAGTCGATCGAGATCGGCGAGGTGACCTTGTAGGTTCCGGCCGAGAAATGTATTGGCCAGTTATTGGTGATCGCCGTCGAGATTGTCGTGTTGATCGCTGTCGTGTCGTCATGGCTGCCGTCGCCGGTCGCGCCGTTGCAGCGCACATCGATCCAAGGGCGTCCCGAGCACATCAGCACGTCGCCGCCCATCGTCGCGGTACCGGTCGTTGACAATGTCGAGAAATTTCCCGGCGACTGCGCAACGCTCGGCAGAGCGACGCCGAGCCCGAAGGCAAACGCGGCCAGCCAGAGGAGGCGTTTCATCACCACCCGCGCGCCGCGACGGCCTGGCCCGTTGCCCCACCCCAAAGGCTGACGGCACCTGCCGGCTTAAAGCCCGAGGGGGTCACGATCACGTTTCCCGAGGCGATGGGCATCGTCGTCCCGGTCACCGAGGCCGTGTTCCGACATCCGAGACATACTCTTGGATCATTCATCTTGTCCGTCCTCTCGTCAGTCGCCCGGCATCAACCGAATTTTGTAAATAATACCTTAAGCGCAGATTGTATAATCGGTGCTAATAGAGTCCCACCAAATTGGGTGGAGTGTATATTATCGGTGTTATAATAAGTCGTATCCCCTCCATTATTTGCCGGGAGGTTGGTTGGATTCCCCATGGTGGTCTGACCGGCGAAGTCAATGACTCCATCAATACCGCTTGCCGCTCGTCAGGAAGAGCTTGTCAACAACGCATTATAGGCGAGCCTGTTCGCCTCGGTCATCACGCCGTCGGCTTGCGGCAGCAGGGTCGTCATGACCATAGTTAAACCCGGCCGTCTTGCGGGCGACGCACGCGCTCGCTACGGCTGCAGCGTAATCCGTCGGATCCCCATAGGTGCCGACAGCGTTGGAGCCGATCGCGCAATCGATGACGTAGACTCTGCCCGGGATTTTAGAGCTTCCCTGACCAAATCCCTTGACTGCCTTATACGAAACAATCGGGTCTATCCACACTGGGGCGAGAAAAGCAAAAATCGCTTGGCATGTTCGTCGCGAGGCGAGTCCCGGCAGTTATAGTGTCCGTCTCACCTCGGGTGGGCTAATGAATACCTGGGCACGCAGCACAGCTCGCCGTCGGGCCAAACATATCCGATGCCAACAAGGCCTGCCCGACAGCTGTGGGATGGACGCCGTCTTGATAATAGGTCGTATTGCTCCACTGGCCGGTCTGGCCCATCAAGGTATCCGTCCCCAGAGGCACTTCCTGGTATCTATAAGTCGGCGCATTGGAGGAGAGCAATGCGTTGTAGGCGAGCCGGTTCGTCTCGTTGCCCGACACCGGAGTCCTTGGCAACGACTCGACGACGATGATCTTGTTCGCCGCCCAGCCGGCCGCGAGCCTGGCATTAAAGTAATTCAGGAAGTCGTTAAACACCGAAGCGCCGGTGGCGCCTGGCGCGTCGAGTCCGTTGGTGCCGGCGAAGATGATCAGCCGCGCCGTCGCTGTCGAGGCATAGGGATCGACCCACAGCGGGGCCGACTGATCGAGCGTGTAACCACTAACTCCTGGGTAGGTAAAGCCGGCGGTGATGTCACCGAAGTTGTGCGACGCGGCAGGCAGAGATTCATTGGTCAGATAGACCGAGAGCACGTTCGTATAAGCCAATGCGTTCGGGGGAACGAGCCCGTACCCGTAAGTGATGGAATCGCCGTGCGCCACGAGTATCAGCTTAGGTGTTGCGCAAATCACGTTGCCGGCGATAGCGTAAGGGAAACTGACGACCCCCCACCGCAGGTTCTGGTTGCCACACAATTGCGTTGCCTGGGTCGGCGTGGCGGCGGCGCCCCAGCGGCCGACTTCGCCGACAATTCCGGTAAACGAGGCATCCAACGTCCCGCGATTGCAGATCGCCAGCGTCGCGCTGTCGGCCAGCGAGCCGATATTGAGCGCAGTCGTGCTGGTCCCGTCGATCGTCGTAGCCCCCGCCGATGATCCGTTCAGCACGATGCCGAAGGCGTGGGGATAGGTGTCTACGATGTTGAGGTTGCTGTATACTGCGCCGGCGTAGAGCAGAGTGGTGTCATTAGTGCCCCCCTCCCACCCCAATTCTGACCCGGTCGTGCCGTTGAACGTGCCCGTAGCAAATCCGTTGCCCGTGTCCTGCACGGTACGCTCGCCGACGTAGGAGTACGTATATGGCTGCGTCCCCGCCGACACGGTAGCGGAAAGAAAAGTGTTGTTTGCTTGTGAGCATTGGATCGCCGGGAGTGACCGGATTGCATTAAACTGAAAGACCGGCTGCGTTGCGTTATTCGACGTATTGACAAAGTTATTGGTGCCACGCTGGTTGTAAACCGTGCTGACGTAGCACGTAGTCGACGCACAAAATTGGGTCGCGGTTGAGGCTCCGGTGGTTCCGGCGGGACCGGTTCCTGTGCACGGCGTCCCCACGGAAACGTCGACCAACCCATTTTTGCCGATCAGAACCGTGCACGTCTGGCCATCCGCCCGTCGTAACGAGCAAGCCGGGTTAGACCCGGTTGCGTAGGCGCTGTTGTAGGCATAGGTACAGCTCCCGAAGTCCGTAGCGTTGCCTAAGCCCGCAACCACAGCGGCGTCACCAGGGCCGACGTATCCCGATCCAGAGCCACATTTGTTGGGGCCTGGATGGAAATATGCGGCGGCCCTTCCAAGTCCGCCCTCGCATTGGTTTGGCCCGTGGAGGCTCTGGGCAAAACAAAGCCCCGGCAACAGAATAATGCCCAAAAAGGCGATTGCGCCGGGTGCGTTGGTTCGCATCACTGCGCCTCAAAAGCTATGAATGCATGGCTCGTCGTCACGGCATAGACCGATACCGCGCCGTTCCAGGGCAATGCAAATTTCAACCCCGGCCGGCAGATCGTGCGAGCCGGTAGCCGCTGCAGTGCCACCGAAGTTCACGAACAAATCTTCAGTCGCAGATTGCGGATTTTGCACGCACCGAATTTTGGCGGCCGTCAGCGTCCACGCGATATTCTGCGCCGTCCCACCGGTCGTGATCGATGGGCTGCTGACATACGAGATCGTCGTATAATTCCCTGGTACGGCTTGCGCGCGCGCCGCGACGGCAAAGCCGCACAGCAGAGCCACGAGGACGAAAATTTTCATGGTTCACATTCCACCGCGGTCAATGTCACGCTTCCGCCGATCGAAATCGAATTAAGGTTCAGCGTCACAGCCGCAAAGGGGGAATTGAATATTCCCGTTCGCCGTTTCGGGCTGAGACACAAGGGTGTCGTGATTATTCCAATGTTGGACGAATGATGAAGATCGGACGCCCGGCGAGCAGTCCGCCGTCGGATCATTCGTGATCGAGCACGGCTTGCCTCCCGTTACCTGCACGGTCGCGTTTGCCGTTATGAAAGGCGACACACTCAGCACCAGCGCCACCCCGCAATTGTGCAAGCGCGTCAAGTCAAGTGCGACAAGCTGCGACGACAAACCGGGCGCCGCCTATATTATAGTTCATTGCCACGCCCATGCTGGCGTGGGACTAATAAGGATCGCCAAAAGTGCGAGCGCAAGAGGCTTTCTCACCAGCGGCGCGCAGCGAAGGTTTCGCCCGTGCTGGCGCTGAAGATCGAGACCGGGCCGGCCGGCTTATAGCCCGAGGGGGTCACGAACACGGCACCTGCGGCTATCGGGATCGACGCGCCGCCTGATGTCGCGGGGCCGACGTCGCTTACGTATATCGTCGCCAACGAATTGTTGGCGATGAGATAGCCGTTGATCGGGACGACCCCGGCGAACAACGTCTGCGCTGTGCCTCCCGCGACCACCGTACCGCTGCCATCTGTCGCGGCGGCGGCGCAGGTATTGATGACCGGCAAGGGTGCCGTCGGGCCAACCGGCGTTGCAATGCCGCCGACCACCGCTGCCGGCGCATGCACGGGCACGAGGTTGCCCGCGACATCGGTCTGCGTCGAAATCGGCTGGGTTGTCGTGTTCGCGTCTTTGACCAAGAGCGTCAATCGATGGTCCTCCTTCCGTGCGGCATCAGACACCCTCAATCCGCTTGCACACCCCTGGCGCATCGGGGATGCGTCACCCGTCAGGCGCGCGCACGCGCGCGCCGAGAGAGGCGGGAGGGGTGGGGGCAGCGGGCGAGGAGCCTCTAGGAGCGGCTCTTCTCAGCGAGCTGGCGATAGAGGTCGAAGATTCCCTGGTTGGACATCGGCGTGACCAGGAGGTCGGTCAACGCCCACACCAGGGCGTCGACGCGGTCGGGCGAATATCCCGCCGAGCGCAAGGCGACATTGCCGTGACTAGCGGGCACAAAGCTGCACATCTGATCTTCGAGCTGCGGGAAGGTGCCGAGGTGATGAACCCGACCCTGCTCGTAAAGCGCGGCCACCGGTTCGGCCCGGGTAACCTTGTCGCGTGAGGCGCGCACCGCTGCAAAGACGACGTTGGGATCGATCACGCGCAGGGTCGCCTCCACCATCTCGCCACCGTGGTTCACCTCGGCGACGACCCGGTCGGCGCGGTGCGCGCGATAGGCTGCAATCGCTGTCCTCGCCCATTCCGTCGGTTGGTAGCGGCCGGACGCGTCGGCCAGCACCCAGCCCTGTCCTTGCCCGTCCTTGCCGGCAACGATGATCCCGGTCTCGTCGGCGTCGGCGGTCGAGGTCGCGGCCGGATCGATCGCCACCACCACCCTGATCAATGACGGCGCATTATGCGCTCGCGCCGCCTCGATGATGCCGCGAGTCCACAGCGCGCCCGGCACGTCGTCGAGAAGCTCGGCCTCGATCTCCTGGCGGCCGAGGCGTGTCCCCTCGTATTTGCGGATGATCTGATCGAGGAAAGCGGGCGGCAGATTAGCGCGGTTCTCATAGGTCGAGCCACGCGTCACCACGGCCGTCGGATCGGCGATCAGCGCTCGGATCAACTTGGTCGGCCGCGGCGTCGTCGTGACCACGACCCGTGGGTCGGTGCCTAACCGCAGTCCGAACATCAGCATGTCCCAGGCCTCGGGATGGCGCCAGCTGCCGAGTTCGTCGCACCACGTGGCATCATGCTGCGGCCCGCGCAGTCGTTCGGGTTCGTCAGCGCTGTAGAGCGTTGCGATGGCCCCGTTCGGCCACGTCAGCCGCCGCTTCGATGGCTCGTAGCGCGGCCGGTCCCAAGGCGGCGAGATTGCCAGGATGCCGCTTTCGCCTTCGACCATTACATTGCGCGCATCGGCGGCAGTTGGTGCAACCAGCGCCAAACGACGCGCGGTACACGTTGCCACGCGTGCGCGGATCAGCTCGGCACCCGTTCGGGTCTTACCAAATCCGCGGCCGGCGAGGAGAAGCCACACCCGCCAGTTGCCTAGCGGCGGCAGCTGCGCCGGGCGCGCCCAGAATGGCCAATCGTAGAGCAGCGCCCGAGCCTCGGCGGGGCTCAATGCGGCGGCGAGGTCGTTTCTCGCGGGCGCGGGCAGCGAAGCCAGCCAACCCGAGCGCAAGCCCCTCAACCGCATCCCTCCGCAGAGCCTCAGCCGTGCCGTCCTCGATGATCAGCAGAGGATCGGTTCTGCCGAGCGTCCGCGGGTCTTTGACCCGCTCCGTCGCCGCTTCCGCCAATTTCGATGATTTCTAGCAGATCGATCCGGATTTGTCAATCATGAAATGCTGAGATCGCAATCTCGGGCCATGCCGAAATGCGCCTCGAGCGCACCGAGTGCCGCGATCAGGATCCCCGACGCCGCCTCTTGGCTGACCCGGCGGCCACTCCAGCCCTGCTCGAGCGCCCATTCTTTCAGCGACCGTTCCCAGCCCACGACATGCCACAGGCATGAGCCTGCGGGCGAGCCGATGCCGCCGACCGCCAGGATCGCGCGCCAGACGACGTCGCGGGCGCCCTCGATCCGCAAGCCTGGCGCGTTCCCGGCTCGGAATCTCGACGAGATGCCCACTCTTAGTCGCGACCTAGGGCCGCGCCGGACGACCCGATTCGTCGGCGATCGGCCGCTCCAAGCGTTCGACGATGCCGTGGTTCCGGCGTTCCGGCGTCGGAATCACCGCGACGTTTTCGCTGATTGGGGCCGCAACGCGGCGAGGATGATGGCGTGTCATAGACTATGATCCGAACAAATCATGAACGATTTGGCCGCGACAAACCGCCAGCAGCCTCCTCGAGGCGTTTCAGAAATTGCCGCGAAGGCCCGACGGCATCGCGGCTGCGGCGGCCGCCGACGACCTTCGCGATTGCTTCTACCTCGCGCAGACGGTCAGCCTCGGCCTCGCTGCCATAAGCGGCATGGCAGAGCGCATGATGCTCCGGGCAATAGGGTGAAGCCGCCTTTCGCGATGGCGCGACCGCCTTTCGCGGAGCGCCACAGACCCGGCGGCCGTCCCACTCGTCCAGAAGGTACGCGCAACCCGGTTCGTCCTGATCATCCTCCCACCCCACCGGCACCGACGAAATCCCCATAAGTGTCTCCGTTTTCGCACTAAATCGCTTGTCAGGATCACACCGGCATGGTAGCGTTGATTGTCTGGGTGTCAATATAGCAAATTGCTGGGGACGCATTATGGACGGTCGCTGGTTTCATCAGGCCCTGGAGCGGGTCAACGCGACGCAGGCGGATCTCGCGCGCCACCTTCGGCTGGCGCCTTCGGCGGTCTCCCGGATGATGAAGGGCGAGCGCCAGATGAAGCAGCTGGAGACGGTGCAAATCGCCGAGTTTCTCGGCGTGCCGCCAGAGGAGGTGCTCCGTCATGCCGTCGAGGTCACGGTCCCGCCCCCGGGCAGTGAGATCCCGCGCGGCCGCGGTCGTCCGCCATCGACCGCGTCTTCATCAGCAACGCCTGCGGCACTCGCGCGAGGCCCGGATCAGATCCCGATTCGCAGCGCTGCGCGCGGCGGTGGCGATCAGGAGATGTTTCTGGAAGACGGACCGATCGGCTACACGCCGCGCCCGGCCAATCTGGGCGGCGTGCGCTCGGCCTATGCGATCTACATGGTCGGCGACAGCATGGAACCGCGTTACGAGCCGGGCTGGCTCTTACACGTCAACCCGTTCAAGCCGCCGACGCGCGGCCGCGACGTCGTCGTCTACAAGGCGGACAACGCGGTGCTGATCAAGCAGTTTGTCGGTTGGGAGGGCGACACCTTGGTGTTACGCCAGCTCAATCCGACCGACACATTGCGCGTCCCGCGCGTGGAGGTGCGCGAATGCCACCTCGTCGTCGGCGCCGATCAGGAAGGCTAGACCCGCGGCGCCCCGACGGCGTGGCCGGCGGCGCGCTCGAGGATGCTGTTGCGCACCAAACCCGTTGCCGCGGCGGCCCAAAGAGGCAAACAATCGCGCTTACAGAGCCGGGAATCCGGAGAATATGGACTGAAAGAGTCTCAGGCGAGCAGATCATGGCTTTTCGTACGAGCGTCCTGACCGCGGTGTTGATCGCGGGTCTCGCGACAGCACCTGTCACCCGCGCCGACAACAGGCATTGGCATGGCGGTCGTGGTGAGCACCACGGGAACAACGTCGCGCCCGCGATCATCGGCGGTCTGATCGGTCTCGGCGTGGGCGCGGCGATTGCCTCGGGCGGTTATGGCTATTACGCCCCGCCGCCGGTCTATTACGGGCCCCCGCGGGGCTATTATGCGCCGCCCCCGCCGGCCGTCTATTATGGTTATGGTTACTAAGCCGCGCAGCGCGGCTGCGCGGTCCCCGTCAACGAACCATGTCGAACCCGGGAGCGATTCGATGAAAGTGATCGCGTCAAACCGTCTCGCTTTGCTGGCCGTAGCCGCGTTCCTGGCGCTGCCGACGGCCGCCTCGGCACAGTCCGCGCAAGCCCCGGCGACCGCAGCGCCGTCCACGGCGGCGATGCCGACGCTCAAGAGCGCCGAGGAACGCGTCGAGCGCCGCATTGCCGAGCTGCATGCGCAACTGCAGATCACGCCGGCCGAGCAGCAGCAATGGGATCAATTCGCACAAGTTATGCGCGACAACGCCCGCGAGATGGATCAGGTCTTTACTCAGCGCGCTCAACAGTACGAGTCGATGAATGCGGTCCAGAACATGCAGTCATACGAGCACGTTGCCGAGACGCACGCGCAGCAGCTGCAAAAGCTCGTTCCGGCGTTCCAGAACCTGTACAACTCAATGCCCGATCAGCAAAAACAGATCGCCGACCAAGTATTCCGCGCGAACGCCGCGAAGCACGTCGGGCGATCGCACAGCAGCTGAGCGGCGCCGCTCATGAAAAAAGCCTCGCCGAAGCGGGGCTCACCAGTGGAAGGCGGGCCTGGTCAGCCGACTTTTGCGAGGTTCTGGCCGGAGAAGTCCCAATTCACCAGATTGGTCTAGTAACGCTTACACGAAATCAGGGCGGGCGGCGGTCCTGGTGATTGAGGCATAGGCGCTGAAATAGGTTATGGACTTTGGCCGCAGTCGAGTCGGCGAAACCGGCGATCCGGCCTATCCTGATTTTCCGAATCTATGCCGTCGGCTTGCCGAAGTCCTCGGACGACCGGCTCGACCGGATCAGAGAGACAGAGGAAGCGCTGGAGAAGGCCATCACGAATGTGTGGGCCTCGTTCGCGATGAATGTCCGCAGTCGCGTGCCGTAGATGCGGCCGGAAGACCAGGCCCACGTGCTCGGGGGCCTGCGTAAGGCCGGATCGCAAGGTTTACAAGCGCATCAGCCCCCGAGAGCGGTCGCCGCCGCTCGCACCGCTCGGAGTTGCCATTTGCCACCCGGCCATCACCGGATCGGTTCTATGCCGCAGCGGTTCCGAAGCCCCCCACCGTCGGCGGTGGCCATAATGACTAGGATCTCGTTCGGGTGCGGTGCGGCGACCGACACCGTTATCGTGTCGAAGTGGGGGAATGACCAAGGATCATCCTTGTGTCCGAGCGGCACATCGAGGGTCGCGCCGGCCGCAGCAACCTTCACGTTCGACGAGATTACCGCCTTACCGCCGCCGATCGCGGCCCGCATCGGCTTGCCGAGCATCGGGTGAACGCAAGCACCGCCGTGCTCCATCTCGCCGCCGACGCCAACGACTGCGCCCTTGCCGTATGAGACGGCCGGTCCGTCGAGCAACTTGACGAGTTCCGGCATCACTCGCCGAGCATTGCCCCTGCTCGAACAACGGCCGCAGATCGTCGACGAACCGTCCGGCGAAGGGGTTGAGGATCACCGCCATGCCAACGGCGCACGACCGGTGGCATTGCTGCAACGCCGAGCTTCGAGAGGACTGTCTCGCGCGTCGTGATGATTTTGCGGATCTCGACCATGGCATTCTCCTCATCTGCGCCACGCCCGTACTCAATCTTTTGCAGTCCGCCGCCCCCGGGCGACCGAACTGATGGATCAAGTGGATCTAGTGGCGAAAATCTGACGCTTAATACTCAGTACCAAGGACGACTCTCGACCCGAAGCGGTCACTCGCGGGGCCGTGCGACTTCGGGCGCTGATGCCCACACCGGCCATTGCCCCGAACTGGCCGGGGCGCTTCGGGCGGAAGAGAACGGCCATTCACTCTGAATGCGGGTGCTATTCGATGACCTCGTCGGCAATGTCGAGGACGTTCGGCGGCACCGTGAGACCGAGTGCCTTGGCGGTCTTGAGGTTGACGATCAACAAATATTTCGTTGGTTGTTGGACCGGGAGGTCCGCCGGACTGGCGCCCTTGAGGATGCGGTCGATGTAGGATGCCGCCTGCGCGTACAGGTCGACTCCGTCGAACCAGTAGGACATCAGGCCGCCGGCTCTGGGAAATATGTCGATCCCGATATCGGGCAAACGATGACGGGCTGCGGCGGCGATGATCACATCGCGATGGGTGACGTTAAAACTGTCCGGCAAAGTGATCAGGCCGCCTCCCGGCTGGCGCGCCTGGGCGGCGATCGCTTCCTCGATCGCCGCGTCGTCGTGGACCGGAGCCAGCGTCGCTGTCACCCCCAAGGACCGGGCGGCCGCGATCTCGGGATCGAGCGAAAAGGGGAGACCCAGGAACATGTCCGGGTTAAAGATGATGGCGACCCGCGTGACGTTTGGCGCGACCTCTTTGAGCAATTGGAGCCATTTTCCGATCAGTGGCGCGTCGAAGGAGCTGAATCCGGTGATGTTGCCGCCGGGCCGCGTGAGACTCCGAACAAAGCCCAGCCCGACGGGATCGACCAGGTAAACGGCAACGATCGGTATCGTGTGCGTCAGCTGCCGCAGCTCAGCGACCGCAGTCGTGGGGCTGGCGAGAATCGCGTCCGGCGCTAGGCGGACGAGTTCTGCCGCGTAGGCCCTGTAAAGGGTCGGGTCGCCCGCGGCAAAGCGGTAGTCGATCCAGATATTCTTGCCCTCGACCCAGCCAAAACGCGCCAGCGCCTGTGCAAAGGCCCTGACCCTTGCCTGAGAACTCGGGTCGTTCTCGGGGAACGGTATCACCACGCCAACACGCCGCAGGGGCTCGGGATGCTGGGCGTGCCCGGCAGGCGCTAACAGGGCCGCTCCGCCGAGCAAGACAATGAAGCGGCGACGGTGCATTCCATCCTCATGCAGCCACAACCGCGCGAAAACTAGCGCAACTAGCCGTTGGCTACGAGGTTGGCGAAGGTCGGCTCACCACGTGCGCCGTGACAAGGCGGCGCTTTCCAGTGGGTGCAAGGCCCACCCGGCGATTCGCTCCAGCCGGAAGCAACCGGAGCAGGCAT
>Ga0306924_10001182_pt1 | contig 23581 bp, 23 predicted proteins | sample sta12Can44000111_FD_203756 | JGI IMG/M metagenome (GOLD analysis project Ga0306924, IMG submission 203756) | Lab enrichment of tropical soil microbial communities from Luquillo Experimental Forest, Puerto Rico - statanox.12C.anox.44.000.111 (v2)... | ecosystem: Environmental > Terrestrial >...
TGAACTTGCACTAAGTCAGGTTTTGAAGCTGATATCGGCGATCGAATTTACCTTTTTATTGCTCTCTTTGACTCTTTCCCATCTTTGCAAGCAGCCCCTTGATGAGCTCGACTGTCCTTGAAACAGAATCCGCCTCAAGGACCAACCGACCGCCGATCTTTTTGAAGTATGTTCGACTTTCCTGGCTGCTGTTAAAAAGAATCACAAACTTATCGGACTTCAATGCCAAAGCGATTTCTGAAGCCGTCCCGGGCCCGCCCGCACCACATGCAACGATGACGTCGCTGGTAAGGACATTAATGTAGTTTCGCGCACTGCCCATATCCGTGATGATGGCGACGTCAACGGCAGCAGATATCGTGCGTTTATCCTTTGTCGGAAGAATCCCAACGGTGAGTCCGCCAGCGGCCTTCGCGCCCTTGCTCACGGCGTCCATCACGCCGCGGTTTCGTCCTCCAGTCAGAACAATCCAACCTTCGTCGGCAATGGCGGAACCCAAAGCGAATGCGTTGCGAATATCGATGCTTCGCGCATTTTCGCCCGCGCCCATAACCCCGACTATTCCTCGACGAGCCACGCGTTTCATATCCGTACTTAGTTCGGGATGAGCGGAGACTTATAGGACACCCGGGGCTTGAACATGGAATAAAAACTCAGACTTGGCCATTCGTAGTTGAGGACCACCTATACAAGGAGTCGGCGATGAGGCTCTTACTGTTCTTATTGGCAATTTGCGCGGGCATCGTCTGGATTGGAGCGCGCGCCGAAGCCCAAAATTATCCGTGGTGCGCGCAATACGGCAGCATGGGTGGCTTGAATTGCGGCTTCACGACCCTTCAGCAATGCCAGGCTACCGTGACTGGTATGGGCGGGTTCTGCGAAGTGAATACGCAGTATCAGCCTGCTCCGGGATCGCATCGATCAACCGGATCCCGACGACGCTGATTAGCGTTATTGCAGCAGGCTCGGCACCTGTTCGAGATGCGTCAGATGAAATTGTCGCTGTATACGTTTGCCGACGAAGCATTTGTTCCGGCGATTGCTGCGTTGGTCAATTCAGCACGCCGGAATGGCTTCTCCGGAACCATCCATATCGGTAGTCCAGAGCCACTTTCGATCTCAAGGCAAATACCGGAGGGAATTAAATTTCATTCACTAGGCCCAAGTGACTATTGGCCTGGAAATCGAAAGACGGAGTTGCTGTTGAAACACCCTAGCGAGCACGTTGTGCTCCTGGATGCGGATATAATAATTGCCGATCCAACTTTTTTGTCGCGACTTGAAAAGTGGGTCGAAGTAGCGCCCGTCGTCATTGTCTCAAATCTGGTCTCATCGATCGATTATCGGCGGTACGCGTGGGCAAAACGATTAGGCCGCCCTGCACGTCCTCAGCACTGGCCCAGTCGATATTACAATGGCGGGTTCCTTGCCTGCGATTTTGAGCGCGATCGTATGCTAGTCGAACAATGGGATTCGCTCATCCGCTCTACACTTGTTGCTCCCGGAGCATTGTGGACCGATGTTGATTTCCCATTGTCCGACCAAGACATCCTTAATGCCTTGCTGCAGGATTGGGAGGCGCCGCTTGTAGGCTTAAGTCCTCCGGACATTTGGGCAAGTGCGGCGCCGCATTACCCATTCCTGCGTATCGGGACATTTGGTTCGCCAGCCATCTTGCACTGCTCGGGTTTCGGTAAGTCCTGGCAATTGACCGCGCCGCCACTCCGGCCGCCGCACGCATACGATCTTGCTTGGTACAATGAAGTGGTTCGAAACCCTGCACCAATAAAGCTGAATATCAACATGTCAGCAACGTTGCGCGATTGGTTTGAGCAAGGTGCACAATAGTAGAATGCGAAAATGATCTTAAAAGCGACCCTTGCGATATCTGGATGGTTAGCAGGGTACGTTAACTTGGGTGCATGCCTGTGGAGGCAATGCCTTCGTTAGTCAGCCTTGTCGCGCGAGGTTCGTTGTCGCAAGTAAAGCAACAGAGTTGGGCATCCTCCTCCAAACTGCGCGACGGCCTCCAAAGCCCCATCTGCAACTTCGTAATCAAGATTCGCCTCTTGTGGCTCCGTGATGAAAATGGTGGTGCTGCGATTCATGTCGATGCTCGCACTCAGCGAAGCGCTATGATGTTTTACTACGGTAACAACCCTCCACGCCGGGTCTGTGACTTAGTTCACTAATGTCATGCCCAGTGGCCGGCTAAGTGTGCTAGGTTTAATCAGAGCCGCAGCAATGTGGTCCCTCGCCGCCCAGGCGCCGCGGAAACGGCAAGTTTAAAAGTACACGCACTAATCCGTCGCGGCGTTTTCGTTCGGTGCGGGCATCGCGCCGGTTTGCCGGAGCGCTTCGCCTGCCGCGAGAGCGGCTGCCATCGCCACACTGAGTGAACGCATCCCGGGGCGGATCGGGATCGCAAGCCGGGCGTCGGCGGCGGCATGGACCGCCTCGGGGACGCCGGCCGATTCGCGGCCGAACAGCAGGACGTCATTCGGCGCAAAGGTGAAGCGCAGATAGGAGGCAGTCGCCTTGGTCGTGAACAGTACGAGGCGGCCCCCGGCAAGTGCCCGCCATGACTCAAAATCGCGCCACGAAGCGTGGCGGGTGAGTGCGACGGCGGCGAGATAATCCATGCCGGCGCGGCGGAAGGCGCGATCGGACGAGGGAAAGCCGGCCGGTTCGATGATATGCGCTTCGATCCCCAGGCAGGCGCATAGTCTCAATATCGTCCCGGTATTCTGCGGGATATCCGGCTGGTAGAGGGCGAGGTGCATTCAGGAGTAATGGCGCCGATGATTTTGCGCCTCTTGTGTCCAAGCCACACTTGCGCTGTTCCAGCAAGGGTGCCAATAGAACGCCGCCGGAACGCGCCCGCCTCGGGCTTTCCCCAGGTCGGAGGTGAGCGGTCCTCCGCCGCTGAAAATCCGCCTATCTGCCTCGCTCCCGAGCGGGCAACAGGCGGCCGGTTACTACCGCGGGGGATCGGCAAGAGGAACGAGGATCGGCCTGTGACAGCAACCCTAATGGCGCAGTCCACGCGCTGTGACTTATTGCCCAAGTCGGCTGTCGGCCCCGTGAGGCGGCCCATCGCGTCTCGCCGGAGCTGTTCCAGGATCCGGGCGGCAAGGCGCCCGCGGCGCGGTTCCTGATCAGGAAAACAGGATTTGATGATGAGCGGAGATTCGATTTATCGGCCGCAAAGCGCGTTCATGAAATGGATGGAGCGTCGGCTGCCCATCATCAGCTTGAGCTATTCCTCCTTCGTGGCCTATCCGACGCCGCGTAATTTGAATTACTGGTGGACCTTCGGCGGCATCCTCACTTTCATGCTCGGCGTGCAGATCATCACCGGCGTGGTGCTGGCGATGCACTACACCCCGCATGTCGATTTCGCCTTCGATTCGGTCGAGGGCATTATGCGGGACGTCAATTACGGCTGGCTGTTGCGCTATATCCACGCCAATGGCGCTTCATTCTTCTTTGTCGCCGTCTACATCCACATGGCCCGCGGCATGTATTACGGCTCGTACAAGGAGCCGCGTGAGGTGCTTTGGATCCTCGGCGTGATCCTTTTCCTCTTGATGGTGATTACAGGTTTCATGGGCTATGTGCTGCCGTGGGGCCAGATGAGCTTCTGGGCGGCGACGGTGATCACCAACCTATTTTCCGCGATACCAGTGGTCGGTGGTTCGATCGTCACCTGGCTGTGGGGCGGGTTTGCGGTCGGCAATCCGACGCTCAATCGCTTTTATTCGCTGCACTACCTCTTACCGTTCGTGATCGTCGGCGTCGTCGTGCTGCACATCTGGGCGCTGCACATGGTCGGTCAGAACAATCCGACCGGAGTAGAGCCGAAGTCCGACAAGGACGTCGTTGCATTCACGCCCTATGCGACCGTGAAGGACGCGTTCTTCATCGGTGTGTTCTGCATCGTCCTCGCCTGGTTCATCTTTTACATTCCGAACTATCTCGGACATCCCGACAATTATATCCCCGCGAACCCCAGCCAGACGCCGACGCATATCGTGCCGGAATGGTATTACCTGCCGTTCTACGCGATCCTGCGCGGCATTCCCAATAAGCTGCTTGGCGTGATCGCACTCGGCGCCTCGATCGTCGTGCTGGCTTTCCTGCCATGGCTCGACACGTCACGCGTGCGGTCAGCAAACTACCGGCCGCTTTACCGGCAGTTTCTGTTCATCTTCTTTGCCGCGGTCGTTGGCCTCGGTTACCTCGGCTCCCAGGAGCCGACGGGCGGCTACGTGATCGCTGCGCGAATTCTCACTTTCTACTATTTCTTCTTCTTCTTCGTCATTCTGCCGCTCTTGGGCTTGCTCGAGAAAACCAGGCCGCTGCCGAATTCGATCTCTGAATCGGTGCTGCGGCATGGCATTCCAGCCGGAGCATCGGCGCCACCACCGCAGGGCGCGTAGGGTTTCAGGGAGCCGCAAGCATGAACTGCTATAACAGGCTCGCCCTTGCCTTGGCGCTCGCGGGCGCGCTGTGCGGCATATCAGTCGCCGCGCGTGCGCAGGAAGCCGATGCGCCGCCGCGGTTGCATTGGTCGTTCTCCGGTCCGTTCGGGCTTTATGACCCGGCGCAGCTTCAGCGCGGCTTTAAGATCTATCAGGAAGTCTGTTCGAGCTGTCACAGCCTCAAGCTCATTTCGTTCCGCAATCTTGCCGATCCGGGCGGGCCTGGTTTCACGGAAGCGCAAGCGGCCACGGTGGCGGCGACCTTCCAGGTGACCGACGGCCCGAACGACCGAGGCCAAATGTTCAAGCGCCCGGGCAAGATTGCCGACTATTTCCCGCCGCCTTTCGCCAATGAGCAGGCTGCCCGCGCCGCGCTCGGCGGCAAGCTGCCGCCGGATATGTCCGTCCTCGCCAAGGCCCGAGGCTACGAGTGGGGATTTCCCTGGTTCGTCCTGGACGCCTTTACGATGTATCAGGAGGACGGCCCCGATTACATCCACGCGATCCTGACCGGTTATGCCGATGCGCCTTCCGGTTTCGTGCTGCCGCCCGGCGGACAATACAACAAGTATTTCCCGGGCCACGCCATCGGCATGCCGAAGCCGCTGAGCGACAACCAGGTTGAATATACCGACGGCACGCCGATGACGGTCGATCAATACGCGCGCGATGTCGCGGCGTTTTTGATGTGGGCCGCCGAGCCGACGCTTATTGCACGTAAGCGACTGGGTTTTCAGGTCATGGTGTTTCTGCTTGTCTTGACCGGGCTTCTCTATTTCACCAAGAAACGGGTGTGGCACGCCGTCCTGCACGATCACGATCTGGAAAAGCCGCGCGCCCCGGGCGAATACAAGAGCTAACCCCCACAGAGATCGCCAGCTTCGCACATGGTCAGCGTCGCGCTTGAAAATGACTTGAGAGCCGCGATTCGCACGATCCCGGATTATCCCAAACCAGGGATCATGTTTCGGGATATCACCACGCTGCTCGGCAATGCACGGGCATTTCGCCGTGCCGTCGACGAGCTGGTGCAGCCTTGGGCCGGTAGCAAGATCGACAAGGTTGCCGGCATCGAGGCGCGCGGCTTCATTCTCGGTGGCGCCATCGCGCATCAGGTATCGTGCGGGTTCGTGCCGATTCGCAAAAAGGGCAAGCTGCCAGGCAAACGCGTTAGCGTCGGGTATTCGCTTGAATACGGCATCGACGAAATGGAAATGCACGAGGACGCGCTAGTCAAAGGCGAGCGTGTCATTCTGGTCGACGACCTCGTCGCCACCGGGGGCACTGCGGAGGCGGCGGTGAAGCTTCTAAAACAGATCGGCGCCGAGGTCCTGGCCGCCTGTTTCATCGTCGATTTGCCGGAACTCGGCGGCGCCGACAAGATCAGAAAACTCGGCGTGCCGGTGCGCACGCTGATCAGTTTCGAAGGCCATTAGGTAACGGTCCGTCGCGCTTGGCCGGTTCGCCTGACCCCGTCTTGACTGCCGCTGCGCAGCGAGCTCTCGAGCTGGCCGATCAGAAGCTGCAATTCCAGTTCGCGAATCCGGCAAAGATCTGTTCGATCCAGCGATGCACTTCGGTCGGCCGCGACAAACTTGAAAGACTGATCGTTGTTTGCGCGGCGTGTGATCAACGTTTTTTGGTTAATTGCGGTGTGGTCCCCACGGTCCAGGCGTGGGCGTGGCTTGCGGTTCCGCAGCAGGATCCGACCACGGTCCTCGATTTTCCGACGCGTCGGATTGCGCCGATGTTGTTGTATCTTCTTGCGATCCCCACGGTTCCGGCGCGTTTGTTTGGTCGTCGTCCAATTCGTTATCCGGTGGCGGAAGCGCAATGGGACCGGGATCATGCCCGCCGGCAAATTTGATCATGGCAGTTATGCGTCTTTCAACACTCGGGTGAGTGTCAAACAACTCTCCGAAGCCTTCGCGGGGATTGTCGATACACATTTCCATCACTGCGGAGGTCGCTCCCGGCAATTCCCCGCGCCCCTCGATCTTGCGCAGCGCCGAGATCATGGCGTCGGGATTTTTTGTCAGCTCGACCGAGCCGGCATCGGCAAGGAATTCGCGCGAGCGCGACAGCGCCAGCCGGATCAGAAAGGACAGCAGATAAGCGACGACGAGAAGCGCGATTGCGATCAGGATGGCGAAACCGGCGCCGCCGCCCCGGCGTTCGTCGGACCGCGAGCCGCGGAAGCTGAAGCCGTTGTAGAACCACAGCCGAAAAACCAGCTCGGCGAAGAACGAAACGACCCCGGCGATAATCACCGCAATGACCATCATCCGCACGTCGCCATTGCGGATATGGGTGAGTTCGTGGCCGAGCACCGATTCGATTTCGGCGTCGTTGAGCCGATCGAGCAGCCCGGTCGTGACGGTGATCGAATATTGCTTCTGGTTCATCCCGGTGGCGAACGCATTGAGTGCGTCGGACTCCATCACCTTCAGCCGCGGCATCGTAATGCCGCGCGAGATGCAGAGGTTTTCGAGGATCGAATAGAGCCGCGGATTATCGCGGCGCTGGATTTCCTGGCCGCCGGTCACGGCGTCGATCATGGTTTGATGGAAAAAATAGGCAATGACGATCCACAGCGCGGTGCCAACGGTCGAAAAGGGCGCGGCCTTGAGGAGGTCGATCCAGGCGATCCGCATCAATGTGTCGAGATCGGCGTCTAACGACAACGCGGCCGCCACCAGTGCGCCGGCATAGACCAGCACGTAGACCAGAAAGAACAGCCCGATGAGGAGCGCTATCGAGCGGCGCCGGTTGGATTGGATGTGGCTGTAGAGACCATAGGCGGCCATCGGGAATTACTGCTCGTGCGCGGCCTAGAATTTCACGGACGGCGCTTCGCCTACGGTTGCGCGCTCGTCGCCGAGATCGAAGAATGTCTTCGGAGCGAAGCCGAAAGTCGACGCGAACAAAGCCGCCGGGAAGCGCTGGATCCCGGTATTGTATTCCTGAACGGCATTGTTGAAGAACCGCCGCGAAGCGGCGATCTTGTTCTCCAGGTCAGAGAGCTCTGCCTGTAACTGCTGGAAATTCGCACTCGCTTTCAAGTCGGGATAGGCCTCCGCAAGGGCAAAGAGCTGACGCAGTGCGCCGCTGAGCATGTTTTCGGCAGCCGCTTGCTGCGCCGGGCCTTGTGCGGTCACCGCGGCGTTGCGCGCTTTCACCACTTCGTCCAGCGTGCCGCGCTCGTGCGCTGCGTAGCCTTTCACGGTCTCGACCAGATTCGGCACGAGGTCGTGGCGCTGGCGCAACTGCACGTCGATATCGGCATAAGCCTGATTGACCCGCTGCCGCATTGAAATGAGGCTGTTATAAATGCCGATGGCCCAAATAATGAGAACGACAATGATGGCGAGCACGATCATGGTCGAAGTTGACATTGCTGATCTCCTTTATCCCGGCTTTACGGCACACCACTTTGTCTTCGCGATCGATAATATAGCGGCAATATAGTGGCCGCATGGCGCTGCCGCGAGCGGTCGCAACGGACAGGCGCGTGCGGCAACATATGGCATAATTCCAAAGTCGAGGGAGCGACCAGAGAGGGACCATGCAGAGCAAGATCTCGCTCGAAGAGCATTTCGCTATTCCGGAGACACTTGAAGATTCCCACGGCTATTTTCCCGATCGCGTCTGGCAGGAAGTCAAAAGCCGCGTCATGGACATTCATGAACGCCGCCTGCGCGAGATGGACGATAACGGCATCGAACTGATGCTGTTATCGCTCAATGCGCCCGCGGTGCAGGCTATTCCCGACAAAGCGCGCGCCGCCGAGATCGCCCGCAAGGCCAATGATTATCTTGCCGAAGAGGTGGCCAGACGGCCGAGCCGTTTTCAGGGTCTCGCGGCGCTGGCCATGCAGGATCCCGAAGGCGCGGCGTGCGAGCTCGAGCGTTGCGTCAAAGAACTCGGCTTTCGTGGCGCGCTGGTCAATGGCTTTTCACAGGTCGGCGACACCGAGAAGGTTGTCTATTACGATCTGCCCCAATACCGGCCATTCTGGGCGACGGTCGAGCGGCTGGACGTTCCGTTTTATCTGCACCCGCGAAATCCGCTGCCGCGGGACGGCAAAATATACGATGGCCATGCGTGGCTACTTGGGCCGATCTGGGCATTCGGCCATGAAACCGCGGTTCATGCGCTGCGCCTGATGGGCTCAGGATTGTTCGACGCGCACCCGCGGCTCAACGTCATTCTCGGCCATCTCGGCGAGAACCTGCCTTATGCCATGTGGCGCATCGATAACGCCAATGGCTGGATCGAGAACCGGCACGCTTATCCGGCGAAGCGGCGGATGCGGGATTATTTTTGCAACAACTTCCATATCACCACATCCGGCAATTTCCACAGCCAGGCGCTGATCGACGCGATGCTGGTGCTTGGCGCCGATCGCATCATGTTTTCCGCCGACTGGCCGTTCGAGAATATCGACCATGCCGCGCGCTGGTTCGACGCCTGCCCGATCAGCGAACCGGACCGGCTCAAGATCGGGCGCGACAATGCGCGCAGGCTGTTCAAGCTGGCTAAGTGATGGGATGCGAATTGAGACGCCTCCGCATCAGTACTGTTTGTTGTTTGGCCATTACTAAAGAAAATTCAAGGATCGACCCCTCGCTGCTTGGCGGTAGCGGCGATGTAGCTTTCGATTTCTTCCGGCGCGACATCACGATCGATCGGGACGCTCTGCCATTGCGTGGCCGAGTCCATCGCCAGCTGGGCTGCTCGGTCCGTGCTTGCATCGGCCGCTGCGCTTGGCTTGCCATAGCTGACGATCAATTTGCCGTCATAGATTGTGATCTCGCCGCGCGCGCCCGCGACCGCGCCAATGCCGGTCGTTGGATGCTTTGCCATCGCGGCATCAAGTTTGATCTTTACCGTGAAATCGCCGTTGAGCATCATCTGCTGGAAGGCGCCAAAGGTTTCGATGTCGAACGGCTGTTGGATGGTGTGCATGGCGGCGTCGCCATGGTGCTGCATCTGCTGAGATAGCCCCGTGCCGCAACCGATAAAAAGGAGCCCGGCTGCCCAAGGAAACCATTTCAGATCGTCGCGCAATCGCATGTGCCTTCATAAAAGCATCACTCGCGTGGCCACGATATAGGTCAATTTTTCGCAAGCCGAGCACCGATTAGCTCGCTTCGCGCAATTTGACTGCGCCGGCGAGATCGACCGAGACGAGTTGCGACACGCCGCGCTCGGCCATAGTGACACCGTAGAGTCGATTCATCCGCGCCATCGTGATCGGATTATGCGTGATGATCACAAAGCGCGTATCGGTCGCGCGCGTCATCTCGTCAAGGAGATCGCAGAAGCGCTCGACATTATGGTCGTCGAGCGGCGCATCAACCTCGTCGAGAATGCAGATCGGCGCCGGATTGGTAAGGAACACCGCAAAGATCAAGGCAAGCGCCGTGAGCGCCTGTTCGCCGCCGGACAATAGCGACAGTGTCGCCGGCTTCTTGCCCGGCGGCTTGGCCATGATTTCAAGCCCGGCCTCCAGCGGATCCTCGTGTTCGATGAGCTGAAGTTCGGCAGTCCCACCGCCGAATAGTTCAGCGAACAGCTTCTTGAAATTGTCGTTGACGATCTGGAATGAGGCCAGAAGCCGCTCGCGCGCTTCATGGTTGAGGCTGTGGATGCCTTGGCGCAGCCGGCGGATCGCCTCGATCAGATCGTCGCGTTCGCTCATCAGCTTGCCATGCTGACCCTCGACGTCGCGCAATTCCTGCTCGGCCAATAGATTGACCGAACCGAGCCGCTCGCGCTCCTGTTTGATGCGATCGATCTTGGCCTCCACCTCGGCGATCGATGGCAGCGCCGCATCGGGCTTGAGCTCGGCCAATTCCGCGGTGGCGGCCGGCTCGACCTGCAACAGCTCGTGAATCTCGTGCTCGATATCGGCAAGCCGACGCCGCGCCCCTTCATGGCGTTCTTCGCCGCGCGCCGCCTCGGCGCGAGCTTCGCCGACGGCTTCGAGCGCCGCGCGTGCAAGCTTGTCGGCTTCGCTTAATTCGGTCTCGGCTTCGGCCAGCCGATCGGCCGCAGCTTTTCGCGTCGCCGTCGCCGCCTCGATTTCGCCGATCAGCGCCTGGCGCTGTGCGGCGAATTTTTGCGGCATATTGGTCAGTTCACTGCGTTCGGCGCTTGCCTCGTCGGTGCGCTGGCCAAGCGTGGCGATCTGCGCTGCCGCACTATCCCGCCGCTCGCTCCAGGCTTGCCGGTCCTCGGCGATCGCTGCGAGCCGGTGCTGCGCGAGTTGCGCCTCGCGGGCAACGGCTTGCGACTCGCCTCGGATTTCGGCGCATCCGGCACGCTCGCGGGCGATGACTTCGGTCACCGCGGCAAGCTCCTTCTCGATTTGATCGGCAGCTTCGAGCTTCATCAGCGCTTGCTCGGCCGCGGCGTGCCCGGCCATGTTCTCGTCGCGCGCGGTGATGATCCGTTGCCTCGCCTCGGTGAGTGCGGAAACGCGCGCGGCGTTGCGTCCGATCTCGCGTTCGGCGGCGCGCGCCGTGCCTTCCGCGGCAGCAGCGGCGGCGAGCGCGGCCTCGGCCTGTTCCAGCATACGCCGTTTGGCTTCGCAGTCGCTGCGCGCGGCGGCGAGTTCGCTCTCGAGCATTTGCAGGCGACCGCGTTCGGCAAGCCGGCGCGCGGCGCCGGTCGGAGCATGCGCCGCGGCCGCAAAGCCGTCCCAGCGCCACAGGTCGCCTTCGCGCGAGACCAGACGCTGGCCGGCCTTGAGCGCCTTGGCGAGCGTGGCGGCCTTGGCGCGTGCGACCACGCCGATCTGCGCCAGGCGGCGGCGGAGCTCCGCGGGCGCTTTGACATATTCGGACAGGGGCACTGCGCCGCTCGGCAGCGCCGGATCGGTGGCATCGGGCGCCGCGCCGGCCCAGTGCATTGGCGCCGACGAGCCGACCGGTGCATCGAGATCGTCGCCTAAAGCTGCGCCCAGCGCTTTTTCGTAGCCCTCAATCACGGTGATGTCGTCGATCACCGGAGGCCACAGATTCTTGCTTTCGATCGCTAGCAGCTTGCCGATCGTCTTGGTTTCCGTTTCCAGCCGCTGGACCGTCTTTTCGGCGGCGGCGAGCGGGCCGCGCGCGGCATCGACTTCTTCTCGCGCTCGGCGATGCTTCGCCTCGGCGTCTTGCGCGACGCTTTCGGCTTCGGCCAGGACGGATTTGCCATCAGACCTGGCGCCGGACTTGGCACTCGCAAGCGTGCCGGTGAACGCCGACAGATCAGGTGCGCCGCTGCCGCTGGCAGCGAGGCTCGCATCGATTTCGGCAAGCTCGGTATCGAGCCGCGCCGCACGCTGGTCATGCTCGCGCAGCGCCGCTTCGAGTTGATTGCGGCGCGCGGTAAGGTCGGCAAGAGCGCCGGTCAGGTCGGCGAAGGATTTTTCCGAACCGGCCAGTGCCGATTCGGCGCTGGCAAGCCGGGAATTGACCCCGTTGAGCCGCGCACCGGTTTCGCGCGCGAGTTCGCCGAGGGTTTGCTTTTCGCCCGCAAGCCGGGCGAGCGCCGCTTCGGCGTCGGCGGCGAGCGAGCGTTCCCGAACAAGGTCCGCGGCGAATTGCTCGATGCGGCGGTCAAGTTCGGCAATCCGCTCCTTGGCGCGCGCCTCTTCGCGCTCGAGGGTTTCGCGCGCGATCAGGAGCCGTTGCAAGCCGGCAGCGGCCTTGGCTTCGGCGTCGCGCAAAGCCGGCAGCGCCGCCGCGACTTGAGTCTGCTGTGTCGAGGCTAAAGTCTGCTCGCTCAAGCGCGCCGCGACGACCCGGACCGCCTCATCCTTGCCGCGCCGGGTTTCTTCGACTTCGGTTCGCGCGGCCGTCCAGCGCAAGTGAAACAACAGCGCCTCGGTTCGGCGCACTTGTGAGGAAATATTGCGGTAGCGCACCGCCTGGCGGGCCTGGGTCTTGAGCGCGGCAATCTGCCCCGCGAGCTGGCCGATCACGTCGTCAACCCGGGTCAGGTTGTGCTCGGCTGCCTTAAGCCGCAATTCCGCTTCGTGGCGGCGCGCATGCAGGCCGGATATGCCGGCGGCCTCTTCCAGCACGCGGCGGCGTTGATCCGGCCGCGCTTGGATGATCTCGCCGATGCGGCCTTGATGCACCAGCGCCGGCGAGCGCGAGCCGGTGGAGGCGTCGGCAAACAGCATGGCGACATCGCGGGCGCGCACTTCGCGGCCGTTGACGCGGAACGTCGAGCCGTGCTCACGGACGATCCGGCGCGATACTTCGAGGCTCTCGAACTCGTTGAACGAGGCCGGCGCCTTGCGATCGGCATTGTCGACCAGGACCGAGACCTCGGCATGGTTGCGCGACGGCCGCTCGGTATTGCCGGAGAAGATGACGTCATCCATCTCCGCCGCCCGCATCGCCTTGTAAGACGCTTCCCCCATGACCCAGCGGACGGCTTCGACAAGATTCGATTTGCCGCAGCCGTTCGGACCCACGACCCCGGTCAACCCAGGTTCAATGGCGAAGTCGGCCGGTTCGACAAAGGATTTGAAGCCGATAAGGCGCAGCCGCGTGAGCTTCATTTTGTTGTAAAGTCCCTCTTCCCCTAGGCGGCGAAGCGAATCCCCGCAGGTTCGCGCCGTGAGCTAAGTGCTCGGCGCGGGAGGGCGCCGCATCGGCGCGGAGAATGAATCGTCATGACTCCAAGCGCAACCTGCGCCGTCGCATTTATCCAGACTTTCGCGGTTGGCGGTCGTGTGCGGCGGGGGCCGAAGTAGCGGGCCCGGAAACCGTATCGCGGCGAAAAATCGTTATCCTGCCTTAAGATAGGCGTCGATTTCCTTGGCCATTTGATCGATCGAAACGTCGCCGACGAGCTTCTTGCCATTGACGAAAAAAGTGGGTGTCGAATTCACTCCAAGCTTCTGGGCGGCGCGGTCGCGGACCGCCTGGATGCTGTCGAGCAGCTTTTGATTCGCCAGGCATTCGTTGAACTGGCTTTCGCTAATGCCGAACTGCTTGGCGATATCCTTCAGCGGCGGCAACGGCTCCTTGACGATCCACTCGGGTTGCTTGGCGAACAGGGTTTCGACGATCGGCATGTATTTGTCATTGCCGGCGCAGCGCGCCAACATGAATCCGGCCGCCGATAGCGCGTCTAGCGGGAACGGCCGCAGCGTGAACCGCACCTTGCCGGTATCGATGTAGCGCTTTTGCAGTTCGGGGAACGTGGTCTCCGAGAAATGGGCGCAATGCGGACAGGTCATTGAGGCATATTCGATGATCGTGACCGGCGCCTTGTCGGAACCCAAGGTGACGTCGCCATCGGGCCCGGTCTCCGCCAGATCGGCCGGCGATGGGCTGTCCTCGGCCCAGGCCGGCGGCGCGAGCGGCAGGATAGCGCCGCTAAACCCGGTGATGCCCAAGGCAAAGGGCGCGGTGACGGCAAGGAACTGACGGCGAGTGAGCAACAGCAAATCTGGCTCCCGGTTCGGCGAATTTAGCTGTCCTGTAGCAGCAATGTGGCATTAGCGCGCCGGTGCGCCAAGGGGAGTACAAGGGGAGCAATAAGGGGGAATAATCGGCGCATCCAGACCGGCGTACCAAATCGAACAAAGCGTACTTCCGTTCCATTGCTGGCGTCACGTGCGCTTGATCGCAGCCCCGAGCCGCGCCAACGCCGCTTTGAGGGCATCGTCGCCAATCTTCGACAATCCCTCTGCGACGCCTGCCGTGGCGGCCGTATCGGCGGGAATCGCCGTCGACTTTTGCTGCCGCCGCAGCGGTGCTTGGCGCAGCGCCAGCCGGCCGACTGCGCGCCAGCCGAGAAATCGGTTGACCCGCTCGCAGATCAGATCGGCGAGATGCTGGATTTCGATCGCTGCGGGCCCCTCGACGCGCAGGATGAGGGTAGCGGCTTCGCCGTCTTCGCGTTCGACCGCACGCGGCCAGTTGAGCTTGATCGGTTCGCTGCACGCCGCGATTTCGGGGCCGACAATGTCTCCCCATCGGGTCACCAGCTCCACCGACGCGAAACCCTGCCGAGCGAAGGCGCCGCCGATCAGTTTGCCAGCGATTTCGCGCAGCGGCTTGGCGGCCCGGAAGGGCTTGCTCATAGTCGATCCCTCATGACTTGCTCGGGGACTTGCTCATGGCGTAACGCTCTGCCATCGCTCGCGCCATGACGCTAGCAGGCAAGCCGCGTAGGAAGAAGTCGTCAGACCTGTCTTCGCCCTTGCCGCGCTCGAAATGCCGGGGACAACCGCGGGCCGCCGACCTGCTCGCCTGGTATGACCGGCACCGCCGCGTGCTGCCGTGGCGGGCGCCGGCAGGTAAACGCCCTGATCCCTACCGCGTCTGGTTGTCCGAGATCATGCTGCAACAAACGACGGTGCGAGCCGTCGCGCTCTATTACGCGAAATTCCTGCAGCGTTGGCCCGATCTGCCGGCATTGGCGTCGGCCTCGCTGGACGACGTGCTCACCGCCTGGGCCGGGCTCGGTTATTACGCGCGCGCCCGCAACATGCACGCCTGCGCGCGGGTCCTCGTGGCGCGGCATGGCGGCAAGTTCCCGGAAAGTGAAGCCGCCTTGCGGGAATTGCCCGGAATCGGCGGCTATACGGCGGCGGCCATTGCCGCGATCGCCTTCGACCAGCCGGCCATGCCTGTCGACGGCAATGTCGAACGTGTCGTTGCACGGCTTTATGCGGTCGCGACGCCATTGCCGGCCGGCAAGGCAGAGATCGCGAGGCGCACCGGCGCACTGGCGCCGCCGCAGCGCGCCGGCGATTTTGCCCAAGCGATGATGGATCTCGGCGCCACGATCTGCACGCCAAAGAAGCCGGCCTGTGCGCTTTGCCCGTGGTCCGGCGCATGCGCGGCCCATGCGCGCGGGGAGGCCGAAACATTTCCACGGCGCATGCGAAAGCGCGAAGGCGACTTGCGCCGCGGCGCCGCGTTCGTTGCCCGGCGCGCCGACGATTGCGTGCTGCTGCGCACGCGCCCGGCGCGCGGTCTATTGGGCGGTATGGCCGAAGTGCCGACCACCGACTGGGCGGCGGATTTCGACGAAGAGAAAGCGCTCCAAGGCGCTCCACAATTGGGAACCGCGCAGCGAAGCCTCGCGTGGCGAAAGATCACCGGCGTGGTGCGGCACGTCTTCACGCATTTTCCGCTTGAGCTGATCGTTTACCGCACCGAAGTGCCGCGCGATGCCAAGGCGCCGCGCGGCATGCGCTGGGTTGCGATCGAGGATCTTGCCAGCGAGGCGCTGCCGAGCCTCATGCGCAAGGTCGTGGCGCACGGTCTTGCTTAGTGAGAGCTTCCGCCGCCGCTGCCGGGCGATTTTGAGTTGGGCGCGTACTCATAAATTGACCCATTCGTTTCTTTTCAGAATGTCTGCTTTACCCTCAAAAGCGGACATTACTGAATACGATCGGCATGTCCGCTTTGTGCCATAAGCGGACATTAACCGACGCCACACTCGCCAACAATGTGCTGGCGCATCGCGAGCAGTTCCATCAGAGCCGTCTCGTCGAACTCGTCAACACGTCGACGCGACCGTCCAGTTCCAGGCCGCGCTGAAACAAGCGACGGATTATTTCATGGCCCATGGCAGTGCGCTGGCCCAGGCGCACCAACAGGCCCCCAACTGGATCGCTCAGCAGGTGCAGACGCAGGTAGCCTTGCTCGCCTACATCGATGTGTTCTGGGCGCTGATTCTCATCTCCATCGCAGCGGTTCCGCTCGCGCTCACCCTGCGCAAGGTAAAGCTCGGCGGACCTGCTCCGGTCGCACACTGATAGCGTCGATGTCCGCTTTGGGTCATTAGCGGACATTGCCGCCGCATTTCCGAATGTCAGCTTTGCCCCCGAAAGTGGACACCGGGCGTTAATGAATACACGCCCAAGTTCGCCGCCGTGCCTAATTCAGCGCGCACCTTCGTGCGCAACACATCGATCAGCGTCAAGCCGCTCGGCGTTTCAACGTGCCAAAAAGTCCATCCGTTGCACGCTTCGAGGCCCTGAGCCAGCGCGCCGATGCGATGGATCGAGCCGACGGCTTGGCCTAGTGCAAGCGCGCCATCGGCGCGAACGAGCGCGCGATGCCGACGTTTGGCGTCGACGAGGCTCACTCCGGGCGACACCAGTCCGCGCTCGATCAAAGCCGCAAAAGGAACGCGCAGCGCTTCGCGCGCCGTCATGAATGGGGCGAGCGTCGGCTCGGGGAGCGTGGTGACCGCGGCGATCCGCGCCCGCGCGGCCTGCGCATAATCTCTATCGCGCTCGACGCCGACAAAACGCCGGCCGAGGCGCCGGGCGACGGCGCCGGTCGTGCCGCTGCCGCAAAACGGATCGAGGACGAGGTCGTCCGGGCGCGACGCCGCAAGCAGCACGCGCGCCAGCAACGCTTCCGGCTTTTGCGTCGGATGGAGCTTTTTGCCGTCGCGGTCTTTGAGGCGCTCATCCCCCGTGCACAGCGGAATGAACCAGTCGGAGCGCGCCTGGATATCGTCATTGCCGGCTTTGAGCGCTTCATAATTGAAGGTGTAGTTGCGATGGTCGGCATCGCGCGCGGCCCAGATCAGCGTCTCATGCGCATTGGTGAATCGGCGGCCGCGGAAATTCGGCATCGGATTGGATTTGCGCCAGACGATGTCGTTGAGGATCCAGAAGCCGAGATCCTGAAGGATCGCTCCGACCCTGAAGATATTGTGGTACGAACCGATCACCCACAGCGTGGCGTTCGGCTTCATCACCCGGCGACAGGCAAGCAGCCACGCGCGGGTGAAGTCGTCGTAAGCTGCGAAGCTTGCGAATTTGTCCCAGGCATCGTCGACGGCATCGACGCGAGAATCGTCGGGCCGTTTGAGATCGCCCTTGAGTTGCAAATTATAGGGCGGATCGGCAAAGACGAGATCGACGCAGGCTGCAGGAAGCTTCGCCAGCTCCGCGACGGCGTCGCCAACAAGGACGCGCGCGGATGCGGCGGAGTCAAAACTCACGCGGGGCGCCCTGACGGACGCCCCGCGACGCGACACAACCATGACTCAGAACTCTGACTCTGGCGACGCGGTCGGCGACGCGGGACCTGCAAACCGACACGCGCGATACTGCCCGCCCAAGGTAAAAAACGGCTTAACCGCGGCACACCCGCAGTAGGCAATAACTGCCGGGAAACACTTTGTTAATCGGCGCGAAAGGTGCTCTAATCGGGCGCGGAGGACGAAGGAAGATTCGATGTCAGGAATCGACCAGTCCAAACAATTCGTGCCGTTGAAATTCGCGGTGCTGACGATCTCCGACACGCGCTCGCTCAAGAACGACAAATCGGGCGCGCTCTTGGTGCAACGCATCGTCGCCGCCGGCCATCTGGTGTCGGAGCGCAGCCTCGTGCCCGACGACGTCGAGGCGATCCGTGCCCGCGTCAAGGCCTGGATCGCCGATCCGCTGATCGATGTCATTATCACGACCGGCGGCACCGGTTTCACCGGCCGCGACGTCACGCCGGAAGCGATCGAGCCGCTGTTCGAGAAAAAGATGGAGGCGTTCTCGGCACTGTTCCTCGTGGTCAGTTTCCCGAAGATCGGGACCTCGGCGATCCAATCGCGCGCCACCGCCGGCGTTGCCGGCTCGACTTATATCTTCTGCCTGCCGGGCTCGCCCGGCGCCTGCAAGGATGCCTGGGACGAAATCCTCGTGCACCAGCTCGACTACCGCCACGGCCCCTGCAACTTCGTCGAAATCATGCCGCGGCTCGACGAACATCTGCGCCGCGCCAAGGCCAAGGGCGCGACGGTTTAGGGTTTGTCATTGCGAGCGAAGCGAAGCAATCCAGTGCGATCGATTTCTGGATTGCTTCGTCGCTTTCGCTCCTCGCAATGACGAGACGGGTCTACAACTGCAAATCCCAGAACTCGCTCACGACCGGCTGGCCCCAACTTTGATGCTCCTCAGTGCCGGTGAGCTTGAAGCCGGCTTTTTCATAAATGTGCTGCAGGCAGTGAGCACGCTGTGAGTCCATAAAGTGATCTTGTGGTAGCCGACCGCGCGGGCGAAGCGGACGGCTTCATCGGTCAGGCGCGCGCCGATGCCAAGCCCGCGCGCTTTGGGCTCGACCAGCAAAAGCCGCAAGCACGCAACGCCACCACCGTCATTGACCAGCATCTCCGTCCCGGCATTCTCGCCATCAAGCTCGGCGATCCAGCAGCGCTCGCGCGCGGCATCGTATTTGTTGACGAAATCGGCGACGATCTGCGTGCACACGCCCTCGAACGGCTCGCGCCAGCGATATTTCTCCGCGTAAAGCTCGGCGTGGTGTTTGACGATCCAGCCGAAATCGCCGGGCCGCGGCGCGCGCAAACTGTAAGTGCGTTCCGCGACTTTTTCGTCCGAAGCCCCGAGCAGGTTTTCGATCGTTGCCATGGCTGCGACGAGCCGCGCCCGGTCCGCGGGCGTGAGTCGCTCCAGCATTGTCACGGCAGCGCGCTGCGAGCGCGCTTCGAACGGCGCGAATGACTTTCGCCCGCGCGCGGACAGCCGCAGAGGGCTTAGCCTGGCGTCACGCGGCGAAGTCCTTTTTTCGATCAGCCCGCGCTTTTGAAAGTTGTGTAAGAGACGGCTGAGATAGCCGCATCGAGATCGAGGCTGCACGCGATGTCGGTCGCGGTCGGCGACTTGTTGTCGGCCATCTCGTAGAGGGCGCGGGCTTCGCCGAGCGAGTAGGGGCTGTCGAGAAAGGTCTTTCGCAAGACGCCGATCTGCCGCGTGTAGAAGCGGTTGAAGCGGCGCACCGCAGCAATGCGGTCCTGTTCGATTGGCATAAGGCGGGGTCGGGCAGATAGTTGACTAAGTCAATCTGGTCCGGGTCGCTTGCAGGGCGGTCCCCGATCACAATTATTTGTTCTTGTTTTGTTCATATGACCGGGTTAGCCTCTAGATGGGAGATTTGGTCATGAGTCGTTCGTCCGCGTTGAAACGCCCGCCGGCAGAGCTGCCCTCGACGCCGGCGGGCGAAATGGGCAGCCCCGAACCGGGCAGAGCCGAAGAAGGAAGCAGCGTCGGAAGCGGCCAGCTGGGACGCCTAATCGACCGCAAGCGCCGGCGCGGCCGGGGCACCGCGTCGACCGTCTCCGGGCGTTATGAACCCTTGGCGCGGGTGGCATTCGATGACGGCTGGCAGGGCCTCGAAGAGTTGCCGCCGTTTAAGACCACCGTGACGGTCGATACCACGCGCAAGATCATCACCCACAACGATTCGCCGGATCTCTCGTTCGATCGCTCGATCAATCCGTATCGCGGCTGCGAGCACGGCTGCGTCTATTGTTTTGCGCGTCCGACGCATGCCTATCTGGGACTGTCGCCGGGATTGGATTTCGAGTCCAAATTATTCATGAAGCCGAACGCGCCCGAACTCCTGGAGCGCGAATTGTCGGCGCCCGGATATACGCCGAGGACGATCGCCATCGGCACTAATACCGATCCGTACCAACCGATCGAGCGCCGCTATCAGATCATGCGGCGCATCCTCGAAGTCCTCGATCGCGCCGGCCATCCAGTCGGCATCGTGACCAAATCGGCGCTGGTGCTGCGCGATCTCGACATTCTGACCCGCATGGCTAAACGCGACCTGGTCAAAGTGGCGATGTCGGTGACCACGCTCGACCCTAAGCTCGCGCGCGCGATGGAGCCGCGCGCCGCGACGCCACCGCGCCGGCTCGGCGCGTTGCGCGAACTCATAAAGGCTGGCGTGCCGGCGTCGGCTCTAGTGGCGCCGGTAATCCCGGCCATCAACGATGCCGAAATCGAGCGCATCCTCGAAGCCATAGCGGAAACTGGCGTGCGTCACGCCGGCTACGTTCTTCTTCGCCTGCCGCTCGAGATCAAGGACCTGTTTCGCGAATGGCTGATGGAAAATTTTCCGGACCGCTATCGCCACGTCATCAATCTCATTCGTCAGACGCGCGGCGGCAAGGATTACGATTCGACATGGGGCAAGCGTATGACCGGCTCTGGCCCGATCGCCTGGATGATCGGGCGGCGCTTTGAGGTCGCTTGCGAGCGGCTCGGCTTCAATTTGACCAGCGTGAAAACGACGACGCAGCATTTCGTCCCGCCGCGGCCGCCGTCCGAGCAGCTCGCTCTGTTCTAGAGCATGATCCGGAAAAGTGGGAACTGGTTTTCCGAAAAGATCATGCTCAATCAAGCTGGTAGAGTGCCAATCGATCCATCCGAAACGGTGCGCTCTAGAGTAACGGATCCGCTGCCATAGCGGCAGTCTCGCTTCTCGAATCCCGCATTGCGCACGAGCCGCACGCATGCTCATCATGGCGGGCATGAATCGCCCGGCATCGGCTCGCCGCCAAATTCGCGGCAAGGAAACGGAAAAAGCGCGGAATGAGGCGGCGCCCCGTTTACCGCTTCCCGAAGAAATCATCACCCGGCCGACGTTTCGGCGCGAACGCGCGGCGCTCAAACGCGGGGTCTGGCCGATCGCGGGCTGCGACGAGGCCGGGCGGGGGCCGCTCGCCGGACCGGTCGTTGCCGCCGCCGTCATTCTCGATCCCGGCAACATTCCGCGCGGGCTTGACGATTCAAAACGGCTCACGCCGGAGCGCCGCGCCGTCCTCTATGAGCGCATTTGCGCCCGCGCCCAGGTCGCCGTTGCACTGGCGCCGCCGGCGCGCATCGACCGCGACAATATCCTGCGCGCCTCGTTATGGGCTTTGGCCCGCGCGGTCGCGGCGCTGCCGGTAAAGCCGGCGCTGGTCTTCGTCGACGGCCGCGACCGCATCGATGCCGGATGCGATTGCCATGCCGTGATCGGCGGCGACGGGATTATTGCTTCGATCGCAGCCGCCTCGATCGTCGCCAAGGTCACGCGCGATCGCTTGATGGCTTGCCTCGGCGCGGCCCATCCCGGCTACGGCTTCGAACGGCACATGGGCTATAGCGTGCCCGAACATTTCGAGGCACTGGACCGGCTCGGCCCGACGATTCACCATCGCCGGTCTTTTTCGCCCGTGGCCGTGGCGCTCGGCGAAATCGGCGCCGACGCCGACGATGCGATCGCCGACGTGTTGCCGCTATAGCCGCGACCTGGATTTCCCACGATGTTCTACGTCCCGCTTTACATCGAACTCTTGCGCTCACGGCCGCACTGGATGTTCTGGTTTGCGGCGCTCGTCCAAGCTTTTATTTGGCTCGTCGTGCCGGTCGTGTTCTATTTCGCGCCACCCGGCGACTTGGCGCAGCTTCTCGCCATCGGCCATGAATTTCGCTTCGATGGCGGGGTCGGTCCGCCGCTAGCTTATTGGCTTGGCGAAATCGCGTTCCGTTTCGGCGGATTGTTCGCGGTCTATTTGCTGGCGCAGGTCTGCATCGTGGTCGCCTATTGGTCGGTCTTCGCGCTCGGCCGCGCCATTATCGGGCCGGAGCACGCGGCCATTGCGGTGCTGTTGATGGTCGGCATCGCGCTTTTGACGGTGCCGTCGCCCGATTTCGGGCCGGCAATATTGACCATGGCGCTGTGGTCGGTGGCGCTGCTTCACTACTGGCAAGCGGTCGCGCAGGGCAACAAGCGATCTTGGTATGTGTTCGGCGGCGCGGCCGCGCTGATTTTACTCTCGACGGAGGCGGCGCTCGTTCTTTTAGGCACCCTTGCCCTCTTTACCGCGCTGACCGAACGCGGGCGGGCCGCACTCGAAGCAACCGAGCCATGGATCGTCGGCGTCGTGCTTTCTTTCTTTCTATTCCTGCATCTGATCTGGCTCGACGGTGTCGGCCACGGCTTCGCTCCGATACTCGAGGGGCTGCGGCAAGCGAGCGCCGCCGGCGGCAACACCGTCGCGTGGCTCCGCCTCCTGATCGCGCTTGCGCTTGCTCATGCCGGGCTTGTCATCCTGGTCGTGCTTGCCGGTGGCTGGCCGCGCAGCCGCGCGCTTCCGGCACCACCGTTGTCACGCCAGCCGGTCGCTGCTTTTGCCGCAACCTACGTCAGGGTCTTGACGCTGATACCGGCGCTCGCCGCTACCATCATCGCGGCGCTAATCGGACGTTCGACCCCGATCGGCGGCGCGGCCCCTCTCGTGCTACTTGCCGGCCTCTTCATTGTGATGGCGGCGGGCGACAGCATCGCGCTCTATCACCAGCGCGTGCTCGGCTTCGTCTGGGCGGGTCTCTTGGTCGTGCCGGCGGTTTTCGTACCGTTGTTGATCGTCGCCTTGCCGTGGGCTGCCGGAACCGATCTGAAAATCGCGCAGCCGGCGAAGGCGATGGGCCGCTTCTTCGCCGAAAATTTCGAACGGCGTACCGGACAGCCTCTGGCGATCGTCACCGGCGATGCGCGTACCGCGGCGCTGGTCGCGCTTGCGGCGCCGAGCCGGCCTAGTGTGCTGTTCGATGCCGCGCCCGAGCGATCGCCGTGGGTGAGTGTCGATGACATCCGCAGAAAAGGTGCGATCGTGGTCTGGCTCACCAACGATACCGCGCCGACGCCGCCGCCCGCTATCAAGGCTTATTTCCCCGACCTCGTCGCCGAAGTGCCGCGCACATTCGATCGCCCGGTCCAGGGCCGCATGCCGCCATTGCGCGTCGGTTGGGGCGTAATCAGGCCGGGCACGGTAGCGGCGGCGCCTCCAACCGCACCAAGCGCGGCGGCCGCCGCCGTAGCGCGCTAAGGGTCAACAACATATTTGTTTTTGCGCAGCAGAGATCCCGTGGCGCTTCTATATAAGTCATCTATTTGCTGCAAAAGCTCTTGCGACCCGTGCACCACGAGCTTCGCACGCGCGCAGAGGTCACGCCCATCAAGAATGGCGTCCGTGGCCGATTGCAACTGTCGCCGGTCATGGGCGGTTTTTGTGACTTTGGCCTTTTCCATGGCGTTTCCGATATAGAAGGCCCTCCGCTTCAATCATCGTGATAGTAACTGCGGCGGCGCATACGAGACCTCCGCTTGCGGACGGCATATCCGACGCCGAAGCCTAATCCGAAGAGTCCAAACAGGACGACAAGGGCGGTTGGCATCCTGGATAACGCGGTGGAACCGCTGACGGTTTCTTGGTCGCTGCAACTTAGGTGGACTTGGGGGACTTGGAAACTCCATCGCCGGACGCCG
>Ga0306924_10001183_pt1 | contig 23581 bp, 20 predicted proteins | sample sta12Can44000111_FD_203756 | JGI IMG/M metagenome (GOLD analysis project Ga0306924, IMG submission 203756) | Lab enrichment of tropical soil microbial communities from Luquillo Experimental Forest, Puerto Rico - statanox.12C.anox.44.000.111 (v2)... | ecosystem: Environmental > Terrestrial >...
ATCGTGTCGGCGTGGCGGTCGATCGCCTCGCAAACCGCCCGTTTCAGTTCATCCTTGCTGCTCATTTAATGGGATCGCCCCTTCGCTCGATGGCCCTCGCCCGAGAGTATCCGGTCAATTCAGTTGCCGCGCAACGATCGGCCGCAGAAGCGGTTGATGTCTCGGCGATTCCCGCCTCCTCGACCGGGCGAACAAAGAGCAACCCTTCACCGGTGCCAAGCGAAATCAAGCGAGCGCGTTGCCGCACCGTCGCAAATTAGCTGCAAAATCTCTCTCATGGATTGAAGTGCTCGCCGCTCCCTGGTGCCGGATCCGCTGTGCCGACGCGTTTGAGCACTGTACGCCACGCAGCCGTTCCTCTGCGTCCGACACGCTAGTGGATAAAATCCAACAGAAGATACCGCCGTGACCCGAGGGTTTTCGCGAGTTTGCCCCTCTCCACAGGGCACCAAATGTCAGATTTGTACTACTAGTCCAAGTCGACCACCACCTTTGACACCATCATAAGCGTTCCTTCTTATTAATTATTGTCATCGGTATGGCAGGCTCATGGGACACGGTCGGCGTACGACTGCCCGCGCTGAGATCAAAGCTAAAAAATTTACAATAATGAAAATAAAATTTTAGATATTTTGAATTTTCGTTTGACCCTTGATTAACGCTTATCTTGTTTTATATTAACATTTCCCTGACGAACGTAAAAAATTCGTCCAACGTCTTAACAAATGTTCGTAATCCTTAACAATTATCGGAGATGGGTAAACTTCGATGTCCCGACGTAGTTCCATGACGGGGCGATTCTGTACACTCCTCGCGGCAAGCGCGGCGGCCGACGAGCCTGATCCCCCGCCAGTACGATAACCAGACGGCCAATCCGATCATCGCCGAATGACCGGCCTTCCTCAGGGAGTATCCCGATGACTTTGATCTACCCGAACATCGTTCCCGAGAACAACCTCCGCCTCCCGGACGCATTAACGATCAAACACGGCCCGGCTCGTCTGCTCGCCACCTTTGTCCTCGAAGGAGACAAAGCCGCCCGCGAAATCGGGGTGCGGCTACGGCTCCGCCATGATTTTGGTGAACTTCTTTATGTCAACAAACAGCATACTATTTCCGGCAGCTGGTATCGTCTGCCAAATATGTTTCATCCTGAGTATTCCGATTTATCTCCAGAAAATTCATATTGGATATCTGGCGAAAATGATCACGGGGAGGTTGTTTTAACTCAAGCAGGCCGTGTATATTACTGGCCTGAAACCAATTTGGAGGAAGAAGCGCGGCTGATGTTCTATGCAGGACGCGAAGAGGGGCAGCGCTGCGTGGTCACAGCAGAAGCAGCCAAATCCATAACAGGCGTTGTGTTCTACGGCGGCTCCGGTTGGGTCAGGCCTGATTTTCGCGGGAGGCAGCTGATGCGCCTCATTCCCCGGTTGGGGCGGGCCTATGCGTTAGCCCGCTGGCCGGTCGACTGGGGCATGTCGCTTGTCGCGCCGATCCTTGTCGATAAGGGCGTCGCCGAGGGCTATGGCTACAAGCATGCCAGCTACCGCATCGTTTACCCTGGATCTCCTTGGGGCGATGCCGAGTTCGTGCTCGTCAGCGTCTCTGCTACCGAGGCTTATGACGACTTCGCCAGCCTACTGAAATCGACCCTGTCCAACCCGGAACTGGAGCGCTCTACAGCCTCCTCCTCGCCCAGCGTCTTCGAAAGCACCGTTACCAGAACCTCATCCGACGGTGTCTTCCAAGGCAGCAACAATCTTTCGTAGCGAGTCACAAAGAATTTGTGAGCGGCCGGCCGTGCCTCGATCGCCGCCGTCACAATATCGTACCGAGGCTGAGCCGTGCTCGCTACGGATTTGTAAAACTCGGCGATCCACCCCCCATAATCCTTGTCTGGAAGATTTTCCATTCTTTCGCCGATCGCGTGGAATGGATAATCAACGTCAAGCGATTTAAAGCCGTCACCGATGAACCGGAACACCGGGTCCATCGTGCGGGTCTTGACCCCCGCGATCATCATCCGCGAGAGGAGTTGGTTGTCGATTGCAAAGGAGATCACCGTGGGATCGAAATAGCCGAACGACACTCTCCACTTTTGAGCCAACAGCCTCAATGGGTTTCCCTCATCGCTAAACAACGATGAGAAAGATTTTGGTTCGGCAGTAAACCTTTCCCGCGGCGGCGGGGCAAACGTCGGCGCGCATAATTCGGAGAGGCGAGAGATCGTTCGCTCGGAGGAGGTCATGATCTCCGACCGCCAGGCAACGTCGAAGTATTTTACGCGAAACAGTCCGACCCGCGATGAGAGAAGCTGCTGCTGTACAGCGAGCAGCGCGGGCAACTGTACGTTGCGAGGATGCAGCTCGATTTCGACAATCGAGCCGTCGAGGATCTGGAATTTGATAAAGCCGAGGTTCTTCACCGCGAACAGCGGCGCGTCGTAATCCGGGTTAGAATCTCCCAGCGCCGCCAGGAGCTCGGCGCTGTCCTCGAGCACCCACTGCCCGTCGGATGTGACCAACATGGAGAGTCGTTTCACGCAAGCCCTCGCAACGTTAAATCTCGAACGCTTCGCTTCCAGCATCTACAAGCGTATCTAATGGATGTTAATGGGATGTGAACCAATGGAATGTTTCGTAACAAAGTAACGTCCTCGACTTATCTTAAGTAAAGGACAAATTGGAGAATTTTAAATTTATTTTTCTTTGAATGGACATTGATATCTTGACGATTTTCTGACGAGAATTGGACGACACCATGACGTCAATGGCCTAGCTTGCTCAGATGATCAAGTGAAGAGCACTGGTGACCGAGCACCACGGGGCCGACGGCCAGGTTTCGGTTGGGTGACCGGAGCAAGCTTGCCTTCCGGCCGACCCCGTACCGAACGTGACCGTTTCGTCAGGAGGGATGGATGACCATCGAAACTGCCATCCTCCCGAGCTCGGGCCGCCGGCACGCGGCCGTCGCCTTGATGATCGCCACCGCGATGCAGGCCTTCGACAGCACGATCGCGAATGTCGCCTTACCTCAGCTAGAGCAGAGCCTGGGTGGCGGGATCGATCTCGGCTCCTGGGTTATGACGAGCTATCTTTGCGCCGCTGCGGTAATGGCGACCCTGACCGGCTGGTTCCGCCGGCGCTACGGTGCACGGCAGCCCCTCGCCGGCGCCATCGCCGTCTTCGTTCTCGCCTCCCTTCTCTGCTCGATCGCGCCATCACCGGCTTCGCTGATCCAGTTCCGCCTGGTCCAGGGTGCCGCCGCCGGCATCATCCAGCCGTTGGCGCAGGCGATTCTCCTCGACATCTACCCCAAGCACTACCACGGTCGCGTGCTGGCGATATGGGGGGCGACGGTGATGGCGGGCCCGATCATGGGGCCGGTGCTGGGCGGCGTCATTACCGACCTCGCCTCGTGGCGGTGGATCTTCGTCTTGAACGTCCCTCTCGGGCTGATCGCGATCTTGGGTTTGGGACAGGTTCCGGCGGCCACCGAGTCGAGTGGCAAAGCGCGCATCGACAGCCTCGGGATTCTGCTTCTGGTCGTCGGCGTAGCCGCGCTTCAACTGTCTCTCGAGCGCAGCATCGGCCAGAATTGGCCTCCCTCGGCGGAAGTAATCGTTGAAGCAATAATCGCGGCTGGCGCCTTGTTGGCCATTACCATTCGAAGCGTTCGCGCGCAGTGTAACTTATTGAAATTTGAAGTATTTAGAGATGTTAATTTTGCTACTTCAGTATTTTACAATTTCATAGTGGGAGCACTGCTGTTTACTACTATCGTTTTTTTGCCGGCGTTAAGCGAAGGCCCACTCGGTTACGACGCGACGCAAGCCGGCTTGACCATTTCTCCTCGCGGCATTGGGACAATGGCGACGATGCTTGCCGTCAGCTATCTCATCGACAAGATCGATCATCGCGCCTTGCTTGTCACCGGTATGATGATCACCGCAGGCGCGTTCGAGTTGATATCGCGAATGCCGCCTAACGGGGGCGAAATCTGGTTGGCCGGAGCAAGCGCGATCCAAGGGGTCGGGGTCGGACTTTTGTTCACACCCCTCAGCACGCTCGCCTTCTCCAGCCTTGCTGCCGATCTGCGAACAGATGCCGCCGGGGTGTACAGCCTTTTGCGCCAGCTTGGCTGTGCGACCGGGGTCGCCGCGATGACAGCTCTGCTGCAGGCAAGAATTCAGGCCAGCAGTATCCCAATTGCCGACCAGAGCGCGACCGGCGTCAGGTCGCCCTCCCACCTGCTCGACTTGGCGACATTCGGCGCCTACACCGGCTGTTTTCGAACGATGGCAGTCATCACCGCTGTCGTCATTCCTGGGATTTTTCTGTTCCGCGTATTGCGGCCGGACCCAGCGATACCCCCAGTCGTATGATTTCTCGATGCCATGGCTTCCGGGCACACTACATGGACATGGATTTCAGACCTGCTCGTTCCCTCGGCAGAACGATTCGAACGATCGTGCCGTAACCGGCGCGGCTGTCGATCGTCAGCGTCCCCCCGTGAGCCTCGACGAGGCCCTTTGTGATAGGCAATCCGAGCCCGGTGCCGCCGTAGTTGCGTGTGATCACCGGTTTTGCCTGCCCGAATGGTTGCAACGCACGCTGCTGCTCTTCTTCGCTCATGCCGATGCCGTGATCTTCGATCTCGAGTACAGCAACATCGGGCCGATCCGCGGTATTACGAACATAAATCTGGCCTCCCTCTCGCGAAAACTTTATCGCATTGGACAGCAGGTTGAGGAATATCTGCTTCATTGACCGCTCGTCGGCCCAAATTTCGATTTCCTCGTCCGGCAGCTGCGCCGTCAACTCGATATCGCGTGCGCGCGCCCTCTCATGCACCATGCGCATGACCTCGCCGATGACATTTCGTATTTGCACTACCTCTTTAGCAAGTTCGACTTTACCAGCTTCGATCTTCGACATATCGAGAACATCGTTGATAATCGACAATAAATGAAGGCTGCTGGTATGGATGTCCTTAATATACTCAAGATACTTTCCGTTGGCGATCGGGCCGAACAACTCGTTGGAAATCACTTCGGAGAACCCGATTATCGCGTTGAGAGGGGTCCGCAACTCGTGACTCATGTTGGCGAGGAAATCGCCCTTCGCGCGGTTTGCCGTCTCGGCCTGGCTGCGCGCTTCGATCAGTTTCTGCTCGGACGCTTTGAGTTCCGTTACGTCCGAGTAGATTGAAATAACGGCGCCGTTCGGCATTGCACGCCGGCGGATCTGCAACGTCCGGCCGGGGGGCGTCACACGCTCCTTGGTCGTCGGCACATCGCGATAAAAGAGATCGAGACGCCTGGCGACCTCTGTTTTCGGGTCGTCCCCGCCGAAATCTCCGCGGACCGCCTGGTGCGTTAGAATGTCCTGAAGCGTCGCACCGACGGCCATGTCGGGCGGCAGATCCAGCAGCTCGAAGAACCGGAAGTTCCAAGCGATCAGCCGTCCCTGGCTGTCGAACACGCTGAGACCCTCGCCGATATTTTCGAGCGTGCTTTGAAGCAGCGAGTTTTGGCACTTCAGCCGCAGCTCGCCGCGCTGCAGGTGCGCGGCGGCGAGTTGCTCGCGCTCCAGAACGCGAACCCCGCGCCAAGCGAGGGTCGCCGCTGCGACCGAGAACACCACAAACGCGACGGCCAGAGGCGTACGCTCGGCGTACCATATGAAAGTGCTCGTCCCATAGGCGAGGAGGAGCGCCGAGCCTAGCGCAATTACAGCCCGGCGAGGTCGAGCGGTCCTCCTACGGGTAACGGCGCAGGGCAGGGGCTGTACCGGCGTCGCTGCGCGGCCCGTTGCAGCCGTCAATCCGGGAAACCGCCCGATGCTCCCCTTCCACAGGCTCACGCACCCTCCCCGTAACAACTCAACCCACCTGCGTGCGGTTTACACGAGTAACTCCGCCGCGCCCGATCCCGGTCGCGCTGGCCGGCAAGAATGTAAACCGGCGCACCGGCCGCAGAAACCCTTCCCCTGCCCGGCGGCTCGGAGGAAGCCTGCGACTCGTCGCCAAACCCGAAGGGGCCGATAACTATTCACCGTCAATGGCACAACGGTCGGACACGACCGACGTCGCGATCAATCACCGGGGCACCTGTCCAAATCTAGCAGTTCGAGTGATCCGAGTTAGCTGGAATTCGGTAAATATTCTCTTATGATGTGTCGGGGTTGGGCGCCACGCTCTGATAAGTGATCGATCGTGCTGCGATTCTCTGCTATATTCTGGAGTCCAAACTTCGCCGGCCCGAGAACTCGCCGGTGAACGCCAAATGCAATTTGGGAAAGCACGGTATGCAGCTGAGATCGAGGGCCGCTGAGGCGGGCATGAATTTCGAAGCCGCGAATAGCGCCATTGTTACTGGGCTCCCGATCGATCGGTCAGAGCTCGATAAGCTGGCGCGGTGGATACCAATGAAGGAAATGGCGCTGCTGTACGAGATCTTCGACCGGGCCCGAAGCGATCCCGATTTAACGAGGCCTGCTCTGCTCCTGTGTTCGGCCTACGCCGAGAAGGTCGCGCGCATGCTAGACCAGGACCCGCTCCCTACGGTCACCAGGAGAATCAAGAACCGATTAGAGGAGCTCCGCGAAGAACACGGGCTCTGAGCCGACGAGGAGATCCGAAGCATCGCCTATTTGTCAATCTCCCGACCAATTCTGCGACTGTCGATCTCGTCTCAGCGGAGGAAACCGATGGGCGGGAATGGGACGGTGGTGCTGCGCTCACCGATGACGATTTTAGCGCCACAGCTGACGGGCTCTGGCGTGTCCGGCGTGATCGGTAAACATAGCGCGGCCAATCACCCCGTCCGAAAGCCAGAACATTCCAACCGCGACGGCTGCAGTCGGCTGGGGCCCGCACTGTGCGCCGAACATCGCTGTAAATATCGTAAATCGGATCTTCACATTTTTCGACGAAGATCGATCGCCAGACAATAGAGACGGCATTTCAATTGAACCGCCGATGCAGTCGGCCATGGACTGAGCCATAGCGCTGCGGCCCGAGTTAACCCCCAAAAGAATTGCCGATGGCTCTGAGTGAAGATTTATCACGGCCATTGCGTGCGGAATGCTTCCACAATGGGAGGGCTAAGTCGGGCGCGTGGTGATGATTGAGAATCCGCAACCCGCTTGGTTGCCGCTTCTTCTGCTCGCCTTACCCGGCATCGCGTTTGCTGCATGCTCTCTGAACGCAGCTATCTTCCCCGTCCGTGGTCGGCCTCTTTGCACCATCCCAGTGATAGGCATGGTCCTTGCCCTGCTGCCGACCCATATCCTCGCATCGGTAACTGGATCTCTCAGCATCGGGCTCGCGGTCGCGTGGACCATGATCGCGCTGACCGGTTACGCGTGGATCGTATCGCGGCCGCGCACGGTCCGCGCGCTTTTCTTTCACGAATACCCGGGGCTATCGCGTCGGCTCGCAATTGCCGGACTCGCGACCATACCGATCATCCTTCCGACAATCTTGCTCAATTTTCATGATGAGACTTATTTCAATCAGCACCACGCAATTATAGCGCACCTGCAAAACGGCGCCTACCCGCCGCGTTACCTTTACGAGCCAAGTTCGCTGCTCCGCTATCATTACGGTTTTGATCTCGCAGCCGCAATCGTCACCGGTCTGCTGCGCATCCGCGTCGACCAAGCAATCGACCTCCTTACGATGGCGCTTTGGCCCCTTATGTTTCTCCTTCTCTGGCGTCTCGGCGAGCATTTCGGGGGGGCAAAGGCTGGCCTTTTTGTCTCACTGATGGTTTGCTTCGCCGGGGGATGGCCCGCTCTCGCCCGATTTGGATCCGTGTGCCCGCGCTGTGCGGCCAATGGGCTCGAGGTTAATCCCCCATTCATTTCTTACTATTTTCAGCATCCTTGGAGCATAGGTGTCCCTATATTCTGCCTGGTAGTGCTGCAGCGCGCCAGTCTGCCTCTGGTGCGGAACAAATTTTTGGGTGTCGCCGCTCTCGTCTTCTCGTTAGCGCTGTTGTCGCTCTCTCAGGCTGTTCTGTTTGTGATGACCGTCATCGCAATTGGGTTGGCCGAGGTGTGGAACCTTGCGCGTTATCGTCACGGTCAAGCGGTTGTGGTCCTCCTTGGTCTCGGTATCTCGCTGTTGATTGCCAGGTGGCTCGGGGGATTCTTCGTTTCCGGGCCGTTTCCGCCGGTTGGCGCGCAACTCGGCGGAGGCCTCCAGGTACGAAACTTTGCCGCTCCGGGTGCTGTTCTTGGCCAAATACAATGGGACTTGGCAAGCTTCGGTGTGCTGCTGATTTTAGGCAGCGTCGGATTGTTTCGCGTAAGATGCGATAAAGCGTTCCTGACGATGCTGGTCGCGCTCCCGCTCGTCATTGTCAATATGCTTCGCTATCAGTATACTTGGGATATTGTCAAATTCGGCACGGTCGGTTTCATCGCATTGGCGATTGGGGCCGGCGTCGCGCTGTCGGACCTCCGGTGCTGGGCTGAGGACAACCGGAGCCGGAAAACCGTTTGCGCGTTGCTTATCGTAACTTTGCTCTGGCAAGGCTTCCTCTACCCCTTCGGCCAGCTAACGGCGTATGCTCCGGAGAGCCGGCCTCGCTTTTCTGTTCAGATGATCAGACCCTATTTTTCTACTATGTATCCGGTGGACCCGGACAACTCCCGCGCTGTCTCCTTCCTGCGCGCTCATATGGGGGCTTCGGAGATCGTTTATCGCACGATAGAGAAATCTGAGCCTTATGCGATTTGGGGCGGTCTTCCAACCCAGGCTTCGGTGTACCCGGCAGATAGCGGAAATAACGATTCATACGGGCTAGGAGAGGCGAAGTTTGTGGCCAGAGTGCAACTGGCCGCCACCACGAAAAATTGGCTCGATCGGCTTACGGCCGAACACATCAGCTGGGTGGTGACAGATTCCGATGATGTCGAGATTAACGCGATTCTGGAACGAGGGGAAAACAAAGCGAGGGTTGCGTTGGCCAAGCAGTTCGGAAACGTGCGGGTATTCCGTATTAAGCAAAGTGCCCTTTAGCTTTGCCTGATCTTCGAAGCTGCGGTGGCTCTCCCGGTGGGATGCTCCCGACGACAGGGTTGCTGAGTTGCGGGGAGAAATCGCGGCCCCGATAGGAAGAATTTTGCATTGCCTAAAGGGTCGTTCTCAATGGAAAGGCGCGAAGAGTGGGTTACAGAGCCGACCCGCCCGTCATCTCGCCGACCTCTGCGGCTGTGATCCGCAAAACTCTCCAGCTCGGAATTCCCCGGGCTTGGCGGTCTTCCAAAGACCGACAGATCCTCTGCTGCCGAGCCGGACATATCATCTGCTACGCACACGCGGAGATGAGTCAGTTGTCGATGGGGAGCGGCCGAAATATCCTCAATGAGTCGTTCCGGTATTAAAACCGGGAACGCCTCGGGTCGGCCATCGAGAAGGCTCAGGCAGAACAGTGGAGATTTTGATGCTACAGTACTTGGAACGTCAGAAGAAGCTGACCGCGAACCAGTGGAAGATCATCGCTACCGCGAATGTCGGCGATATGCTTGATTTCTTTGACTTCTTTTTGATCGGCTATGTGCTGGCGTTTATACTCAAGGAATGGCAGTTGACCTATGGGCAGTCGGGGCTGATCCTGATTTCTGCAGGCGTCGGGGCGGTCCTTGGCGGCTTCTTCCGGGGCTGGATGGGTGCCCGCATCGGCCGGCGCAAAGTGTTCATTTTGACCGCCCTTAACGTCGCTTTCGCCATCGGAAATCATGTTTTTCACCCCGGATCCGGGCGGCTGGGTCAGCGGCTGGATTTTTCTGTCGTTCTTCCGCTTCTTCGTCGGTTTCGGCAACGCCGGCTTAATTGCCGTCGACATACCACTGGTGGAGGAATTCGTACCCACCTACAAGCGCGGCTGGGTCAGCGGGTTGACGACTGTCCTGCTGCCGGCGGGAAAAATTCTAGGGGCGCTGTCGGGATGGCTGCTGGCGCCGGCGATCGGCTGGCGGGGCCTGTTCCTCGTCGGCCTGGCCCCCGCGCTCTTGGTCCTGATGATCCGCTACTGAGTGCCGGAGTCGCCGCGCTGGCAGATGCGCATGGGGCGGATGGAGGAGGCGCGCAAATCGCTCGCCTGGGCGCTGCAGGTGGACCCGAAAGAGATCGAGCTGGCGACCAGCCTTTCTGAGCCGGAGAAGACGTCTTGGCGCGAGCTGTTCAATTACCCGCGCAGCATGATGGCGGCCTGCCTGGTCGCGCTGAGCCAGACCGGGGGTGTCGGGATCCTGATGTGGATCACGGTCCTGTTTGTGATGGTGCTCAAGATCACCCCGGGCCAGGCTTCTTACCTTATGATTTTTGTCGGTATCCTCGGCATCGTCGGGCGCCTCATTGCGTCGTGGATGTCGGACGCCCTTGCGCGCCGTTTGTCAGGTTTGCTGATTGGGATGGGCGGGGCGATCAGCATGGCCCTCCCCGGTTATTGGCGCGACGTCTACCTCGGCACCGTGTCGATGTTTTTTGTGCTGATTATGATCCAGCGTTTCTTCGGCGATGCCAGCTACGCCATCATCGGGCCTTACCTAGCTGAGGTATGGCCAAACCGGCTGCGCGCGAGCGGCATGGGCTTCAGCCACGGCATTGGTAATCTCGGCAAGATCATCGGGCCCCTCGGGCTCGCCTTGATCGTCGGCTCGTCCAATTACGTCGCCCCGAAGGTGACGCTCGATGCGCTCTTCTCGGCGCTGCGGTTTCTGGCTTTCTGGTACGGGCAAGCGGGCCTTGTCTTCGCCTTCCTAGGGATCGAGACGAAGGGCCGCTCGATCGAGGAGATCGGCCGCGCGCTCGATGCGCCGGTAACGCCAGCGCCCGTCAGGGTCGCGGCAACTCAAATTTGATCCGAAGGCCGGCGGGAGGCTGCCGGCTCTCCGCCGCATCGGCCCGCTCGCGCGCAGTTTGAGGCGGTCGGCGAGCTCGACCATCTACCTGAGATACATGACCGCGATCCGGTGGCTCATATGCGTCGATCGTGGTATCCTTTGATTAAAACGCAGGTCGCGGCGCTTTGTGGCCGGCGGCCGGGTCGGATGTGCTGCCACGGGTGGTCTGCGGCCCTCGAACCAGCGGTTCGGGAGGAACGAACATGACCATACGGAACCCTATCGAATGGGCGACCGATCAACTCAAACTTGCCGGGCAGGTCGTCGGGTCGGCAAGTCGCGCCGGGGGCCCGACCGAGGATCTCGACGCTCGGCTCCCGGAGGTCCGCGCCATTCGGATAGCCGATCTCGGAGAGGTTCTCGCCAGAGGCCTCGATGACTTTGCCGCCTATCGCACCGATGTCATCTTCCTCTGCGTTGTCTATCCGGTAGTCGGCCTCGTGCTGGGACGAGTGGTATTCGGTTATGGAATGCTGCCGCTGCTGTTCCCGCTCGCCTCCGGCTTCGCCCTCATTGGCCCGTTCGCGGCGGTGGGTCTCTATGAAATGAGCCGCCGGCGGGAACTGGGCGGCAACGTCGCCTGGCCGGACGCGTTCGGTGTTGTCGGCTCGCGCTCATTCGGCGCGATCGTCGTGCTGGGCCTGTTGCTGGTGGCAATCTTCCTCTTCTGGCTGGTCGCCGCCGAGTCGATCTACGAGTTCACGCTTGGTCCGGAGCCTCCGGCATCGATCGGCTCGTTCGCTCACGACGTGCTCACCACCGGCCCGGGTTGGACAATGATTGTCGTCGGTGTCGGCGTTGGCTTCCTCTTCGCCCTGCTCGTGCTGGTGATAAGCGTCGTGTCTTTTCCGTTGTTGCTCGACCGCGACGTAGGGCTCGGCGCGGCGGTATGGACATCGGTGCGCGCCGTGATCGTCAACCCGGGTCCGATGGCTATTTGGGGACTGATCGTGACAGGCGGCCTCGTTATCGGGTCGATACCGCTGTTTCTCGGTCTGATCATTGTCATGCCCGTGTTGGGGCACGCCACCTGGCACCTGTACCGCGCGGTGGTGCCGAGCTGACTGTGTTCGATACGCCAATTTCCGGTTAATTCCTGGTTTCGGGCCGAAATGGCGCAGTTTTCCCGCTTTCGGCGGGCAAAATTTCCCGGTTTCGGACAGAAAATTCCCGGTTAGCTTCGCTCGGGATTTGCTTCGTGAGTGTTTGATTTCGCTACGACTTTGGCGATTAATTCGACGCCCCGAGCCGCACCTTTTCAAATTCCCGGATCCGACATGCTTCCAGGCTCTGGGTTTAGAGGTGAAATCAGGGGGTTTCCAGATCGGCGAGGGCGCCAACGGTGATCGGCTTGAACGGGGCGCGCGGGCGGTAGGGGCCGATTTCAGCGATCGGCTTACCAAGTACGTCGGCAGCGATCGCCGCTACCACCGGGCCGCAGATCCGGCCTTGGCACGGCCCCATCCCGCAACGGGTGAAGGCCTTGAGCTGGTTGGGGCCCTGAGCGCCGAGCCGCATTGCGCGGCGGACCCTCCCGACCGACACCTCCTCGCAACGGCAAGCAATGACTTCGTCCTCGGCCGGGACCATGACCGAGCGTGATGGGCGATAAAGACGGTCGAGAAACGGCCGGAACGCCCGTTCGCGGTCAAGCGACGTCCGGATCGGTGCGGCACGGCGGTCGCGCTCGGCTACTCCGATATGGCCGAGCCACATTGCGGCATCGAGAGCGGCGAGCCGTCCGGTCAGCACCGCAGCCTCAGCGCCCAAGATCCCTGCGCCATCTCCGGCGACGGCAATGTTGGGGAGACTCGTCTGCCCCCAGGCATCGAGACCGGCGCGCCAGCACAGCTGCGCCTCGTCCCACTCGTGCCGGAGCTGCAACGCAAGGCTGACTTGGACATCCGGGACGATGCCTTCGTGCAGCAAGAGATAATCGACAGCAAGCTCGCCATCTTCCCACGCGACGCGTTCGAGGCGCCGCCGCCCGACTGCCCGGAGCCCTCGCACCCCATGCCGGATCCGTACGCCGGCGCGCTTGACCGCCGAGACCAATCGCAGTCCCTTGATTAGTAGCCGGCGACCCGCCCACAGGCCCGCGAGGGGCTGGATAGCGTTGAGATAATTCTCGAGCGGGGCGGTCTCAAAGAGCGCAATCGGCGCAGCTCCGGCGCGTGCGAGCTGGGCGGCGATCAGGTAGAGGAGCGGTCCCTGTCCGGCCAACACGACGCGGCCTTCCGGCACCAGGCCCGAGGACTTCAACAGGATTTGCGCGGCGCCGGCCGTCATGACCCCAGGCAATGTCCAGCCGGGGATCGGCACCGGCCGCTCGAGGGCGCCGGTTGCGAGCAGGATCCGGCGCGCGGTCACGGTCTCGGCGCGACCGGCGGTTTCCAGGAACAGTTCACCCTCAGGGTCGACATGCCACAATGTTGTACCAGGCCGATAGTCGACGCGGCTCGCCTTGAGCGCCGCCACGAGCGGCCGGCCGGCGAGATAATCCGAACCGAGCGGGGTGCCGGGTTCAGCGCGCTCGATTGCCCGATATATCTGGCCACCCGGCGCGCCCTGCTCGTCTATCAGCACGGTTTCGAGACCGAGTTCATCGGCGAGCGCGGCGGCGGCCATACCCGCGGGGCCCGCGCCGATGATCGCGAGCTCTACCGGCATTGTGCTTTGGGCGCCGTCATTACACCTTGGGATCGATCGCCCGCGCTCGCATCTGGCGGCCGATCCGCATTCCCGGCCACACCTCGATCATACAGCTTTGCCGATTCGCCACACCGTCGATTTCGGCGAGGCAATCGAAACACACACCCATCATGCAGTAGGGCGCCCGCTCGCACCCCTCGACCGGCGTCTTCCGGATGCTGTCGAACCCAGCGAAGAGGACGGCTGCGGCTGCGGACGCGCCGGCGGGTACCATCACCCTGCGTCCTTCGACCGTGACCTCGACGGTCGGGGGAGGTCCGTCAGGCCGCGACCGAAACATCGAACCGCTTGGCCGACAGGAGTTCAAGCGTTGGATCGAGGGCACCGGCGGTGATCATCGGCGCAAGGAGATTGGCATGTGCGCCGGCGAGGGTGACGCCGCTGTGGCAATTGGCAGTGAAGGCGCCGGGGAAACGCTCCAACTGGTCGTAGATCGGCAGCCCATCGGGTGGCATAACCCGCAATGCCGCCCAGGCGCGCACGATCTGCAGATCGCGCAACCACGGAAACGACAGCAGAGCGTGGCGTGCAATGGTCTGCATCACGGCAGGGCTTTGGCTGGTATCGAAGCTAGCATCCTCCTGGCTGTCGCCCAGCATGATGCTACCCTCGACCGTCTGACGGATCGTCGTGATCGGCATCGGCAGGACCTGCCGCGCGCGCTCGGTGACCAGAATCTGCCCCTTCAGCGGCCTAACCGGAGCCGAAAGCCCGAAGTGCCGCGCCAGCTCGGCGTTGCCGAGCCCGGCAGCGAGAACGACTTTCGGCGCGCTGATCTCGCGGCCGGCGACTGGGATGCTAAAGTCGCCAGGTGTCGCCCTGGCCTCGCTCACCGTGCTGTTCGGCAGATAGCGTCCACCGTTTTCGGCAAACCCCTTGTGCAGCGCATGAAGCAAATTGAGCGGGTTTGCATGCCCGTCATACGGCGTCCACGACGCGCCACTTACCGCCGGCCCGAGCGCGGGGAGCATGTTCGTAAGTTCTCGGTGATCGAGCATCCGGTAGTCGAAGCCGAGATTGCCGGACTGGATCCGCATCCGCTCCATCATCGCGTGGCGCGCTTCGATCTCGGCCTCGCCTAGGCAGAGATGCACGCCGCCCGGCCGCTGGTGGCCGACGGCAATCCCGGTCTTGGCCTCGAGCTCGGCGGCGAGTGCCGGCCACTCATCCGCGGACAGCCGCGTCCAGCGTTGGTAATGCGGCGCGTCGTCACCTTTGCTCTGCACCCAAACGAGGCCGAAATTGCCGCGTGAGGCGCGGAACGCCACGTCGCCCTCGTCGAGGAGTGCCACTCGCAGGCGCGCGCGGACGAGCCCATAGGCGATCGCCGAGCCGACCAGCCCGCCGCCGATCACGATCGCGTCGTAACGCTCCACTCAAAGACCCTTTTCGGTCCGATGTCGTCGCGAAAGTCAGCTCATGGATGCTGAAGGCGGGCTGGGCGTATTTTGTCGAGGGTTCTGTCATGAACGGCCCGAAGCGGCTTCAACACCGCGAGCGCCATGATCGCAGCGGTCAGGTTCATCAGAGCAGCGACGAGAAACACTGCGTGCCAGCCGCCGCTCGCCGCCGCTAGCACGTTGGCGAGCGGCACGAGCAGCGCGGCGGTTCCCTTCGCGGTATAGAGCAGACCCGCGTTGGTCGTCGCGTACTTCTCGCCATAGACGTCGGTGCAGGTCGAGGGGAAGAGTGAGTAGATCTCCCCCCAGGCGAAAAACACCACCCCGCTCAGCATTACGAACAGCACCGGGTCGCGGCCGAATTGGCTGAGCGCCCAGATACCTGCGGCCTCTAAACCGAAGGCGATAAACATCGTGTTCTCGCGGCCGATGTGATCGGACACCCAACCGAAAAAGGGCCGCGTCAGTCCGTTCAGCACCCGGTCGATCGACAACGCAAAGGTCAGCGCTGGGAGCGTCAGCCCGAGCAACGACACAGGAATCTTGGCGATCTGAAAGTCGCTGGCGATCGGCGCCAGCTGCGCTGTTGCCATCAGACCGCCGGCGCCGACCAGAACAAACATGATATACATCACCCAAAAGATCGGCGAGACGAGGACCTCCACCGGCGTATAGTCGCGCGGCGATTGCCGCAGACGTGTCGAGGGCGGCGCTTCGCCCGGCCTTGGCGCTCTCAGCAGAAAGGAAAGTGCAATCACGACCAGCCCCTGGCCTAGGCCGAACCATAAGAATGTCGCTTCGTAGCCGCTGGTCTGGATCATCCCTTGGATCGGAATAATCGTCAAAGCCGACCCGGCGCCGAAGCCAGCGGCGGTCAGACCGGCGGCGAGGCCGCGCCGATCCGGAAACCATTTAAGGGCATTGCCGACGCAAGAGCCGTAGACCGCGCCGGCGCCTATCCCGCCGATTGCCGCCGCGACGTAGAACGCCGTCAGCGTACCGGCGACCGAATTGAGCGCCCAAGCTATCGCGACGAGAATGCCGCCGACGAGGACCACGATCTTTGGCCCGAAACGGTCGACCAGCCACCCTTCTATCGGGACGAGCCAGGTTTCGAAGAGGACGAAGATGCTGAAGGCAATCTGGATCGACGGGCGGCCCCAGTGGAACTTGTTGTCGATCGGCAGGACGAAGAGTGTCCAGCCATATTGTAGGTTGGCGATCATCACCATGCAGAGGATGCCCACCACCAGCTGTATCGGGCGGACGGATGCGGTCAGCGGGGTGGCCGGAGCACGATCGCGTGACATCTCTTGAATCCTCCCTCGGATCATTTTGCGATTTTGAGTGCCAAATATTAGCATCAGCCGAACGGGAGCAAGAGATTACAACCAGTGAAGAGGTTCGAGAGCCGATGAGACAGACTGGCTCGGCATCACGCCCGACTACCCGATGAGCTTTGTCGGCCGCATCATTGCCGGCGCCACCGAGCTCTCGTTCGGCGGCCCGCTCGGTGCCCTGCTCGACCGGGCGGCGCGCCACATGCCGACATGGCGCCCGCACAACGACGGCGGAAGCCGGGATGGCGACCCGCGCCGCCGCATCGCCTTTACGATTGCGGTGATCGCGCTCGGCGCCAAGATGGCCAGGGCTGACGGCGCGGTTACCCGCGACGAGGTAGCTGCCTTTCGCGAAGTGTTTCAAGTCCCGCGGGGCGAGGAAGATCACGTCCGCCTAGTGTTCGACCTCGCTCGCAAAAGCACAGCCGGATTCGAGAGCTACGCTCGCCAAATCGGCCGACTATTCGCGAGCGATCAGGCGGTGCTCGAGGACCTGCTCGGCGGGCTGTTCCATATTGCCCTCGCCGACGGTCGGGTCTGCGCCGACGAGGATGCTTATCTGCAAGAAATCGCAAAGCATTTCGGCTTCAGTGCGGGCGACTACGCCCGCATTCGGGCGCACCACGTCCGGGAGGAAGAGGAGGGGGCCGAGGATCCGCACGTAATCCTCGGAGTCGGGCGGGACGCTTCGCTGGGCACGATCCGGGAGGCCTATCACCGCCTGGTGCGCCAGAGCCATCCCGATCTCGTCATAGCCCAGGGTCTGCCACCCGAATGCATTACACTGGCGACCGCCCGAGTGGCGCGCATCAACGCCGCCTATGACCGGCTGACAAAGGGCGGGGCACGATTGACATGACGCTACCGGAAGTCCGCGATCGGTTCTCGCCGAACCACGCGCAACGCGCTGAGCGGGCGGGTATCGACATGCTGGTATTGCATTACACCGGCATGAAGACGGCTAGTGAGGCGATCGACAGACTGTGTGATCCCGAGGCGCGGGTCAGCGCCCACTTTGTCATCGAGGAGAATGGGACGATCTGGCGGCTCGTTCCCGAGACGCTGCAGGCGTTTCACGCCGGCCGATCTTGTTGGGCAGGGAGCAGCAACCTCAACGAGGTCTCGATCGGGATCGAGATCGTCAACCCCGGCCACGAGTGGGGTTACCGTCCGTTTCCGGAGGAACAGATGGCCGCGGTCGAGCGTCTCTCCGACGCGCTTCTCTCACGCTTCCCGATCCCGCCGGATCGCGTCGTCGGTCATTCAGATATAGCGCCAGACCGCAAGTCTGACCCCGGCGAGCTCTTCGACTGGCCCCGGCTTGCCCGCGCGGGCATAGGGACCTGGCCGGAGCCCGCGAACGACCTCGCCCATCGTCGCGGCCGTGGCGTTGGGGTTGTCGAGCGCGCCGGCGCGCTCGCTGATCTCGCCGCCATCGGCTACCCCGTCACCGCGGGGGCTGAGACCGCGGTCGTCACGGCCTTCCAGCGACGCTTTCGGCCCGAGCGCTGGGACGGCCGGCTCGACGCGGAGACCGCTTTGCGCCTGGCGCAAGTGCGCGCCGCTTACGACCGCGCTCGGCGGCTTTGAAGGGATATCGGACCGGATTTCGCGGATACCAGCCCCGTGCAGGGACCGGGAGTCTGGAGCAGAGTTTGGAGCATCACCCCGGATGCCGCTTTGCGCGCGGATGAGCAAGCTGCATCACACATCCTGATCTCCGAAAGAGAAACTAGGCAAGCTGCAAGTGCCGGACTGGACAAATGATCACCCGAAACGCTTCAATCGGTGGTTTGCGACCGTCAATTGAACCGCCACGGGCGCCGCCTCTCTGCGTGCCGGCGGACGATCTGACCGGCGTGATGATGGGCGATCCGCCACTCATTGTCTTCGCGGACGAACAGGTTGCTTGCGGCGAGCGTGCCACCGTCGAGTTCTTCCTCGCACAGCACCAGGGCGACATCGCCGTAAAGGAACACCTGTTCATCGAACACGCGACGCGCGGGGCGTCAGGGTTCGACAGGATTCCCGCCCAGCTCTCCATGATTGTGGTCCGATCCTTCAGCGCGGTTCCCGGGTGGAGACACGCTACCGGCACCTTGTGGGCCCAGAGCATCTCCATAGCAGCGAGATCCCGCGCGGTAAAAGCGCGGTAGAATTCGAGATTGGCCGCTAGCACGGCATCACTATCGGTCATCGCCTTCCCCGGGTTTTGATCCGGCGAAGGATAAGACGACGCCCCATCCGACGCTACGGGCGCGTGACCCGGCCCGGGCCCGGGCACAATGGCGCTCCGGAACCGTGAGCGGCTTAGCACCGGCGAAATTAAATCGGCAGCTATTCTGCCTTCAATCAGAGCGCCTGAGGACGCCAACGCCAATTCGCCGCCTATGATTTAGGCAGATTCTAATTTCCCCCACGTAAGTCAAACCGAGCTGATGCTTTCCGTGGCTTGGCCTTGATCTTGCTCGCATGTCGACGTCGGCCGACGGGGCTGCAATAGGCGTGAAAAGAGGGAGACACCAGAGTGCTGAACAGGATGTGGCAGGCTGCGGTAGCCTCGGCCGTAATCGCGGTAGCGTCAAGTGCCGCTACCGCCCAGACCCAGGGGACGATCAAGATCGGCGTCCTCCATTCGCTGTCGGGAACGATGGTGATCAGCGAGACGACTCTCAAAGACACCATTCTGATGATGGTGGACGACATAAACAAAAAGGGCGGACTGCTCGGCAAGAAGGTCGAAGCGGTCGTGGTCGATCCGGCCTCGAACTGGCCGCTCTTTGCTGAAAAGGCGCGCGACTTATTGTCTAAAGAGAAGGTCGCCGCTGTTTTCGGCTGCTGGACCTCGGTGTCACGGAAATCAGTGTTGCCGGTATTTGAGGAGTTGAACGGCCTCCTTTTCTACCCGGTCCAGTACGAGGGCGAAGAGAGCTCAAACAACGTCTTCTACACCGGTGCTGCGCCGAACCAGCAGGCGATACCCGCGGTCGAGTATCTGATGAGCGGTGAAGGCGGAGCGGCGAAGCGTTGGGTGCTCGACGGAACCGATTATGTCTATCCCCGCACCACCAACAAGATCCTTGAAGCCTTCCTCAAGTCGAAAGGGGTGGCGGCCGACAACATCAAGATCAATTATACGCCCTTCGGGTATTCCGACTGGCAAACTGAAGTCGCTGCGATAAAGAGTTTTGCCTCTGCCGGCAAGAAGACCGCGGTGGTGTCTACCATCAATGGCGATGCCAACGTTCCTTTCCATAAGGAGCTCGCCAATGCCGGGATCAAGGCGGAAAACATCCCGGTGGTTGCGTTTTCGGTCGGCGAAGAAGAATTGGCCGGTATCGACACGAAGAACCTAGTCGGCCACCTCGCCGCCTGGAATTATTTCGAATCGGTCAAGAACCCGACGAACGATGCTTTCATCAAACAATGGCACGACTTCATCAAGAACCCTAAGCGCGTCACTAACGACCCGATGGAGGCGCATTACATCGGGTTCAAGATGTGGACGCAGGCGGTCAGGCAGGCCGGCACAACCGATGTCGACGCGGTGCGGCAGGCGATGTATGGCCAAAAAGTCAAGGCGCCGAGCGGTTTTGTCGCGGTCATGAACACCAATCATCATCTGTCCAAGCCAGTCATGATCGGGGAGATCCGGCCGGACGGTCAGTTTGATGTCGTCTGGCAGACCAGAGAGGCGATCAAAGCCGATGCATGGAGCCCTTACCTTGCCGAGGATAAGGGTAAAATCGCCGACTGGACCTATCCTTGGGTCTGCGGCAATTGCATTGAGCCCAAATACAAGGATTGACCCCCCGGTGAGTCCGTCGCGGCGCGCCCCCCGCCCGTCCGGAGCCGGGAAGGGCGGTGCGCCGTGATTATGCGACTCGCTCGGCTCGCCGGGCTCATTCTGCTGCTGCTCGCAACACCCGTCTCGGCAAAGGCCGATGATTTCGCAGCGCTCGTCGGAAACCTCGCCGGCGACAGCTTCGCCGAGAAGGAGAAGGCAGTCATCGGGCTCGGCGGACTAGATGACCCGCGTGGTGTTCCGGTTTTCCAGGCACTGAGCGATGGACGGCTCTTCCGGAGCGCCGATGGCCGCGTCGTCATTTCGGTGACCGATGGTGGGACGACGAGAGTGCGCGACGCGGTGACCGGTGACGACATTGCCGGTGTCGATCTCGACAGCTTCGGCCGCATCATCGTCAACAACCGCCTGCGCGGTGCGATCGAAGGTGCGCTTGGCGCGCTAACCCTGTTCAGCACCTATCCCGTCGCCCGGCTCACCGCCGCCCAGGACGCGCTGAGGCACCCTTCGGCCGCTGAGGCGGCGTTGCTCGAAAAAGCGATAGCGGCAGAGAAGGATCTGACGATCCGCGCAGCGATGCAGCAAAGCCTCGCCGCCGCTCGGCTAGTCTCGGGCACTAAGGAAGAACGGCTCGCCGCGGTGCGTGCGCTCGGTACGACGACCGACCCACAAATCAGGAACCTGCTCGGCGAGTTTCGCGCCGCTCCGGATACCGATCCCGAGCTGCAAAAGGCCGCCGACGTAGCACTCACTTCGATCGGTGACCGGCTCCGGCTGGTTGGCGTCGCCGCCAATCTCTTTCAAGGAATCAGCCTCGGCAGCGTGCTGCTGCTTGCCGCGATCGGTCTCGCCATCACGTTTGGCGTCATGGGCGTCATCAACATGGCGCATGGCGAGATGATCATGCTCGGCGCCTATACCGCCTATGTCTGCCAGCAGCTGTTCCGCACGTTCCTGCCGGGGGAGTGGATCGACGCCTATCTCTTGGTCTCGGTGCCGGTGGCATTTCTGTTCGCGGGAGCGGTGGGTGTGCTGCTGGAGCGCAGCGTGATCCGTTTCCTCTATGGCCGGCCGCTGGAGACCCTGCTCGCGACCTGGGGCGTCAGCCTAATCCTGCAGCAAGCGGTGCGCTCGATTTTTGGTTCGCCCAACAAAGAGGTCTCCAACCCGAGCTGGATGACCGGCGGGTTCGATCCGATCGGCGGGTTCACGATCACCTGGAACCGGCTCTACATCATCGTCTTCTGCTTCATCGTTTTGGGGGTGCTCGCGCTGATCCTCAATCGGACCAGCTTCGGGCTCCACATGCGCGCCGTCACCCAGAACCGCGCCATGGCCTCGGTGATGGGTATTCGCACGGCGCGGGTCGATGCTCTGACCTTTGGCCTCGGCTCGGGGATCGCCGGCATGGCCGGGGTGGCGCTGAGCCAAGTCGGCAATGTCAGTCCCAATCTCGGCACGATCTATATCGTCGACAGCTTCCTCGTCGTCGTGTTCAGAGGGGTTGGGAATTTGATGGGAACCCTCGTCGGGGCCCTTTCTCTCGGCGTAGTCAACAAATTCCTCGAGCCGGTGGCCGAGGCGATCCTCGGGAAGATCGTCGTGTTGGTGGTGATTATATTATTCATCCAACGCCGGCCGCGCGGGCTCTTTGCGCTGAAGGGCCGCACTGCAGAGGCTGAGGCGTAAGCCGTGGCGGCCCTACTCTGCGGCCAACACAAGAACGCGTGGAGTCCGGGCTTTTGGGCGGGCTTTGCTGCCAGCGGGACGATACTCGTTCTGGCGGTGCCACTCCTCAATTTTTGGGTGCCACCGGAATCCCCGATCGCGTTGCCCGATTACCTGGTGCCGTTGTTGGGCAAGTACCTGTGCTATGCACTGCTGGCGCTGAGCCTCGATTTGATTTGGGGGTATGCCGGGATTTTGAGCCTCGGACACGGCGCTTTCTTCGCGCTGGGCGGCTACTGCATGGGCATGTACCTGATGCGGCAGATCGGTACCCGGGGTGTTTACGGCAATCCGCTGCTGCCCGACTTCATGGTCTTTCTCAACTGGAAAGAGCTGCCTTGGTTCTGGTGGGGGTTCGATCATTTTGCCTACGCGGCGGTCATGATGCTGTCGGTCCCCGGTCTACTTGCGCTGGTGTTCGGCTGGCTTGCCTTTCGTTCTCGCGTTACCGGGGTCTATCTCTCTATCATCACTCAGGCCATGACCTATGCGTTGATGCTTGCCTTCTTTCGCAACGATATGGGGTTCGGCGGCAATAACGGGATCACCGATTACAAGGATATCCTTGGCTGGGACATCCATCAGCCGTCAACACGGCTCGGCCTTTATATCGCCTCGGTATTCGCGCTCGGGGTCGGCTTTCTATTATGCCGATATATTACGGCTTCCAAGCTCGGCCGCGTGCTGTTGGCATTGCGTGATGCCGAGAGCCGCGTGCGTTTTCTCGGCTATTCAGTCACAAATGCGAAGCTTGTTCGTCTTTACCGTCTCGGCGGTACTTGCAGGTCTCGCCGGAGCGTTGTATGTGCCGCAGGTCGGTATCATCAATCCCAGCGAATTCTCGCCCGGCAATTCGATCGAGATCGCGATCTGGGTCTCGGTCGGGGGGCGGGGTACATTAATAGGGCCGATCGTCGGGAGCGTTTTAGTCAATCTGGCTAAGACTTGGTTGACCGGAGCTGCTCCCGAGACCTGGCTGTTCGTTCTCGGTGCGCTGTTTGTGCTGACAACGCTTGTTTTCCCGCGCGGGATCGTTGGCTTGCTGTGGCGCCCGGGGCGGATCGGGCCGCGCGCCGCGGCTCCGGTTCCCGCCGGAGAACAGGCATGAAACCGGTGACGCAGATGACCGAGGCGCTGCTCTATCTCAACGGCGTGACGGTCAGTTTCGACGGCTTCAAGGCTTTGAATGATCTTTCGCTTATCGTCGAGGAAGGCGAACTACGCACGATCATCGGGCCGAACGGGGCCGGCAAGACGACGATGATGGATGTCGTAACCGGGAAAACCCGGCCCGATGCAGGCGAGGTGTTCTTTCGCGGTACGGCAGATTTGAGCCGCCTTGACGAGGCTGAGATCGCCAATCTCGGGATCGGTCGCAAATTTCAGCGGCCGACGGTTTTCGAAAATCTAACCGTCTTTGAAAATCTGGAGCTCTCGCTCGCCACCTCGCGGGGCACCTGGAGGACGCTCTTTACTCATCTGACCCCGGAACGCCGTGAGCGCGTCGCTGTGATATTGGCCCGGATCGGCCTTACTGAGCTGAGCGGACAGCCGGCCGGCTCGCTCAGTCACGGCCAGAAGCAATGGCTGGAAATCGGCATGCTGCTGATTCACGACCGAACCCTGTTACTGCTCGACGAGCCGGTCGCCGGTATGACTGACCACGAAACAAAAGAA
>Ga0306924_10001184_pt1 | contig 23580 bp, 20 predicted proteins | sample sta12Can44000111_FD_203756 | JGI IMG/M metagenome (GOLD analysis project Ga0306924, IMG submission 203756) | Lab enrichment of tropical soil microbial communities from Luquillo Experimental Forest, Puerto Rico - statanox.12C.anox.44.000.111 (v2)... | ecosystem: Environmental > Terrestrial >...
CGAAACCGTCGCCGCAAGTCGAGCTCGTCGATCTCGTCGAACTTCGGGAGCGAGACGATGCGCACGTGGAGGACGAGCTCCGGTGTATCGTTTCTTGTCAACGGGACCTGCCGCTGATGGTATTGGCTACACTCATCCGATCGCCAATCGCAGTTCACGCCTGCTTGAAGCAAATTACAGGCCCAAACGAATGGCGGGTGACCGGCGGTCGCCGGCCACCCGGAGCTGTGCGATTTCCGGACCTTATTTTCTTTCGGGGACCTTCAGCTCGGCCAGGTGTGTGACGATATCTTCACCAGAGGAGGCCGGCCGCACCTGCCTGTCGATCAGGGCAATTTTTCCGCTCGGATCGATGTAGAACGTCCAACGCCGCGCGAACTGGCGTTCGGCAGGCGCGTCGGGGGCGATCACACCATACGCGAATGCCACCTTCTTGTCGGGATTCGCGAGCATCGGAAAGTCTGCTTGCTCTTTCAACGCGAAGGCCTTGTTGTCTTCGAGCGTGTCGACGCTGATCATGAAATACGATGTGTTGTACTTGCGAATCAGTCCCCCGCTCTCACGGAGCGAGTTGCATTCCGCGGTTCAACCCGCGGTGAACGCCTTCGGGAACCACGCCAACACAAGCCACTTGCCTCGCAGATCCTTGCTCAGGCTGTAGGTCTTGCCGTCGGTGGCCTGAAGGGTGAAATCCGGCGCAGAATCGCCAACCTGGAGCTCGCCGCCCGATGCGGCCGGCGGCGTCGGGGGGTTCTGACCGGCGGCAAACCCCGCCAGGAGTCCGCATGCGACGATGACTCCCGGGATTCCCGGAGTCCCCAGCGCTTTCCTCATTCAACCTCCTCTGCTGCGAAGGCTAGCATAGCTGACAATCGGGCGAGAACACGGTACTCTTTTGGTAACCTCATTCCCACAGTGTCAAATTCTTGTCGTTCTCTGTACGCCATCCTTCTGGCGACGGGCCTGTTGTCGCCTCCCGTACACCTGTACGCTGCGCGCGTGCGACAAACTGCTGAGCGGCCAACGCTGAGCATCGACGCCACCACGAAGCTCATGGTCGTCGCACCCCACCCCGACGATGAGACGCTCGGCGTGGGGGGACTGATGCAGCGCGTCCACGAGGCAGGGGGACAGGTTCAGGTCGTCTACCTCACTGACGGCGACGGCTACCCGGAGGGCGTGCGTGTCGAAGATCACGTCGAGTCGCCCACTCCGAAGGACTATCGGGGCTACGGGCGTCAACGCAAGCGCGAAGCGCGCGCGGCGCTGACTGAGCTCGGGCTGACGAAGGGCACCGCGACGTTTCTCAGCTTTCCGGATGGCGGACTCTCTCCGATGATGAAACGGTACTGGTCTGAGCGACGGGCGGCTTTCCGATCGCCGTACACGCGCATGGATCGGCCACCGAAGTCGGACATCACGGTCGCGGACACCGAATACCGAGGCGAGGATCTCACGCAGGAGCTGGCGCTTGCGATCGGTCAGTACCAGCCGACGATGATCGTTGTGCCGCGCAAAGAGGACCAGCACCCCGATCACTGCGCCTCGTGGTTCTTCGTCATGGACGCGCTCGGCGACATCGAGCGCGTGCAGCCGGACTATGCTCCAAGCGTCGTCAACTACATCATCCATTGGTACTCGTGGCCGTTCGAGGATGAGGGCACGGAGTTGACTCCGCCACCCGGACTTCGCGGCGGCGCCTCGGGATGGATTCGAGTGCCGTTGACGCGCCAGCAGCAGAGAACCAAGCGCACGGCGCTGAAACGCTACCAGACGCAGGTGCTCATGATGCGCTGGTTCCTGTACAGTTTTGCGCGGGCGAACGAGATCTTCTCCCGGCCCGCGCCGGCCCGGGTTGTCCTGCCGCTGCGCCATAATCCATGCGGTGACTAGTTGACCGAGCACGATCGGAGCCTCGGACCCCGGCACGGGCAGCGGATCGCATCGCTGGATGTGTTTCGCGGGTCTACGGTGGCCGCCATGATTCTCGTCAGCACGCCTGGCACGTGGAGCGCTGTGTACGCGCCGCTCGACCACGCTGCGTGGAACGGCTGGACGCCGACCGATCTGGTCTTTCCGTTTTTTCTGTTTGCGATGGGCGCAGCCGTCCCTCTTGCGCTGACGCGCCGGAGGGGGAACGAGGCGCCGCTGCCGCGACACGTCCTGCGGCGTGCGGTTCTGCTCTTCGTGCTCGGCCTGGCGCTCAACGCGATTGAGACCCCCCGGGCAATTGAGTTTGCGACGTTCCGCATCCCTGGCGTTCTGCAGCGGATCGCCATTGTGTACGTCTTCGTCGCGGTGATGACCGAGACGCTTTCCGAACGCGCGCAGGTCGCCATCGTGTCGGTCATGCTCGTGGGGTACTGGGCAGTGCTGACGCTGATTCCCGTGCCCGGCGTCGGCGCCGCCACGCTCACCCCCCGCGGCAACTTGGCGGCGTTCATCGATCGCCGAATCTTCGGGGCGCATATGCTGACGCGCAACGTCGATCCCGAAGGGCTGTTGAGCACGATCCCTGCGATTGCGACCGCGATGTTGGGCGTCTTTGCCGGCGCCTGGCTGCGGCGAACGCAGACAGCGGATCGGGGCAGGTGGCTCTGGGCCGGCGGCGCCGTGATGACGATAGCCGGGCTCGCATGGGGTCTGATCTTTCCCATCAACAAGAGCTTGTGGACCAGCTCGTTTGCGCTCTTCAGCGCGGGCATGGCCGCGCAGTGTCTGGCGTTCTGTCACTGGCTGGTGGACGTTAGAGGCTGGCGCCCCCTTGCGCGCCCCTTGTCGGCGTTCGGCCGCAATGCGCTCGCGGCCTACGTGCTCTCGGTCGGCTTCGACAGCCTCCTGTCGCGGCTCTCAATCGCCGGCTCGTCGGTCAAGGGCATGGTGTTCCGGGCAGGCTTTGCCTCGTGGCTCCGCCCCTGTTGCGGCATGGAGGCCGCGTCGCTGGCATACGCGCTCGCGTACGTGGCGCTCTGGGAGGTCGTCCTCGCAGAAATGTATCGCCGGCAGATCTTCATCGGCATCTGACGATATGATGCCGGCGGCATGATGGCTTCCTTTTCACGGCAGTCGGACGCCGCGACCGCGTTGGCGCCTCCGCCCGACCCGGACGCGGCTGCGGCCCCGGGAACACCATCAGAGCGGCCCTCCCGCGCGTGGTATCGCGAGGTCACAGGCGCACAGTGGCGCGCATTCGCGGCGGCCTATCTCGGCTGGGTGCTCGACGCGTTCGACTTCACGATTCTCACGTTCCTCCTCGTCGACATTCAACGCAGTTTCACAGTCAGCAAGGCGCTTGCCGGTGCGCTCGGCAGCGTCACGCTCGTCTGCCGTGTCGCGGGCGGCATCGCGTCCGGGACTGCCGCCGACCGCTGGGGCCGGAAGGGGCCGCTGCTCTTTTCGATCCTGTGGTACTCCCTGTTCGCCTTCGCCAGCGGCTTCTCGACGTCGTATGGCGTGCTGTTCACGCTGCGCGCCCTCTTCGGAATCGGCATGGGCGGTGTGTGGGCTGCCGGCATGCCGCTGGCGCTCGAAAACTGGCCGGCCGATCAGCGCGGCATCGCGTCGGGCTTGATGCAAAGCGGCTACTCCCTCGGGTTCCTCCTGTCGTCCATCGTGTTTCAGTTCGCGTATCCGCTCGTCAACCGGCCCGACGTCGGCTGGCGCGTGATGCTCTGGATCGGCGTGTTGCCCGCCTTTCTGGTGCTGTTCATGGTTCGTGGCGTGCCGGAGAGTCCAGTGTGGCTCGAGCGACAGCGTCACTTGAAGGCGCAGAACTCGCGGGATCCCTTGTCGATAGGCCGGCTGTTCTGGCGGGACGTGCTGCCGACGACGATTCATACGTCGCTCGTCATGAGCGCGTTTCTCTTCATGTATCACTCGATCACATACTGGTATCCCACCTTCATCGGGCAGATGCACAAGCCGACGCTGCCGTTTCTGGCTGCCTTGAACGTTGGAGCGATAACGGGCGCGCTGTTTTTCGGCCACGTGTCCGAAGGCCGGCTTGGACGGCGTGGATCGGCCGCTCTCGCCACGTTCCTGGGCATCCTCGTCATCCCGGTGTTCCTTATGACGACCAACGGCGGGCTCCTCATCCTCGGGGCGCTGGCGATGGGATTCTTTGGCGCGGGAAACTTCGGCGTGGTGCCTGGCTACCTGACTGAAAGGTTTCCTACGATCGTCCGCGCCGCGGGCGCAGGCTTTGCTTATCATCTGGGAGCCGGTATCGGCTCGCTCACGCCGACGCTCGTCGGCGCGCTCCAGGACCGCGGGTTCGCGCTGCCCACCGCCATGTCGGCATGCATCGCCACCTCGGGTCTGCTGGTGATCGCGTTGATCTGGCTCGGTCCGGAGACGCGCGGGACGTCTTATCTCGCTTCCGCCCATCTAGCCGGTGACGCGGTGTAAGAGACCTTTCTCCTGGCGGTCATCATTTCGGGACCGGTTCCCGTCACTGCCGGGGGGCCGTGCCCGGACTGGAGGTGCGCAGTGCCGTACCCGGTCACAGTGGCCATCGAGCCATTGGTTGTCGGGCGCAATCGTTTGACAACCGCCTTTCGTCTCATTCTGGCGATTCCCCATCTCATTCTGGTAGGCGGAATCGGGTTCACCGTCGCCGCGGGCTCGGGCAGCCGGGGAACGGCCTACGGGGGAGACACGGGGTTGCTCGGCGCCGTCGCCTGGTTTCTCGCCATTGTGAGCTGGTTCACCATCGTCTTCGCCGGTCACCACATCATCGGCATCCGCCAGTTCACGCTGTATTACATGCGCTGGCGCGTTCGCGCGCTCGCGTACCTGATGTTGCTGGAGGATCAGTACCCGCCGTTCGGGGACGCCGCCTACCCGGCCTCGCTGACGATTGAGGATCCGGCCGGGCAGCGAAATCGGCTGACGGTCCTCGTCCGCATCTTCCTGGGGATTCCGCACTTGATCGTGCTCGTCTTCTTGATCATCGCGTGGTGGCTGACGGCCGTCGTCGCCTGGCTGCTGATCCTGGTGACGGGCGAGTATCCTCGCGGGCTCTACGATTTCGGCGTGGGCGTGCTTCGGTGGCTCCTGCGCGTCCAGGCCTACATGCTCTTGATGGTCGACGAGTACCCGCCCTTTTCTCTCAACTGAGTACCAGCGCCAGATCGCCCGTGTCTGGCGCGACTCGTGGACCGCTTGCCCCCTTGTCTACCGTCCTGTCGCCGATTGACACAACGGCCCTGGACAGACGGTGTAGGCGATGCCACCGTTCGACGCGCACGCTTCCGCCCGCGTCTCGGCCCAGCTCCATGAGCCGTCGTTGCAGCGCGCGGTCGCGCTCGCGCCGCTGTTGTCTTTGGGCGGCACGGGGTACAACACGACTTGCAGATCGCGGTCATGATCCATGATCAGGTTCGTCAAACGCCACACCAGATAACTGTCCTTGGTCGCCTCCACGCCAATGACGCCCGGATGCAACGGCGGGAACAGCAGCTGTCCCCGGCCGTCGGTCATCGTCGACAACCCTGTATCAGGTCCCGCGATGATGCGAACCGCCACGCCTGCGAGCGGCTTCGCGGCAGGCGCGGTCTCCGTCGCCGTGCCCGACAGCGCCAGCGTTCCCGACTGCGGCGGTTGCGGTACGTTCACCGTCATGTCGAGCACACCGGCGGTGTTCTGGTAATTCGCCCGCACGTAGATGTGGCCCGCGCGCAGGACCGTGAGCACGCCCGAAGATGCGACGGTCGCGACGCTCGCGTCGGAGGTCATCCATTGTGACGCTGTCGTCACATCCAGCGAGGTGCCGTCGGTCATCTGCGCTCTTGCCGTCATTTGGTACGTCGTCTGCGATGCGGGTGCGCTGGTGACCACGATCGCGCGCACGCCCACCGGAGTTGGTGTCGTGGGAGTGGTCGGATTGGCCGGTGCACCGTTGCCTTTCGTCCCGCACGCCACGAGCATCGCCGCCGCGATGGCCGCCGCACTGGTTGTCAAGCACACGCGTGTCATAGAAGCGTCTCCTTGTCTTTTCCGCGGCGCTCCTGTTCCCAACCGAACCGCTGACATGGGGAGGAGCAAGCCGGATACCACGGCCGCGAACCTGAGCGCTGACAACGTTTAGTGCGTCTGGGGGTCGAACGACGGTTGAGGCTGGGAGACGTGAACTACCGTCTTTGAGGATCTCGTTGCTTTACTTCAGGGAGACTCCGGCGGCGATGATGAGCAGCGTCGTTCGCGGGCTGCCCGGATGGCCGAGATACGGCGGGCCGGCGCTGATTGCGTAGTACCTGACGTCAAAGCTGAAAGCGACGTGCGTCTTCGCAAACCACCGCGCGCCGCCGCCGTAGTTGAGCGTCTTCAGGAGCTCGGTGTCCGACGGAAACGGCTCGTCGCGGCCTTCCGGAATGAGCGACCACTGCGACACGCCAAGTCCTCCGCTGATATAGCTCCACCCGTGCCCGCTCCCGAAGTTGAACGAGAGCTGCGGAGACGCTGAGAGAAACTTCTCCTCGGTATTCTGCAGCACGGCGCTGCTGTCGGGCGGTTGCGGCGGCTGCACGCTCGCGCGATTGAGCGACACCTCTCCCCCGATGCCGAACGTCACGAAACGCCAGCGCACGGGATACACGTGCGCGCCGACCTGAACACCGAGCCCCGCGCCCGGGAGCTCGGCGAGACTATCGAGGCCACGGCTGTCGACAAGCGCCTGCTCGATCGGGAATCGAGGAAGCGTCGCGTGCACATCGATGACGTAAAGCGGAATCCGAGGCGGCGGCTCCTGCGCGCCCGATGGAACGGCGGCGGCAACGATGAAGAGCAGGATCAGGAAGGTCTGCGGAATCGGGCGGGCGCGTCGCATGCGGTCGCGACATTGTACTCGTCAATCGCGTTCCCGTCCGTCTGACCCGAGCCTCGCACGCAACGTCGTTTGCAAGTCGGCTGTCACGACGAGTCTGGATATCTCACGCATACGCTTCGCTTCGCGATCGGACTGATCGCACGCCTCGCCACCAACCGGCTGCCCCGCGAGATCGAAGCATGCGAGCGCGGTCCCGCGCGTGAAGAACAGGTGATGGCTGTCGATCCATTCGCCGTACGGACGCAGAACAGGACCCTCTCCGGCGGTTCCGAGCAGATTGCGTCCGATGTACGGCAGGCCCGCGGGATCGATGCCGAGAAGGGACAAGATCGTCGGGGCAAAATCGGTCTGCCCGGCTGGTGCAGCGCGCACGCCGGCCAAACCCTCGTCGATGCCGGCCCGACGCGGCAATCTGACGAAGCACGGCACCCGATCGTTCACCGTCCAAGCGATCCGGCCGTCGGGGATGCCAATCGTCCGCGTAAGCGCCGCCGTTTGTTCGAAGCCGGCGTCATGGTCTCCGAACACCATCACCACGCTCGTGTCGAGGAGGCCGCGCGACGAGAGTGCCCCCACGAACGCATCGAGCGCGGCATCGAAGAAGTGCATCGTGTGCAGGTAGTTCCCGAATGACGTGCCCTCGAGCGCGCCGAGCTGGAGGACCTTGTGGCGCGCGGGAAAGTCATCGAATGGATGATGGAGTGACAGCGTGATGAGCCAGGCGGCGAACGGCTGGCCGAGATGCTCCAGCCGTGGCACCATCTGCGACAGGAAGTCGCGGTCGTCGAGTCCCCAGCCAATCTGCTCGGTCAGCTCGAAGTCCGACTCGAAGAGAGACTGCTCGAACCCGTATGACGGGTGCATGACCTGACGGTTCCAGAATCCGGGCTCGAAGGCCACGGCAGACAGCGTAGAGTAGCCGTGCTCGGCGAGCACGCGAGGCAACGCGACGTAGTGATTGCCTGGGTAGCGGAACGCCACGGCGCCATGATCGAGCGGCAGCAGAGAAGTCATCGCCGTGAACTCGGCGTCCGAGGTCCGGCCTTCGTTCGTCTGGTCGGTCACGTTGGTGAACCGCAGGCTGTCATCGGCCCAGCGTCGGAGGTGCGGCATCACGTCCTGGCCATTGACGCGAAAATCGACCGCGAATTCCTGCAGCGACTCGACCTGCACGACGATCAGATTTCGGCCGCGCGCGACGCCGAAGGAAGGGGCCGGCGGCCCGGCACGCAGCGGTGTGCGCCGAACGAACCACGAGAGCGCGTCGCGGACCTCCCCCTCCGTCGCGTCGTGGCGAAGCCACCTGGAGCGCGCATAGTTCCACCCATCGTACGCGTGAAACCCAAAAAGACCCAGCTGCTCCACGACGGCACGATCGCGAAACATCTGGTCGAGGGGTGTCGACGCAAGAACCCGCGGCGCGGATACCATCAGGCCCGCGGCCACGAGCACGGCGGCGATCGCTCCCGCTGTTCGCGCGCGAAGTGCGAGGGGCGGCGACGGCACGCGCAATTTCGAGACGCGAACGGCCAGCCAGATCGCCACAGGCAAATCGATCACAATCCACAGCAACGCCGGCGAGAGCAGCGCGCGAATCGAGCCCCACACCCGCCCAGTCTGCCGCGCGGCCAGGAGCGCCGGCGCTGACAGGACATCGCCGAAGAATCGGTAATACACGACGTCCCCGAGCACGACGAGCGATCCGAGAACGCCGATGCCGACGAGGAGCCAAGCGCGAGTCCGCCGTCGCGGCAGGAGAAGGCCAACCATCGGCGGCAGCGCCGCGGCCACGGCGATCAACCAGTACGCGACGGGGGTCGGCTCGAGCAGCGCGTCGTGGACGACCATGAGCGGCTTGCAGGCGAGCGCGGCGGCGCACCAGAGGGCATCTGCCGGTCCAGGCAGCAGCGGCCACCGAGCGGGCCGGCCCGCTGTGGCTCGCTTCGCCGCCAGCACGCCCAGAAGGGCAATGCACAGCGGAATGGGGGCGGCCATCCACGCGAGCGGTGGCAGAACGAGTACGAGCGCGCGCGGTTGTCGGGAGCCGTTCTGAGCAAACCACGCGACACCCTCGTCCACCATGTCCCACTGCAACCAGTAGAGTCCCGGCCATTCGGGCGCGAGAAGCCGGCCTTGGACGGCAACGCGCGCGCCCGGCGCGACGGGCTGGCCGAGCGCGGATCGGATCCCGTCGTGGTACGGCAGGTCCCAGCGCGACCTTGACAAAGTCTCGCGGGGAACGATCCAGAGCCAGTGATAGGACAGATGAACGCGGGATGGATCCCACGTGAGCCGGCCGGTATTCGTCAGGTTGAGCGGAACCCCGATCTCGCGTGATGTTTCAAGAATACGCGGCCGAGGTCCCTCGAGATGAAACCCGGGACTGGATGACGACGCGGTTGCCCCCCGGCACGAGGTGGCGCTCACTCCAGCAAGGCTGATCAGCGCCACGAAGGACGTGACGCGGCTCAACAAGCGGCCGCGTTCGCATCGGGCCAGGCAGCTGGACAAGACCAATCGAACGGATCGGGTAGCCGCGCGGTCGAAGAATCTAGGAGCTGGATTGATCAATCGAGCAATCAACCACGAGAGTACTCAATTGCCAAATAAAGAATCCAGCTGATTCACCGCTCGTCGTCGTCCGCGTCGCTCGCCCTCGACCGCGTGAAGACGCTTCGCCGTGGTGGCGGCGTGGGCGAGTCGACGCCCTTCACGGACCGCCAGATGATGTCATTGAGCAGGGCTGCCGGCGTGCGGTCCTCCCGAGTGAAATCCATCGCCCGCGATGCCGTCGCGCCGTACGACGACGGCAGGTTTCGCTCGTCCATCGAGACGCGCGGCGTCTGGTGCTGGTAACCGCCCAGATTCGGCGTGCCGGCAAACGCATTGTAGAGCGGGGTTGCGGCCGCGTCGTAGTGGCTCATGGGCGCGAGGCCGAGGATCAGCTCGATCGTGCGGAGCACGCCTGACGTCGTGTAATAGGTCCGATCGACAAAGTTTCGTTTGGCGAACGGGCTCGCGACGAACAGGAGCGAGCGATGTGAGTCGACGTGATCAGGTCCGCTCTGCGCGTCGTCCTCGAGAACGAAGATCGCCGAATCGCGCCAGTACGCGCTGTTCGAGACCGCTTCGACGATCCGCCCGAGCGCGAAATCGTTGTCGGCGACCATGGCGCGGGGCGTCCGCGCGCCCGGGAAGCTCCCCTTCGTGTGGTCGCTCGGGAGATGGATCACAGAGAGCTGAGGGAGATTCCCGTTGCTCTCGTAATCGTGGAACTCTGTTAGCCAGTTGTCGACCCGGCTACTGTCGGTGATGTCGAGATCGAACGCGGCATAGGTTGGCGAGACGAGGCCTTGGAGGCCCGGAACCACGGCCGCCGCGGTGACGTTACCGGCCGGCGTTTTCGAGGCGTTGTACGCAAATTCACCGTAGCTGCGGACGGTCACGTTCGCGCGGGCCGCATAGTCCCAAATGTACCCTCGCTCGGGCGTGGTGAGGTTGCCGAACGGGTTCCGCGGGGCGCCGCCGCGCTCGCCCATATAGAGCCCGCCGCGATTGGCGTAAAGTGTCTGCCACAGCTTTTGAATGACGTCGGTCGCGTACGCGGCCGTCGAAAAGGCGTGGCCGTCGTAGCTGACGTCCGCATCGACGTAGAAATTGTCGAACAGCACGAAGTTCTGAGCGAGCGCGTGCGCGTTCGGCGTGACGTCGTTTCCGAAGAGCGCGAGCGTCGGGTCGCCGTTCCCGTGGGGCGCGTCGCCCAGGATCTGGTCGTAAGTGCGGTTCTCCTTGATGATGTAGAACACATGCTTGATCGGCGAGCTGGCGCCGACCGAGCGCGGAATGGGGGAACCGACCGGAATGTTCGCGGGCGTCAACCGGATGGCGTCACTGTAGGGGGTCAGGCTGTAGGTCCGCCGCGTGAGATCCGCCAGCGACACTCGATCGGGCAGCGGCAGGATCGAGACTGTCCCCTTGAGCCGTTTGTCGAAGCCGCCGCTCTGCGGGTTCGCCGCCGGCGTCATGCCTTTGCCGCTCAATATCAATAGCTGTTTGCCGTCGCGCGTGAAAGCGACGCCCGTCGGGTACCACGCCGTCGGGATGAACCCTGGGACGAGGCTCTGGGCGACGTTGCTGACGTCTACGACCGCCACGGCGTTCATGTCTGCGAGCGCGACGAGAAGTGTGTTGCCGTCGGGCGACAGGGCCAACGCGTTCGGCGTGGTCGTCAGCGGCGCGTCCGGAAACAGCCTGGTGAAAATGTCCTCGAGCGGCTCGCCCGAGAACGTGTGGAACACCTTCACCACGCCGCTGTTGGCGCAGGCGACGAACAACCGGTTGCCGTCGCGCGACAGAACCATCGCGCTCGGGTGCTCTCCCGTGTCGAATGTCATCAGCTCGCGGAGCGAGTCGGCGGCGTACGATCGAACCTGACCCCCGCCCCAAAGCGAGACGAAAACCGTTTGCCCGTCCGCGGACACGATGCAGGTATACGGTTCGGTCGGGAGCTGTACGGTCGCCGTGACCTGGCCGGTTGCGACATCGACCGATGTCAGCGTCGCGGCAAACACACGCGTCGCAAACAGCGTGCGCCCGTTCGGGCTGATCGCGAGGCCGCCTGCGAATGTCTCACCGGATACCGGGGGCAGCGAGAAGGCACGCGCGCGCGTCAGCGATCCATCGGCGTAGGTGAACTCCTGAATATTGTTCTGTCCAGCGCCGGCGGAGTACAGCCTGGTCCCATCCGGATGCCACACGAGTCCAAGCCACGCGCTGTCGAGCGCCATGGTATTTTTCACAGTCCAACTTGCAAGGTCGACAATCGTGAACGACGGTTTGGAGATGCCGTCGTTGGTGATGACGGCGTACTTGCCGTCGGGGGAAGTCAGGATGTTCAGAGGCAGGGTGCCGACCGACAGCAGGCGCCCCGCCGGCGACACCTTCCACCCGTTCGGCAGCAACACGCTGCCGTCGGTTTGAGCGCCGGGGAGAATGCTGGCGGGCGGCGGCGCGGTTTGCGCCAGCGTGACCACCCAAATTGAGCACACGACGCCGACTACGAACATCGAGCATCGGCGGGTCATCCTGCGGATCGTGGCCGTATGGACGACCCTATGGACCATCAAGGCACTCTTTGGCTTGCCGAGTTAGCGGCGACAGTATCAAACCGTCGCCGACATTTCAACTCCCGTTCCAACATGAATGCGTAGACAGTGGCTCGGGCCCGGGCGCATCACGCGAGCTTGGTCCCGCAGCGCGATGAGCGGGTCGACAAATGACCGCGCCTCGCATGCGATCAGCGCATTGACGTTCGCCGAGCGAGCCGACTACCATCCCATCTGTCTTGATTCCGGTGTCGAAATTATCCGGGGGCCCCTTCCCTCCGGATCGCTTCGGGGGCGCCTCCCCCCAGGATCGCTCCGGGGCCCCTCGCCCCCCGGAGGGCCGCCAGATTCCGCTTGCAGCGGTCCGCGAGGCCGCGCGCACGATCTATCAGGCGGCGGTGCGCACACCGCTCATCCGCCTTCATCTCGACGCGCCCGCGCCAGAGGTCTATCTCAAGTTGGAGGTCCTTCAGCCGATCGGCTCTTTCAAGATTCGCGGCGCTTTCAACGTCGTTCGGCAACTCGCCCCGGAACAACTCGAGAACGGCGTGTGGACGGTCAGCGCGGGAAACGCTGCGCAAGGCGTCGCGTTGGCGGCCCGCCAGGTTGGCGCGCGCGCCTCGGTGATGGTCATGGACACGGCCCCCGAAACCAAGATCCGCGCGATCGAACGGCTGGGCGCGTCCATCGTCCGCGCCACCTACGACGAATGCTGGCGAACGGTGGAATCTCACGGGTCCGATCGGATGAAGGGTCATTTCGTCCACCCGTTCGACGACGATCGATTCATCGCCGGCAACGGGACGGCGGCGCTCGAGATCTTCGAGGATCTCCCGGATGTCGACGCGATCGTCGCTCCGCTCGGCGGTGGAGGCCTCCTGGCGGGGCTTGCCGCCGTGGCGCACGAGCTGCGGCCGGCTACGTGCGTCTACGCCGCTGAGCCCGAAACGGCCGCGCCGCTTTCAGTGTCTCTTGCCGCCGGCCGGCCGATGTACTTCGACCGGTGGCAGGCCACGTTCGTCGACGGCGCAGGCGGGAAGTCGGTGCTCACGAGCATGTGGCCGCTGCTGGCGCGGCTGTCGGGCTCCATTGTCGTGTCGCTCGATGACGTCGCACACGCGATGAGGCTGGCGGCCGAGCGCGCGCACATCATCGCGGAAGGCGCCGCCGGCTGCGCCATTGCAGCGGCGCTCAGCGGCCACGCCGGGGCGGGCAAAGTCGTGGCCGTCGTCTCGGGCGGCAATATCGACCTGTCCAGATTCGCGGCGCTCGTCGGCGCCTGTACCAGCTGAGCATAGGTGATTGAGGTGGCCCCAAGCAGATGACTCGTTACGCCGGACGTCCGCCAATTCCAGAGCGAATCGGACGACTCGAAGAGCTCGCGATCGACCTATGGTGGAGTTGGCACTCGGACGCCCGCATTCTCTTCCGGCAGCTCGACTACATGCTCTGGCGGGCGACCGCACACAACCCCGTGCGGATGTTGTGGCAGGTCGCGCCCGAGCGCCTGCAGGCGGCAGCCGCCGATTCGGCCTTCCAGCTCACCTACGACCGCGCGATCCGAGCGCTTGACGATGCGCGCGCGGCGCGCAACACCTGGTGGTCGGGTCATTTTCCGCAGCCGAGCGGGCAGTCGGTCGCCTATTTCTCGGCCGAGTTTGCGCTACACCAATCGCTGCCGATCTATGCGGGTGGCCTGGGCGTGCTGGCCGGCGACCATTGCAAGGAAGCCAGCGACCTCGGCGTGCCGCTCATCGGCGTAGGGTTCATGTATCCGCAGGGATACTTTCACCAGCACATCTCCGCCGAAGGCTGGCAGGAAGAGAGCTACGAGCGGCTGAACTGGTCGGACGTGCCGATCGAGCCTGCCACGACTCCTGACGGCAAGCCGTGCGTCACGGCCGTGCCGCTCGGCGATCGATCCGTGCTTGTCGCGGTCTGGCGTGTACGGATGGGCCGCGTCAAGCTGTACTTGCTCGACACGGATCTCGAAGAAAACGCTCCCTGGGATCGAGATCTGTCGGCACGGCTCTACGGCGGCGATCGCGAGACGCGGATCCAGCAGGAGATCGTGCTCGGCATCGGCGGGGTGCGGGCGTTGAAAGCCCTCGGATCGGACCCGGGCGTCTTTCACCTGAACGAGGGGCACGCGGGTTTCGTCGTGCTCCAACGGATCCGCGATTTGATCGAGCGCGGCGCGACTTTCGACGAGGCGCTGCGCCGCATTCGCGAGACCACGGTGTTCACGACGCACACGCCGGTGGCGGCCGGCCACGACGCCTTTCCGTTCCATCTCGTCGAGAAACACCTGGCTGGCGCCTGGGGGACGCTCGGCGCGCACCGCGAACGTTTCCTGGCGCTCGGAGAGTACGACAGCGGCTCGGGCTCGCAGTTCAACATGACCGCGCTCGCGCTCCGGTCGGCCGGCGCGACCAACGGCGTCAGCCGGCTCCACGGCCAGGTGACCCGCGCGATGTTCGGCTCGATCTGGCCGGGCGTCGCTGAAGCCGACCGGCCCGTGGCTTCGATCACCAACGGCGTGCACGTGCCGACATGGATTGCGGCGGAGCTCGCCGACCTCTTCGCGACCTATTTGGGCCCCGACTGGATCGATCGACACGACGACCCCGCACTCTGGGACGCCGTGAACCGGATTCCCGACGGCGCCCTGTGGGGGGTGCGGTTGGCCCTCCGGCGCTATCTGTTCTCGTTTGTCCGTGAGCGCGCGCGTCAGCGGTGGCTCGAAGAACACGTCGGCATGCCCCGCGTCGTCGCCGCAGGAACGCTGTTGGATCCCGACGCGCTGACGATTGGATTCGCGAGACGCTTCACCGGGTACAAGCGCGCGGAGCTGATTTTCCGAGACGCCGAGCGACTTTCGCGAATCTTGAACACGCGCGGACGGCCCGTTCAGATCATCTTTGCCGGCAAGGCTCACCCGGCCGATGATGTCGGCAAGCACAACCTGCAGCGCGTTTACAAGCGCGCCCTCGATCCCCTGTTCGGCGGACGTGTGGCATTCGTCGACGACTACGATCTGCACGTCGCGCATTTCCTGGTGCAAGGGTGCGATGTCTGGCTCAATACGCCTCGCAAGCCGATGGAGGCGAGCGGCACCAGCGGCATGAAAGCCGCTATCAACGGCGTCCCGCATCTAAGCATCGGCGATGGCTGGTGGGCGGAGGGTTTTACGGGCTCGAACGGCTGGATCATCGACGGCGGCCTGGCACCGGGCAACGATGATGCGGCCGACGCCGCCGACGCCGCCTCACTCTACAGCCTGCTTGAAGATCAGATCGTGCCGGCCTTCTACGATCGCAACGCCGACAACGTTCCCGAACGCTGGATCGGCGTTGTGAAGGAAGCGATTCGCACCGTCGCCCCTCGCTTTTCGGCCCGGCGCATGGTGAAGGAATACGTCGAGCGACTCTATGCGCCTGCCCTCGAGAAGGGCGTCGCCCGCGAAATGGCGGATGGCTGACGGCTTACCGCCTCGAGCTCATGCCTTTCCGGAAATCGGCGGGTGATGAATGATCTGGATCGCGTTTCCATCCGGATCGCGGAAGTAGAACGACCGGGCGCCGTCCCGGTGCGTGCGCGGCTTGGTCGCGAGCGCGACGCCCCGGCCCTCCAGAAACACGGCCCACTCATCCACGTCGTCGGCCGCACGAACGATAAGCCCGATGTGATCGAGCGCGGAGTCGCGGGCTGCGCAAGCTGCGCGATGCAGCGCCAAGTTGTCGAGCCCCGACGAAAGGTAAACGTTGTCGGCGTCGGGCTCCCACTCGACCGCAAAGCCAAGCAGGTCGACGTAGAACCGCTTCATCGCGGCGAGGTCGCGTACGTTCAGCGCAACGTGCCGCAAGCCGGCGTGCGACGGTCTTTGCATAGTGCTAGACTTTCATCATATGTCACGCAAGGCAGTCGTCAAGTCACGATGCGCGCTCTGCGGCGCCAAGGAAGTCTCCGAGCCGCGCGGCGAGGAAAAGTACTGTCGCGACTGCTGGGACAAGAAGATCGCCGTGGAAGAGGTCGTCGCCCGCGACTTCGCCCTGAAGCGCTACATCCGCGCACACAGCGCGGAGAAGTACCTGATTTATCACTCCACGCTCAAGCGTCCCTGCGGACAGCTGATCGTCGTCGACGACGGCTACGATCTGTTTCTGACGCTGATGCTCTACCCGAACTTTGCGTGGGACGACGCGGCCTATCACCTGGACGGGGACCCTGAAGGGCGCTTGTTCTCCGAGATCCTCGTCGACGTCATCGCGGCCGAGGTTATCGAGCCCTGGGGCGGCGGCAAGTGGCACATGGAGATCTTCCGGTCCGTGAATCCGGAGCCCGAAGACTGGAATGGTGAGATGTAGCCTGCGTGGAGCGACCATGGGCGGGCGGCGCCGTCCATCTGCCGCGCGCCGCGGGTGATATACTTGCGCCGTTACTACTCACTCACGCGGGGGGCCAGCCCCGCTCATTTCTCAGATCATCTCCGGGGAGGGTTGTATGAACATGCGGGTCGCCGTCATTGCGACGCTCGTCGGCGCGAGCCTCGTTGGAGGGAAGGCGTCTGCCCAGACGAGCCAGACGCCGCCACCAGCGGCACCGCCGATGCAGCCGATTCTGGCAGGCAAGAAAATCGTCCCGCCAATCAAGGGTACGGCGGAGATCGAGATCGTCAAGTCGCCAACCAAGCGCGAGGGGACGACGCTCATCACGAAGATTCAGGCCAAGAACACGTCCAACGCGCCGATTGCCCGGCTCCGCGTCGTCGAGACGTGGTACGACAAATCCGGGGCGTCGATTCCCGGCGGCGAAGCCGTGATCAACGGCCTGCTGCCGCCTGGTGAGGTGCAGACGCTCGAGATCAAGACGCCGGTCAACCTTGCGATGTCTACGAGCCAGCTGGCCTTCTCACACGCGAACGGCTCAGTCAAAGCAAAGTCCGTCAAGTCGTTCGACGCGGGGACAGCGGCCGGCAAGGATTCCACGACCAAGACAGCCGCTGCGCCTGCAAAGTCGTCGAAGAAGAAGTCGGGCGGTTAGGTTGCATCCGAGAATGGCTGATGGCTGACCGACAACCGGATTCAGATCTAGAGTTTGGTTGCGCGGGTGAGTAGATAGTCCTGCCGAATGACATTGTCCCGGAAGTACTCCGCGGCCAGCGCCTCGAACTCACGGCGGAACTCCGACAGCCGCGCCGGGTCCGAGGCGCTCAACGCTTCAATCACCTTGATCGCCGGACCCGCGGTTCTTTCGAAGTTGCGCGCGGTAGCGATCCGGGCGTGTCTGACCAGCCGAGCCGCCGCCGGCGTCGTCCAGGCCTCGAGCGGGGCGAAGTGAGCCCACCCCTGTTTTTGAGCTTCTTTGAACTGTGTCAACGAGTCCATCGGCTCATCGCTTTTCAAAGGTGACGCGGCCTGTATGCTTCGGCACGGCGACGATGTGATAAGGAAATGTGAGAACCTGAGCGACGATCGCACCCGGCTGCGGCGAGGTTTCGTTGTAAGCGACGACAAGCGTATCGTCGCGCTGGGTTGCCGAAACAATCGCCACCGAGAACCCGCCGGTCGGCCGGCTCCCCGAGAACACCGCGACCACCATCTCTCGATCGAAGTCGATGTTGGGGGCCTCGGCCCCCGCCCCACGGCGTCCCGCACCGCTATGGGCCCTCCAGAGAGCCTCCCATTCCGCGGGGGTCCGAGCGACGGCCTGGCGCGGCGAATCGATGTTGCTCTGTACGCCCCTGTCGATCGTGCGAAACGCTGGAGCCGTGCCCTGCGCGAGGCAGCACGATAGCAGAAACGCTCGGGCAAAACTCTCCGCGAACGCCATGCTACCGGGTAGGCACGAGCGGCGGCGTCACAACGAGTCGTACCTGCCGCTCGGCGGGCGGCGTGGATCCGGCGCGCGACTTGGCGGAAACGGTCAGCACGTAGTTGCCGGGCGGCACATCCTTCAGCGGGATGCGCGTCATGAAGCCGTAGCCGCCGGTCTTGCCACCGAGATCAGCTGAATCGCGCGGTTCTTCCATCTTGAAGAGCACCTCGCCTTCGTCGGTGGTAATCGTGGTCGCGATATCGACTTTGTGCGGCGTGCCCCGGGCCGTGTCGTACACCTCCGCGAAGAGCGCCAGTTCGTCATTCTGCGGGAACGACCGCGTGGCGACCGGCGGTCCCGGCAGCACCGTCTTGAGCTGTTCGTCGGCCTTCGCCGTCGGCATGGCCGACGCGAAGGGGGACGTCATGACGAGACCGCTGATGCCAAACGGCGCCTTCGCGTAGTCAGGCACTTCCAAGTCGTAGAGCACCGACCCCACGTTGCCGCCGCCCGAGTCCTGGGCCGCCAGGCGCAGCTGATACCTTCCTGGCGGCAAATCGAATCGGTTGAGCACGCGCAGGCCAGTTTCCTCGATCCGGTCCTTGGTCGCCTGTTTCAGGTTGGTCATCGTCAACGAATCCGTATTGCCGCCTCTGACCTTGCCGCTCGCATCGATGGCCATGTACGAAATCTGAATAGCGTCGTTCTGCGACAGCTTGAGATCCTTGCCGCGGAGCTCGACGCCGAGCAGCACCGACGCGTTCGGCGCGGGTCCCTTGAACGGCGCGGCAAAGACATGCATGGTCAAGCCGCTGACGGGCAACGGGCTGTCGATCGCCTCGCGCACTTCAGCAGTCCGGACATCCTTCGGGGAGAGCTTCGGCGCATCAGTCTTCTTCGGCGTGATGTAGCCTTTGCGCGCGCGAACGGACACGCCCGAACGCGGCACGCGGACATCGATCTTGTGCAGGCGGCCCGGCTTGGCGTCCGGCGGGTAATACGCCAGCACGTAGTAAGTGCTGTTGTCCCGCACGATCCGGTCGAACGCGCCGTCGAAGTCGTTCCGGTTGACGACCGCAAAACCGCCCGTCTCCTCGGACAGTGTGCGCAGGCTGTCCTGTGACAACCGAAGCTCGTTCTGCAGCGACTGGGGACCGACGCCGAGGGTCGTGTCATCGGGAAACGCGCCGACCTCTATGCTCTCGTCACCAAGGTCGGTAAGCCCCCGCGGATCGATGCCGTAAATCGCCACGTTCGATCGGGTCGCCGCGGCGATCGTGTCGCGCGTCTCATCGAGAATCATCGTCGCGCTGCCGTGGTTCGATCCGTTCTGCGGTATCAGATCCGTGATGTCGTAGTCGATCCCCTCGCTCAAAAACAGGATGGCCTTCCGCCGCCCCCGCACCGAGGCGAACCAGTCCGCAACGTTCCTGAGCGTGATGAGCGCGTTGCGGGCGTTGAACGCCCGCTCGGAGTCCTCGGGATCGTTGAGGGGATCCCCCGGTTGTCGGGTGCCGCGCGTAATGTTGTACTCGTTGGTCTTGTTCACGGTCGCTGAATCGAGCTTCCGACCTTGCGTCTTGTCGACGGCGGCGAGAAGCAGGCGTTTGTTGCTCGTGAACTCCTGGCTGGCGTCGGTAGGCCCCGCGGTGTGCACGATGGCCATGAGGTCATTGGCGCCCAGCCGGCGCTCGATGAACTGATGCGCGGCGGTCTTGACCCGCGGGCTGCGCGCAAACCTCGTATGGAGATCGTCGATCACCATCACGTAGACGCGCCCGTCGAAGGGCGTCTCGTTCGATCTCACGTCGGGCTCGAGCGGCGTGCTCGTATAGAGCGGCCGATCCGCGCGCTCGATGGGGATGTCGACCTGCGTGAAGGCACTGATCGTCTGCGCCTTGCCGTCTTCGAGAACTTGAAAGTCTTCCTTCTTCAGGTCCTTGACAAGGTTCCCCTGGCGATCGGTGACGACGACGTCCACCTCGACGTAGTCGACACGCAGCTTGAAGGTCGGCGTCTGCGGCTGCTGCGCACCCGGGGGTTGCGCCGCCGTCGCCGGCTGTGGTGGCGCTGGTGAAGGATTCTGCCCGGCGTCGAGAGCGACCGCGGCGGCCGTGACGACCGCCGTGAGCGCCGTCAGCTGTGCGAGTTTTTTCATAAAAGGTCCCGCTCGTGCCGATTATATCGTCCCGGCTATACTGGACGGGATGGGAGTCTCGCAGCCCGAGGTCGGCACGGCACCGGCGGCCGCCTGGGGCGTTTTCATTCGGGACGTTCAAAACGCGCTGGCAGCTGACGGGCTTGACGGCTGGCTCCTCTACGATTTTCGAGGGTCGAACGCCATCGCGGCGGAAATTGCCGGCGTCAACCGGCACGGCGGCCACCTGGCCACGCGACGGTGGTTTTACCTGATCCCGTCCGCCGGGGAGCCCCGCGGGCTGGTGCACGCCATCGAAAAGGATTCGCTCGCACATTTGCCCGGAACGATGACTCGGTACGCGGCACGCGATGAGCTCAGATCGGGTCTCGGCGTCCTGCTGGCCGGCATGCGTAAGCTGGCCATGGAGTACTCGCCGGAATGCGCGATCCCTTATGTGTCGCGCGTCGACGGAGGAACTCTCGAGCTCATACGAGCCTTCGGCGTCGATGTGGTCTCGTCGGGCGATCTGGTGCAACGCTTCTCGACGGTCTGGGATGCCGCGGCCATCGCGTCGCACCGAGCGGCGTCAGATGCTCTTTATCGGATCAAAGCCCGCGCGTTCGATCAGATCGCGCGCAGGCTGCGTGACCAGGTCTCCACGACCGAGTACGACATTCAGCAGCTCATGGCCGGCTGGTTCAAGGACGAGGGGCTGGTCGCGGACGCCGATCCGAGCGTGTCGGCGGGGCCGCACACGGGCAACCCTCACTACTTGCCGACGGCGACTGACGCGCGGCCCATTCGCGCCAACGAGCTCGTCTTGCTCGATTTGTGGGGGAAGAAGCCGCGCGGCGTCTTCGCGGATATCACCTGGATGGGCTATACGGGCCCACGTGTCCCCGACCGGTTCGCGCTGGCCTTTGCCGCTGTTCGCGGCGCCCGCGACGCGGCTGTCGAGCTCGTCGAGCACGCGGCGCGTTCCGGGCGGGAGCTGCGCGGATGGGAGGTCGACCGCGCGGCATCGGCCGTGCTCAGAAAGGCCGGCTATGGCGCCAATATTCTCCACCGGACCGGTCACAGTCTCGGCGAGTCGGTCCACGGCAACGGCGTGAACATGGATGACTACGAGACGCACGACGACCGCCGGGTGCTCCGCGGCACCGGCTTCACGATCGAGCCAGGCGTGTATTTCGACGATTTTGGCGTTCGCACGGAAATCAACATGATCGTCACCGGCAGCGACGCCGTGGTGACGGGCCCGCTTCAGACAGAGATTCTGAGCGTGATGTAGGCGGGTCTCGAATCCCGCCGGAGGTCACTCCGATGTCCACCCGCAAGACCACTCTCTTCTACGTGCTTCTCGCGATGACCGCCTCGCTCTTCGTTGGCATGGTGATCGCGTCGCGCCTCGACCTCGCGCCCTCTTCATCTGCGCAGTCGATTGCGGTGCCGGCGATGAACAGCGCGCCGCTCACCGGCGCGCTGGGCATGGACACCTTCCGCAACATCGCGAAGTCGGCCTCGCCAACGGTCGTCAACATCCGCACCACCATGACGGCCAAGGGGCAGGACCTGACGGAGTTCTTCGGCGGCGGCGGATCTCCCGACGATCTGTTCCACCGCTTCTTCGGCAACCCCAACCAGCAAGACGATGAGCAGCAGGGCGGGCGAGGGCGCCGGCAGCAGCGGCAGCCGAAGTCGCAGGCGTCCGGTACCGGCTTCATCATCAGCAAAGACGGCTTCATCCTCACGAACAACCATGTAGTGGACGACGCGACGAAGATCGAGGTGGGGTTGTATGGAGACGAGCCGGACGTGACCTATCAGGCGAAAGTCGTCGGCGCGGATCCGCTCACCGACAGCGCGCTCATTCAGTTGATCGATATGCCGAAGACGCCCCTTCCCGAGGCCAAGTTTGGCGACTCGGCGCAGATGGTTGCCGGCGACTGGGTGATGGCGATCGGGAATCCGTTCAACTATGCGCACACCGTGACCGTCGGCGTGATCAGTGCGCCCAAGCGGGCGTTCCCGGTTACCGACGGCCGCACCAACGACGTGATGCAGACCGACGCCGCCATCAATCCGGGCAACTCGGGCGGCCCGCTGTTGAATGCGCGCGGCGAAGTCATCGGGATCAACACCGCCATCATCACGAACGCACGCAGCGAGGGGAACATCGGTATCGGGTTCGCGGTGCCCATCAACACGGTCCGCGATCTGCTGCCGCAGCTTCGTCAAGGCAAGGTGATTCGCGGCCGCATCGGCGTGCAGGTGACGCAGGTGCCTCGTGAAGGGTATGAGGACTTCGGATTGAAGGCGCGCGCCGGGGCGATCGTGGCGACGGTGTTGCCGAATGCCGCAGCATCCAAGGCGGGCATGCAGCCTGGCGACGTCATCGTGCAGTACAACGGCCGCCCCGTTCAAAACAATGACGAGCTCGTCAAGATGGTCGTGTCGACCAAGCCGGGCACGACTGTCCCGATCAAAGTCATGCGCGATCGGCAGGAAAAGACCCTGAACGTCACCGTCGAAGAGCTGGATCTGGATGCCGAGCAGAACGGCAACCGCCGCGGGCCGTCGCATGACAACCAGACCCCCGAGGAGCACGGCGCGAGCGGCTTCGGCTTGACGCTCGACAACGTCACGCCGTCTATCGCCAGACGGCTCGCGCTCCCGCAGGGTCAGAGCGGCGCGGTGATCGCCGACGTGGATCCGGACGGTCCGGCGGCTGGCGCCCTCCGCCCCGGCGACGTGATTCTTTCCGTGAACCGGAAGCCGGTCTCGTCCGCCGTGGAGGCGCAGCGGGAGTTGCAGAAAGTGCAGTCAGGACATCTGGCGCAGCTTATTGTCTGGCGTGGAGGCAGCGAGACGTTCGTCAGCGTCAAGAAGGAGTGACGTCCGAATCACGCCTGTTGAACCGGCTCCGTGCCACCGGCCCGCTCACGGTGGCTGCGTTCATGGATCTGGCGCTCTACGATCCGGAGTGCGGCTACTACGTTCGTACGGCCCAGCGCTCCGGGCGCGAAGGCGACTTCTTTACCAGCGTCGACGTCGGTCCGCTCTTCGGCGAGCTTCTTGAGATCCAGCTCGCCGAAATGGCCGCTCTCCTCGGTCATCCCGAGCATGAGCGTGGCGCCCGCGTCGGCGTCCAATCTCGCCGGTTCTTCGATCTCGTTGAGGCCGGAGCCGGCAACGGACGGCTGGCGGCGGACATCCTGGTCGCCGCGCGCGAGCGCGACGTCGCTTTCTACGAGTCGATTCGGCTGCACCTGATCGAAGCGAGCCCTCGCGCGCGCGCCGCGCACCGCGCCACGCTGGGCGAGATGGCCGAGCGTCTTCAGTCGTCGAGCCCGTCGTTGCCGGATTCGTTCGAGGGCGTCCTTATCGCGAACGAGCTGCTCGATGCCCTGCCCGTTCATCAAGTCGTCATGCGCCACGACGGTCTGCACGAGCTGTATGTGGCCGGAAGCGAGAGTTCTCCGCTTCGTCTGATCGAAGCCCCGCTTTCGACGCCGAGGCTTCAGGAGTATCTCGATCGCCTCGAGATCGCGCTCGAGCCGGGGTGGCGTGCGGAGATCAACCTCCGGGCGGTGGACTGGGTGGCAGAGGCAGCGCGGCGCATGAGGCGCGGCTTCATGATCCTGACCGACTACGGGCACGCGGCACGGGAGCTCTACTCCGCCTCGCATGCT